>Ga0074195_1000286_pt1 | contig 111662 bp, 96 predicted proteins | sample EPASupsiteHSE623_FD_64525 | JGI IMG/M metagenome (GOLD analysis project Ga0074195, IMG submission 64525) | Bioremediated contaminated groundwater from EPA Superfund site, New Mexico - Sample HSE6-23 | ecosystem: Environmental > Aquatic > Deep subsurface > Groundwater > Contaminated ... | reverse complement strand
CGGGAACTTACAATTTTGCCAGTAGCGGTAACTACTATACGAGCTACGGTCCCAGTGAATACTGGCATACGACAACCAGTGCCGGTTATTGCGGACACATCAGCGGGAGCTGCAGCCCGAACAGCATGCGATGGACATATACCAATGGTTGCTTTCCAAGCAATCAGGCGAAGTGGGATAATCCAAACTCGGCTCAGGACGGAGCGCACAGAGTTTTTATTCCAAGTGTCAATGCAACAACCACCAACGCGCCTTACACAATTACCTATGACGGAGCCAGCTCGTCAGTTTGGTATATAAACCAGAACGCTTATTATGATACCTGGATTTGGACCGGAGATTATTACGACATCAGAAATACTTGGCTATCCGACGCGACATGCGAGGGCGGTTCACCAAAGATCGGATTTGATGAAGTTCGAATCACTTATTAATCGGTACAGCCGTATTGATGCAAAAGTAAAACGGGACAATGATCCCGTTTTACTTTTGCGCAACGAGTATTTTTGTTCGGCGATTCCTGAATTCGAAACCTGCTTGAAAGTTCTGTTATAGTTTGCAAATGTCCATATTTTTTTCTTTAACCATTTTAATCACGCCCCAAAGCCACACGGCGATAAACAACATCAGCACCAAATACGCGCCCGCCAAAGCAAGAAAGATTAGTTTGATTCTGCCCTGGATGGCGGTAATCTTGACTCGGTTGTTCGCCAACATATTTTGCTGTTCTTGAACAAAGTGATCGACCTGTTTGTTTACTCCCGCGCCGTTGAAAACCGCCCTGCTTTCAAGAACATATTTTCTGGTATCTGCAGAAAGTTTCTGGAGATCGGCCGCAGACAGACCGGCTTCTTCGGCTTTTCGATGTTTCTCTACGGCAACTAGGACTTGCGGCAATATTTCTTTAGCTTTGTCCATATTGTCTTTTATCGCCGCAATGTCTTCCGCGCCGCCGCTATAAAGGGATTGGCTATCGGATGTTCGCGCCATCGACGCCAAATCCTCCAGAAGATCATCCGCAACCGCCAGATTTTTTTGAAAAGCGCGAAGCTTATCTTCACCAGGGTCGTAAAAATAGTCCAAAATCTTATTTTGAGCATTATAACTTTCCGCGTCAAAAGCCATAATTTGATAGGTAAGTTTTGAAGACGATATAACCTGTTGATTAAATCGACTTAATTCAATCGCTTCAAACAGTCCTTTTCCGATCAGTGATAAAACGATAATACTTGCGACCAAAATACTTATGACAATGATTTTGTTTTTTCTTTCCAACATATTTTTTATCAAGTTAGTTTTTTTAACCTATACACTTCCCAACTGATCAGGCATCCAAAAACGACAATAAGCGCGATGATGATGAAAAAATATATTTTTATCTCATTGTCTTTTTGGGTAACTTTGAAAGAAGCTGACACTTCCGTACTCAAATTTTCATAATCGCTGATTTTCACTTTTATTTCGTGAAGCCCTTGTTCGGCCGATTCCGGAATGACGACATAGTCCATAAACGACGCCTGGGTTTCAACGGCTTTCAGGAATTTCGATGTCGCGATTATTTCCCCTTTCTCCAAAATTTCATACTCCAGCCGCAAGTCTTTTCTTGTTCGGTTTTCCGGGTATTTTATTTCCAGCTCGAAATAGAGACGCTCACCGACCAGAACGTCGGTGTATTTTTCCGGAATGTGAACCTGAGCGGAAAGGGCGAAGGCGGAATGCGGAACAGAAATTATCGACAAGATTATGATAATGAATAATAATTTGAATTTCATCGCGAAGCATTATGAAAAAATTTTGTGATAAATATTCCCGTTGCCGACAAAACCAAAACAAACCCGAACATCGCCAGATGTCCGACGATAAAATCACAGGAGAAAAACGAACTTAACGGAGACTTGGCTGTTTGTTTTTTGTAAGCGCTGACAAGTATCCAATAATAATCGCCATCCTTTGACAACTGTTCGCCTTCGTGAAGTTCAAAACTGGAAGCCGTCGGCTCGATATGGCGCAAACTGAACACGTATTCGTCGTCTTCCAACCGCCTTTCTCTGGAAGAAAGGATTTTTTCGCCGATATCCGGATAATCATTTACGAATGTCCCAAGACCGTTCTGGTCCGCCAGAAATTCCTTTTCTGAGTCAGGGTGAGCCAAATAAAAACCCTTGTTGTCTATGAGATAAACGGCCTCGTCCGGCTTGGCGTAATTGCGGATGTCGTCCAAAAAATAATCCGCGTCAATCGTGAGAATCACGGCTCCCCGTCGCGCTCCGGTTCCGTCAAAAACCGGTGTGATGTAAAAGAGCGCCGTGATGAGCTTGCCGTTTTCCTGATGGCGATGGAGGGGCGAAATATATACCGCGCCTTCTTTCAATCCGCCACCGATGGATTCATAATCTTTGAGGTTATGATTTTCGTCGTTGAAAAAATGCTTGACGCCTGTTTTATCGCCGGCGCCGCGAGGGATATACACATCATGTTCCGTTTTCTCAAGATCGACATAGCGCACGGAATAATAAGCATCGCTTTGATCAAGATAGGCCGAAAAATCCTTGGCTATTTGCTTGTATGCTTCTTGATCGTCCGGATGGCCGGAAACATAATTTTTGAGACTTCCCAACTGGCTCAAAAAGACCACGTCCTGGCCGGGACCGCGAGGAAAATTGTTAATCTCGAAAAACAAAGAGGACAGACGCTGATCGACCATAAACAGCGCATCCTTTTCTTTTCTGGCCACGTCGTTTTTGATGTTCCAAAATATCCCTGCTCCGACGAGGATAACAATACTCGCCAGAATGAAACGCAGGCTGATAACGATAATTTTTGGTTGAATATCAGTCATGTCTTTAAACTTATATTTTCTATTGTTTTGTTTTGGTGTCAAGGTAAATACTGATCGCCGTCCAGGTAAATTCAATATCTTCCGCTTTCGAAGGTTCGATTTCAATCGTAAAGCCTTCTTTTGATTCATCGGTTACCCGGTACCAGTCAAGATCGACCGCGGAGCGAAGAGAAATGGTAACTATCGGCGTTTCTTCATAAGGCTCTTCGAATTTCACTTCTGCTTTGTTTTTGCCGGCCGGAACAATGGCATATCCGGCGCTGTCTCGCGATTGGGCAATCGGATGCTCAAACGTCACGCGTCCTTTGAAAGTGATGTCTTTGTCAAACGTAAGCGAGCCGTCTTCTTCAAAGGTTGCCAGCATATCCAGCTTGAGCTCCAGTCCATCCGCAATTGTATCCAGCAAGCCTATTCTTTCTTCCAGAGCGTCGATTTTCAAACCAACGTCTTCAGTGTCCTGAAATGTTTGGCTGTCCGCTGATGCTTCCACTCCTTGCTCTTCGAGCTGGCTTTTTGTTCCGCTTAGCCGATCAAGACGCGCCTGTTGCTCTTGCATAGCTTTTACCAAAATCGGCACCAACCCGGTATAATTGAGGCTCATATTTCCGTCTTCGCCGCTTACCAGCTCCGGAAAGATTTCTTTGACTTCTTGAGCGATGAAGCCCTGATGCTTGGCCACGCCGTCACCTTCCTTGTTCCAGTTGAATTCCACCGGATTGAGCGCCAAAATATTTTGCAAAGCCGAGTTCATCGGCGTAACATTCTTTTTAAGACTAGCATCTGATGAGCAAAGGAGGGCCGTGTTGGTCGGATCAATGATACAATAACCATTCACGTCACTGAAACGAGCCACTCCCCCGTCGGCTATACCCGCAACTTCCAACGGTATGTTAGAAGAATATTGTGTCGCAAAACGGACAATCACCACGCCCGAACCGCCAGTACCACCAGGACTTGGAGTGGTTGTATAATTCGGACCGCCGGATCCGCCTGCGGTAGAACCGCCTCCGCCTCCGCCCCTGCTGGCAGTGCCTGCCGTGCCAATGCGACCTGCGCCTGTACCCGATCCGCCACTGCCTGAGACGCCAGCAGTTCCGCTACCGCCTGTCGAAGCAGTATTGTACCCGGATCCGCCTCCGCCTGCCGCGTAGGTTGCGCTCGCTCCGGAGATAGTGCTGGCCGTTCCGGCTCCGCCAGCGCCACCTCCCGCAGTCGTCGCGTTCACCCCCGCTCCGCCGATACCTCCTCCTCCTCCGCCGCCATTCACCGTTGATCCCGCGCCGCCGTTATTGCCTTGACTTGGTGTCGTAGCAGGGGTGTTGCCGGCGCCGCCGCTGGCACTGCCATTCGAAGCGCCTCCGCCGCTGCCACCCGTGTCGGGAGGAACATCCCATGAAGCTTGTAATACGCCATAGTGTCCTCCGCCTCCGCCTCCGCCCGCGGCGGCAATACTGTCAAACGCCGAGTTTCCGCCAGGAGAACCGCCAACACCTGCAACCGTGTCGGCATTGCCGGTCGCGCCTGCGCCGCCACCGCCAACCGTAACAGAGTAGGCGGTTCCCGATGTTACTGATTGGGAGGCAATATAACGATACCCGCCGCCTCCGCCGGCGCCGCCGGGACGTCCTGTTACATCACCGCGGTAAAGACCGGCGCCACCGCCGCCTCCGCCGCCAACAACGAGAATTTGCACCGAAGTCACTCCTTCCGGAGGAGTAAAAGTGCTGTTACCCGTCGTTTCGTACTTCAAAATCGTCTGGCCGGAAACCGATGACCGATCGACTGTGGCATTGCCAAAATTAAGACCGTAATCAGTCGAGGAATTTGAAAAACTGCTTACTCCGATCCCGACTTGACCTTTGCCGTTGACCGTCAATCCTGATCCGGCTGCGCTGTTTGACTGAATGCGGGCCACAATGCCGTTTGTGGACGCGCTCGTGTTGGCGACATAGAGAAGTCCGTTGGTGGAATTGAGTGAAGCGGAAGCGCTGGTGATTGCCAGTCCGGAACCGGTGGTTAAGGTCGGAAGATTCAATGTTAATCCGGTTTGTGTGGTGGCGGTGTTCCAATTCCATGTTTGGGCAAAGTTTTGCGCGTTGAGCGTTCCACTTGCGGCGGCGTCGATAAGCATATTCAAAGGCAAGCCGGTTTGGGCGGTAGAACCGATTTGTTTAACCGTAATCTTGCTGTTTGCGCTTTCTAGAACAACGGAGGTAAGGTTAGACCCTACACTATCCATGCGCATTCGGATCATTTCATTGCTAACGGGCGTGTAGATGAATGTCCACGTTTTGTCTCCGTTAGTAAACCCACCCGATTGATTAAAGTTAATCACTGAACCGGTTATATGTCCCCCGTCCACACCAGGCGTTTTTGTCCAACCGAAACGACCGACTGCGCTACCAAAACCACTGAAGCTTGAAAAACGCACCGCAGTGGTAATTTGATACGTCTTTCCGGCAAGAAGAGTAATTTCACCACCCGATATGGTTATGTTTCCCGCACCATCACTGACCATAGTGGTAACGTTGGTTCCGGGAGCAAGTATTTGATCACCTGAAAGATTTGCCTGCTGAAAATCCACTGTGTTCACCGTGTTCTGCGGAGTAGAAATAACTTCGATGTAAGCGGTAGGATTATAAGTCGTGCCGAAACCTAAAACCGGATTTGAAGACGCACTGGTGATTCGCGCCTCTACTCGCGTATCCGATGATGGAGTGAGAATTGTTTCAACGTACGAATTGCCGCGAGCGTCGGATGTGCCGCCGGCACCGTCCGCCCCATAAGTGGATATTTGCGATAAGGCCGCGCCTGTGTCGGCGTTATACCAGGCATAATCAATCTGCCCGGTGTTGGCCGCGAACACGACATACGGAATGTACGCCGTCAAACGATAAGTTTTTCCTCCTTTGAGCGTGAATCGGCCAAGCGAAGCCGTGTTGTTGGATTGCGTGTAGACGGTTGCCGTCGTGTCCAGCGCAATGTCCGATCCATAGCTTCCGACCACTGAATTATACAAAACGTGATCATTTTGAACCGCGCCCAAAAGCGTAAATTCCGCCAAGCCCGGATTGGTTCCCGTGCCGCTTACCGAATACATGCGATAATAGCGATAGGTGCCGGAAGCGGTGAAGTTCACGGTTGTCGCGGTCGTTGACATTGTACCGCTGTTTGAATAAAGCGTGGTCCAGACAGAGTTATCATTGCTGCCTTCTATTCGCCAATTGCTCGGGCACTCATTGGATGAGCGACAGCGCATAATGGCGGCAGTGGCCAGATAGGCTGAATTCATATCAATTTTTGCCCAGAAATTTGATATCGCACTTGCGGTTGCCCATTCATTATTACTGCCTCCGCCGGCGCTTCTTTGGAATGCGCGCCAAGCTGCATAAGTCGCGTTGTATTCCGATGAAGCCGAGGTTACGTAAGGCGACGGCGCGTTGTTGCTAGTCATGGTAATAATCGGCACGGTCTGATTTGACATTTTAGCTTCCATATAGCTCTTCCCTTGCCCCACGCTCCCGCGATTGTCCGCGGCGATCTGGACGTTCGTTCCATCAGAACGCAACATCACAGATTCGTCGCGGGAATAAAGATAAAGCGACGTCTGGCCGGAAGTGTTGCCGATAGAACCGGAAGGAGTGACAACGCGGACGACATTGGAAGAGTTGTCGGTTTTGACGACGGTGATAGTCTGACCGGTGAAATTCGCCGGCGCTGGCAAGGTGATCGTAACATTACTCGAACCGGCATCAACTTTGACTGTCTTGCCCCAGGCGGTAAGAGTCGTGTCGGCTGTCACGGCTTGCGCCGCGGTCGCTTCGGCTCCGCCGCCCGATGATCCGCCAAGAACTCGCCAGCGAGAAGCGCCTGAATCATAAGTCAATATAACCGTCGCGTCCGGATAGATGAAAAGATCATTGCCCGTACCGGTGATAATCCGGCTGACCGCGCTTGATGAAGTCGATTGATTAACAAGCGTCGCGATATTCAAGCCGGCGTTGATAATCGTCAAAATTTTCCCATCCGCGCCGCTCGCGATTCCGGTGATGGTCTGCGCCGAGGAGCCGGCCAAACGAACAAGCGAAGTATTGCCAAAATCGGCATCATTGACCATGCCGGCGGTTGAAAAATCACTGCCTCTCTTGAACGCCACCGCGCCCTGGACATTGAACGAAAGTCCGGATCCGGCATTGGCGATATCAAGAGCGGCGCTCGGAGTCGCGGTACCGATGCCAACCTTGCCGGCGTTATCTATTCTGAACGCTTCCTGAATTCCAGTCTGACCGTTCGGAGTAACATAAAAAGCCAATTCCGAACCATTGGCAGCAGTCGTCCAATTTTCCGAAGCATAAGAAATTATGACCGATGATCCGGAATAGCTTGACGAATCATAGCCACTAAAACCAATCAGACCGAGCCCGTTTCCATCCTGAACAGCGGCGGGAGAGACTTCGGTTCCGCGTGATCTTTGCAAAGTCAACATTGATCCGAACCAGCTTGAATCAGAACTGGTGCGAAACAACCCGTTGCCGGCGATATGCAGATCGGATTCCGGACTGGTTGTTCCGATGCCCACGCGATTATTGGCGGCATCAATAAAAAGAGTGCTAGAGTCAATATTCAGATTGTTAGGCGTCGAAAGAGTGGCCGTGTTAAACACGAGTGCGTCGGACGAGACATCACCAAATGTGGTGTTGCCATTCACAACCAGTGCGCCGGAAAAAGTTTTGTCCCCTGCAAATGTTTGCGCGCTGATGGAAACAATGCCGGGATTGGTCGCGTTTGCCAGTGAAAGCGTAAGAATATTATTTGCGATTGATCCGCCACTAGCGCTTGAGCCGGAAGGCGTTGAAAGCGAGGTAACAATATTTGAACCGCCCGCCAGTTTGGAAAGAGCGATATTGGCCAATGCGCCGATGTCGGCGTTGACAATGGTGTCGTCCGTGATTTTCGCGGAAGTCACAGAACCGTCGGCCAATTTGGCCGTGAGCACAGCTCCGTCGACAATTTCGGAAGAATTCACGGAGTTGTCGGCCATTTTTGCGTTGGTAACAGCATTATCGGCAACGTCAGCCGTCGCAATCGTTCCATCCAATATTTTATCCGTCGTCACCGCGCCATCCGCCAGCTTGGCATTGGTGATATTGAGATCCGTTACCTTAGAAGTAGTGATCGAATTATCCGCCAAATCCTGGGTAATGATCGTTCCGTCGACAATTTTCGCGCTGGATATTGAATTGGTCGCCAACTTGTCCAACGTAATCGCTCCATCGGCGATTTTCACTTCCGTCACGTTGCCGTCGGAAATTTTAATGGTGGTAACCAAACCGTCGGCCAGATCCGTGGTGAGAATCGTCCCGTCCAAAATCTTGGAAGAAGTAATTTTATCGTTGCCGATAGTGAGTGCTCCGGCATTGTCAATTGTCGCGTCGCCGCTCATAGTTACGGATGCGGCAATGTTGGAAGCATTACCAACCAAGATGTTTCCAGAAGCCAAAGAAGTGGTAAGCGTTGATATCCATTCCAATCCGTCGGCGGTTCCGTTTACCGCCAAAGTTTTTCCAGAGTTGCCGGTATAGACCGGTGCGTCCAGATCGGAAAGTTTGGATCCCGTTTTATCAAGCTTTGTCCAGGCAATCGCCGCGGAAGCATTGATGTCGTTATTCGTGATTGTTCCGTTGAGAATTTTAGCTGTCGTCACTGAATCAGCCGCCAACTTGGCGGTTGAAATTTCCCCGTCCGCGATTTTGGCCGCCACAATGGAATTATCCGCCAGCTTGGCGGTAAGAATGGCGCTGTCAGCAATCTTGTCAGTGGTCACGTTCAAATCTGCAATCTTTAGCGAAGTAACTGATGAATCAGCCAACTTGACAGTAGCGATAACAGCATCCGCCAAATCCGCGGTCGCAATGGTTCCATCCAGAATTTTTGCAGTCGTCACCGCATCAGCCGCAAGTTTCACTGTCGTCACCGAACCGTCGGCGATCTTGGCAGCGGTGATTGCCGAGTCCAAAATCTTGGCCGTGGCCACCGCGTTATCGGCGAGCTTCACCGTAGTCACCGATCCGTCCGCTAATTTTGCCGTCGCTATTCCGTTATCAGCAACAGAAATCACTGTTCCGGCCACATCAATCCCTGTTCCGGCAGCATACATGGTGTCGGCGTCGGTCGCGCAATTCCAACCGGCAACAAGCGCTCCGGCTCCATCAGGATCAACGGCATAATATTTGATAATCTGCCCGTCACCGGCGCAGTTGGCAAGCTTTGCCAGCGTCACGGAATTATCGGCCAGTTTTGCGGTTGTGATGTTGGCATTCAAAACCTTGGCGGTAGTAATCGCGTCATCAGCGATTTTGGAAGTAGCGATAATATTGTCTCCCAAATCAGCCGCGGCAATCGTTCCGTCCAATATCTTGTCTGTCGTTACGGCATCGGCTGCCAATTTAGCGTTGATGATCGCGCCCTCGGCAATATCAACGGCGACAATCGTTCCGTCGGCAATTTTCGCGCTCGATACTGAACCATCGGCTAATTTTGCCGTAAGCACCGAACTGTCAGCCAATTTAGTCGCGGTAATATTCAAATCAGCAACTTTGGATGCGATGATGGAATTATCCGCTAAATCCTGGGTAGTAACCGTTCCATCCACAATTTTCGCACTGGTTACGGACGCGTCGGAAATCTTGGCGGTAGTAATGGCGCCGTCGGCGATTTTCACCTCCGTCACGTTGCCATCCGCTATCTTTATCGTCGTAACTAAGCCGTCACTCAAGTCGGTGGTGGCGATCGTACCGTCGAGAATTTTGGAAGACGTAACGGCGCCGGATCCGATAGTAACGACTCCCGCATTGCTTATCGTTACGTCGCCGTCTATCGTTCTGGCCGTCGCCGTGTCAGAAGCATTGCCGATCCAAATCTGCCCGTCGGAAAGAGCAGTGGTAAGACCATTGACCCATTCCAGCCCGTCAGCCGTTCCATTGACGGCCAGAGTCTTGCCGGCATTTCCTGCGTAAGCCGGAACATCGGCAATGTCCGTCAGCTTGGATCCCGTTTTATCAATCTTCGTCCAGGCGATCGCCGCGGAAGCGTTGATGTCGTCATTTGTGATTGTTCCGTTGAGAATTTTAGCAGTCGTCACTGAATCAGCCGCCAACTTGGCGGTTGAAATTTCCCCGTCCGCGATCTTGGCCGCAATTACCGAATTGTCGGCCAGCTTGGCGGTAAGGATGGCCGCGTCGGCGATCTTGGCCGTGGTAATGTTTAAGTCCGATACCTTGGAAGTCGTTATGGCGCTGTCGGCGATGTCAGCCGCTACGATCGTTCCGTCCGAAATTTTATCGGTTGTCACTGAACTTGCCGCCAGCTTTACGTTAGTAACATTGGCATCAGCAATTTTAATTGCTGTCACCGCGCTGTCCGCAAGTTTCAATGTGACTATCAAGGCATCCGCCAAATCATCTGTGGCAATCGTTCCGTTCAATATTTTGGCGGTGGTTATAGCGTCAGTTGAAATTTTCGCGCTCGTTACCGCGCCATCGGCTATTTCCAATGTGTTAACTGAATTGTCCGCCAGCTTGGCATTGGTTATCGCATCATCGGCGATATCCAAAGTAACGATTGTTTCATTGGATATTTTCGCAGAAGTGACGGAACCGTCGGCCAGTTTAATAGCAGTGATAGCCGAATCAGCTATTTTATCGGTAGTAATATTTAAATCAGTAACTTTAGAAGTAGTGATCGAATTATCCGCCAAATCCTGGGTGGTAATCGTTCCGTCCACGATTTTCGCTCCTGTTACCGAACTATCCGAGAGTTTGATGGCAGTAATCGCTCCATCGGCGATTTTCACTTCCGTCACGTTGCCGTCGGAAATTTTGATTGTGGTAATTGATCCGTCATCTAAATCCGTGGTGAGAATCGTCCCGTCCAAAATCTTTTGGGAAGTGACGGCACCATCGGCCAATTTGTCCGTTGTTACGGAACTGTCCGCCATATACCCCACCTCCGCCCAGCCGGTGTCGGTTTCATTGCCGCTGGATTTGATGTAAAGTTTGTTGTTGGCCGTGTCAAGAGCGATGTCGCCCATTGAGCCAGCTTGCGTTCCTTCGGGACTTTCCGTAACTTTGAAAACACTGCTCCCGTCCACCGCGTCGGAATTGAAAGAATAGGCGGAAGATCCCAGCCTTTGCCTCGGCGACATCTCGCTGTCCGAACCGACCGTTACTCCGATATGGTACTCATCTTCGACGAAATCGATGGTCATCTCGTTGCCCAAGCCCGATCCGAGCATTACTCCGAAGTTTCCGCTTTTCACTTCCACCGGATTGCCGTTGGCGGTTGTGTGGCTTCCGGTCCAAATCGGATCTCCTCCGGTTGAATTTTCATATATTTTGAAAACAATGTCATAGCTTCCATCCGAAACCGTTTTGCCATTCAAATATTTTAAAACTCCTTGGTAAGAGAGTTGTTTGTTGATTCCATGGGTGGCGAAAACATTGGTATTTGAAATTGAAAAAAACATTAAAACAAGGATGAGGATGAAGAATATCCTTTTTGATATTTTGTGTCTGTTTTTATTTGTAATTGTTTTTGTCATTTTTTACGGAAAATTAATTTTTGGCGCGCGCCTTTCGCACGATGTCAATCGCCACCAGAATTGCCAAAAGAAAAACTGAACCCATGGAAATTATAAAATATAAAGTGGAGCGATCCATTTTTTTGTTATTCACCCTGAAACTCGTGCCCACTTCCTCGCTCAAGTCGCCATAGTCCTTGAGAGCGATGTTTATTTTGTGCCGTCCGCTTCCGGTCGAATCGGGAAGAACGATAAATTCCATAAACGAAGACTGGGTTTCAATGGCTTTTAATGCTTGCGCTTCGGCCACTTTTTTCCCGTATTCATCGGTGATATCATAATTCAAACGAAGATCGACGCGGGTCGGATTTTCCGGGTATTTCACGTCGAGCTGAAAATAAAGCCGGTCTCCGGCCTGAACGTCCATATACTTTTCCGGAATATGCACCACGGCATTCAGCGCCCAAACGGAACTCGGAACGGAAAGAATAACGGCTATTATTAAAAATACTTTTATCTTCATTTCATTGACGCGAAATGCAGCGCGAGCGTAATGATTGCCAGCGCCAGCAGTCCTCCGAACAAAACGTACTTAAACGGAAATCTTTCAAAAGAATAATAATATTTTTCCCCGGGCAAAATTACTTGATCCTTATTCCATTTGTAACTCGTAAAACCGAAGATAAGCATAGCGATCGTCGCCACTGTTGCGATTGCCGCGGCAGCCGTCGCTTTCTTTCCGCTCTTAGGAAGATCAAACACTTCGCCAGCTGATATTTCCGCTACCGAACACCATTTCGGCGTGTTTACAGTGCCGTATGTTCCGATCGCTTCATCTCCCTTGTAATCTGAGAAATAAGAGACTCTTACCTGGTCCGCCGTATCGCCATGTTGAATCTGTTCCAAACAATGTTTGGCGTTGTCGGTAATAATTTTCTGAGCCAGAAGCGTCGCATCCCGGTGGCGCAAAGGCGTGATCAGGAACCCTCTCTGATCGACAAGATATGCTTCGCCGGTATTCCCCAGTCCTGAATTTTCTTTCATTATGTTTTCAATTTCATTCATATCCGTCTCGAGAACCGCCATCCCCAAAAAATTATCCACGTCATAAACCGGCGCCGCGTAAAGAACAGCTCTCTCTGAACCGCCCGCGGCGGTGTCCATATACGGTCCGACAATTTCAACTTTCCGGCTTTTCTTTGCCGAATCAAAAGCCTGTTTGAGATAGGAATCTTTTTGCGAAGCGAAATCAAGATTTTCCCCCAAATCAAGGCTGGCTTCCGCCGCGAGCGCGATGTCGCCGGAGGATGAGACAAGAAAAATATTTCGATATCCGCCCGAGCGTTCGAAAAATTCCAGGTATTTTTCGTCCGCACCGGTTTTCGGCAGAACTTTGAAATCAGCCGGAAACCATCGGGTAATCAGGGATAGTTCCAATCCGTCAGCTGTCCTGACCTCCAGAGGAGTCGCATCAAGAGTCAAAAATTCCTCTTCGTTTCCGGACGCTCCGCTTCTGAAATTATCCAAAACAATAGCCTTGCCGCCCTCTTCAATTAAATAAGTGTTGCCGGAAAATCCCACCGTTCGCACGGCCAAGTTTCGAAATTCGTCGTTTTTTTTGAAGTCTTCAAGTGCGTTTTTCGGATATTTTCTTATAAAAATTTCCAATTGCTTGGCCAAAATATCCTGCCTTTTTTTGAGATTGGGAGCGATCTTGCCGTTGTCTTGAGATAATTTTTCCGCAAGAAGTCTTTTTATTTCCGGAGACGCAACCAAAAAATCCGTGTCCTGAATTCTTTCCTTGAAAAAATCATTGATTCTCTCGGTTCGACTGGTCGCGACGCTTGTCAGCTGGCGTTCCACCTGAGCGTCGAAAGCCGGATCCGTTGAGATAAAAACATATCCCCATTGCCAAATGGATAAAACAGCGATGGCCGAACCGAACAATATTAACATTAAGCGATTAAGAGACATATTTTAACATTTTTTATTATTTCTTATAGATTCGACATTGGCCCGCCATTGGCAAAAAAGAAATGATCCCCTTTCCGTGTCAGTGAAAAACTTGTTGAACGCGAACCAAGCCAAAAAAATGAAAAACAGCCCGGACATAACAATAAGCCCGTCTTTGAATTCGTTTCTTTTCGCGGGGAGTTCGACTGACGCGATATAATTTTCTCTGTCCGCTTCGACCAAAACGCACCAGCCGTTTTGAAGGATATATTGATGGGCGCCAAACACTTCTCTGTTTAAAAAATTCCTGGATATTCCGCTTTTGGGGACGGAGGATATTTGCTGATTTTGCCTGGCGATATAATAATTGTCATAATCCCGAAAGCATTTTTTTTTAAGTTCTGTATCGATTTGAGTAATCTGTTTCCCATCCGAACCGTAAACCGGCACGAGAGGCGTGCCTTTGCGATTGACTAAATAAATCTCTCCCAGGTCGCCCAATCCGGCATCTCGACCAACCCTATCCTCGATATTCTTATTGTCAACCTGAGCCGCCAAAATTCCCACCATATCTTTTTTGCCGGGCGTGTCCGAATCCGTTAAAACCGGAGTGGTAATGAAAATGGAAAGCTTGTCGTCCCGTCCATAATATCCCGGATCAAAAACCCCCGCTCCGAAATCTTTTTTGACTTTTTTATACACCTCTCCCAGTTTTGTTTTCTCCTGATCCGCCGAAGCCAGGTTTATTCCCAGAAGATCTTTATTGCTTGCCGTCCATAATACTTTTCCTTCCATATCGATCAAATTGAGATCGGTATATTCCTCACTCCCCTTAAAATGTCCTAATTCTTCCTTGCTCTTATCACCCAGCTCTTTCTTTTTCAAATCTTCCTGAACATATGGAAGTGATGCCAGAAAAGCCAGATCGTTTTTCCGCTCTTCAAGATACGTTGAAATCTCAGCCGCCTTTCCTTCCGCCGTTCTTTCCAGATGAGACCGGAGTTGTTTTTCCAGAGCGCCGTTGTCAGAATTGAAACGGAAAAACACCATGCCCAGCCAGGCCAAAACAAGAAGCAGTGAAAGAAGCAAAAAATTTTTTGATATTTTGGAAAGCATAGTAAAAAATATTTAAACAAAAAATTCAAAGCACGGAACAAAAGCTGCGACGGTCAAATTTGATCTTTTTCCTTATCCTTCCTTCTCTTGGCAATCACGATTATCAGTGTCGCGCCTAAAGCTCCCAGCATTATCCAGATCCAGAGTTTTGAGCCGGATGATTGTTTTATGATTTCGAAATCGGCCGTGAATTCGTCGCGAACGTCAACGTTGTACAAAGTCGTGAGACGCAAAGTGTATTTTCCTTCCGACAGATCAAATCCGCTGAATTTTTTGCTGAAAATCAATTCAGTTTGCACTTCCACGCGATCTTTTTCCGTGCGAACGATTTTTCCGGAGCTGTCCAGTATGTCAAAAGTCAGATCCACCGGCGTGAGTTCCGTTCCGAAAGACGTGAAGATTACCCGAGCCGAAAGCTGGCTGATTCCGGGAATGGTCGCATCGTCGATTTCCAGATTGATGTCGAACAATTTTCCCGGCAAAGTCGACTCCTTCTGTTCTTCAGCAGTTTCTTCAGTGGTTACGACCGTTCCGGCGCCCGTACCAACCGTGGCGCCGGTAGCGACGGTTTTCTTTTTCTTCTTTTTCCCGCCGCCTCCGCCATCATCATCGTCTTCCTCGGAACTATCCTCTTCTTCGGAAGTATCAAACGTCTGAGTAAGATAGTTTTCCGACTGCGCGTACGGCAAAGAAATTTCTCCGGTTCCAACCCGACTGGCTTCGATACTGTACATACTGCCGTACATTGTTTCCGCCATAGTTTTCGCGGCAAAAGACAAAACCGAAACAACGACTAGCATAAGCAATGATAAATAATATATTTTTTTCATGAATTTGAATGTTTATTTTCCGGCGATGATCAAAACATCAGCTCCGTCCGGTTTGGTTTCTTCGCCGGGCAATGTTGAGATTTCCCCGCCCACCGCCTGGGCGATTTGTTCGACCAATTCGCTATTTTTTTTGCTAAGATCGATAACCAGAGTTTTCGCGTAATCATCTTTTTTGGCGTTTCCCTTGCCGACCACACTTATCCCGGAAACCGAACTCAATTTCTTTTCCAGATCGCCGGCGAGTCCGGCTGTCTTGGTGCCGTTTTGAATGGCGACATTGAGTTTTTCCATCACGACGTCATTGTCCGCTTCCGCCATCGCGTTCGGATTGCTCTCGGCTTCAGTATTGTTGTTTTGAGCCGATGTTTGAGCTCCTTCATTGAGAATTAGCGGCGCCACCTCGATTACTTTGTTGACCGTTGGTCTGAAAAGAATGGCCTTTTTGGCGCTGGCGTAAACCAGAATTTTGTCTCCGTTTTCCGATTTTTTGAAGAAATCCTGCTCTTTGAGTTTTTCCTTGTCCTGAATGGTAGCCAGTGTCGGCTCTTCGCCTTCCGGAAGCTCCATAACCTTGGAAAGCGCGTCGGTAACGACTTTTACCTCTTCTTGCGCCACCACATTGGGATTGTCTTTGATTTTTTTGTATTGTCTGAAGAAATAGGCCGATGTTCCGACCAGTCCCGCCACCAGAAGCAGGACCAATGTTTTAACGAACAGTTTTCTTTTTTGCCCTCCCGCCACTGCGGAGCCTGGGACGGCTTCATTTTTTTCCCTTGGCATAGTTTTGTTGTGAATTAATTTTAATTAGAATTTGACTCGACAATCACTTTGCGTTCCTCGCTGGCGGAATTTCCCGCTTCGTCTTCAACGGTATAGGTGACCGTATATTCCCCGGCAACCGCGGTGTCTATTGATTCAACTGCAGCGCCGGTCGAATCGGTTATCTTTGTGACAATCAACGCTGTAATGTCGCCGTCGATATTGTCTTCCGCCGTCGCGCCCGGATCGGTATATGTTTCGCCAACTTTGATTGTTGCTTCAGCGTCGCCTTTCAAAGTAATCATCGGAGAAACAGTGTCGCCATCTGAATCCGCGGTCGTCAATTCACTGGCGGAATCATCGTTCGCCGATTCGCCGTTGTCGCTTGGGCGTTTCACCGCCAGAGCCGTCCAAGAGAAACGGGCATTTTTATCAAGCGCTGAGTCAATCTTGATTTTGAATCCTTTGGCGCTCGTTCCTTCTTCATCCACCCAGTATCTGGCGTTATAGCCGCCAAGCGGGGTGATTTGAACAATCGGCGTAAACTTGTATTCATTCTTGAAATCGACTTTTGTTTCATCAGCTCCCTTGGCAATCTCGGCGTATCCGGCCATGTCTTCGTCTTCGAAAGTCAGGCGGCTCTTGAAGGTGATTCCGTCTTTCCAATTGAAGGCAAGCGATCCGTCTTCTTCAAAATCAAGCAGCATACCGACCTTTAATCCCAAATCCTTAATTTCCAAATCAAGAATATCTTCCTCCATCTGCGCCAAAGTTTTTGGCTTCCCATCCACCTTGTCGTTCAACTCTTGGATGGCTTTGATTATCAGCGGCGTAAGATTGTCATAGGCGATGGCTTTGAGGCCGTTTTCGTTGGTTGAAACCAGCGACGGGAAGATTTCTTCCACCTCTTGCGCGATCAAACCCAGATGCTTGGCGGAGTCGTCATCCTCTTTCTGCCAGTTAAACTCCACCGGATTGAGGGCCAACATTTTATCCAGCGTTGAATCAACAGTAACCACATTTTTCTTGAGTGTAGCGTCCGAAGTGCAAACCAGCGCGGTGGAAGTCGGATCAATGTCGCATGAGCCGTTGGTATCAGTGAAACGAGCAACTTTCCCGTCTGTTGAACGAACAACTTCAAGTGGAATATTTCCTAATGTCACCGTCGCAAACCTCACAATCACCACACCCGATCCACCGTTGCCTCCGGTCCCCGATGATCCCGCGCCACCACCTCCGCCACCTGCACCTCTATTTACCGATCCACTTGTCGCCGAGCCATTTGTCACGCCACCTGTGCCTCCAATAGACGAACCGCCAGATCCGCCTGTAGTACCACTGCTACCAGCGCCACCACCTCCACCCGCAGCATAAAATAGATTACTGCCATTAATATCACTCTGACGACCGGCGCCACCTGCGGTACCGGCAGTCGTGCCGGTGTTATTAGCACCGACGCCACTAACGCCAGCGCCGCCACCGCCTGAACCGCCTCGGCCGGTACATTCTGCGCCTGTGTCGCTACCGCCTGCATTACCAACTCCGGGAGAAACAGCGGTGCTTGATCCGCCAGCAATCGTAGATCCCGTTATTGAACATTCTCCGCCAGCGCCACCGCCTGAACCGCCGTTCAAACCAATTGCGTCGTTGGCTCCGCCACCGCCGCCACCGCGCGCAGTGAGCGTACTGAATACGGAGTTGTTGCCATTACTACCGCCACCAGTACCAATGTTTCCCTGGCCGCCTGCCTGTCCTGTGCCTCCAGTGCCGACAGTTACGGTGAACGGTGCGCCCGAACTAACATTAAATGAGCTCTGATCGATAAACTCACCTGCGCCGCCACCACCGCCGCCATCGCCGGCAGCTACCGATTCACTGCCGCCGCCACCGCCAGCGCCACCGACTACCAAGACACGCACTGTAGTAACCCCTGTTGGTGGAGTAAAGCTCGTTGTTCCAGTTGTGTTGTATGTAACGAGTGTATCAGTACCGACGGTTGAGACAACACCTGTGCCAGAGACGAGGCCAGGGTTGGTTTGAGTAGCGGTAAAAGTGCTTGTACCAATGGCAACCCTGCCAGTATCGCGGTATACATCCGAACCGCTTGTAGTCCACTGGCTGGAACCGCCACTACTTCCTCCAACCTTGACAACATTGAGATATTTGGATCCGCCATTGTTGGTAACTGTCAGACGATAGGCGGTATCCGGCTCAATAGAAAGCGCGGTGAAACCAGCGTCAACCGTGCCGTCGCGCAGGAAAGAGCCGGCGAAATTTGAAGGTGTAAGCGTTACTGCCGATGACGCATCGGTGCTGATGATGGTCGCGCCAAAAGTATCTGCCGTAAAAACCGTTCCATCAATAGTAAATCCGCCTGTGCCTTCCGCGTGAATCTCCGAGTTATTGTGCGTCGGTATAATCGCCAATGTTCCGGTGGCGTGGTGCAGAGTTGAAGTTTTACCGACACTTTCTCCGCCCGCACTTGCCCAAGAGAGAGCGCCGCCGCCATTCGTAGAAAGCACCTGTCCGCTTGTTCCGTCAGCCGAAGGCAAAGTGTAAAGAACATTTGCCGCCAGCCCGTCGGGAGCCTTGAAACCAGTGTAATTTGTACCGTTTCCTGAAAGTTCAGAAAGTTTAAGTTCTGTTGATGAAGTAGCGTTCGCCATTGCTTCAATGCTCGTTCCGCTCCATACTAGCGAACCATTGGAATTGGAAAGAGTTTTGTCGCCGATATGAAGAGATGCGGATCCAAGATATAAATCGCGAAAACGCATTGTGGCGGAGCCAAGATCATACGTATCATCAGCGCCTGGAAGGATACTGCCTCCAACGGTCGTTAGACCAGCGATGTGCAACAGGGATCCGGGATTTGAGGTTCCAATGCCGACGTTGCCGGAGGAATTGACCGTAAGAAATGTTGATTGCGAAGTTGCCGAACCGGATTCTTCGTTGCCGATCGTCGCAGTCGGTTCCGTGGCGGCATACTGACGGACGCGGACGAAGCGAGCCTGAAAATTCCCTGATGTTCCTGATCCAAAGAGACGACGCGGCAACCGAATCAATTCTCCGTTCGAAACCACATTATCAACCGTCGCGGAACCCAGTGACAATCCGGTTGAATAATTGCTCATAGCCACAGTAGCTTGCGTGCCGGAAATAACCGAAATACTTGTCAGGTATTCGGTACCTGTTGATAAAATAGAAGTAAGAGTAGCCGGGCTAAAATCGTCGTCATGATAAATACCAAAATCAAAACCGCCGACCCTGTACACGCCAACCGCAACATAATCGTCGCTGGGGTTATCGGCCGCCCACAAGCTTCCGAAAGTAATGGCATTGAAGTTATCGGTAAGAGAACTGATAGTCGCAAACTGAGTCTCCTGTATAATCTGCGTGCCCGAGTAGCTCCATGTCGAACGAATATCATCGGTGTTATTGGTCATATTCAAGTTGCCGCCGGAAACGGAGAGACCGGTATTGGTAGTCGTAGTCCATTTACCACTATTGATTGACGAACCGGTGAAGTCGTCAAAGAAGGTGAAAACATTGTTGCCATTTGAAGCATTAGTCGTTTCCGATGAATTGCCGTAGTACATGTAAAGAGTGTTTGAACCGGAAGTCAAATCCGCCTGCACCCATATAACCGTGGAGGATGTATTCATTCCCTTTTCCACATAATGCGGAATAATGGTTGTGCCATCGGAAGAAGTGAATCGAATGTCGTCGCCGTCTGATTGCATTTTTCCGGCGGTAACAAGCGCCGACGTATCAATAACTACGCGGGTTTCATAGTCGGTGAGCGCCGAGGAAGCGTTGATCGCGATCGGAGCTCTATATGAATATCCTGAAATCAGCTGGGACGAGCTTTGTCCAGCGACAAGAAAAGGAGTCGTTGAACCGGTTGATTCCACCACGGCCAATTTCGCGGTCGCAGCGTTCGTGCCTATCCCGACTTTCCCATCAGCCAAAATTCGCATCGCTTCCGTATTATTAGTGATAAATTGCAAAGCATTGTTGTCGGTCGTGCCAAGCGTCGTGAGTGCCCCAAAAGCATTGCCATTGTTGACAAACGCGGCCGAGCCGCCACCAACAGCGGAACCGTTGAAATATAATGTTCCGCTTTGGTTATAGATGGCGTTGGTTGTAACCGAAGGTGTTGTTGAAGCAAGGGTGATACCGCCATTCACAGAAAGCGCGTTGTCCGGCGTCGCGGTGCCGATGCCGACATTGCCCGTGGCATAGTAGATATCATCGCCATTGACAGTCCATTGCGAGCTGTCAATGGTGGAACCGTTCCAATAGAGAGCTCCGCCTAGATTGTAGAGCGCGTTCGTGAGAACCGATGGCGAACCGGAGTTGATCACGATTCCGCCGTTTGCCGCAATTGCCGTGCCGACTGTCGGCGCGGAAGAAGTCATGACATATTGAGCGCTTGACGCTCCCTGCTCCGCCACCGCCACAAACATATTGTTTCCCGCGACAATCGACATCCAGGAACTGTCCGCCGCGGAAGATTGCGTTGTCCACGTCGCGCCGTTGTCGGAAGAAATCATCACGCGATTACCGGAACCGTTTTTTGACACCGCGACGAAAAACCCGTTGCCGTACGCTACTCCTTGCCAATTGTTTGCCACGGCGGCCGTCCGCACAGTCCAGGCAACTCCGTTTAGAGAAGTGGCGACCGCGCCGGAATCACCGACCGCGACAAAGGTACCGTTGTCATAAGCAACCGCGTTATACACGCCGGAGTCAGTCCCCATGGATTGGGTAGTCCAATTGATTCCATCTGTTGATATCATGGCGCGATCGGTTCCGCTCGCGGCTACCGCCACGAAAAATCCATTTCCGTAAGTTACCGACATCCAGTTATTATCCGCGGCCGAAGTCCGTGAAGTCCAAATAATACCGTCTGGGGAAGTCATTACGCGGTTACCTGTGCCTGTATTGGATACCGCCACAAAAAGGCCGTTAGCATACGTTACTGATTGCCATTGATTGTCCGCCGCCGCGGTTCGCTCGGTCCAGATAACGCCGTCGGGCGAAGTCAAAACTCTTCCCGCTCCTGACAAATTATGCCCCACGGCGACATAGGTACCATTGCCGTACGCGAGTGATTGGTAGAGTTCGGGATTTGTAAATACCCGCTGTGTCCAGTTGACTCCATCGGGCGAAGTCATCGCAGCATTGTTTTGCGCGATAGCCACAAATTGCCCGCCCGCGTATATCACCGACTGCCACCACAGATTCATACTGCTTCGAGTTGTCCATGCTCCCTGCGCCACCGAGACGCTATTTACCGTCAATGAATCATTAAATGTTTTCGCGCCTGCGAATGTTTGCGCGGTAGCGGAAACAAGTCCCGGATTGGTACCATCGGCCAAAGAAAGTGTTAAAACATTATTCGCGATACTTCCGCCATTGGCGTTTGAGCCGGATGGAGCGGCGAGTGAAGTAACGATATTCGCTCCGCCGGCCAGTTTGGAAAGGGCGATATTGGCCGATGCGTTGACATCGGCGTCAACGATACTGTCATCCGTTATTTTTGCGCTTGTCACCGAGCCGTCCGCCAATTTGATAGTAGTGATAGCCGAATCAGCTATTTTATCAGTAGTGATATTTAAATCCGTAACTTTAGAAGTAGTGATCGAATTATCCGCCAAATCTTGGGTGGTAACAGTACCATCCACGATTTTCGCACTAGTCACGGAGCTGTCCGCCAATTTGGCGGTAGTAACCGCTCCATCCGCGATTTTCACTTCCGTTACGCTGCCGTCGGAAATCTTGATCGTCGTAATTGATCCGTCAGCCAGGTCTGTCGTAATGATAGTACCGTCGAGGATTTTATCGCTCGTAACGGCGCCATCGGCCAATTTTGCAGTGGTTACAGACCCATCAGCAATAACCGCGGTGGCACCTACTTCCGCCCAACCTGTATTAGTGCTTGTTCCGGTGGATTTGATATAGAGTTTGTTGTAGGCGGTGTCAAGCGCGATATCGCCCACCGAGCCCACCTGCATTCCTTCGGGACTGGCGGTAACTTTGAAAACACTGCTTCCGTCCACCGCGTCGGAATTATATGAATAAGCCGCCGCGCCGATTCTTTGTCTCGGACTCATTTCGGTGTCCGATCCCACGGTTACTCCAACGTAATATTCGTCCTGAGTGAAATCAACATTGCTAAGTGAATTGCCGGTTCCCGATCCGAGCAGTGTCGCGAAGTTTCCGGTTTTCACCTCCACCGGATTGCCGTTGGCGGCGGTGTGGTTTCCGGTCCAGATTGCCGCGCCGCCGGTAGTGGCATTATATATTTTGAAAACCGCGTCGTAGTTTCCGTCCGGCACGACGGCGCCGGTGGAGTATTTCAAAACTCCATAGAAAGAAATTTGCTTGTTGATTCCCTCGGCCGCGAAAGTTCGCGCGAACGAGAACAGCGCGAAAATCAAAAGAGGGACAAGAAGAAATTTTTTGCAGCGCGTCTTTGCGACTCCCAAAGACACTCGTTTTCCTTTCAACATTTTTGTTATTTTTTCCATATTAATATTTATTTTATTCTTAAAGAGAAAAATAAATGATTGATAATTCTCTCTTCAAGATTATTTAAAAAAATAAGCTCAAAACCAATAATGATTTCGAGCTTCAAGAGCTTCGTATTAATTTTTCAAAAATAAAAACTCAAACAATTTCTGTTCGAGCTTCAGCGAGCTTCTTATCTAAATTTAATTCTATTACTATTATATGCCAAATGAAAATACTGTCAACACCGGAAAAAAATCACCGATCCAAGTCAAGAGCTTCGAGAGCTTCAAGTCATTTTTTCGAGTTCCTGATGCTATGATACAACACCCAAAAATCTTGTCAACCCCTGCGCCAATTCCAAGTTATTCACAGCCGCATATTTCTCTATCCGCGGGAGAAAAACTCAACCGCTACTCCGCGTCTTCTCTCTCCAAAATCCTGAATCCATCCGAAACGGCATCGCACAAAAAATTCTCCAATTGGCTCTGATCATCTTTGGTTTGAGCCTTGTGCAAATACGTGTAATAAAGTTGTTTTTGTTTCTGCTTGATTATGGCTGGCGCGAGATTGGCCTTGAGCAGCATAGCATTCATAAGCAATCGGCCAACGCGGCCGTTGCCATCGGAAAAAGGATGGATTTGTTCGAAACGGCTGTGCACGAAAGCGGAAGAAGCAATAATATCATTTGTCGCTTTCGCGGCTTTCACCATAACATCAGGAATGAGATCGGGAATTTTCAGATAATTTGCCGTCGGTAAATTGACGCCGGTAATTCTTACGGCATGATTGCGGTAGAAACCCGCGTCCGGGCGAACCCCATTCATCAATATGCCATGCAATTTCAAAACCAAAGCTTCATCAATCGCTTTCCTGTTGTGTATGTGATCGAACAAATAATTCAACGCCGTCTGGTGATTTTTCGCTTCCAATTGTTCAGTGAGACTTTTGTTTGGCAAGGCGACATTATCAAAGAGAACGGCGGCTGTATCCGGTTCGGTCAGCGTATTGCCCTCGATACTATTGCTGTTATAAGTCAGCTTCAGAATAAATTGATCCCTGATATCGGGATTATCCAAAATCTCCCCGACAACATTTTTATGTTCGGATGACTTTTGACGCAATGTTTCTTTTCTGGCATTGAGTTGTCCGGCGGGAATGATTTTTTGTCCGGTCACTTCCAAAAAAAGCTCTTCAATCGCCGCTTGCATTTTGGGCCGAGGAGTTGCCTTTCCCGTCCACCAACTGTTGAAAGCGACAAAAGACACCCCGAACCTTTCGGCCAGTTTGGTTTGGGTGAGCCCCAGTCTCTTTTGAATTATTTCAAGTTTTTGCCGTATAGTCATAGCATTTTCATCTACACAGATATCTTACTAAACTTTATAAAGTTTGTCAAAATATCAAGAACTTTATAAAGTTAGTCCTCTTGTCTATTTTCATAGTCGTTTTATTAGAGATTTACATCCTAAATTATACACCTTTTTTGCAAGTTCGGTTAATTTAATTCAATTCCATCAAACGGCGCCTCGCCCCGCATCATTTTGACGGCCGTTTCCATTTCGTAGGAGTGCCAGCCACTGAGAATAATAGTTATAAACTCTCGCGCTGCTCTGAGTAAATACGATTTAAGGCCTATCCAAGGCCTTTTTTGTTTGTGAATAATTAAAGTATTGACATAATGTAATGTATACTATACAATTAGTAATATAAACTTAACTTTTAAAATCTATGGATTACCAACAATTCAAAAAAACAAGAGCCCTCATCGCCTCTTTTGTTTCGGCGACAGTGGCGATAGCCTTTGTTTATAACAACATAATTTTGGCTTTAGCCGGGATGTTGATCGGCGTTCTTTTTCTATTTTTGGTCCGGAAAACAACCAAAATGGTCTTAGTGGATGAAAGGATTCAAAGCATAGGCGGACAAGCGGCTCGCCTGACTTATGTAATTCTGACGACCACTATCGCTTTTCTTTCTTTATTTTTCGTGGTAATCGGCAGAAAATCCGTTCCTTATCAACCTGGACTGGAAACACTGGGAATCACACTGAGCTATATTGCCCTTCTGAGTCTGGCTTTGTATTCCTTGTCCTATAAATATTTTAGCAACAAATATGGAGAAACAGACGATGAACAAGATTAAAATTTTTCGCGCCACTTTCAATATAACGCAAGAAGAACTGGCAGATAAAGTTGGCGTTACCCGCCAAACTATTATTGCCATTGAAAAAAACAAATATGTCCCTTCTTTGAATTTGGCCTTCAGGATTGCCAAAACTTTCAATGAAAAGATTGAAAATATTTTTCAATACCAAGAATAATAATTTATCGAACAAAATCCTATGAACATTTTTAAAAAAATTAATAAGAACCTTATCGGCTATGTCATCGGTGTTGGAATTCTGCTTTTTGTTTTTATGTTTCTCGTGCTAGCCAGTCAGATCGGATATGAGGTAAAAAATCGGTGTGGAATAGCCCAGAACCGCTACGGCGGAGAATGTGTTGACGCACTCCAGAGCCAGATTGCCGACGATTCAGCTCAGGCCGGAAAAAATGATGCTATTTATGCGCTGGGACAATTGGGTGACAAAAAAGCACTTCCATTTTTGCAGAGTTATGATAACGGCCAACCACTCCCTGATCGCGAACCATGGAATCAAGGAATAAGCCAATATGAGTTGAGGAAAGCTATAAAACTTTTGGAAAGCGGATTTAATATAACAGCTTTTGTCTGGAGAGATTAAATAAAAAAGTATGAAAATAATTTATTGGCTGCCGAGAATATTGAACCAAAGAAAAACCCACTTTTGTGGGCTTTTCTTATTCACGTGTCCTCTTATATGTCCGGGTGATTATAACCGAACAAGGCTGTTAGCACCTGTTCCCGATCTTCCAAGGTCAACATTGCGATTCTTCTTTTTCGAGCCGGCTGGTCGAGCAAGGAAAGTATAGAATACGGATTGTCGTCTCCGGCGATGCGATTTGAAGATAACTTACCGCATTTCAAGCACTCGTGGACTATGGCCAGTTCGCCTTTGGACTTTGTCGTTAACCCAATTGGTTTCATTCTTGCTTGGCACTCAGAGCGTCGGTCTCCCGGATTTTTTAAGTCTACGTGTTTGCACCAAAGACATAACGGGCAGTGGTTGCGATGACTGGTGCCCCATGCTTGATTTGAGATAATTTGATGGCAGTTGAGACATCTAAATGATGTCTCGTTCGAAGAAAAGTCGAGTCGTTTTTAAATTTCATAAGAAAGTAATTAATTTTTATACAGGCTAAAAACACCCGCTTGCGGGGTGTATAATCAAAATTATTCTATTTCAGAAGAAAATTATGACAATACAAAATACCCGCAAGCGGTTTGCACAATATCCTCCCGAGTAATTGATATTATCATGGTTAACATGCAGTTAGTGTATTATATTGTTTGTTTTTAGTCAATGTTAAAGTTCCAACATCATCTAATTCAGGTCTTACTATTTAATAAAAGAAGTTCGAACTTCTTCAAGAATGTGAAGCCACATGGGATTTGCATCGCCGATAGCGGCACCTTTCTTTTTCTAAGCGTTTTTGTCCGGAAGGCGGCTTATGCTTGAACTGAGCCATTTAGACTCTCGACTTATAATCCAGAGAATTTGAACAATTATTTTAACTCCACCCCATCAAACGGCGCCTCTCCGCGCATCATTTTCACCGCCGCTTCCATTTCATAATATTTATAGCGTCTATTTGATATTGTTGATTGGAATCAAATTGCAGTTTCATTACTTTTCCTTTTTTCAATAATTTTTGCTTATTAAATTTTTCGAGCTGTTCCCTCACTTTTTTCTCCATTTCCAAATGGGAAACGCTTCCGGAATTCTTCAAAATCTTCTTGTCGTTCAAAATTGTGATGAACAAACAGAAGATACCATGTCCGTCATATTTTTTAATGTTATTTATCAATGCTTATAGTATACCACACAAAATATAAATTAAATTTTGTCCATCAATTCTCACCTGCCTGATCATTGTTTTGTATTTCTTGCTTTTTCTGCTTAACGGGAAATTTATGCCGTTTTGATCGGGAATAAGATCCGTTTTTGGATTTTTTTGAAATCGATTGATCTCCTTTCTTCGCCTCCAAAAAAAAGAATACGAACGCTAAGGCGGAAATTGCCACAATCACCCAGATAAAAATTAGCGCCGCCTTGTTATTACTCGCTTTGTTATTACTTTTTGTTTCATTGGTGTTTTCCATAATTGAATATGCTTTACTTTAATTAAAAAAGTTAAAAAACAAAATAAAAAAAACTACGGGCTGATGCAGTTCCCCGGAGTTTATTATAAAATAAGACAGGTAAAATTTCGGTAAAGATTTTGTAAATTATTTTTTGATTCCGCTTACCAAATTCTTTGGCTTTCCCTTGAGAAACGCTCTGATATTCTCCACCGTCATATCCAGAATCCTCAACAAAGCCTCCTCGGAATTGAAAGCATTGTGAGGCGTGGCTAAAACCTTGGGGTGACTCAGCAAAAGATGATTTTGAAGCGCGATTTTCAAACTGCGCTTTTTCTGAAACGACTTGGATAAGAGTTCCTTTTCTTCTTTGATAAAATTTTCCTCTTCAAACACATCCAACCCCGCTCCGGCCAGAATCCCGTTTTCCAAAGCGCTGGCCAAGGCTTCGGTTTCAACAATCCCTCCTCTGGCCGTGTTAATGAGATACGCGCCTCTTTTGATGTTTTCAATATTTCCGGAATTTATCAGATGATGCGTTGATGAATTGTATGGCGCGTGAAGACTGATAATATCCGACCTTTGGAGAAGCCCTTCCAGGTTGTTCATAAAAACCATCCGCCTTTTTATAACCAGTTTTCCGTCATAACAATTCGGGTCAAAAATCAGAATCTTCATACCCATTCCCTTGGCGATTCTGGCCGCGTGCCGGCCGATATGCCCGAAGCCGATAATTCCCAGCGTCTTTCCATTCAAATCAAATCCTCGAAGGTCCGCCAGTTCAAAATCGCCTTTCTTTGTTCTTTCCGCCGAATCGACAATCTTTCGGGAAAGCGCCAGAATGAGCGCGAAAGTATGTTCCGCCACCGTGTTTTCGCCATAAAACGGAACATTGCTCGCTTGGATTTTTTTCAGATCGCACTCCCCAAGATCAATATGATCGAATCCGGTCGACATCGCAGCGATGAATTTGAGGTTTGGAAGCTGACGGATAATATTTTTGTTAATTTTGGAATATATGAAAACCGCGAGAATATCGCTGTCTTTTATTTTTTTAACATCCTTTTGCTCAAGCGGGTCGGAGAAAAACTTCAAAACGAGGCTTTTGTTTTTCTCCAGCTTCTCCCGCAAATATTCTTCTTCCCACTTTTCAATTTCAAAAAATGAAATGGTTGTTGTCATATGATTAGCATTAGGCGGTTAGTTTTTCAAAGTCAGCTCCGAATTTCTCCTCCTGCCACTTTCTTGTCACGTCCCGCAAGTGTTGCTGCGTCGATAACTTCAATGCTTCCAGAACGATCTGAAGTTCCAGAGAATCGTCTTTAAACACTTCAAAATATTTGTTTTCCAAAAGTCCCTTTTCCAAATGCACGGATGTTTCCAGCGCATCCAAAAGCGCCATATCTCCTTCCGAAACTTCTCTTTGTTTTGTTTTGATGTATTCGATATTTTGCCTGATTGCGTCCACGGGAAATCTATTCAAAGAGAAATCAACGGTTTTCGCTTTCATTTTTCCATGAAGCGTGTTTATCCAGGCCGCGTGACTGTATTCATCTTCCGAAATATGCTTCCAGAAATCCTTGAATAATAAGAACTTTTTCGCGTAGTCGGCATAAAGCTCGGCCATCGCGTTTTCGTTTTCCACCAGCATTTCAATAATTTGGTTTTGAGAAATTACGTTTTCCATTTTTTTGTTTTTTATCGAATTAAAAAAGCTCAACCTGATAATTGAGCTTCAATGAGCCTCGCTTGATTTTGAATGCATATGAAAAACCCAAAGCCATTCACGCTTTGAGCTTCAGAGAGCTTCTTGGGTTTCTCTATTATAGGGTACTCTTATTCTTGGAAAATTTCAACCTCTCGGCCTCATAGGCTCCTTTTCCGTCTCTGCATAATAATGGAACGAATTTCCCGCTGATAGTTCTTATTTTTCCGCAGCGTTTGCATTTTATTTCGATTTTCCCGCGCAACTCGGAACCCTTGAAAAGAAGTTTTCCGCAATCGCAGCGGTAATCGTTTAAACATTCCTCCTTCATATTTTTTGTTTTGGTTTCTTGAAAATAAAAACTCAAACCGTAAAGATTTGAGCTTCAAGAGCTTCTTTTTATTTTTGAGAGTTTACTATACTTCATTATTATAATAAAATTAAAATATAATTCTGTCAACACCGTCTTCTTGCGTTTATTTTACAAGAGATGCCGTAAAGAAGCGTTGAAATAAAAATGAAATAAATATGAAATTACTCATTGTCGAAGATGAAAAAGAGCTTCTGGAAGATTTGAAAACGCGCTTTCAAGAAGCTTGCTTCAGCGTTGATACCGCCGCCAATGGCGAACAAGGATTGCGTCTCATAAAAACAAACGATTATGACGCCGTGATTCTGGACAATAATCTGCCCAAAAAAACCGGCGTTCAAATATGCCGCGAAGCGCGCGAAGCCGGAGAAAAAACGCCGATTATAATCCTGTCCATTTTGTCAGGCACGGACAAAAAAGTGACGCTCCTGGAGGCCGGCGCGGATGATTATTTGACCAAGCCGTTTTCTTTCAGGGAACTATTGGCCCGCGTCAAAGCTTTGCTTCGAAGAAATCTCCAAATTACCGACGATGTTATTGAAATCGACGAATTGAGAATAGATTTTCGCCGCGGCTCGGTTATGCGCGAAAACATTGAAATATATCTTACCCGTAAAGAATTTATGCTTCTGGAATATCTGGTTCGAAACGCCGACACGGTTTTGTCGCGCGGAATGATTTTGGAACATGTCTGGAATATGAACGCTGATCCGTTTTCCAACACGATTGAATCGCACATCAAAAGCCTTCGCAAGAAAATCGAGACTGAAAAAAGCAAATTCATCGTCACTATGCCCGGAAGAGGGTATAGGTTGGTTTTAAGAAAATAAAACTCCAAAAACTTTTATGCTTGCCCTGATGTATTTTACCGCGGTTGTCGCCGCATTGTGCTTGACGTTCGGGATCATTCTCTTTTTTTATTTCCGGCGAAGCTACAAATTGGCCATGTATCTCTCCTTGGCTATGATTTTTGCCGGCCTCTACAGATTTTCCGCTTTTTTATACGCGCTTGACACGGAAGAATCCAGAGTGCTGATCTGGATCAATCTCTGCCCGATTCTCGGCGCTTTCGCTCTCAGCTGGCATCTGTTTTTTTATGAAGTCTTTCTTTTCAAAACAGTAAAGAAAATAAAGATTTTTTTATTCTTTGCTCCCGGATTCATATTTCTTTTTTATTCTTTTTTTCGTCCTACCGTTACCGGTATTTATGTTTTGGAAAATCAACCCAATGAAAGCGCGCCCGGGAAAATCTATATTGTCATAGCGGTGTTTTTGCTGAGTTCCATCGCCTATATGGTTCGCCTGAGCATAAGGAGCTACAAGAAAACATCCGATCAAAGAATGAAAAAGAATATCCTTATCATGGGAACAGGCATGACACTGACCTTGTGCGGAATTCTTGTCACCAACGTAGCGCTTCCTTTGCTCGGCCGCAAAGATTTGTATCCTATCGGCGGCAACTTTTCTTTTTTGAATATCGCCGCTTTCTGCTGGGCCACCTTCAGATACAAACTCTTTGAAATAAAAATAATCGTCCAAAAATCGCTCATCTACGCGGTAATATTTTCAATGCTGACCGGCTTCTATCTTTTTTTGCTTCAAATGGGGCTATACTTCATTCCGCTCGAGAACAATCGCTTTTATTATCTGTCAGTTTCCACATTCGTCATTATCATCGGAATTTTAAGCGTTCCCCGGATGGAAAAATATTTTTGCCGCGCCACCGATAAATTCTTTTTCAAAGACCGCTACGACTATAGCCAGGCGCTTTATACTCTCAACGAATCGCTCAGCCGGAATCTTGAATTGAATGTTTTGATGGAAGAAACTCTTTCTTCTCTCCGAAAAATATTCAAAATAAATTGCGCCGCTATCTTTGTCGCCAAATCTTCGGAGCTCTTCAAGGACGAATCCGCTTTGGAAATATCCAACCCGCAATTTACGCCTCAGTTATCCGAGGCGGTCGAATTATGCCCCCGCATTACAACACTTGGTTTTTTAAGCAAAAAAATATCCGATCCCGGCTTGGATAAAAAGCTCGGGGACGCGTATAGAATCGTGTATAACCGCTGGCAAGAAAATAACTTGGCGCTGGGCGTAAAAATTGTGTCTGCCGGCATACCGGCGGGATATCTTGTTTTGTCCCCCAAACTTTCCGGAGACGCGTATACCGATGAAGACATCCGGCTTCTTGAAACATTTTCTCACGCCGCCGCTGTCGCTATCAGGAAAGCCGAACTCTATCAAGATCTCAAGAATTATTCCAAAGAACTCGAAAAAAAGGTGGCGGAGCGCACGGCAAAAATAAAAAAGCTTCAGGAAAACCAATCTCAAGCGATGATTGAGATCGCTCATGAACTTCAGACACCGTTGGCTATCCTCAAGAGCAAACTCGACATATTGTCATCCGACGGACTCAAGACTTCCCAGCTGGAAAAGTCCGTTGATCGGATTTCCGGATTCATAAACAATCTGCTGAAATTGGCCAGAATGGATTTTGCCGAAACCAAAATGGAGACTGCCAATCTGAGCGGTCTTCTTTCGGAACTGGCCGAAGAGTTCTCCATAATAGCTGCCGGCAACGATATTTCGTTCGAAAGTTCCATCGCGCCCTATATTGAAATTCAAGGAGACAAAGAAAAACTCGTGGAACTGGTGACTAATCTGGTCGCGAACGCCTTGAAATATATCGCCAATGATCGCCGCGTCTTTTTGGCTCTGGAAAAAAAGGGCTCCTTTGCCAGCCTGCTGATCAAAGACACCGGCATTGGCATACCGCGAAAAGAAATGCCAAATTTGTTTCAGAAATTTTATCGCTGCCAGCAAGAGTCGCCGGCAGAAAATCAAAAAAGCGGCACCGGACTGGGACTGGCCATCTGCAAGAAAATCGTCGATTTGCACAAAGGCGAAATCAGAATCGAAAGCGAGGAAGGTGTTGGCACGAAAGTGGAAGTACTTTTGCCTATGGTTGATATCGCGCCCGAAAGCGAGCTCATTCCATAATCGCGACTTTGACCACCTCTCCGATCCCAATGCCATTGTATCCGGAAGAACCGGCATCTCGCAGCAACAAGCTATTGGTCTCCTCGCCAATACTTTTTATATGCCCGCAGCGCTTGCATTTGATTTCAATTATCCCCGACAGATCTTGACCCTTGAACAACAGCTTCCCGCAACTGCAGCGGTACTCGTCTGGAAAATCCTCCTTCATTTTTTTGTTTTTTTGTATTCACTCCGCGTGCTGTTTGACCGAGGAATAAATAAAAAAGCTCAATTTAAAAATAATTGAGCTTCATGAGCTTCTTTTGATTTTAGCATACACCAAGCCAGGTAAAATTTTGGTAAAGATTTTGTAAAGGATAAATGAAAAAATGCCAAACGACGAGTTTTACAAATTTCATAACATCAAACAGGCCACTCAACGAAAAAAGTGCTGCCTTCATTTTCTTTAGACTCGCACCACACCCGACCGCCGTGCAGCTGGGCGATTTGTTTGACGTAACGCAGACCAAGTCCCGTACCGCCTTCCACAGCTTGCTTGGCGTTTTCAGAACGGTAGAACCCGTCAAAAATTTTCGATTGATCTTTTTCCGGAATACCAATGCCTTGATCTTTGATCCAAACGACCGCTTTTTTATCCTCAATATTACAGCCCACCGTTATCGTACCGCCGTCTTTCGAATATTTTATGGCATTGGAAATTAGATTGTTAAACATTCTTTTGAGCCGGTCTTCGTCGCCCAAAACAGATATACCTGAAGAAAGAGACCCGTCAAAAATTAGATTGAGAGACTTTTCCTCAAGAGAAAGCTGGAAATTCTCAGCCAGTTTTTGGAGGAACGACAGCATTGCAATTTCTTGCTTGTTTAATTTCTTTGTCCCGATTTTCTCCACTGCCGACAAATCCAAAAGATCGTTGATGGTCGAAAGCAAGTTTCGACTATGACTTTTGATAAGCTCGATATCGTTTTTTTGATCTTGTGCCATATTTCCGGATTTTCGGAGCAATCCTTCGGTAATCCAGGAAATGCCCGTGAGAGGCGTACGAATTTCGTGGGAAGCAATGGAAACCATTTCAGATTTGAGCTCCATCATTTTCTCTTCTTCTTTCTTAATCACCCAACCGATGGAAACGACGGCCAAAAGCAGAAACGTCAAGAAAAGCGGAATCGAAGAATACAGCCAGACGGTTTTCAAATAGCTTCCCGCTTCGATGTCCATGCCGACAACTGCCGCAACTTTTCCGGTTTCCGGATCAATCATCGGGCTCAAGGCCGAAATCCAGCGACCCCAGCGGTCGCTCACCGGCCCCTCGAGAATGGGGTTTCCCGTCTCGAATATTGAGAGAAACTCGGCGCTGGCTTCGTCATACTTCTGTCCAGGCGGGGAATATCCTTCCGTTTCTGGATATTCCGAATCGGCAATGAAATATATTTGTCCATCTTTCTGTCCGGTTAGGTAGACGAACCTTGTGTCCGGATTCACTTTTTTGATGGCAGCCAGTTTTTCTTTGAAAGAAATGTAAGCTGGATTCGAAATGTCGGCTTCATCGCCGGAAAGGCCTTTTATCTCATCGATGTCCAAAGCCTTCGCCAAGCTATCGGTGCGCTTGATAAGCGATTGCTTTTCAAAGCCGGTAATTTTGAAATAGACGTAGGCGGTGGAAGAAATTCCCACCACAACCAAAATACCGATGACAGTCGGATAGTACCAGACGTATTTTATGTGACGGAACCATTTCATAATCATTCGTTGGATCCTTCCACGCTGTTTTCGCTCGGCGCGGTTCCTTCGCCATTTTCATTTCCCTGAAGGATAAGCGGCGCCACTTCGATGATTTTTTTGGTTGACGGCCGGTAGAGTATTGCCTGCTTGGCATCGGCATAAATCAAGACTTTGTCTCCGTTTTCCGCTTTCCGGAAAAAACTCTGGTCTTTCAATTTTTCTTTATCCTGGACAGTTGCCAAAGACGGCGTTCCTTCGGGAAGCTCCATCAATTTCCCCAACTCCGTTACAACAAATTGGGTTTCTTCTTGAGAGACGACCTGTGGGTTGTCTTTGATTTTTTTATATTGCTTGTAATAGTAAGCCGTCGCGCCGGCTAATCCGACTATGATGAGAAAAACAATAAACTTAAAAAAATATCCGCCCCGGCTCTTTTTGATTATTTTTGATTCTCCTACTACTTCTGGAACATTTTCTGATTTTGCTCTTGGCATAGTTTTTAGATTAAAAAATTATTTTCAATTATTCTCCGGTCTGAATGGGAGTGGTCTCTTCACTTTGTTCTTCCGAAGTTTCCAGAGCCAAAGGAAGTGTTTCCTCTTCCTCCTCTGCTATCGGCTCTTCTAGAATCGGTTCTGGCTCAACTACCGGGATTTCCACGACTGGAGCCGGCACGTCAAGCGAAACGATTGGCTCCGGCTGATCGCTTTCGGTTGTCCTCACATCTTTCACTGCCACCGCCGTCCAAGCGAATTTGATGTCTTTATCTTTTTTGGGATCAATTTCAATCGTGAATCCTTTGGTTGTTTCACCCGTCACCCGATACCAATCCAGTTTCGTTCCGGAGCGCAGTGTCGCTGTGATGATTGGAATAACGGCATATTCTTTTTCGAAACTTATTTCCACTTTTGTTTCGCCTGATTTTATTATAGCATATCCGGCGCTGTCGGAATTAAAGGTCACGGTTTTTTCGGTCGTCACATTACCGGCGAACTTCACGTCATTCTTGAATACCACTTCGTCAATAAACTGAGCTAGTTTTTTGAACACTGCCGGTCCTTCAAATTCTACATCACTCTTGAATGTTACCCCGCCGGAAACCTCTAAATCGGAAAGTTTCAAAGACAATTCTTTCCCGGTAATTTTTGCTTCAAGAAGCACTAACTGTTCACTGATGTCATTCAAAGTCTGCCCTTGCGCCACTAACTCGGCATCCACATCATTCATTTCAGCACCAGAAACGAAATCTAATCCTTCAATTCGATTAGCTTTCAAAGTATCCGCCACCACTGTGCCTTTAAAAACTGTTTTTCCGTCTTCAATTTCTACTATATTTTTGGTGCGCAGATCCAGCGCTACGATGCTGTCGAGATTGGCTTCAATTTCTGACTGTTGCTCGCTCGCCGATGAAGCAAGTTCTTGAATGGCCTTGACTAAGTACGGTGCAAAACGGTCGTAATTGAGCGCGTAGCAGTTATCAAAAGTCTCCAAGCCAGCGATGCAGTTCTCGGGATTTTTTGGAACTACAACTATGTCGCCCAATCCGGCTACTGTCACCTCTTGGGCGATAAAGCCGACTTGCTCCGCCTGTGATGCCTTTGGGTCAATCCAATGGAATGTCACCGGATTCAAAGCCAACACCTTATCAAGAGTAGATTCGGAAAGAGTGGTCACATTCTTCTTTAACCGACTATCCGAATAACTGCCCCATGCTGATGCATTGTCGTTCAGAGCCACCCCACCTGTACCACCTCCCGACCTGACAACAAAACCACCACTCATTTCGTTGTGCAACCACATGGTTGAAGAGCCGGGAACACCATATCCTAACCACCCACTGCGTGTGGTTGTCGCCTGTGAGTCAGCATAGAGCTCCAAGTATGTAAGGTCTTGTGTTCCCGGCTTAAGCGCGAGCGCTGCTCCTCCGCCATCGACAGTAAGTTTGCCGGATGAATCAATTATTACTCTATCCGCCCCGTTGCCGTAAAACCTTAATGAATTATCGGAATCCTTCATATAGGTACTCCAGTAATCAGCACCGCTATACAACGAAAGTCCGACGTCGCCTGAAGCCACGGAAAGTCTTCCAGATCCTACAACATGCAGTGGCGCTGCTGGTGAATCAGTCCCGATACCAACCTGCCCAGCCGCATCAATGACTAATCTATTTAATCCACGCCAGATGGAAAATTGATCACCGGTGAGACCTACATTTTTTCCGATTACCCAAGACCCATCATTCGTATCGTCGGAAGACTTAAACTGCAAGCTGGCTTCTCCGTTAGCAGCAGAACTGACAAGATGAGTGAGTCCATATGCGGCGGCTCCTTGGACTGATAGTCCAGCTGCTAATGTTGTTGTGCCAATGCCCACGTTACCAGTGGATCCAATGGTCATCCAGGTGTTGGCGGCATTCATGTCGGTAAAGCGCAATTCCGCCGCGCCGGTCATGCCAGCACCCGCGCTTTCTATATAGTTGATCCCAGAATCATTGGTAATTTTGAATCCGCTAGCATCGCCGCGCACATATAATGAAGGACCCGAAGCGGCATAAATATCCAAGTTCGCGTCTGGTGAATCCGTTCCGATACCAACCAAACCGCCATTGTAGTAAATATCCGTTCCGTTTGTCGTCCACTGACTGGTCCCGCTTCCTCCGTCCAGAGTCCATTCAAACCATCTAGTGATAGTTGAAGGTTGATCATTGGAAAGCTTATAGTAATTGTTCGGCGCTACGATAAAAAACACGTTACGCGACCAGCTGGCACTATCCGATTGAGCCGCCACGATTGTCGTGGGCGGATTACTGCTGTCGGTATAAGCGGATAATGTACCGGTACTAGTAACAGCATCAGTAACTGAAACAAACAGAGGTTTTCCGGTGGTGTTTTGATAAACCGTCTGATAAGCCCGCGAAGAAATTCTGTTATATTGAGAGACTCCCAGACCGCTGCTGGCACCCACCGCCGATCCATTCCAATAAAGAGCGCCACCGGAATTGTAGAGCTTATTGGTCGTATCGGCCGGAGTGGAATTTGCCAACTCCAAGCCGCCGGTCGTAGCGGAGAATCCGGCGGCAGCAGTAATCAACCCCGTTGCGCTCAGCGTTCCGCCGACGGCTGTGTTGCCGCTCGCGGCTGTCACATTGAATTTATTAGTATTGACTGCCAAATCTCCGGTCAAGCCGAGAGCACCCGCTATGGTTGTATTTCCACTAGAGGCTGTGACATTGAATTTGTTCGTGTTCACGGCAAGATCTCCCGCCAGCGCCAATCCTCCGCCGGAAGTGAAATCAGTTCCGGCCGCGCCGATGTTCAAGACCAGACCGTTCGCCATATCAAGATTGCCGGAAGTCATTGTCATTCCAGCAATACTGGAAAGAGCGCCGGAATTGATAATCAAGCCATTGATTGTGTTTAAGGAAGTCGGCGCAGTAATGGCGCTAGAAAAAGTTTTCGCGCCGGCAATCGTTTGCGCTCCGGTTGTAACAAGTCCGCGGGCGGTTGCCGAAGCGTCTGGAATATTAAAGGTGTGAACGGTTCCCGATGATGAAATACCAAAATCCGTCCCACTTGTGCCGATTGCAAAAGTTTGAGTGAGTCCGGACAGTCCGTTCAAGGATGTTATGCCTGAGCTCGCCAAACCAAAAGCCGACCAGCCGGTATTCAAAGTATCGGTAGTTTTTATATAAAGCATTCCGGTACTTGTATCGATGGCGAGCGAGCCTTTGTTGGCGGCAATGCTTTCTTCGGGCGTTCCGGCAATATTAAAAACTCCGAACGAATCCGTCCCATCGGCGAAATTCATCCATTGCCCGGCGGAGGTTCTGGTAAATTTCGGAAGTCCCGCGCCGGTGATCACAAAGGTCAAATCATTGCCTCCCAGCGTAATGCCAGTCGAAGCGTCTAGCGACAAAGCGTCGGAAAATTTCGTAAAATTCAGAATATCGTCTGCGAGAGCAAGGGTTACCGCCGCATTTTCCGCGCCGGAACCGGCGATAGTGAAAATTCCTCCTCCGCTGTCGGCCAAAGTTGCGACATAATTCCCTGTCGTGTCGGTGGCAAGAGTCACTTTGTCCGCCCCGATTGTCAGCGCGCCGGTGTTATCAATGGTTGCATCGCCGGAAAGAGCCACGGCGGCCGCTAGATTGGATGCGTTGCCGATCCAAATGAGGCCGCTGTTGAGCCCCGTCGCCAATTTTTCGCTATCCAGCTCATTGAGCGCGTTTTGCACCGTGATTGCCGCGATATCGCCACTCGCCGTATTGGTGATTTGCGCTGCCTCATAGTCGCCGCCGGAAGCAGTGATAGTTCCAGTGCGTCCGAAGACACTGGTTATGACATTAGTCGTCTGTACCCTTTCCCAAGCCGTACCGTTAAACACCACCCAGTCATTGACGGCCCAACTTGAAATGCCGTCAAGAGCGGTCGTGCCGGCGGTGGAAACAACGTAATAATAGCCTTTTGTCCCGGCACCGCTGACCAAAGCCGGACTGTTGGCGGTAGCATTCCAAGTTCCGCGATAATTCATCGATCCCAGTACGTCACTGAACAGATTGCTTCTTGATATCTTTCTGTTTCCCGCAGATGTATATACCGGCAGCATGTCGGTGGCGGAAATCGAGCTTGTTGCCGTAAGATTGTTGACATCTAAAGAGAAAGCGCCGCCTCCCAGCCACAATCCGCTACCAGCGATATAGGTATTGCTGTTGTCGGCCGCGCACGCCCAAGCCGATCCATTCCACTTGATTATCTGGCTTGCGCCGCAGCTGTTTTGGGCGAGTTTCGCAAAAGTCAGGGCGCTGTCGGCAACGTCGGCCGCCGCAATCGTTCCGTCCGTTATTTCCGAAGATGTTATCGCTGTGCCCAAGCTGGAAGATAATACGCCGCCGGAAAAAGTGAGTCCAGATCCAGCAAAATTAGTATAAGTATGCCCATTCAAAGAAATCCCCGCATCATATGTTTGCAGTCCGCTCCAAGTATTGGCGTTAGCAAGATCCAAAGAAAAAGCTGTCCCGGACAAATCAAGTCCCGAACCGGCGCTGTAGCTCGCGCCGCCGCCGTCATTGCCGCATTCCCACTCTCCACTTGTCGAGTTATACTTGGGAACCTGTTCGCTAGTGCAAGAACTTGATGCCCAATCGGAAAACGTAATCGTTCCGTCGGTAATCTCGGCTGAATCAATTGTTGAGCCGAAAATCGCGCTGGCGTCTTGCCCATCCTGTCCATCTATGCCAGCCTGCCCATTATTTCCGTCCTCGCCATCCGCTCCGTCTTCGCCATCTTCACCGTCCGTCCCGTCTTTTCCATCCGCTCCGGCCGATCCTTGAAAACCTTGCGGACCGCGTTCTCCTTGAATGCCTTGCTCTCCTCCAATACCTTGCGAGCCAGTCTCTCTTTGTCGAGCGTCTTGATTAATAACAACTTTTTCCGCTACGACAACATTGCCCTCTCCCTTGATAAATTCCAGCGCCCGCTTTTCAATTTCCCCGCCCGCTTCTTTGTCGGAAGAAATCAACTGTCCGATTTCGCCGTTGAGACATCGGTCGCTCCACCAGGAACTGACAGAACACAATAATTCCTGAAAAAAAGATGAATCTTTCCCTCCGGCCGCATCAGCTTCATAGGGAGAAAATCCCATAATTAAAAAACAAACAACAGAAACAGTGAATAATTTTATAGACTTGTTTTTTTTTCTTAACATTTTATCTGTTTTTATTTTAAAAATTTTAAAAATTTGCTACTCTTTTTTTATGCTGATAATGCTTTCCGTTTCCGGACGGTAGATGGCCGCCAATCGTTCAGACATTTCCTGGCTTTCAAAATAGTATACCTGGTCATTTTCTCTGGCCGCCGCAAAAAAATCTTTATTGACCGTTATGTCATTCACATCCTCAATGTCCACAATGGCGTATGGCAAACTTTTGACGTTATAATTTTGGGAATTCAAAATAGCAACCACTTTTTCGTTTTCTGCTTTCAATCGATTTTTCGCAGACGAAACTTTATTCAGATAGTAAATATAATTCAAAAATCCGAGACAAAGAATGACCATCATCCCGACCAATATTTTTTTTCTACTGATTCCTCCCATAATTTTATATTTATCTTTATAAATCTAAGTAAATAAAAATCCCAAATCAAAAAATGATTTGGGTCTTCAAGAACCTCCAGGTTGATTGTATTATAGCATAAAAAAAATATACAACAAGATGGTTATCCACAATCTCATATTTTCCTCAGCCAATGCATATTTCGAAAACCGATAAAATTTCCCGCTTCATCATAAAAAGGCGTGCAATAAACTTCCATTTCAAGAGGCTTTCCGTTTTTGTCCTTAAATTTGACACCCGGCATTGTCCGATAAGCTTTCTTTATTACCCTAAGCATTTTATAATTCTCCGGCCGCCGGATTTTTTCGTCTTTATAAATCAAATTATGGGCGTTGAGCCCGACCAGATCCTCCGGCTTATAGCCTGTTGTTTTTCCCAAGTTCCCGCCCGCATACAAGATCATGCCTTCTTCGTCGGTTTCCGTGATGACATCGCAGAAATAAGAAAAGTCGAAATTGGCGTCGTCTAATAATTTTTTGTCGATTTCCGGAACCGCATCAATGATCCGCAGGAACAATTCTCCGCCGTTATGCTTGAAATATTGATAACAGATGGAGACGGGAATTTTTTCTCCTTTTTCATTTCGACAAACTCCATCCAGGCGTAAATACTTTTTACCGATAATTTTTTGGATGAAAATTTTATCAACTTCGGCCGCTTGTTCATCAAAAAATATTTTATTTATATTATCCCCGGTCAAATCTTCCGGTTTATATCCCAAGGCTGATTCCACAGGACCACTGATGCTCACGATTTTTCCTTTCAATGTAGTGAGTACGCTAAACCGGTTGGGGTTCCGATCAGAACCGATACCTTCGATAAAATTCAGTTTGTTGCAACGCGGACATTTGACTTCCATGGACGACCGGAAAACCAGACCCCTAAAAAGAAGCTTGCCGCAACCGCAACGATAATCAACTTGTATTTCGGATTTCATAAAGCTACAAATTTTGTTACTATTATATCACGACTCAATCAAACAACAATTTTTATGACTCGAACCGAGAAACAAAACATTTTCCTCTGGGCATTATACGACTTCGCGAATTCGTTCATCTATATCGCTTTCTTTTTGTATTTCAGTCAATGGATTGTGATTGATCGTCATATTCCGGATGCTTGGTTTAATATGTGTTTTGTATTTTCATCTTTGGTTTTGCTCTTCACCGCTCCGTATATCGGAAGCATGCTTGATAAAACATGGAGAAACATTTCCGGATTGCGCCTCACGAGCTCGGCCATAATATTTTTCTATGCCCTCGCCGCCGTATCGGCCCTCAAAAATCTTGACGTGCCGGCTTTGATATTTTTTGCCGTCGGACTATATTTCTTCACTTTGTCATTCACCTTCTACACCCCTCTTCTCAGCAAATTGTGCGCTCCAGAAAAACGCGGAGTGGTTTCCGGCTGGGGCATGACGGGAAATTTTATTGGCAACATTTCAGCTCTATTTTTGGTTCTTCCGTTTGTCGAAGGAAAAATATATTTTTTCAGTGGCGCGGGTCGTGCAGGCGCTCTCCTTCCCGCCATAATCGCCTTCTTTCTTTTTTCTCTGCCGATGATGATTTTCTTCAAGGAGCCTCGCAAAATTTCACCGTCCGACCTGCGGGAAAATCATTGGCGGGAAACAAAAAAGCTGTTTTCATACTCCAGCGTTTTGATATTCCTGGTCGCTTTTGTTTTTTTAAACGGCGCCATCTTGACGGTCATCAATAATTTTCCAATAGTCTTGGACAGTCTGTGGGGCGCTTCGGACAGTCTAAAGACCGCACTCCTACTCGGAATAATCGTCGCCTCTGTTTTTGGAGGCATCATCGGAGGCTGGCTGGCTGACCGCTTCGGCAGCAAAAAAACTCTGATTTGGATAGCCTTATTTTGGACGATCATGCTAACACTTCTTGCCCTGGCGCATGATTTTTCCCAATTCATTACGACGGCCATAGTAATCGGATTCTTGCTGGGAGCAAGTTTCGCGGTAGCACGCGTTTTTATGTCTCACCTTGCGCCGTCCAACCGAAGCAATTTGGCTTTTGCCTATTTCAACGTCATTGAAAGAGCTTCCGCTCTGGTCGCTCCGCTTGTCTGGGGATTGGCCGTTTCCGGATTTATGGGTCTCGGATCCGTCCGCTACCGGCTGGCCCTAGTATCCATGGCCATACTCATCGGATTGAGCTTGCCGTTTTTGACGAAAATCAAATTGCCGGACGCGCCATACTGACAAATCAAACGCAATGAATCCAGCGAATGGCTGAAATTATACCGCACCTCAGTATGCAGTTCATTGTTCTGCATTTGAAATTCGAGTGTTTTCTGTCGTTTATTTTCTCTTTCTCTCTCGACTATCCAAGTATCTTTTTAATGCCTCTTTAGACGAGAGCCAGTTACGACCATCTTTGTGAGCTTCCAGTTTCCCGCTGCGAGCCAGAAGATTCAAGTATTTTTCAGTAAAGCTGGTTTTCTTGGCTAATTCCGCCAGAGGAACAAATCTCTCCTTGCTTTTCTTGCTTGGCATCAATATTTTCAAATAAATATCCAACGTCCTTTCCACCGCTCGAGCGATAAAATTCACAAATGGAATATAATCGCCTTTGTCCGCCAAAGACAATGTTCGATAGTATCTTTTACGGTCATTTTTGAGGACAATCACCAAAGGAAAACCCGACTGCATAAGAATTATATTCATAGTCAGCCGTGATGTTCTGCCGTTGCCGTCAAAAAATGGATGGATAAAAACCAACTTGTGATGCAAAATGCTCGCCAGCTCAACCGGATGCATTTTTTTCTTATTATCCCCGACCCAGTTGATGAGATTCTGCATGAGTTTCGGAATTTCCATAGCCTCCGGCGGCTTGTGATCAGCGCCACCGATAATCACCGCGCTATTTCTGTATTTGCCCGCCCATTCCCGGTCGATATCTTGCATGACAATTTGATTCAATGAGCGGATAAATCTTTCCGATACGGTATTATTTTTTCCGCTTTCCACCAATGAGTATAAATAATCCAAAGCTTCTTTGTGGCTTTTGGCTTCAATATGATCCTTGAGCGGCTTGCCCTTGATGGTCAAACCTTCGTTGATAACCAGGTAGGTTTCTTTGAGCGTCAAACTATTACCCTCAATCGCATTGGAGTTGTAAGTCATTTCTATCTCAAATTGTTCTTTCAGCCTTTTGACCGCTGACACTGGAAGCGGACGAAAAGAACTAAGTCGGATTAGCTTGTCGTCGATTCTTTTTTGGATTTTTTTGTTCAAGTATTGCATATGTTTCTTAATATGGTTTAGTTAATTATTTACAGTATACCATATTAGCAAAAACGGTCAACAACTCAACGAGTTCTTAATGATAATTAAATCTTCAGAAAAGAATCTTGCCCTCATATTTCGCCAAATTTCGCCCACACGGACGGCTTTCGTGCCGAAAGGGTGCAACTGCCCGAAACCGGGCTTTCGGTGCCACAGCTTTTGATTTTATCGCAAACAGCTTTTATCGGTATTCTTCCAAAAATTCCAGCATTTCTTTCTGCTCGACAAGAGCCTCCTTGGCTGATTTTTCCACGGAAGCGAGCATAGTTTCGAAAGCCGTTCTATCTTTAATGCTGGCAATCTTCCTCAAGTGCCTTCCGGCCTTCTTTACGTGAAAAATCGCTTTACCGCAGACTTCCTGAATCACTTCGTGCCAAAATATTTTCTGCAATTCTTTTGCTTCATTTTTCAGATCCAATTCCTTTTTGTTTTTGTGCTTCCTCAAATACACCTCCAGCACCAGCACCACGGCCGGACTCAACTGTCCTTTTTTCAGATCCGCTTCCCAGTCATGCGCGTCATCATTCAATTGTCTCGCGATTATATAATTTTCAAAAAATGCCATCATATTTTTCATGTCTAATGATTCAATATTTCCGGTATCCAGATACAGCACAGCTGCCGGTCCCAGAAAGTAGCCTATCGAGCGATCGGCAAGTCTTTCCATATTTCCGTAATCAGGCAATCGCTCGGGAATATTTAAGTACGATCCGGATATTTTCGCCCGACAGTTGTTCGTTTCCCAGGCATTGGCCGCGTCTATCCTGTCCATCGTATTTCTGAAGAATTCTTGGAATTTTTTGTCCTTGGAAAAAATATCCGCGTATATCGAAGTCAGTTCACGCAAGCACACATTGGCTGCGGAAAGAAATTTCGGACTGCCTTCGCCATCCAGAAAATCATCATAAATCGTATACGCCGCCAAACCGTAGAAACCGGCCGCGCATAAATCGGTAATCACTTTTTCATCGATTGATTTTCGCCCTCTCAAGGATTTGTGAAAATAATACGGCAGAAGCGTTATCCGGTTCGCTCCGTCCCCTTTTAGCAATTTTTTTCTGACTAATGAAAAAACCTCTATCATTTCAGAATCAAAATCAGAGAACCTTTGGTCGGTAAGTTTGATTATTCCCTTGTATATCCTTTCCGAATCTCTGTCGATTTCCGCTTTCTGTTTGTTCGTGACTGACTCGGCTTGAGCTGAAAATTTGCCTAGCGCTTCAAGACAAAAAGCTGTTGTCAGTTCCGCACTGCCGGAATAATATTTCTGCTTGTTCTTTATTTCCTCAATCACGAAAGGATACGCCTTCCACTTTCCATTGATGCGGTTTTTGAGGATGGATGCGATTGATTCCTCCACATTTTCCTTCTTACGGCCAAAATTAATGAGGGCGCTCACCGCCAGCGCCGTTTCCAACGGATTTCCCCAGGAATAATCATTGAGCCTCTTTTTCAGCAAATATGAGATTATTTGGTTTTTCTTTTTTCCTTTGTACCAGCGGGAAATAAAATAAATTACAGAATATGGAGAAAAATAATACGGGGAATTGTATTTTCCGGAATCAATGGCATTTTCGATAAGAGCAACCAGGCTTGGCAAGGCCACCTCTTGAAGTGAAAGAAAAAAAGCGATATTGCTGTTGACGGCCAGGTCGATATCCTTCCAACTTTTATCCGCGTCCGGCGGAGTGATCCAGGTGTAATACGGTCCGCCCTCTTTGCTTTCGCAAAACGCCAAAAGATTGACGACATTGGCTATGGCTTTGACCGGAATAGCTTTGGGACTATTTTCAATCAATGCCGTCATCGCGCAGCAGGTATCGTCCAGGTCGTCGGGATACGGCGTTCTTTTACTATCAGAAGAATTTCTTTTCCAATAATTCCACGACCAAAAATCGCTTTTTTGACTCGCTAAAAATTTAGCGGCTCCGTTTTCCAATTGCTTAAGTTTTTTTGATTTGGGAATTTCGGCCAGACTTGATAAAATCAGGCAGGCGGGAAAGATGGATTGATTTTCTTCGGATCTGCCAAAACTTTTTGAAGCAGAAACAAAACTGGAAAAACTTCCGTCTTCCCTTTGTCTTTGGGTCAGGTAATCAATGCCCGACTTTATCGCTTCGTTTATGCCGCTATGGCTTTTTCTGTTCATTTCTTATTGGAAATTCAATGATAAATTTGGTTCCTTGCCCTAAAACGCTCTGGAAACTGATAGTGCCGCCGAAATCTTCCTCAATGATATTTTTGGCGGTTGAAAGGCCGATGCCTGTCCCTCTCTGCGAACTCTTGGTGGTGAAAAACGATTCGAATATCTTGTCTTGAATTCCTTCCGGAATTCCGCCCGCCCAATCTTCAATAGAAATAGCCGCCTTTTTGTCAATTTTATCCAACTTTATTTCTATCTCTCTTTTCTTTTTGTCTTTATCGACTATCTCATAGGCATCCAAGGAATTGAGAATGACATTGGTCGCGATATGATTGAATCGCACAGCGTTTCCGTATGTGATAATATCAAAATCAGCTTTCAGACTGACTCCGATTTTTTCTGTCGTAAATCGATATCCCAATATCTTGATGACGCTCAAGATTTCTTTTTTGACGGAAAACCACGAATCCGTTTTTTGATTTTGAAATTGTTTTCTGGCCGCTTCAATATATTCCGCAAGAGCCTGTTTGGTTTCATCGGCCTGCTTAAGATAGTTTTTTGTTTCAGTCAGCGTCAAGTCTTTTTCTCCCGCTTGCTCGATATTCAAAAAAAGAAAGTTTAGATGATTGATCAAATCATGGAAAAGTCCGGAGGAAATTTTTCCGAAATCGATGAATCTGGCCGCCTGATTCATTTTTTCCGCTTGCGATTTTTCCAGCTCCTTTGTTCTTTCTTGAACTCTCACTTCCAACATATCCCTCTCGTCTTTCAGTTCCGCTTCCGACCTTCTCGCCCGCTTCAGCGATCTCTCAATTTCCCGGTTGGATAGCCAGGAGACGACGGCAATTACAGCGAAAGTAATAGAAAATTGTATTGAATCCTTTATTTTCAATACTTCGGGTTTCCAATATAACTTGGGGTGTGTAATATTATTAGATTGAAAATAAGTAAGTATCACCAGAATAAAGGCTACAATAAAAGTCATTTCAAATGCAAAACGTGTGCTAATGAGTATTCCTGATATGACGATAATAAGAGCATAAGTTATTAATACCTGGGGTAGTTCAACTCCCCAATAATAAGCTGTAATTGTTACTGGGATAAAATAAATTAGGACAAAAATATAAGACACAGCATTCAAAAAACCCCTGCGCGACAAATACAGCAAAAAAGAAAAAACAGATAAAATAAATAACAAAATAAATAAGGGGACTCCTTTGTAATCAGAATTAAAAATTCTGGTTAACGTAATTATAATAAGTAAAACAGCAAATATGATTGAACCTATCAATAATATATTAAGAATAAATTCACGACGTCTAAAATCTTCTTCCAATGCCTTTGGTTCTATTAATTTTCCATATAAAAAAAGACACCTCTTTAAAAAAGCACTAGATCTATAAACATCTCTACTATCTTCTAAAATTACATTTATAGTTCCTTTTATACTGGTGTCTTTTTCCATATATGCTTCACGACACAAACAAGAATTAAGTTACGCTCCAGCAATATCATTCCACGGTTGAGCAACGCTTGCCAATGACATAACGAAAGCGCTTAGCACCACCGCTTTCCTGACTTTCTTGCTTGTCAATATTTTTTTGATGATTTTCTTTTTCATTTCTTTTCTTTATTTCATTTATTTTAATTATCGACAATTTCTCGACCGTAAAATTGCCGTCCTCGTATTGTTTAAATTATATCAAATTCTTGTAAAGAAAAAGTAAACGAATTGTAAAGATTAACCCGGATCCATTTTATATCCTCTTCCGTTCACCGTCTGAATAATACTCATTTTCCTTCCGCCGTCTATTTTGGCTCTCAAATTTCTGACGTGCGATTTCAAAGTATGAGAGAATGAATCCAGCTCCATATCCCACACGTGTTCCATAATGTCCAGCTGGGTCAATGTCCGTCCTGCGTTTTTAGCCAGGTATTCCAAAAGCATGAATTCCTTTCGCGTAAGATTAATGCCCTTTTCTCCTCGCTTTACTTCATGATTATTGGCATCTATGACCAAATCGCCGATTTTTATTATCTCCTTAGTCGTAACATCCGGCCGGCGCAAAAGAACTTTTACCCTTGCCAAAAGTTCCTTAAAGGAGAAAGGCTTGGTCAGGTAGTCATCCGCGCCATCTTCCAAAAGATTCACTTTAGTGGTAACATCCGCCAAAGCCGAAAGCATCATAATTTTCACGCCTTTCTTTTTCTCTCTTATTTCCCGACACACTTCCAACCCGTTTTTCTTTGGAAGCACATTGTCAAGAATAATCAGGTCGTAGTCGTTGCAACGACCCAAAAAAGCGCCCTTCTCTCCGTCCGTCGCTACGTCGACGGCAAAAAGCTCCGTCTCCAGATTGGATTTGAGAAAATCGGAAATTTTCGGATCGTCGTCTATAACTAAAATTCGCATATCCTTGGAATGCTTAATGTTTCACCGGACAACTATATTCTACCATTTTTTATCTTCTTTGCCCATAGAAAAGTTGCCACGAAATAAATCCCTGTGATAACAAAGATTTATTTTCAGCTTTAATTCTCTTTGCTATTCCTCTGAAAACGGCTACAAAGAAAGGCGCGCACTCCGAGGAGCATTTTCTTTGTAGAACGTTTATATCGGAATGTTATGCCCTTGAACCCATAAATATGTTTGATGCGATTAAAAATTACTTTATCCTGGACACGCAGTTCTTGCCGACCCCTCTCGCATTTCTCCCCTCAAATGCTCCGAGCAAGGACTGTTTTTTTGCTTCCAAGAATGTCGTCATACTTGAAACTATTATAATTACCGGGCGGATAAGTTCCGGTAAAAATCCGGTAAAGATTTCGTAAATTTTACCGTTCCGTCAATAGTCGATATTTTTCATCTTCTTGAAAAATCCGCGCCTGGTGCGCGATGTCACTTTCCACCAGTTGATTATCTGTCCGTCTTTTATTTCTATCACCACTCTTCCGAAACCTTCTTCTTCGACGGCAAAAATATCCTTATCGATTTCCGAAAGAATCAGGCCGCGTTCCTGCGCTTCGGATATGTTACTTTTTTGTTCATTTGTTCGGTTCATATTTCAGTCGTTTTTTAAAAGCTATATGCCAATAAATGAGCGCGTGCCAGGCGTGATCTGCCCCGGTTGTCGATTCCCATTCCCTTTTTTCCTGGCCGTACTGGTTGGTAACCGTCCTGGCATACATTGTTTGGGCGTGATCTATCAGCATACGAAATGTCGCGTTATCCGGCTTCATGGCGAACTTTATTTCTCCGCGCCGCAGTGAGGAAATAGTGTCATCAATAATGCGGTTTCTGGACGTCAGCACTTTTATTTCTTCCTCGAAAACTTTGCTGTCGTCCTCTTTATCGTCATTCCAGCGAATCACTTCCAGCATCTTCGGATCCTCTTTATAGAAATTGACATAAACGCGATACGGAAATTTACGCGCCAAACGCAGGGCTTCCTCCGTCCATGGCATAGCGTCTATGACGCAAACTCGCACGTCGTAAAAGTTTATGAGTTCCTCCATATATTCCCAGCGGGTTTTGTTCGGCCGGTCTTTGATCTTGCCGATCCAGAATATCCCCTTGGCGTTGCCGATCACTATATGATTCTCATCTCCGGTATCCGCACCCATGACATTCCATCCGGATGTCTCCGCTTCTTCATTGGTAACATTTCGCAAGAACAAGCTCTGCGGAATCTTTTGATCAGCGGCGATATATGGCAGTCCTAAAACAAAGTTATAAAAATATTGCTGATCCTCGGCGTTGGCTTCTTCGTCCAGAAGATTGGCGGCGCTCCGCCACGGGCATATCATCTGGCTTATCCAGTAGCCGCTTATCGGTTCGCCGGGAAACCGCGCCTCCCACCGGCCATGATCGTTGGCCCAGCGCGGAGTGATTTCTTTCCGGCATTTTTGGCAGACGTAAATCCGCCGTTCGCGATCGACATTCTTTTCCCAATCCATATGCTGTTCGTGACGGCAATGCGGACAGTTGAATCTCCAGTGCTTTTGGTCGGATTGCCCGAACAACCGGTCGATCCCCACGTCCGGCATAGTCGGAGTGGAGAAATAATGCTGGCTTCTTATTTTCGAAAAGCCCATACGGCTGGTATAATCGCGGATGACTTCCGGCTTGGACTTGTCGAGTTCGTCATGAATATTTCTGTCCGAAGTCAGCATGATCGCTTCTTTTTCCGTGTACGTTCCCTTGAAAAACAGGAACGATTTTCCGATCTGTTTTTGCTCCACCGAATCCACGTCTCTTCCGCTTACGCCTTCCATGACGCAGGCGTTCACTTTTATGATCCGGTTCACTTTACTTTTTACGAATTCGGCCACGTCATCCACCGTCGGAAGAGTATAAATTTGATTGATACCCCAGAATCGCGCCCCGTGGATAGCCCGCAAAATTTCCATCGTGCTCGCTCCTATCTGCGAACCCTTGCGGATGACTTGAATCGGCGTGCGATCAGTGTAGATATCCAGCATGAAGCGATGATCTTCAAATTCTATCGGATCGCCGCTCTCGCTTTTGATTTTATTTTTCCCGATCCAATAGAGAATGCTATTTTTTTGATTTTGCTTTTCTTTCATAAAAAGCCTTGATAGTGTCATCGATATCTTTGCCCAGTTCATCCTCTTCCGGAGTCGGTGGCGTCTGTTCGTCTTCGTTGATGCTCAGTTCGTGTTTGCCGAGAGATTCTCCCATTTCGGTACGGAACATTTCCCACAGTTTTTTGATTTCATCAACCGTCGCCCCTTCTCCTTTTTTCATCTGCTTTTTGAGTGCCTGAAGCTTTTCCCAGAAAATCTCGCCGATGAGAAATACTTTCTTTTGTTTTATTTCTTGCGCTTTCTTCCGGAGTCCTTCAAGATCTTCGGTCAGTTTCAAATCCTTTCGTTCGACCCAGCGAAAGTTCTTCGACCACTTTTCTATCGTCGTATCACTCGGTTTTTTGCCCAGCCTGTCGGCAAATTCCACCCAACTTTCACCCAAGCTTTGCCCAACCCTGTCCCAAAGCCTCAAAGTCTTTCGGATACTGCCAGCTTCGCAATACAAAAGCCAAGCAGTATACTGCTGCTCTGTTTCTTTCGGCATCTTGGAAGTTGTGAGATTGGGTCTGTTCATAATTGGCCGGAGTCCATAGTGAGCCCTGGTAGTTTAACTTTTTAGTTTGACGTTTTTCCAGCGGTTCCGGATCACATCGCACCAGCAAGGGTCAAGTTCAAGCAGATAGCAGGTGCGCCCCAATTTGTTGGAGGCAAAAAGCGTACTGCCCGATCCGCCGAAAAAATCAACGACAGTGTTTCCGATTCGACTGGAATTCTTGATAGCTCGCATAATCAGCCATTCCGGTTTTTCGGTCGGGTGCGCCATTTTGGTAACGGCTTTTCTCGGCATCTCCCACACATCGCTTTCATTGTTGTCTCCGTAGAAAAAATGCCTCTCGCCTTTTTTCCAACCGTACATAATCGGCTGGGCTTTGGTTTTACTTTTGCTCCTTTTGGCTTTCATGACCTGCTCGTATTGCTTCTTGTAATCGCCCCAGCCGATGGAAAAAGATGGTTTGACCCAAACGATAGTCGATGAGAATTCGAAGCCGGAATTGAGCATTTTGTAATACCATAGCGAATAGCTGGTATATCCGGTGCAAACGTAAATTACAGCGCCGGGCTTCATAACTTCTTGATAATTGGCGAAGACTTTCTCGCTGAAGGCTTCGAAGTCTTCCTGGCTTTGCTGATCGCCGAGAATTTTTCCCTGCTCGGTCGGAAATTTACCTTTCTTTTCGTGGCTGACATGCGCCACGTTATACGGCGGATCGGTAAAAGCCATATCGGCTTTTATCGTTCCCAGCAATTTCTTGACGTCTTCGATTTTGGTCGCGTCCCCGCACATGAGGCGATGCTTTCCCAGTTTATATATCTCTCCGTATTTCGATTCCGGTTTTTTTATTTCCTCGTATTCTTCTTCGACAGTTTTTTCTTCCGCCTCCGACTCGTCGAGCATCCGGCTGTCCAGAAGATTGCTGATTTCCACTTCATTGAACCCGGTGACTGTCAGATCGAAATCGGAATGATTGAGCTCCATCATAAGGTCGGCCAGTTTCTCGTCGTTCCAGTCCCGCCGCTCGGCGATTTTGTTAAGCGCCAGGCTCAATGCCTTTTCTTCCTTTTCGTCCAGATTTATCAAGTCTATGTTTTCTTTCGGTATGGTTTCCCAGCCCAATTCTTTGAGCACCATAACGGTCATATTTCCGCCGACAATGAAGCCTTCGCGTCCTTTATGCGTGTTGACCGTAATAAGTCCCCTCAGCCCGAATCTATCGATGGAACGCTTGAGCGTATCGATATCTTCTTGTCTCATTTCCCGGGGATTATAGAACGGGTGTTTAAGATCCGAAATTTTTATTGTTTTTGCATTTTTACCCATAAGCGTTTAAAGAATAGCCTGATCCGAATTTTTAGTTTTGTCCGTCTCGGCAAAGTTATGATTCTCCGCGCGATATTTTCCCGCTCCATCATTCCGATGCGCCGCTTCTTCGCTTCAAACAGTAACTCGGAAGGAATTATCAGGCTTTCCGCTGAATCATTTGGCTTCGTCGGACGAATTTTTCTCCGGTAAAATTTTGGCTCTGACATATTCTTCTTCGATTAATTTTTTTGTTGTTAGGATGGCGTGTTCGACTTTTTCGATCCGCTCCCCGAATTCAGCCACCAGTTCTTTTTTGGTTTTTTGGCCGTCCAGACTGAACGGCGTCAGGCGCGGAACCACCACGTCATCGTCTTTGCGACCTTCCAGATTGCGAATGGCAATCTCGAGCCGCAATTTTTCTTCAAGCAGTGAGTCGTAAATCGACTCCAAAGTTTCCAGTCTCGTTTTCATATGATTGAGATTTCGAATTTAGTTATTTTCTCGTTCCACCGCCAGTATTCTTTTGTTGCGCCCGGCGGTTTCGGAAAAGCGAGCATTCTTTCCTGATCCGATCTTGAACGGGAACTGAAGCGTTCCGTGCTTACTTGGATGAAACGGATTTCTTTTTTGCCAACCGCCAGCAAATCCCAACACCCGAAAAGATCTTGGGGTTGAAATTTGGCGCGGCGCGCTTTTTCTATCCAATAGCCTTCCCGCGCAATGATGTCCTGCGCTTTCTGCTCGATCAGTTTTCCTTTTTGTGTTCGATTCATAATTATTTGCAAGTGGCGGATTTTGTTTATTTGTTCCGCTCTTAGCGGCATTGCCGCCGTTTTCAGATTAGAGCGCGACTGGCAATGACCCTTCTCTTCGAGGCAGATCCGGCACGTCAAGCCGGACACTGACCCGGGCTTTGCTCCTGCGACCGACAAGATTCATGACCGAACGAATCGCTTTTATCGCGCGTCCGTCTTTTCCGATCACTATTCCGGCATCGCTCTGGTCAAGCTTGACCGAAAGGAGCACTCCCATCTCATCGACATGTCTTGAAACCTCGATCTTTTCCGGATAAGTAACGATTGCCCGAAGGATTTCCTCCAATAAACTTTGGTCTTGTTCCATAGATTTTAACTTTTCTTTATTATTTTTTTATCTTTTCGCTGCCTGTCGACCGCAGGCAATGATGCGGATTGGCCACACCGGAAGAGTCGGGACATTCCGTCCCGAACGCCTCAGGTATCGCCAATTTCTTCATCGGCTGTTTTTATCGCTCGCATAATCTCCATCGCCACCTGCGGAACAATCGCGTTTCCCAGGGCTTTCAATCTTTCTACCCGATGCCTTGATTTGGTAAGTTCAAATCCGTCCAGTTCTGCGGGTAGCCCATCATCCACTCCACAAAGTTCGGCTGCAACTTCAAGCCAGGAGCGTTCCCAACTTTTTCTCTTAAATTTGAACACCCGCCTTTTTTTGCCTGCTTGCTTCTTTCTTCCGGCTTTCTGATATCGTTCCGCATATCCATCACGCTTGGAGTCGGAAGCATCGCCAATACGTCTTTCACTTTCACGCCGAATCTCACGCCCTTCCGGTTCACTCTGCTCCATCGTCCGTTTTTCAGTTCCGCGTTCTTTACCGGTGAGCCTTCCTTTTCGCTTACTCTCGGCGTCGGAAGCAATGCATTGATCGCTTCCTGAACCTGCTCGCCCATATTGTGTTTTCCTCTGTCTCTCATCGCCGCCCGGCTGTCCTGCGCTTTCGGAGTTCCGAGCAATTTCGGCCACAGACGCGTTTTTCTCAAATCGCTTGATCCTCCGGCCAGAAGCTGTTCGTAAAGATTGCCGGGTGGCACAGTATGGCGCCCCGACTTGTTTCTGTTCGCTTGGCGTTTCAGATAGCTTTCGGCGCTTTTTCTTTCGATCGGACTTATCGCCGATGGCGTGAGCAACAAACCAGATCCGGTCTCTTCGGTGCGGAGCGTTGACGGATACAGCTGGAATAATAAACGGCTGGACTTCGTAGCCGGAATTTTCCAAGTCAGAACACACTTGCTCGAATACCATGCCGTTTTGCATAGTAAGCAATCCGCGCACATTCTCAGCGATGACCCAGCGCGGTCTGGCAAGACGGATGACTCGAAGCATTTCCGGCCAGAGATAGCGGTCGTCATCCGTACCCCTGCGTTTTCCGGCTTGAGAAAATGGCTGGCACGGAAAGCCTCCGGTGAGCAGGTCAATACATCCCTCAAATTCATAGAATGCTTGCTTCCCCGCTTTTGCTGGGTTGACTTTCGTTTTCCGACCTGCGAATCTGTTGCTGTCGGAGTTGGAATCATGTCTTGCCTTGAGTATCCGTTCAGCTTTATTTTTAAATAATTGTCGATTCCGACTTGCCTGCTGTTTTTTCCCCGACTTTTGTAATCCGTTCCGGTCGGCGTCGGCAATAGATTTGATTTCTTTGATGTCGCCATATATTTTTGAATTTGGAAATCTTAATTTTAATAATTCCCGGCAGTAGCGATCGTTGTCGCAGAAAATATGCTCCGATTCCGGCCAGATTTCTTCGACTGCCAGAGCAAAACCGCCAATGCCTGAAAATAAGTCGAGATGCCTCATGTATTTTTGCTGCGCGAAATAACCATCGCCTTTTTCAGTTTTTTGAGCGCTTCGACCATGGCGCTCATTTTTTCCGATTCGTTTCCGGTATTAGAATTTTTGTGACCGTTATATTTGAGGGCAGTCCGTTCCAGGTTCCCGTAAAAGCCGTACTGGCGAGAACCGGCTTTTATAAAATCCCTGATCACTTCTCTGCATAACGCCGCACCTAGGCTTGGATTCATTTCTTTTTTGTTTTCAAGAAACCATACAAGCTCCAGTTCCAGCTGAAACTCGGTCAAATGCTCAAGGGCCAGTTTTAGCAGATTGCCGTCTTTATATTTCACCAGCACCGGTTTGGTTTTCCTGATCGCCTGGCATAGCTGACCGAACTTCCAGAGAAAATATCTTGATGGAATTATTTTTTTATTTCCGGCAAGCTTGCTTGTCCGATAGGACTTCTTTGTAAAACCGGTTTCTTTTGTAGCCCGAAAATTTTTCGCCCGAAGAATATTCGGGGGTTGTGGATAACTTCCTGGTACCCCGTCCGTTTTTTTCACCCCCGAACTATTTTCGAGGGTAGTTTCCTGGGGAAGTTTGAGGCTGAGACGATAGAATATTTTTCCGCCGCACTTCATCCGTTTTTGCGGCGAATCCAGCAGTTCGCCCGCTTCGTCGTGAGCCTGAATGATTCTCAACTCGTCCACCAGTCGCTTGAGCGAGTTTTGAATCGCCCTGTCGCTCCTGTTTATTTTTTTCATCAGCTGACTCTGGCTGATCCAGTCTTTTTCTTTGCGTCGTTTGGTTTCCGGATCTTCAATCCAGCCCAATGTCTGGTCGGCCACAACCAAAAGAATTCGAAGCTCCACGTCACTTAGAAGCGGCATCCACTTGCGGATGATAAGATGCGGAATTTGAGTCGTGTTGGGAATTATTGATTGTATTTCTGTTTCCATGTTTTTTTTGATGAAAGGGAAACAGCCCTCTGTTTCCGCGCTGATTTTTTACGATCAGCAAGCTATCAAGGGCTGTTAGAAATAAATCGGGAAATGAGATCTGATATCTTCCTCCGCTTCTTCCTGCTCATACAGATTATCGGGATCCGGATCGACCTGTCCGAGACCTCTGCAGGCTTTGCAGTAAATATTTTCTCCGTCACACTTCTCGCATTGGCGTTTTTCGCCATCGATAATGTATTGGCGTATTTTCTCCTCTCTTAATTCTTCGGGGAGCTCGTCCCATTCGAGTTTGAATGCGTATTTCATATCAATAGCTGGCTACTATCGTGCAAGGCTCTTTGGTTTCTTTTTCCTTTTGCTCGCACAATTTCACAAAATCAATGAAGCTTTTTTTGATCATATCGATCCGCTTCTTTCTTATTTCCTTGTAAAGTTTTTTCTCCCGTTCTTCGACCAGATTGAGAGTGCGAGGCAACCGCTCGCGTAAAACTTCAGCCGGAATTTTCGCTTCTCCTTTTTTGGAGAAAACTTCCTGAAACATATAGTGCGTTGCATAGGGATCTCCGCGATAAGCCTCCCTGAGATATCCCACGTGGCCATGCACGGCGGAGAATCCGGTAAACTGCGCTTGTATTTGTTTCGGCGTCTGGTTTTTCCAGCGCGCGTAAATATCTATTCCCATAAAATTTAATCTTCGGCAGATTTCCGGATCCGATTCAAGCTTTCCTACTGAATCGGAATCCGGACACCTGGTTCAATTTTCTTTTTATCCTCGGCCCGGTTCGACTTCCGGAGCCGTATTTCGTTTGGCAGGTACTCTACCTGGATGCGGTCACCTATTTTCCATCCGTAGCGATCCTCGAGCCATTTGCCTTCCAGGATCACTGCCGGAATCGGGTACCTGCGATAGGTGACTGCGCGAGTGGTTTTGAGTTCTTTCATCGAAAGATACTCAACACCATCTGCGCTTGGGTTTGCCAGAATGGACTCCAGTATCCGCTCTGGCCTTCGGTCGTAATTTGCGCGAGCGAGACGAAGAGAATCATCATATCGAGCATCACCAGAAAGGTTACGAACTGCGTGATGGAGATTAATGTTTTCTTCGCTTGCTCACCTGCCAGCCGAAGCTTCGGCGTAGGAGGGTAAGTGATTGCAGTCATACGATTGATTGATATCCATCCGGCGCCATGCGTCGGTCGGAATATTTATTTAAGGTGCTTTTTGATTTCATCGATCAGCGCTTTCCTGATCTGATCGAAGGCGTAGCCCGACGCTTCACTTTGCGTTTCTTCGTCGGATAATTCCGTCGTGAGCTTTCCCATCAGTTCGCCGATCTCGTCGGAGATATTATCTTCGAGATTTTCGGCAAGCAATTCGGCGACTGCCCCGATGCGAACGCGCATCACTTTTCCAAGCACCTCGCTGCGGATGCTTTTTTTGACTTTGGTTGAATTTTTCATACTTGCTGTTTGTCAACTTATGTAAACTTATGGCGGACTCTGGCGCCGCGTGCCTCGACCTTCAGGCGAGCAATTTCTTTTAGCGCGACCCGGTTTTCGGCATAGAAAAAACCCGGTCTTTCAACCGAGTTTAACTCCTCTTTATTTCGTTTTTTCAAGAAAAAACGAATTATTTTTTATCTCCTACTTCCCATGACACTTCTTATATTTCTTCCCGCTCCCGCATGGGCAGGGATCATTGCGGCCAACTTTTTCTTCATTAATCAATGGTTCTTGCTTGATTGGTTCTTTATTCGTATTTTTTTCCTCTTTTTTGGCTGCGCCAAATTGCTCCACAGAATCGGCTCCTTGATAACTGAGGTTTTTTTCTGGCGCGCTTACCGTTTCCGGCGCGACCAAGGTCACTTTGAAAATTGTGCGAACAATGGAGGCTTGAATGTTTCCCAAAAGATGCGAAAACATTGAAAAAGCCTCCCTCTTGTATTCAATCAACGGGTCTCGTTGCCCATAACCGCGAAGGCCGATTCCTTCTCGAAGATAATCAATTTCATCCAGATGATTCATCCACATTGTGTCAATCGTCTCGAGTGCAATTGCTTTTTCTATCTGACGCATTGTCGATTCTCCAATTTCCGTTTCTTTTTTGATGTATCTTTCTTTGGATAACCCAATCAAATATTCCGTAATCGCTCCTATTTTTTCCGCGATATTATAACGTTTGTCATTATCCAATTCTTTTATTTTCATCCTATCAACGTCTTCCACCGGCATAATCGTTCCCACCTCTTCCGAAATATTTTCCAAATTACACTGTTCTGTTTCTTCCGAACATTCCAAAGAAACAATTTTTTCAATCTCTTCCTTGATATATTCCGAAATCTCCGCCTTCAAATCGCTTGTCTCCAAAAACTCGCGCCGTTTTTTATAGATCACTTCCCTTTGTTTGTTCATCACGTCATCATATTCCAAAACATGTTTTCTAATATCAAAATTAAAGCCTTCAATTTTGGATTGGGCGTTTTCAATCGTCCGAGAAATCAACTTGTTTTGAATCGGTTGGTCTTCGGGGAGACCTAAAGTGTTCATGACGTTTATAAGTTTGTCTCCTCCAAAGCGCCGCATCAGTTCATCTTCAAGTGAAACAAAAAATTGAGAAGCTCCCGGATCCCCTTGCCGACCAGCACGACCGCGCAACTGATTGTCAATTCGCCGCGCTTCGTGCCGTTCTGTTCCCAGAACAAACAGCCCTCCCGCTTCTTTCACGCCTTCTCCCAATTTGATGTCTGTTCCCCGCCCAGCCATATTGGTGGCAATCGTCACTGCTCCAAATTCACCGGCCCGAGAAATTATCTCCGCTTCTTTTTCATGATGCTTGGCATTAAGAACTTCGTGTTTCACTCCGAAGCGATTGAGAAGCACGCTCAGATATTCTGATTTTTCAATGGCGATCGTCCCCACCAAAACCGGTTGCCCGGTTTTGTTGATTTCTTTGATGCGCTCAACAATCGCATCAAATTTCCCTTTTTCTGATTTGTAAATCATATCCGCCAAATCATTCCTTATGATAGTCTTGTTAGTCGGGATTTCCACCACTTCCATTTTATACACTTTGAAAAATTCTTCTGCTGAAGTCACCGCGGTTCCGGTCATGCCGGCCAATTTTTTGTAGGTGCGAAAATAATTTTGGAAAGTGATGGTAGCCAGAGTCCTTGATTCTCTTTGCACCCGCACACCCTCTTTGGCTTCAATGGCTTGATGCAAACCTTCGGAATAACGCCGCCCAGGCATTAGCCGTCCAGTGAAGTCATCCACAATGATCACCTCATCTTCTTTGACCACATAATCCCGGTCAACTTGAAAAATGGCATGCGCTTTCAAAGCTTGCTCCAAGTGGTGAACATAATTGATTTTTCCAGCTCCATAAATATTCCCCACCCCCAGCCAGGATTCAATCTTGGAAATCCCGCTTTCGGTTATGATCACTGATTTAGTTTTTTCTTCAACAGTGTAATCTTCTTCTTTTTTGAGGCGCGGAACAAGAGACGCAAACTGTTGGTAAAGTTTGGTTGACTCCGTGTCTGGCGCGGAAATGATAAGTGGAGTTCTGGCTTCATCAATGAGGATAGAATCAACTTCGTCAACAATGGCATAATTAGCCGCCCGCTGAACCATCTGATCAAGGCTGCGAACCATGTTGTCACGCAAATAATCAAAACCGAATTCATTGTTGGTTCCATAAGTAATGTCGGCCGCATAAGCATCACGCCGACTGATAGGTTGCAAGTTTTTCATTTCCACGCTCACTTCATCGGTGTCAAAAACCTGTGGGGTGTACAAATAGGACGCGTCATGAATGATACAAGCGGTTGAAATTCCCAAGAAATTGAAGATCGGTCCCATCCAATTGCAGTCACGTTTAGCCAAATAGTCGTTCACCGTCACAACGTGTACGCCCTTACCAGACAAAGCGTTCAAATAGATAGCTGTGGTTGAAGTGTGAGTTTTTCCCTCCCCGGTTTTCATCTCAACAATTTTTCCTTGATGAAGAACAATTCCACCAAGAAGCTGCACATCAAAAAGACGTTTTTGATCCACGCGCTTCACAGTTTCTCGAACCACAGCAAACGCTTCCGGAAGCAACTCATCCAAAGGCGATCCTTTTTCTATTCTTTCCTTAAACTCTTGAGTCTTGTTCTTCAGTTCCTCATCAGAAAGTTTGGAAATTTCTGTTTCAAAAGCATTAATTTTTTCGACAATCGACCGAAGCTTCCCAATTTCTCGTTCATTGGAACCAAAAAGTTTTTTGAAAATCGACATGAGTTATTATTATAGTTTTCTGTTAATGATAAAATCAGACCAAAATTCGGTCTTTCCCGTCCCACTTATCATACTAAAAAAAGCCCCTAAAGTCAAAAAGGATGTTCTATCTTGATAACACTAAGTTTTTAATTTTTATTCCAAAAATTTAAATGAATTCAAAATCTTTGTGTTCTCTTCGTCCGTTTCGCTTGAAACAATTACTCTCGCCACTTTTGTTTTTTCTGAATCAAAAGCAAAATAATCAGCGTCTTCGCATTTTACACCACCCGCTTTCAGTTTCACTTGCTTTGTTTGGTAAGTTCCAACCTTTATCGTTACTGAATCCAAATATTCACAATCCGCGTTGTCCTTTTTCCCATAATTACTTAAAAACCACTCTTCAAAATTGGCTTTCTCCTTCGTGTTGTAGATTTTGAACGTCACATCCTTAGCATCTTTTTTTAACGAAACTTCTTGAGCAGTCTCCTTGATTTCAAATCCAACAGGATATTGCAACGATACTTTCAAAACCGCGCTTGAATATTCTTCTAATTTTTCTTCCAGTTTCTCTGCTTCGGAATTGCTTTCAGGAATTTCACTTTGCGATGCCAAAGATGAATCGGTTTGCGCTGGCGGAGAAGTTTTCACGGGTTGAGTTTTTGGTTGAGTAGAAGACACTGCTGATGCTGATGAAGATTTTGTCACTTTTGCCTGCGCATTCTCTGTTTCTTCCGCTACTCGAAATTTTGAGAATTCTTTGTCCAATGTTGCCTCTGGATCGATTTTTTTCTGCTCACTAAAGATAATCCAGCCCATTCCGACAGTAAAAATAGAAACTAAAAAGAAAATACTAATTGCTGCCAAAGTGCGACTCCGGGCATTCTCCGTGTTCCGACCAAATGCGTTTGTTTCTTCATAAACAGCATGTCGACCCGGGAAAGTCAATGCTGAACGAGATGCCGCCAATCGAGTCGGAGCAACACTAATCCTGGTTGATCGGGAAAAAGAAGAATTTTTATTCAAATTTGACTGAATATCTCTCATTATTCTTTATTCTTTATTCTTTATTTTTGACTTTTTTAATTACACCCTTTTTTATTATACCACCAAAACAAAAACACTGCAGCCGCAGTGTTTTTGTTGACCATGACAGCGCAATTTGGGTGGACGTATCTGATTTATCTAAATATAATTACCCCGGCAATATACGAACAAAAATTCATTACTGACGATAACAATAATATTTTTGATATTTTATTCATAATTTTTTGACCTACGAATTAATCTTATCAAAAATCTTGCTGATAATCGACCTCTATTAGCATAAATTTTTTGAAATATAAACGCAGCCCAACATAAAGAGACTCAGCTTAAATTATAATAACACTAAAAATAATCAAATTGTTGGTAAATTTGTTTTTTGTTTTGAAAAAAGAAAGAGATTAGAGGTGAATGCCAAAAATCAAAAACTCCTTATTTGAGTTTTTTTGCAGGCGGTGGTCCAAAATTCGCTGTGATACCCGATGTCTTCGGGTTTTTTGGTTTTGACTGTTTCAATAATTTCGTCTCGATCTTTTTTACTGAGTAGCTCCTTGGGGTTATGGCGGGCGGGATCTTCAATGGATGTTATGCCTTTGTCTAAATACTTGCTCCTTAAGGCAAAAATCTGTGAACGGCTGAATCCGGTCATTTCTTTGATTATTTCAATATCCATATCCAGACAAGCCGCACTGGTATTTATGATCACCCTCAATCCTCGCATCTTCAACTCACGGACAAGAATATATGTCTCATGCTTGAGTCGCGAATGCAGTGGATCGCCTCCAGAAAGAATCACTGTGTTAAAGCCAGCAGAGGCGATCTTCTCGGCGATGTGACTCGCTCTTTTCGGATGGACACGAAAACCCGAACGTTTTTCGTGTCCTGGCGTGTAAAAACAGTATGTACACGAAATATCGCACACACTATTTATCAGCAGAAATAACACCTTCATAGATCACCTCCGATATAAAATATGCCTGGCGAGCAAAGCCCACCAGGCGGTTGTGAGAAATTTGGGCTTATTAGCCCGATTGGCAGCTCGTACGCGGCGCCTGCGACTTGAGCTGAATGCGACGAGCCTTAACCCGTCCTTTCTTCTGCTGCGTTTTCATGAGATGCACCTCCTTGATTGATGGACTACCGTTCGTTGACGTCAACAAAGTTCTCAAAGAACTTCTATAAACCCTACAACCAATAACCGATTTTGTCAATCAGGCACGAAATTGTGCACGAAATTGGTGTCAAGTAATATTTTATTTTTTACGTCCAAACTTTTCCTGTTCCTATTTTATAAAAACTACCAGAATTTTCACTAAATACCAAGGCAGTCCCTTCGGCGATTCCATACAATTTTGAATTTGTATATTCAGAATCGGAAAAAAGATTTTTAGCGCTATTAAACGACTCTTCTGTCGCATGTACTAGCACTCCCACAGAACTTCCTAAAAGATTCCAGCCCTTTCTAATTTCATGCAATCCGTCTTCTTCATGAACATAACATTCAGCAATAGCCTGCGCACCAGCACTCATTCCAGTCACAATGACCCCCCGCCTAATAGCTTCACGCAAAAGTAGCACAAGATTCCATTTTTCAAAGTGATCTATAATAAGCTTGGTTTTGCCGCCTCCAAGATAAATAACGGAAGCGTTTTTTATCGCGTTTTCAGAAAACTCTCGCCCCTTCGCTTCTGTAGCAACTGTAACATTAAAATAATCCCCGAAAATTTTATTAATTATTTCTCCATATCCTTCGGCATCGCCTGCAGCAGTACCGAAAAAAACAAAAGATGACCCCTTGATTGCAGATTTCATTATTGCTTCATCTATCTCCTGTGTTTCTCCTTTTGCAATCTCACCGCCTCCAATAAGAAATATATTCTTATCCATACTTTTTTATAAAATTAACAAGCAGTTAAATCAATATTTTATTCTTCATATTTTTTAACCCTAGGTTACCACTTAGTTTAGCATACTGAATTATGGTTGTTTGGTCAATTCAATTCAATCATCGGGTTCGCCTTTTCGGCTTTTCGCCTCTTTCTCCAGTCACAAATTAAATATCCACAACAAGTAACTACGGTCGAAAGACTAATGAACAACCCGACATAGAAAAGCCTCTGGGGCCAGAATTCCACAATCAATTCAAAGTCATACGTCCCGTCCGGATTTTTGATGCAGCTGTTTTCTTTATTAACTTCATCACTTTTAGCTTTACAAACTTCATTTGTATCAACGATCCACGAATTCGCGTATCCATTGGCGGTGAGGTGATTTTCTTCCTGAATCGGATCTCTAAACCAGGTTTCAAAAATGTTTCCGCTTGGCAAGTTGTCATTTTGAATCGTTCCCTGAAAGTTCTTGGACACAAAATCAATGGAATATTTTTCAACATAATCAATTTTTTCTTTTCCGTCTTCCCATTTCTTGTGTTTAATTTTTTTCTCGCTTCCGTTCCCCAAATCCGTAACCAGTCCTTTCTCGACAAACTCAGCAAGCTCTTCCTTCGACGCCTGATCCTCTTCATTGCCATCAAGAATCTTATAATCTTTTACTTTATCTTCGAATTGATCATTGGAAATTTGGTCATTAGAATTTGATTGAAAATTCTCTGGATTTGCCAGATAGGCTTTCCACCCCTCATGAAAAGATTCCGAAAAAACCAAAGGAAATTCCCCTTTCGCCCCATGCACCCGAACACGATATTTTGTCGGATTGATTTTTTTGAATTCAATAACTTGGTTTTCTTTATCGTAATTTGTTATCTCACTCAAAAATGATTCTTTGCCGATATTTTGGTTAGCAAAAAACACCGCCGATCCGACTTTCCACTTTTCATTAGTAAAAATTTTTTCCAAATCCTCAATACTTCTTTTTGAAACTAGAGCTACATTGGGGATATAAAGATGAGGAAGAAAATTTTCATTGTCAAAATATAAGTTAAACGTCTTTATTTGAAATTGTTTTTCAAAGCTCAAGCTTTTTACAAATTCTGAAATTCCAGATTGATCGGGAAAAATCTCTTTTAAACTTTTTGTATATGGGTGATTGAAATTCTCATAGATATATTCGTCTGAATCATGAATGACATAACCAATATTGAGAAGAGTCATCAATTTTCTGAAGTTTTCGCTTTCATGTGACTCAAAAAGAAGCATCGCCAGTTCAGAAAACTCAGCAAAGCTTCCCATTCCAACAAAATTATTTTTTCCAGCAAGCGTAGCAATCCATGATGGACCAACATAAACGCCATGATCCTTTCCTTTTAAAACCTGATACTCTTCAAAAGAAAGCGGAAAACTCAGTTGTTTACTATCAATTTTTTTATTTTTAATATAATCGATAGCTTTAAAATATTCACTGCCAACATTCATCGTACGCTTAATTTCTTTAGAATTAAAATGCTTTGAATTAGAAACTTTGCCGGATATTAACGGCCATGCGTTGAATATAATCAGGAAAAAAATCAACGGATAAACAAACATTGCTGTTTTTTTTATTCTATCTCCCAGAATAGATAAAGATATCCCTAACAAAATAGAATAAAAGAATATGTACACAAAATTAAATTTTGTGTAAAAACTCCTAAACATTGAGAAGCCAGGAATAGAAAATAACGACTGATAAAATTTTATCGAATAGGCATTTATGTTTACTGACATTAAAAATAGCAGTACTAAAAAAATCAGCAGGAGCAAAAAATAATTTTTTTTCAATTTCATGTCGGATTTATTTTTCATTAACAAAAAACCAGCGAGGATGATAATTAGAATGTAGATAAAAAATACAGGAATATATTTTATCCCATATTCATATATTAAACCCTTATTACTATGATTATAAGCTGAAGAAATTCCGTATTGGTACTGGTTAGAGAGGTTATATATTACCCTTGTAAAAGGTCTTATTGATTCAAAATAATTCAATCCGGGATTGAGTTCTCCCGAAAGCATCTTGTTATACGGATCAGATTCACTGAAAACCCCGTTGAGTTGCGGGATTAGTTGAAAAGATTGAATAAACAAAAAAATAATAATAAAAACAGCCAAGCCCTTCAAATACAGAATGAATTTATGATTTATCAAAGAATAAATCAACAGAAACAGTATGATAAAAAAGAAATAAGAGAAAAACCAAGGAAAAACATTAACGGAAAAATTGATCGCAAAGATAAATGTCACAACAATATATAGAACTAAATAGAAATACCTTTCCGAACCGAGATACTTTAAAAAAAGATAAAAAAATAAAGGATATAGAAACAACTGATTATTAAAAGGAAGAGCCGCTTGTAATTCATAAAAAACCAAAGGAGATAAAACAAAAAATAAGGAAGATAATATCCATCCAAGTTTAATAAATGCGTTAGCTTTGGAACAGCCACCAAGGTTATTCCAAAACTCCTTTATTGATAAATAAAAAAACAAAAAACCACCTGATAGCAAAAAACCATAATAAAAACAATTTAAAAAATACGAGCTATTAAACAAAAGTAGTTTGATTAAAAATAATACAGCTATAAATGGAGTTTGGTAAAAAAGAGGAATCGATTTCCCGATAGCGCTCGCCGGGGTAATTCCAAACAAAGAAACATTCTCTATGCAAGATATGGGATCCAAAAAATATAATCTGGCAGAATCGCCACCCAGATCAATTTCGTTATTGTTAAACCAAAAAAAAGGTATAAAAAATAAGACTACACCTAGTAATCCCACTGAGTGTTTTAAAATGTAATTTAAAATTTTATTCATTTTAACCAAACATCAATCTAGCCTTTTTATTAACTTTGCAGGGGCACCAACAATAACTGAGTTTTTTTCAAAAGATTGAGTAACCACAGAATTAGCTCCCACGACACAACCATCTGCCAAATTAACTCCCTTTAAAATAACGACGTTACATCCAATGAAACAATTGTCGCCAATTTCCACAGGATTTCCTCTCATTATTCCACTTTCCACAGGACTAACATTTTTTTCAAAAATATGGTCATGATCAAGAATTGAAACATTGTAAGAAAGCAGGCATTTCTTACCGATTTTAATATAACTATTTGATGATAAAACAACCCGTTCCCCGATATGAGTTCCCCCTCCTATCATAATTTTACTCTCTTTATTATCAGCCGGCAAAAAAAACCAGCCCCCTTTTTTAATAGAAACATTGTCACCAATTATAATATTTTTTAAATTAAAAACAGGGAACCTGTTCCCCTTACAGATGACGACATTCCGCCCGATCCTAAAGCCAAGCAATTTATACACAAAAAGCCTAGCATGAGTGCTAAAAATTAAGTAACTTTGAAATAGCTTTCTCAAAATGCTTAGCATAACTTGATTCATTATCGTTTATTATTTTATTTTTATAAATAACTGTTCCACTCTTTTTAAAAAAGGAACCATAAAACTATATACTCTGTCTGGCAATTTATTCACCATGCTCAATCCAAAAAATGTTATAGCATTTATAAATAAATTTTTGTAATTTTTTTTGGGTTTAAAATCTCTATACTCTGTCTTTTTTAAATATTTATAATATTCATATTTCAAGGGATGAACATTTCCATAAGCCCAAGGTTTGTTTCCATCGAAATGAATTATGTAGGGTTTTCTTTTACACTCTAAAAATTGCTTCTCCGAAAAAGGCGTATTATTATGGTTTTTGATATAATGAAAAAAAGATGTTTGATTCCAGCGAGGATCAATTTCTAAAAAATTATTCCCAAAAAAAACATTTAAAACATCTTGATCTGCTGCAAATAATTTTTCCGAGTTGTTTTTTAAAAAATTAAAAATATTTTCAACACTTCTTTTCTCTCGCATTTTTTTCAGATTTTCCACCATAACTCCCGCACTGAAATAATTATAACCTGCAGGAAGATTAAATGTATTACAAAGATATTCCACGTATGACTTAACCAGAGTTTTAGCAGCTAATAAATATCTGCCTGCAAGATCTATTTCCCAAAGATTACTAATATCTTCCCTCACTATCAAGTCGCAATCCAAGTAAATTACCTTATCAATATCACGACAAATATTAGGCAAGTCCAACCTATAATAAGTAGCTTCTGTCAAATGGGCGCATTTCTTAAATCCAGCATACTTATCAGAATTGATTTCGATAAAAGTTATTTTCTTGTTGGAAAATTTTGCTAACGATTTTATAATTTTTTCTTTATTTATATCTTCAATCCCCCCATCAAGAATTCGTATGTTAATTAGGTAATCTTTAGAAACATTCTCCAGCAAAGAATACAACATTACACAAACATGCTGGGCATAATTATCATCAGAGCTACACGCTATATGAATTTCTTTTTTATTCATAGGTCTAATTCAATAATTTAAAAATTCGCTCCGCCCTTTTTTCCCAATCCCAAACTTCCACAATTAAGCTATGAGAATCTTTCGCGGTTTCCTTGTATAATTCTTCATTCTCAAGAAGTTTAAAAATATTTTCCGAAAATTCATTTTTATTCCCAGCTTCAGTTTTCAACATTCCCTTGGGATAATAGGTCTTAAGCGCCTCAAGATCAAAAGACACACCAGGCAGCCCCCAAGCAAGCCCCTCTGCCGCCGCCATCCCTCCCGAATCATAAGTCGCCGGATGAACCATCATTTTCGATTGCTTGAAAATCTCATATTTTTCTTTTCCATCTTTGAAACCCAAAAGGTCAACATTGTTTTCCAAATTATACTTTTTTATTTTTTCTCGCATTTCTTTTTCAAGCGGCCCCGCTCCGATAATCCCCAGTTTTGCGTTAGATTTCCTCTGACAAACCAATTTCCAAATATCAATAAGATCCAAAACCCCTTTTTGGTAATGAAATCTTCCCACAAAGCAAGCATCATATTTTCTCTCAGAAACGGGGACAAGCCTCCCTGAATTCAAATGTTTTTCCGACTCGGTTATATCTACACCGCCTTGAACAACAACAATTTTTGACCGGTCTCTTTTTTGAGTAATGAACTTGGAAACATCCGGTTCAGAAGTAACAAAAACAAAATCAGCATACCGCTTAACCAAAAAATACGACGGGCGCTGCATGAGCCAATAGAAAAAACCTTTGATCCAATTTTTTCCTTTGTACGGAGAATCTTTCGCCCAAGGTGCCGGCGCAAAAAGATAATATCCGGCTATCCATTTAATTTTTTTGTTTTTTTTCTTTAACCAAAAAGCAGGCAGAAAATCCGGGTAAAAGTCAGACACTGAATAAACAAAATCAGCTTCCCGAACCAATTTTTTTTCTTTTTCAATTGCAGCTAATCCCTTTTGTGTTCTTCTTCGAATATGTTTTAGAAAATCAAAAATCCCTCCTTGCATATTCAGGTTTTTCGAATCGGTCTCAATCATTTTTATCCCGCCTGCTCCCCGTTCTCGGGATATTCTAATGGTTTCTTCTGAACCAAACAAAACAATTTCGGATTTTTCTTTCCAATTCTTGATAAACTCGACAAAAATGCGGTCCCCCCCGCTAAAAGCATCTCCGACATTATTATTAGCAACAAAAATTATTTTCATATCTTTATTTCTTTCTTAATAATATTTCTACGGAATAGTATCCTGGAATTGGAATTCTGAACGATCTAAATTTCGCTAAAAACCTATTCCTAGTTGGAGCATCTTGCAGTCTCTTTGATTTAAAAATTTTAAGTAATGCCCTAAAAAAAGGATCAAGGATGGGATACATAAGCCGCGGTGAATCAATTTTAATAATTTCAAAATTATCTTGAAATATTTTTTCAAACTCCTCTTCGCTTTGATATTCCCTCAAGTGGGTTGGCTCTATCACCCGCTCGCCCTTGTCATTTTTGTAAAAATACCAGGCATTTTTTCCTTTCAAAACTGAAGTTATAAGTGCCACGCCATCTTTTTTCAACACCCGATACAGTTCTTTTGAAAAAGCTATATCATCTACGTGTTCTATGACCATTGTTGAAACAACTGCATCAAGATAATCGTTTTCAAAAGGAGTCTTCAGCACATCAGATTCAACAAAGTTAGTATTTTTCAAAAATCCTTCGGGAATAACATTACAAAAATCAACGCCGTATAAATTTTTAAAATTATTTTTTTCTAAACAACAAAGGACTGTCCCGCCACCACAGCCAAAATCAGCGACCTTGTCATCAACAGACACTTGCTCTAAAAACTTTTTCCAGATACTTTTCGAATAAACCGAAAACTTAATTTCTGTTGGCGGATAAAAAGCTCTCTCATCATAATTGTTGTTAAAATGTTTTTGTGAATTCATAAAACTATTTTTTTCTAAATACTGCCATTTGACCTTTCGGCATGAGACCGAAATAGCTTCGGTTCCACTTATAATCAACTAAAATCAATCCTCTCTTTTTACACAAATCAGATAACGCCTTTTTGGTAAAAAATCTTATATGCGGATTATTGGGATAAAAAAATCTATCCCAATAAAACATTGCGATTACCACTTTTTTTAAAAGATTAAATTCTGTTGTAGTGACACAAAAATATCCTCCTTTTTTGAGAACCCTGGATACTTGATCAAGACAAGCGTCAATATCTAAGAGATGCTCAACAACTTCAACAGCAAAAACCGTATCAAAGCTCTCATTATCAAAAGAAAGATTTTCCAAATTATCCTGTCTAAAAATAATAGCAGGATATTTTTTTTGACCCAAACTAATCGCTTCCTGGGATAATTCTGAGGCAACAGCTGATTTTATTTGAGGATTTTTGTTAGTAACATAATTTAAGAAACTTCCTTCACCCGCGCCAACATCCAAAACATTTTCTCCGAGATATCTTCCAAAAAATGACAAATGCCATCTTAAATTTTCAACAGTCCAAGAGGGCGGCAAATTCAAAACTCCCCCATCTATGCTTCTCTCCCAATATTTGTCGTAATATTGATCCATTTTTTAATAATGTTTAGTAATTATCCCCACATTTTTTTCCGAAAAATTCTTTTCGGCGTAGACGCGGCAATTATTTTTTAGTTTCTGATATTTTTCTTGATTTTGATATAATTCCTCAATCGAACTTTTCAAATTTTCCGCTGTCGGATCAACCAAAACAGAAACCGTTTCGTCCAGCGCTTCCGGAATGCCGCCTTTTTTCGCTCCCACCACCGGCAAATCGCACGCCACCGCTTCCATCACCACACGGCCAAACCCCTCCTCATATTGAGAAGGAATGCAAAAAATGTCCGCAAGGTTATAATACCGGAACAATTCCGTGTTTTTGACAGCGCCCACAAATTTTATGTTCAAATGCTCTTTTGCTTTTTCTTTCAAAAATCCCTCTTCCGGCCCAACCCCGACAAAAACAAAATTAACTTCCGACAATTTTTCCGCCACCGCAGAAAGAACCCGCACACCTTTTTTTTCAATAAGACGTCCCACAAAAAGGACCGTAAATTTTTCTTCTATTCCCAACTCTTTTCGAAAAGCTACTTTGTCCAATGGTTTGAAAATTTCCAAGTTAATCCAGTATTTGAATAAATCCAAATTTTCCGCTTCCATTCCAAACGAAAGAAGTTCGTTGTACGAACCTTTTGAAAGACAAAGCACCCGATCAGCCTTCCTGAGGATCGAAACTATTCTTTTGGCTGTTCCGGAATTTTGGTCAATTTCATAAATGGCATGAGTGCTGACAATCAATTTTTTTCTGAATATTTTTTTGAAAATCGTCCCCATCCAGGCAGCATTAAATCCTTGGGCGTGGATCACGTCGATTTTCTTCGCGTTAAAGAAAAGCCAGAAGAAAGTTCGGAGAAAAAGATAAGGAGTGATATAGAGAAAATCGAACATGGGAAATTTTTCCACTTTGTGAAAAATTCTTTTTCCAAACCAACGGTAGCGAGTGATTTCAACACTACCCCCCATTTTTTCAAAACTTTTCCAGGAGACGTTTTCCGTGGTAATCGGAGAATAAGTCTGAACAAAAACACGGTAGTTTCTTTTATCCAAAGCTAAAACCAAATCATCCAAATGAGTTTCCACTCCGCCCATATTGGGCGAAAAAAAAGGCGTTAAAACTAATATTCCCTTATTCTCCATAAAAAATTTATTCATCTCTCAAAACTCCCCCTTGCAAGGTTTTTTGGGCAAGCATTTTTTCGATGTTTTCAAGGCGTCCTTCGATTTTCTTCCGCCAAGAAGCGCTTTCGCTCTTCTTCTCATAATTTTCCGCCAAGTCTTTTTTGAGTGATTGCACTTCTTCATCAATCCGCGCCAGATAGTCCAAAATTTGCATCTGTCCGGATTTGAGATCGGCAACATCAGACTCCAATCGATCCATTCTTCCCTCCAGTCGATCCATTTTTCCTTCCATTCGATCCATTCTTTCTCCCATTTCGTCCATCTTTCGATTCAGAACACCATGTCCCTCCGCTATTGCTTTAATATTGCCCTGCATGTCCTCCACCAGAACCGTCAAATGCCTAATAGCTTCGTTTTGATTTTCCATATATATTTTTTTTATCAAAAAATTAAATGATACCGCTTCTCCATTATCCCAAATTTTCCCGAACTGCACAACTGAACTAGTTAATCAAAAAGCAAGGAACGATCAATTTGTTCTCATCAAACTTGAATTCCTCTTTTGAACAAACCAGATATTTGGTTTTAAATATCTTCTTTGCAACTTTATCCGCGAATTTTATATCATTCCATCGCAAAGAATTTGTATATTTGACCTCAATCAAAGAATGATCGGATGTGTTCCTATAATCATTGCCCGCCACAAAATCCAACTCGTTGTTCCCTTTTCGATAAAAAGAAACGTACTGGTATTTTTCCCGGAGCAAATTAAAAACATATGTTTCAGCCAAGAGTCCAAGATACTGCGCTCGTAACAGCTGATTTTCAATCCAGTCGCTTCGAAAAGCGACAAAAAAATTGGAACTGGCCATGTAAGTTTTTTTCTGCAAACGTTTTGATTTCCTGAAAGATTTGGAGTAGTTATAAACCAAATCAAGCAAAAAGCTTTCCTGGAAATACAAAATATATTTCTTCAGGGTATTTTCCTCAATTCCCGCCTCAGCAGAAATCTTTCCAAATTCAACCAGGGATCCGTTTTCGTTAACCAATATCTGAAACAAAAATCGAAGCTCATCAATCTTCTCAACGCCAAACAGCCTTGGAATATCGTATTCAATGGCTTTTCTATAAATCGACTCGGAAATATATTTTCTGATTTTATCCGGATCCTTCTGTGAAACCAACTCAGGGAACTGATAGTACAAAAGATATTCCTCAAAAAGTTTTACCAGTTCTTTTCCGCTTTCAGCTAAAAAAACATCATAATCGCGCTGGTCATGCCGCAAAACCAAGTCGCCAATCGAGAGTGAATATTTTTTATATTGCGACACAATTGCCGGATCCGCCTCCGCTAATTCCAAAAATTCTTCAAAACTCAAAGGCTGCAATTTGAATTCATAAATTCGACCAGCCAAACTTTCGGTTGTTTTCTTCTTGAGAAACAAAGAAGAAGATCCGCTTATAATAAACTTGAGATTTGGATTGCTGTCATAATAACGCTTAAGAATATGCTGCCATTTATCGACATATTGTATTTCGTCCAGGAATATATATACTTTTTTCCCGGCCTCTTTTTCAAGAAATTCATCCAAAAAAACATCCAGGTAGCTTTTAAGCGTCAGCCTGGAAGAAACCAATGTTTCATCAAAACTAAGAAAAAAAATGCTTTTGGATTTTGCGCCTTCCTCTTTCATGAGATAGTCAATCAATTGTTTCAAAAGAATTGTTTTTCCTGTTCTTCTCAATCCGACTATCGACAGAACCTGTCTTTCCGGAAGATATTTAATCAATTCAAAAAAAAGCTTCCTTTTGCTTTTTTGCTTCTCAAAAAAGGTTTCGTCGTTTTTCCAGTGCTTATTTTGGTCTATAATTTCCTTTAAAATAAGGTCTTTTCGCATAAATTTAATTTATAATTACTATAATAATTATAAATATAGCATTTATAACAAATTATGTAAACATAAATAAACCATACCTCTATGGTACTAAGCCAATGCTAATATTCCTATACGATCGTCTTGAAATATTCAATCGTTTTTTTGAGTCCTTCTTCCAATTGCACTTTTGGTTCCCAATCAAGCTTTTCTTTGGCGAGCGTAATGTCCGGTTGCCGTTGTTTGGGATCGTCTTGCGGCAAATCTTTGTAAACAATCCGGCTCTTGCTCTCCGGAATAAACTCAATCACTTTTTCCGCCAATTGTTTTATGGTGAATTCATTCGGGTTGCCAAGGTTGACTGGTCCTGTGAAATTTTCATCGTTGTTCATCATTCGCGTCATTCCGGAAATCAAATCATCAACATACTGGAAACTTCTGGTTTGCGACCCATCGCCGTAGATGGTAATGTCTTCGTTTTTGAGCGCTTGGACAATGAAGTTGGAAACCACCCGCCCGTCCCGCGGATGCATGTTCGGTCCATAAGTGTTGAAAATCCGAATGACCCGGATTGGCAGATTGTGCTGGCGATAATAGTCAAAAAACAAAGTTTCGGCGCACCGCTTTCCTTCATCATAGCACGACCGAATTCCCACCGGATTGACACGCCCCCAATACGCTTCCGGCTGGGGATGGATTTCCGGATCGCCATAAACTTCTGAAGTGGAAGCCTGCAAAATTTTGGCTTTGGTTCTTTTCGCCAGTCCCAACATGTTGATCGCTCCATGCACCGAAGTTTTGGTCGTTTGCACCGGATCGAATTGATAGTGAATGGGAGAAGCCGGACAAGCCAGATTGTAAATCTGGTCAACTTCCACATAAAGCGGGAAAGTCACATCGTGGCGCATAAACTCAAAGCGCTTGTTCTCCAAAAGCTCCAGAATATTGTTTTTGTTGCCGGTAAAAAAATTGTCCACGCACAAAACTTCATGGCCTTCATCCAAGAGCCTTCGGCACAAGTGTGATCCAATGAATCCCGCTCCGCCGGTTACTAAAATCTTTTTCATGCTTTTATTTTTTAATTGATATAGAAAATGATACCGCCTCTCCATTATCCCAAATTTTCCCGAACTGCACAACTGCTGATTATTCTTTCAATTCCGCTTCAAGAAAGAGCCCAAAAACCGTAGCAGAGTCTCCCGAAGGTTTCATTTTCAGGTAAAAAACATTGGTTCTCTCTTTTGGAACGTATGTGATTGAACCCACGGACTGATTGCTCTCACCAGGATTGTCAGAAAAAATTTCTTCCCAGTTTTTTCCGTCTTCAGAAATTTCAAGCGCCAAGCTTTGATGAAAGTCCACTTCCCGAATAAGCATCTTTTCCACAGGATAAATTGTGTCAAAGCGATAAACGCTATATTCATCATAACCGGACATTTTATAATTACCGTACATATCAGACGCATATCGGCCAGTTTCCATGTCGTATATCTTTCGGCCGGAAAATCCGGAAAGCGACGAGTAATCCTGGGGTCCGAATTGGTAGCGGTACGAAAACTTGCCTCCGCCCATGTCGGAAATAGTTGCCCCGGAAAGAATCCGGATGCCGCCTGAATTTTTCCAGACGGGATAAAAAGTTTTGAACCACAAAGCCGAAGATTCTTCCCAAACCCCATCGGACCGGCTCTTAAACCCCTGGCGCGCGCCCAAATTCGATTCACTTTCTCCATTGTCTTTTTCTTCTTTTTGGGAAACATCACTGTCCGCTAAAGTATTTTCTTCCGGATTTTTTTTATCGCTTTCTTCTTTGTTTTCCACGCCATCATAAGTGACAACCGAGACATAATTGTCACTGTCAACCGCCACGGAAGTGTTGTCAATTCCTATCCAATATTTTTCATTCTTATCCAACCTGGCCACAAGAGGAATTTCAATCTCTTCAAAACTGTTAAAACTTTCCTTCATGTCTTGAATGTCAATCTCCAACCGAGCGGAGCGCTTGGCCGCCTCGTCCACGTCACTTTGATCTTGGGCGAGTTTATCCGCATAAGCGTCTTTGCTGTCAGTGTTCTCCTCGCTAAGAAGTTTTTCTTTTTCAATGATTTCTTCCTTATCCGCAAATTCATTTCTCATTTGTGTTTCTCTTTCCTCAGCCGCTTGCATAATCTCCGGTTTTGGCTCCAGGTTAATAAGAGTAGAAGCCAGATTCTCTTCGGATATCACGCCCAAAGATGGATTGAATTCTCTCAACTGTACTTGATACGCGCCCGTTCCTCCGTTTCCGTGGCGACGAATTTTCAATGCAACCCCGGAAATTTTGTCTTCGGAAGGCTCAAAAATTTGACCTATTTTTCGATTCGGCTTGGAAAGAAAATCCGCTGAATCGCCATCTTCCTTGTTTTGGCTTTGATCGACATTGGTCCAGGAGGTATCGCCAAAAACGGTCGCTTGAATATTGCCTGATTGGGAAAGAGAACTTATATCGATTTTTTCCAACGTAACATCATCAACCCACACGTTGCATCGAGCGCCGTCATTGGAAGTGATTATCAAGTTTTCAGCGTTGCCTTGCGCTTCAAAAACAAATTCAAAATATTTTTCTCCTTTGCTTTTATCCAAACTGAACGATCCCAATTCTTGAATGTTTTCCTGTTCGGAAATATGGACCGCTAGTTTTTTTTCCATTTCAGAATCTGTCTTTGCCCAAAAACCCAGGCGGTAAAAACCGCCGCGGCTTATATCGTTAATGTAACCTGGTATTTTTACCGAAGCCAACGGACGATCGGAAAAAGAAATCTTAAGGCTCCCCGATCCATTGATCTTGTCGCGGGTATCGATCACCGCTTTGGTGTTAAGCACGGTAAAATTCTTAACGTCTCCATCAAATCCCGAATCAGCCACTCCGAAATCAAACGGCAGAACAAGATTTTTTTGATTATCCGCAAGACGCGGACTTTGGAGATTTTCTTTTTTCATCCACACAAAAAGAGCCGCTGACAGACCGACAAGAAACAAAAGAAATATTATTTTTTTTAGTGAAATTGAAACTTTAACGGTTTTACTATTCATTTTTATTAGAACTTACGCGTTTGACGAAAAATTACGGGACTGAGCTAATTACAAGATGGGAGAAAATAGCGGTAAACAAGCAATCAAACATCTTAGAACGGGCATGTCGCTTTTAGTAGTTTTTCGGCAAACGCGTAAGTCCGATTTATTATAGATTTCATTGTAAAACCCAATCTTTGGATTCATCGCTATATTCATAAACACTCATGTTATCTTGGTTTCTGTAGAGGTCTTCTCCCATTTTTACCACATCTTTTTGCGGATCTTCCGGATCTTCCGAAATGTAAGCCAAAGATTCTATGTGTGGAATATCTCGATCAAGATTGGACGCGCGAATGAGCCAAAGCTTCGCGTCATAAGGAGCTTCTTCCCTTATTGAAGAGGAAGATTCGTATTCTACATAAAGATCGGTGTCGCTTACAAAATAAAAAGTACCCACCTGCCACTGGCTGTTTTTGTTTTTTTCTATTGCTAAGGAGTTGATGTTGTCGGCAATATATTTCATAAGGCTCCGCCGTTCCACCCGTTTCACCGGATCGGCTTCAACTCCCACGCATTTTATTTTTTTAACGTATATTTCTCTTTTGTTTTCCGAGTTCATATCAAATCCTTCGATTCGCACGTCTCGTTCAACAAAAAAAGTCAGGGCATAATCCTTGTGGGTCGTGAAATGAAGAGAACCGTCTTGACTGAGAAATTCATTATTATTCATTTTTATTCGATCATTGGCCTTGAATTCCAAAAAAGTTTCTCTTTTTTCTTCATCAGGAAATTCCGTCCACTCGCCATTTTCACATTGCGCCGGAATTTTGTCTTCCAGTTCGGCAATCGCTTCTTCTCTTAAAAAATTTTCCTCGGCCTTTTTTTGATAAAACTGAATAAGAAAATATCCGCCTATGAAAAAAACTGAAAAAATAATAATGCTTAAAATATTCTTCATACTGCTTTATCTAATTATCCTTTTTTTCTCCTCCGCCGTCAACTAGAAAGAGCGTCCAGGTGGACGCTCTTTGTCACATATAGTTCAAGACGCTTATTGCTTGGCAAAATAAACATTTTCACGGGTGCTTCCGTCAACTTCCACCGTTTTGGAAATTTTGGCACGAGAAGCATTTTTCGGGCTGCGATAACCGGAAGCTTCTACTCGAATGATGTAATCCTTTTCCGACAAGTCCTTAAAGGTATATCTTCCTTTGGCGCTTGTTTTATCTTTCTTCTTGTATGTTCCTCCTTTGGTGTAAAGCTTAACAGTAGCGCCCTTCAGCGGGGTCAGTGTTCCATTTTCCTTAACATATCCAAAAAGCTTGTTATTGTCGCCATAGTTGGCAAGAGCCGCAGAAGCTGCCAAAACGACAATAACTACTAACAAAATCGACAGAGTTGGGGTCTTTTTCATTATTTTTGTTTTTTATTAGTTAAATAAAATATCTTGATGTTATTATACAATCTTTCTCCTTGCTCGTCTATGGTATCTATCCACAGGGTATCTATCGACAGGACTTTTATCGATGGAATATCGATACATCGGATATCTGCCTGAAGGCGGGTTGGCAGATTGCGCCTCTTCCTCCTTTTTCTCTGATTTTAATGAAATAATTTCTGCAACGACCGTCATAAGCAAAAAATAATAGGCGTATTTCGCCAGGCCTTCCGCCAATTCCGGTTTTTGATATAACATCAGAACGGGAATAGCTGCAAGAAACACCAAAGCGGCGGCGGCAGAAATCCAGACTGGCAGCCTCCAAAGTATCGACAGAAAAAAATAGTCCCAAATGAACATTTCTAAAAGAGAAAAGTCGAATGGCCGGCTCGCCCAAAAAACAAGAAAAAAAATCACCAAAGATAAAAATATCCTCGTCCCATTTTTTGTTGTTTGGGAAAAGTTAAACTCCGGAACCTTGATTTCAAAACTTATTTCTCTCATTTGATTTTATACACCAAAAGTTTATCATTTTCCAAAACTCTTTCCACTTCTTCTATTGTATCAAGCCAGTTGTATTTTTGCCAGTCTTCCGTTTTTGCCAACAGAATAGTTTTGATCCCGATTTTTCTCATGTCTTTCCCAAATTCCCGATAATCTATTTTTTCAGCGGAATTGTTTTTTCCGGCAATATATTTTTCAATAATTAAAGCGTCTTTGCCGGGAGAATGAGAATAGACATTCCCAAATTCAATGTTATCCGCCTCAATTACATTGTTCCCAAAAAACGATCTGACCGGGACAACCACGTTTTTTCCGGCAAAATCCAGCTTGGCATATTGGTGCCAGGGAAAAAACAGTGTCAATCCGGAATCATTTTTTTCAATGATTTTTTTTACTTCATACCACTCCTTGGGAAAATTGCGTGGAGCAAAATGGCTATGCATTCCTCTTATAGACGCCAGAGAAAAAACGAGCGGAACCAGGACGAGAAAAATTCCGAATTCTTTCTGGTAATTTTCTATTTTTCTTTTGTCTAAAAAATATTTTATTCCCCAAGCGCCGAAATAGGCATAGAAAAAAAGAAGCACAGCCGCCCATTTTTGCGAGTCGCGCATACCGATGTAGAAAGGAATGTTTTCATATAAAAACACTGCCAGCGGCTTTATGCAGCGAGAACTCACCCCGACGGCAAGAATAAAAGAGAGCAGAAAAACAGCCGCGCCTCCTCGGGCTAAATAATTTTTATGCCCATATTCTTTGGCAAAACCGTAAATAGACAAAATCAACACAACAAAAAAAGCCGGCATCCACAGCGGGTTCTCTCGAATTGAAATAAATCTGTCTTGATATTCTCCCCAGTAACCTTGAAGAGTCAAAATGGTAAAATAAACGGAATCGCTGCCGATGGCGACGGGTTGGAACGCTTCCCAATCCGCGGATCCAAAATCGCTAAGGTTGCTTAGTCGGAAAGGAACCTGAAAAATCCAGTTGAAATTCAGGATTAGTATCGCGCCAAAGATCAGGGCCGCGGTTTGCCAGAAAAATTTTATTTTTCCATCTTTAATAAACTTGGAAAGCAACAAAACGCCGGCGGAGAGAAGGATAAAAAAAATACTATGATCCAGGACGGAAACTGAGAGCGCCGCCAAAAGAGAGGCGGCAATTATTTTAGAAAGCTTATTATTCTCAAGATATTCCAAAAAATAAATCAAAAACCAAAAAAACAGACCGCTACCAAGGACAATGCTGGGTTGTTCAAGAAGCCGGGCATAAATGAACGGATTGAAAACCAAAAGCAATCCGGAAAAATACCGGGCATAAACATTCCCGGTATTTTTCGCCAATCGAAAACCGGCGAGGCCTAAAAAATATATGGCCGCAAGAAGAAACACTCTTTGGAAAGTGGAAAAAGTCAGGAGCGAAGCTCCCAGTTTATACATTATCCACCCGACGGAATCAATTCTGAGATTGATATCGCTGAGTGTCATGTACGGTTCAACGGGCCAGTCAAGAAGAAAGATATAGCCTTTTTGAAATGATGGATAAACCAAAAAAACCGCCACCGCCAAAAAAAAGAGTTTGTGGTATTTTTTCAAATATTTTTCCATGGATATAAGTATATCACAATTAAAAAAAGGCGGGGTTCCCTGTCCCCGCCACTGTCCTCCTTTTGATAGGATTTAATTTCCTACCTTAAAAACAAACTCATCCACCAAACCGGAATAAGGCTGCTCGCTTCCGGGATACTTTCGCCGACCAACCAAAAGATCAGAGCTTGGACCGTAAAAAATCGAATCAGTGAACGAGCCGGATCCATCTGGCTCACCGTCGACGAACAGTTTCCAGGAGTTGTTGCCAACCCAAATAGAAACTCGATGGACTCCATCTGCCAGGTTTGTTCTGGTTCCAGCAAATGGTTGGTACCCGGTAGAGGAACCAATCATGCACTCGCCTTTCAGCTGACCGTATGTTATGCCAGCCTGGCAACCGCCGTAAGCATACCCTCCTCCCAGCGAGAAAATGACATTTTGACTGCCTGAGTTATTTGGCCTAACCCAGGTGTCGACGATAAATTTCTGCGGCGTTCTGCCCAAAGGCACCAGAACATAGTCATCAGCGCCATCAAACAAAAGCGCCGAGCCGAACTTTCCATTTACATAGGCGCCTCCAAAAGCAGTGCCGTTGTTCTGGTACATGCTGTCGTCGTCGAGATTTTCCTCGAAAGAGAGAGAAAGGACAGTTTCGTAGTTGAGATAGATGTCCAAAATCTCCCAGTCTGAGAGAGCTTTGGTGATATAGCGAACTTCATCCAGTTCGCCATAAAACCATTGATTGCTCCCCGGATAGGCCCTCCGACCAATTTCAAGCGGCTGATTCGGATCAAAGGCAATCGATCCACCAAGCGAAACCGGATCACCATCAGGAAGACCGTCCGTATAAATCTGCGCCACTCCGTTTTTCACCCGAAGCGCGACGAGATTGAACGGGCTGTCGTACCGGATTTCTTCTATCCTGATATCTTGCCTCGCTCCATGGACAGGCACGAACCCATCCAGGGCGCCAACCATAGCCTCGACATATCCCTGTCCAAATGGAACACCGAAGCTCCACCCTCCATAAGCGTAACCGCCAGTAGAACCGACCGTATCAAGACCCACCTGACTCTGTGTCAACACCCGCGCCAAGAAAGTAAATTCCTGGGTTTGAACCGTCGGAGTCCAAGCATAATCACCAATTCCGTCAAGCCATAACCCTTTTCCAATGTGGCCGCTAGAAGTGTATCCGGCTCCAACAACCGTTAGATCTCGGGAATAGAGGCTATAATCATTCCCATTCCCTTCAAACCCGTAGAAATTCTGAGTGAAAGAATAGTCATACTCATCCCAAATTTCTTTGGCAGTTTCAACATAGCCGGGACGAAAAGACACAGAACTCAAGGTTCCTTTGAACCACTGCTCGCTCCCCGCGTAGGCTCTTCTCCCGATCATAAGCTTTTGGCCCGACTGATAATACACCGGACCGCTCAGCGTTCCGCTGCCGTCTAACAGGTCATCAACATAGATTTTGACTCGATGTAAAGAATCAAGCGTGACAACAACTTTGTGATCATTGTTGTCACACAAATCTGTCCTCGCGCCAAAGACTTGCTGGTAGCCGGTTGGCGACCCAACCATCCACTCTGTCTGCACTTGGCAATTGGCGCCGATTTGCCAACCGCCATACCCATATCCTCCCGTTGACATTACGACGTTTTGGCCACCACCGTTGCCCGTTGTTTTGACCCAAGCTTTGGCAGTGAAAGACTGTGGCTGATCATCAATGTCAGTCTCAGTCCAGTCTCCCGATCCATCAAACTGCCAGGACTGATAGCTGAACTTGGCATTTGACGGATTGACAACCGCGTCGCCATGAGCAGTCGTTACCGCTGTTGTGATGGCATCGGCGACATACTCCACGTCGGCAACAAAGGTCACCGAGATGGTGTGGCAGGCTAATATATAGCTAAATGTGTATCTACTTGCCACACCAATGCTCACCCCGTCAACCATGACATCGGAAATACGATATCCGGCTGATGGTTGAATGTCAAATGTTTGGTTGGCGCCCGATGAATAAACCAGCTGCCCGCTCGGATAAATCGCTCCGCCGACACCGGCTGACGCCAAGATACTGTGAATAACCAGTTCTTCGGAGTAATCGCTCTCGTTGCCATAGATGTCATAAGCAGTCGCAGCGACATAGTATGTCGTCTGCGGATCTAGGTTTGAAAGAACGTCGGAAGTTTGGTTGCCCACGTCTTGGACAACCTGATAACTCCGACTCCCGACGCCATGGTACGTGCGGTACCCAGCCAAGGTCGGTTCAGTGTTCGCGTCCCAAGCTACAGTGGCTTGCCCCAAAGCTTGAACTCCTGACACCAACGCAAAAAAAACACAGAAAAGCAATCCCAAAATTCTTATCCAACGTTTCATGATTTTCCTCCTTTTTCGGCTTATGCCGTAATCTTTGTTTTTTGTTTCCGGTTTCCGGTTTTATTTTGGTTTTGTTTGCAATGTACTGATATAAATATACCATTACGCCAATAAACAATCAACTTATCCGAAACCCCGACCCCTCGGATTTTCGTCTCTTTCTCCAGCCATAAACTAAATATGCCAGGCAAACAAACAACGTAGACCCGCTGATGAAAAGCCCGACATAGAAAAGCCGCTGAGGCCAGAATTCCACCACCATCTCAAAATCATACGTTCCGTCCGGATTTTTGATGCAGTTGTTTTCCTTATCAACTTCATCACTTTTAGCTTTACAAACTTCATTCGTATCAACAATCCACGAATTCGCATACCCATTGGCAGTAAGATGATTTTCTTCTTGAATCGGCGCTCTAAACCAGGTTTCAAAAATTTTTCCTCTTGGCAAGTTATCATTTTGAATGGTGTCGGAAAAATTCCTGGACACAAAATCAATGGAATATTTTTCAATGTAATCCACCTCATCCCGATTGTCTTCCCATTTTTTGTGCTCAATTTCTTTTTCTTCGTTGTTTCCCAGGGTTGTCACCCAGCCTTTTTGAATATATTCCTTGAGTTCATCCGTGTTTGCCTGATCCACCTCATTGCCATCCAGTATCCTATAGTCCTTCAAACCATTTTGAACTTTGAATTTTGAACTTTGAACTTGTACAACATAGGCTTTCCATCCCTCATGAAAAGTCTCGCTAAAAACCAAAGGAAACTTCCCATTGGCCGAGTGAACCCTAACGCGATATTTTGTCGGATTTATTTTTCTAAATTCAAGAATCGGCAAATTTCGAGCGCCATCTTCCTTGCTGATGTCTTTTGCTTTGTCATAAGCGATTTTTTTATTTTCATTTTGATCTTCAAGAAAAATCGCCGGACGAGTTTTGAATTCTTCTCCAGAAACCCAATATGTAAGTCTGTCAACCGATCCGGCAGAGGCAATTGTCTTCTTCGGAGTGTAGAAGTGAGGAAGAAAATATTTTTCATCTACACTATAAACGTCAAGTTTCCCGAAATTTTTATCCGGCGATATACCCTTGGCTGATTTCAAAATGGACGCTACTGTTTCTGGATATGTTTTGGGATTTTTATATATATCAGTATTATAATCATTTCTTTGCAATATGGTTTTGGTCGTCAGAAATTTTTGTAAACCCAAAAAATTTTCTACATTATTTTGATAAAATTGGTTATAAGATAGATTTATATTTTCTTCCGACGGCGAAGTGAAATATCCGCCCCCTGATCTGGAAAAAATGAGAGACTTATTGATGACTCTTTCCGCCACATCTGTTCCAAAAAAACCCAACTCCCAATTATACGGAACCATATAAAAATCATGTATGGGAAAAAGAAAAATTCTGGAGTCAAGCTTCTTTTCCTCCAGATATCGAGATGTCTCCATCCAATAATTCGGCAACATCACCTGGCGCGACGGCCAGTCTCCTTGCTTCTTGTCATAACGCAAAAAACCAAACATAGTCTCCCCATTGCTCAACACAATAAGAGTTAGAATTAAAGAAGATAACAAAATAATTTTGGAATATTTTTTTATAAACGAATAATAGATAAATAATCCGTATCCCAATAAAACTGGATAAGAAAGAAATGTAATATGGGAAAATTTTCGCCAGGATGCCTTGAACAACCATAAAACTTCGTCATAAAATGTCCTATATAAAAAACTTTTCGATCCCAATGATAGTTCCAACGAAATCAACAAAGAAACTGCAAAAAAATAGTATATCCAAGCCGGTTTAATTTTCCTGTAAAAAACTAAAGGGAGAAAAGCAAAGAACAAGATAACTGTATTAAACACCATCAATTTTATATAATTTTCCTCATAATAGTCAGTCAAAGAATTATAAGGCGTTGTTTCGTTATGCATTATAAACATTGTCCATTCTCCAAAACCATGAAAAATTTTTGAATAACTAAGTTTTTTGGAAACAAAATCAAAACCGCCCGAATCTTTGCTGATTTGAACATCTTCCACGGAATTATTTGATTCAAGAATCGTAAACCCGTAAGGCAAAATAAACCAGATGTTTAGGATAAATATTATTAACACCGATAGAATAAAACGCTTAAAAAATTTGCGCGTAATATTTTTTCGTTCGGCAATGATTAAAATAAAAAAGAATACAAGAGCATAAAACAAAATAAGAGCTAAGAGAGACGGATTTTGAGCGATTGAAGGAATAAATACTGTCATTATTAAAATAAATAAGGCGTAATATTTAAGAGAACCCTGATTTCTTACCAGTTTTAATCCCAGCCATAATACAAGCGGCAAAAATATCAAGGATAACTGGATAGTGTTTATGGTTCCCAGCGTTCCGGAAACCATAAAAAAGTTAAAATTATAATAAAGCGTAGAGATGAATCTGACTGGCTTAAAATATTTTTGATTCTTATAAAGAACAAAAATCTCCGAAAAAAACAGATAAAACGCTCCCATTTGAGCGCCAAACAATACACAAAACCAAATCTTTTCAACACTGATAAAATCCAAAAAAGAACTCAGGGAAATCCAGAAAAAGCCATAAGGCAACATCCACAAAGGATTGACTGCTTTGGTTCCCGCGTCAATTTTCCAATTCCAAAAATACGAAAACGTTTCGAAGCGATCCGAAGTCTTTATCCACAAATCGATATCCTCCGCGTCGATATAAGCCCCTTTGACAAACCACAAAAGAGGAGTGAAAGACAAGGCGATTATCAATATTTTGTCCCAATGTTTTTTAAAAAGTTCCCAATAATTCATAATCTATTTTTCAAAAACCATGATCATTCCTTCGGCCAGGTTTTTGAAATTTTTGGAAATAAACTTATTAAGCGGATTTTCCTGTTGATAATACGGAATATGCGAAATAAACCTGAAACCATAATGCCCGGCCAAATCCTTGAGTGCCGGCGGCGTAAAAAGACGAAGATGCCCCACCGCCATCGAATCAGAAATCCCGAATAATTTGTAAAACTTCTTCCTTCCAAAAATCCTGGAAACATAAGACACCTCCGTCGAAAACGGCTGCCAGCCAACAAGAAGCATCCCCCGATCAATCCAGGAAGCAAAATTGGGAGTGGTGATGATGATCCGCCCTCCGGGATTCAGGAGCTTATAAGTTTCCCGAAAAAAATTGTCCGTGTTCTCCAGGTGCTCGATCAGCTCTCCCGCCAAAATCAAATCGAACTTTTTTTCCATTTGGAGAGGCTTGTTAAAATCATGGACAAAAAAATCAAATTTTTGATACGCCGGTTCATTTTTGTTATGTTGAACCACAACCTCGGAAACGTCACAGCCGGAAAAATTCACGTTGCGGATTTTCTCCGACAAATGTTGAATAAAAGATCCCGTTCCGCAACCAATGTCCAAAAAATCAGTTTGCGGTCTTTCTTTGGCAAACTGTTCGATGAGAGAATACATCTTTGAAAACCGGTCTTCCCGGCCATAATCGTGATCTTTCACCGCAAAACCTTTTGTTTCATAAAAAGAATCAATGTCCAAATTTCCTTTTCTCATGTTTTTTGATGATTATAACCTTTTAGTTTTAAACGCCAAGTTTATCCCGTCGCAATATCCGCGAAAATGACTTCCCAGAGAATCCCATTTCCTGTGCCTTGTGAACGTGAGAGCATAAGCCAGAAAAAACAGATTGTTAAAAATAAGAAGAAACAGAAAATAGTTGAGAGGCGAAGCGAATTTTTTCATGAATATAGCTCTGTTTCGGGCAAAGTAGTACGTTCTAAAAGCGCTTCCCCGCAACATGATGTTATCGCTTGTTCCGCCTGTCACACCGATATCATGGTAAACAACCGCGCTCGGACAAAACATGATTTTGTATCCCGCCAGGCGCGCCCGAACCGGCCAATCCGACTCGCCATAGCTCATCACATACGTCTCATCCATAATCCCGATCTCATCAACCACCTCTCTTTTAACCAAAAAAACATTAGGAATTTGCGCCGTTTCTCTTATCGTATCATATTGCCCGCAGTCAATTTCATTAAGGCCGATGAATGTCGTCCGGCTGGTCAGGAAATTTATCTTAACACCGGCAAACCAGATTTTTTTCGGCTCCTTATAATAGCGCATTTTGGGTCCGACAAATCCGATCTTCTCATCACTTTCAGCCAGTTTCACCAGTTCAGCCAAGAAATTTTTTTCAAAATAATTGTCAGAATCGACAAAACAAAAGTATTTTCCCCGCGCATGTTTGATCCCCGCGTTCCGTCCACCCACCGCGCCCCGGTTTTCCGTTAGGGTTACCATTCTGACAGACGGAAAATTGTTTCCGACAATTTCAACCGTGCTGTCTTCGGACGCATTGTCAACCACGATAATTTCAAAATTGGGATAATCGATTGAAGAGAGCGAACGAAGACATGCCAAAACTTCTTTTTCTCGATTGTAGGTGGGGATAATAATGGAAACCAAATCACTCATGGTTAGTTGAAAAATTTCCTGTACCACAAAAGCAACATATATACCGCCCAGATTTTTGCGGCATTATCTTCCTTTCCGCTTTTGTGGCGGCCGATGAGTTGCAGAAAATAATTTTTATTGATACTTAATTCTTTGTAATAATTGTCAGGAAAAGACGCCACCTCCGAAGAGAGCTCGCCGCAAATCCAAGCGGAAAGAGGTAGCCCAAAACCCTGCTTAAATCTATAAATCACTTCTTTCGGCAAATACCTTTCGGCCAATTTTTTGAGGATATATTTTGTTTCCATTCCTCTGACCTTGTCTTTCGAATCAAGTTGAAAAGAAAAATCAAGGATCTCTTTGTCAAGCATCGGAGAACGCACTTCCAAAGAAGCTGCCATGCTGGCGCGATCCACTTTGGCAAGATACATATCCTGCAGCATGAGTTTCAGATCCAGATACATCATTTGATCAAGTTCATTGTCTCCGGAAAATTTCTTGACATACCTGCCAGTATCTTCAAAATAAATCGACTCCGGATAAGATTTATTTTCCGTAATATTTCCCATCTCTTCCGGAGAAAACACTCCCGCCCAAAATTGATTTCGATGTTCCGGAGCATATTTCATCGTCTCCAACAACCTTTTCACTTTAAAATTGAAAAATTTATTATTGGGGCTGAGAGGAAAACAAGAAACTAAACCAGCCGTACCTTTTCTTATAAAGTCTGGCAGATGATCATAATAGCGGATGTAGTTATGAATGTAGTATTTGGGATAACCGCCAAAGATCTCATCCCCTCCGTCTCCGGAAATAGCCACCGTTACATGTTCTCGGGTGAATCTGGAAAGAAGATAAGTCGGCAAAACAGAAGGATCGGAAATTGGCTCATCCAAACTGTCCGTTATTTCACCCAACACGCCAAGAGCTTCGCTAGGTTTGAATATTTTCAAATGATGCTCTGTCGCATATTTTTTTGCCACCAAAGCAGAATAGGCCGACTCGTCAAAATTTTTCTCCCCGAAACCGATGGAAAAAGTTTTGATTTTTTTCCCAGGCATAAATTTCGCCGCCATAGAGACCATCAAACTGCTGTCCACTCCGCCGGAAAGAAAAACGCCAAGCGGCACATCGGAAACCAACCGCCTTTCCACAGCAGAAGACAGAAGTCCGTCCAACCGATCACAAATTTCTTTTGGCGACAAATTAATTTTTTGAGAAAAGTCAAAATCCCAATACTCCTTTGTCGCAAGCTTCATGTTTCCCTCATCTAATCTTATTCTTAACTGATTCCCAGCCGGCAGTTTGTAAATATTTTTAAATATAGAAAGAGGCGCCGGAACATAACCAAAAGTCAGATATTTCAAAAGAGCATCCTGATTGATTTCCTTTTTATACCCCGGAAAAGCCAGCAGACTTTTTATCTCTGATCCAAAAACAAATTCTCCATCCTTGCAATAATAGTAAAGCGGCTTTTTTCCCATGCGATCCCGTCCGATGAAAATTTCTTTTTTGTTTTTGTCATAAATGCAAAAAGCAAACATTCCGTTTAGCTTGCTCAAAAAATCTTCCCCTTCTTCTTCATAGAGATGAACCAAAATTTCCGTATCGGTTTTAGTATAAAACCGGTGTCCTTTCTTCTCAAGGTTCTCCCTTAAAGTTTGAAAATTAAAAATCTCGCCGTTAAAAACCACCGCGATGGTTTTGTTTTCATTATAAACCGGCTGCGCGCCGGTTGAAAGATCAATGATCGAAAGCCGCCGCATTCCCATGGAAAAATCACCGTCCCCATAGTACCCGGCTGAGTCAGGTCCGCGATGAAAAAGAGTATCAGTCATCTTCTGAATTGTTTCATCTCTGTCCGCTATTTTTTTGGAATAAAAACCGGTTATCCCGCACATAAATCAAAGTTTTTAATATACGCCAGGGCTTACGCGTTTGACGAAAAATTACGGGACTGAACTAATTACAAGATGGGAGAAAATAACAGTAAACAAGCAATCAAATATCTTAGCACGAGCATGTCGCTTTTAGTAGTTTTTTGGCAAACGCGTAAGTCCTTGCATTGAATCAAAACGCGTACTTCAAATTTTCCTGAATTTTACGAAAATGTTAGTGAATCCTTTTTCTTTTTGATACTCCTTATCGAGAAAGCGGTTGATGGTCCGCTCAAAAAACGGCCGCCTTCTGAAAATCCACTTAGCCGCATAAAGATTGCCAATCGCAACCACTTCCCAAAAGGCGCCTTTTGTCATCATTTTTTCCACTTCAAAACCGTTTCCTTTCCCAAGAGCAGCAAGTTTTTGTCTCCCATAATGCCGATGCCCGATGAGCCACCAAGCCGGATCGGTAATCTTGCTCAAAAAACAATCGTACATTGTCGACATATAAAAAACTCCGCCTTTTTTGAGAACTCTCGCCGCTTCCTGAAACATTTTTTCTTCGGTCTTTTTGGGAAGGTGTTCAATCACTTCAAAAGAAACAACCGTGTCAAAACAATCATCCGGAAAAGGAAGAGCAACGGCGCTCCCAACCGCAAACGACACGCTGTCCGCGCGAATGTCTTTTCTGGCGGTTTCCAGATATTTTTCCTCCGGTTCCGTTCCAATTATTTTTTGGCAACCTCTCTTGGCAGCGTTCACCTCAAACCATCCGAACCCGCATCCGACATCAAGAATTGCCTTATTTTTTATATCCTCATCCGCGACAAAAGAAATATCGAACAGTTTCTTCCCGCAAAGGACGTCAAACGGACTTTCATTAACTAAGTTTTTCACAAGCAGTTGTTATTTTTTTACTAAATATATGAGGCCGACCATAAATCGTGAAGCAAACATGCCGGCCGTCAAAAAAGGATGCCGGACAATTTTTTTCCATTTTCCTTTTTCCAGAAACACTCCAAAAAATCTATACCCGAATGAAAACTGCTTTTTTATATCAGGATCATTCTTCCCCCATTTGGAGACGTACATTTCCAAAGTAGGTATATATTTGCCCTTTTTCAATAGATATGACCGCCAGGTCATCCCTTCTTCATGATGAAAAATGTTTTTCTGGGTTATATCCAGCGTCGCTCCGATTTTTTTTAACATTTTGGTAAAATCCCAATCATCCGGACCAAAAAGAATGTTCTTCACATCAAAACCGCCAACCTGATGATAAATTTTTTTTCTGACAAACCTCACCCCATCAATGCAAGTTTCATTATAAAAACTCCGTTCAAAATCCCTGAGCTTACCCAAAAAACCGCTTCCGCGCACTATTTCCGGAACATACAAAGCGTCACATTTTTTGAACATTTCCGCCGCTTCAGAAAAAAGATCCGCCTGAAAAGTCATATCCGCATCCGGAAAAAAAATGATTTCTCCACGGGCGTTGTCAACTCCGAAATTCAACTGAGCGCCTCGATAATTTTTGACTTTCGACAAATCGACATTTTCTCCGATATCATAAACCTTATCCGCATAACGCCGAGCGATGGATTGAGTATTGTCAGACGAAGAGTTATCTACCACGATAATTTCCATTTTTTCGCGAGGAAAATTTTGCGCGAGAACAGACTGCAAACAATTCTCAACATTTTTTTCTTCGTTTTTGGTGGAAATAATTACAGAAACAAACATTTTAAAAAATTTTATGCCAGTTATTTCCTCCTTATTCAGATCAATTTTTTATTTATTCCTTATTAAAAATTTCATTCCCACCAAAAACCGCAAAAAATACATGCCCAAAGCAAGAAGGGGATGAAAAATAATTTTTTTCCATTTTCCTTTTTCCAGAAACACTCCAAAAAATCTATAACAAACGCCAAATTGTTTTTGGACATCCGGATCGTTTTTTCCCCATTTCGCTATATAGGCATTGAATTTCTCCGCGTAGTAACCTTTTTTGGAGAGATATTTTTTAAGATCAAACTCCGCCTCGTTATGATATACCGGCGTTTTGACCAAACTGACTTTTCCGGCTTTCCTGATTTTTTTGTCCAGATCCCAATCTTCCGGACCGGTAAGATTCTCATCAAATCCACCGACTTTTTGAAAAATATCTTTTTTGACAAACCGGACGCAATCAATAACTGTCGCGTCATAAAAGCTTCGCTCAAACCGGCGTACTTTTGAAAAATATTTTTCTCCCATTACGATTTCCGAAATGTATAAAGCAACAATGTCCGGATTCTTTTGTATTTTCCTCACGCAATCTTTGACCACGTCTTTATCGAGAATCATGTCAGCATCAAGATACAAAAAATATCCTCCGTTTGATTTTTCCACGCCGAAATTTCGTTGCGCCGATCTTTCCGGCCCCTTGTCGAAAACCTTTTCGGTATATCGAAACGCAATCTCTTTTGTTTTGTCAGTAGAATTGTTGTCCACTACAATAATTTCCATCTCTTCTCGCGGATAGCTTTGTTTTTTGATCGATTCCAAACAATTGGCAATGTTTTTCTCTTCGTTTTTAGTTGTGATGATGAGTGAAATTAGCATAATTTTTATTATTCATTATTCAAAATTTACTTCTTTCTTCATTTGTTTATGTTCTTCCCAATGATCAGGAACCAGCTTTTCAATGTCGAAATCATTCTGGATTCTTTGAGTGATCGAATATGTCGCTGGCGGCACTTCATCCACAACAACATCAGTCGCCAAATGAAAAAAGAGGCCAAGCGCCACCCCCAAAAAAATCGATTTTAAAATTCTGTTTTTTACTACAAAGACCAACCCTACCAGCAGTATACCATATTCCCAGGCATGAAAAAAGATGTAAAGTTTGTCAGATTTCAAAAATTGGTAACCGACGATGAAATAGTCGAAGCGAAAATGAGTTCCGAAAGCCAGGAAATAGTCGATAAAATGGTCGAGATCAATGAGAAATCCGCCCGTGATGCCGGACAAAAAGGAAACCGCCGGACACTTCCACATCCGCCAAGCGACAAAACCCGCCAGAAGGCTCAGAAATAGATGAATTGAAAGATGAAGATAAAGATTCATAATAACATAAACACTAAATTAAAATTTCGAATTTCTCTGGTTTTTAATTTTGCGCATTTTACTATTTATACTATAGTATAAGTAACAAATAAAATCTATAACCAGACCCTCTTATGCCTTTAACTGCCAAACAAAAACATTTTATCAAAAACAATTATCAAAAACTTTCACCGGAAGAAGTTTCACTCCAACTTGGCGCGCCGAAAAAAGAAATTGAAAGGTTCATTGACAAAAAATTCGGACGAGATAGGATCCAAAAATCCCTAAATATCCCTAAAGACAACAACCCCTTTGATTTTAGCTTTAGCAAGTTTGTGGCAGAAAACTTAAACATTTTGATTTTTCTTTTCCTTTTGGCTTTTCTGGCCTATTTCAATTCTCTTGACAACGCATTTGTTTCCGACGATATTCCGGTGATTGTCACTGACCCGGCAATTGGAAAATTCAGCGCCACCTTTTCCGACGGACTTCTTGTTTTTCCGACTAAATTATTGTATTTTTTCATCTATAACATTGCCGGCGCCGCTCCTTTCATTTTTCGTTTGCTTAATCTTCTGTTTCACATGGGGAATACTTTTTTAGTTTTCGTTCTTGTTAGCTCTCTTTACAAAAAACGAACGGCGATCTTCGCCGCCAGCCTTTTCGCTATTCATCCGCTTCTCACAGAGCCAGTCGTTTGGATTTCCGGCGGACCTTATGTCCGATACACTTTTTTCCTTTTGCTTTCTTTTTTCTACTACATTTTTCAAAAAGACTATCGAGAAAAAACAAAATCCCTGTCGTTTTTTCTTTTTGCTCTTCTTTTTTCGGAAAAAGCCATGGCCTTCCCTTTCATTCTGGCCGCTTATGAAACGAGTCGAAAAACAATTCTGGAAAGTTGGAAAAAACTCGCGCCCTATGCCGCCATTGGTTTTCTTTGGATTTTGCTCTATGCCGCAAAAATTGGCGCCCGCATCGCTTCGATTGGAGAGTTTCAATCGCAAAAAAGTGCTCTCGCCAATCCCTTGCTCCAAATTCCAGTTGCTCTTTCGTCATATTTGGAGATGTTTTTTTGGCCACGCTGGCTCACCCTCTATCACACGGAAATGAGTTTTTCTTTTGAGCAATATATTTTTAAGTTAATCGCTGTAACGTTTTTTCTCGGAGCAATTGTTTGGGCTTGGAAAAAAAATCGCCCTCTTTTTTTCTGGCTCGCGTTTTTTTTGATTGCGCTTCTTCCCACGCTTACTCCATTCGGAGTTTCTTGGATTGTAGCCGAACGATATTCCTATTTTGCGTCTATCGGTCTTTTTGTGGCGATAGCTTTTCTTCTTAACAATTTTTTGGAAAAAAATCCAGAGAAAAAAACTATTGTTTATTCTCTTTTTGTTATCATTATTTTGGCCCTTTCCATTAGAACCATCGTTCGAAACACCGATTGGCAAAATGAAGACTCTCTTTGGATCGCCACCGCCAAAGTTTCTCCTTCGGGACACGTCATTCACAACAACCTGGGAGATGTTTACTCCAGGCAAGGCAACCTGGAAAAATCAATTGAAGAGTTCAAAAAAGCCACAGAAATCAACCCGAATTATGCCGATGCTTTTCATAATCTGGCTAACACTTATGGACAGGCAAAAAACTTTGACAAAGCTATCGCCAATTATCAAAAAGCGCTGGAAATCAATCCCGCGCTTTGGCAGTCCCATCAACAACTCTCCGGCATATATTTTGAACAAGAAAAATACACCGAAGCCAAAGACGAAATGAGAAAAGCCTTGGAAATCAATCCGAATAATCCGAACTTGCAAGAAAACTTGAAAATTATCGAAACAAAACTACAGTAAAATAGCGGACAATCCGCTTTTGCTTTTTTTCTTTATAGATTAATCGTCGTATCGGTTTGGCAACAGGCGGATTTTTTCTTTTTGGAAAAATCAGTGAGGTGCCCAAGCACTTTCCAGCCGGCCATCCAGAAAAATCTGATGTCATCCAAGTTACGAATAGAAAGAATTTTTCGAATAACAAACTGCGGGCTCATAAATGATTTGTAGAGTCCTTGCACCATTTCTTTGGTGTCAGCTTCAGTGAGCAATGATTTCATGACCGGTTCTCTTTGGTCGTAACTGGAATATTCTTCAGTTAGAAGCAAATCATTTTCTTTACAATATTTATGTAGCGGTGTTCCCGGATAAGGGATGACCGTGGTCGCCTGAAGAGTGTCCACATAACCCAGTTTGAACAATTTTTTGGACAAGTCAATCGTCTTTTGCGCCATTTCCTTGGTCTCCCAAGGATACCCGATCATCGTGGTAATGTGCGGTTCCAATCCTCCCTCTTTACACATTTTTAATCCCGGCTCAATTTCAGAAACTTTCAAGTTTTTGCAAATCTTGTCCAAAGTTTCTTGATTAGCCGATTCAAGTCCAAAAAGAATGAACCGGAATCCGGCTTTTTTCATGAGCTTCCAGGTGGCCAAATCCTTGATTCCTGTGATTCGCATGTTGCAACTAATCGTCACTTTTTTGTTGTATCCTCTTTCAATCATCCCCTCACAAAACTCAGTAAGCCAATCACCGATTGGAAGCGAACCGGAATCTTCCATAATTTCCCGCACTCCCAATTTGATGAGGTTGTCCACTTCCGCCAAAGCTTTTTTGGCTGACATTGTCCGGAAATTTTGGCCCGGAAAAAAAATGGTCCAGGCGCAAAAAGTACATCTCCCCCACCAACAATCGCGCCCGCTCATCATATAAGCGCCCGGCTTATGTTTGAAGTTCCCATTTTTTTCCGAATAAAGTTTCCACTTGGTTAGCTCCCGATCAATAAGCGGCAACAAATTCAAATCATGCTTGGAAAGATCGGTCGGTCCACTATTTTTTATTTCTCCGTTTTCCCGATACCAAAATCCGCCTTCCAAAGCTTCACCGTTTTCCAGATGATTAGCTAAATTCAAAAGCATAAAATCATAATCTCCGGAAGCAATCACATAATCAACTTTTGATTTTCGAAACGATTCTTCCGGCAAAGCCGTCGCATGGTCCCCCATTAAAACGAATTTTGAATTCTGAATTTTGAATTCTGAAAACTCTTGTTTAAGATCATCAATTATTTTCCAGTGCATCTCCACTACCGGCGTTTTGGTTTCGATGGCAATCACGTCCGGTTTTTCTTCAATGATTCTCTTTTTCCACTGGTCATAAGTCAGTTCTTCAGCAATCGCATCGTCCCACATCACCTCATGGCCCTTGCTTTTGAGAAGCGACGCCGCATAAGCCGGAATGACCGGGTAGATGAAAGTTGGATTATTGAACCACTGAAACTGGCGGTTTTGCGTGAGGCATGCCACGCCTTTTTCGGATTCAAGCGGCGGATAAGAAATAGAAATTTTCATAAAATTATTTACCTTAATTTACTTTTTAATTCTTTTGTAAAAACAAACCCTTGGATGAATTTGAAACCGTAAAACAGATGCGTGAAAAAAACATAAATGAGAGAATAGGCGGCCACCCAAAATTCCCTTTGCCGCATCATAACATCCCAAAAAACTTTGAGAAGCGCTCCCAGATATAGCACCCATCCCAAAATATATAATTCTTCCCAAATCAGTCCGAGGAAAATAAAAATCCAACCGAAAAAAACAAACAAAAAAAAGGCGCTGGGAACAAAATATCCGAATTGAAAAGACGTTTCCGGAAACTTTTTGGCAAAAAATCCCCGGTGAAGTCCGTATCCCCCCACTTGTTTCAGATGCCGAAGCAATCCTTCTCTTCGATGATGCCAGACAATTATGCCCGGATCGTATAGTATCTTGTTTCTTTCTTTGAATTTTTTGACAATATCCAAACAAAACTTGGTATCTTCTCCCGGCCAATAGGAACAATCGAATCCGCCCACTTTTTCAAAAACTTCCTTTCGAACTGTCAGATTGACCGTCGGCCAATCAATGACAAATCTTTTTCCCCCGATAGGATAATATCTCTCCGGAAAGTTCCCTCCCAGAAAACTGAGATAAACTGCGCCAGAAACTTTTTGGAGAAACGTGTCACTCTTTGGAGTAAGCGCCGGACCACCCACCGCCGCAACAGACGCGTCAGAAAAATCCTCATCCAAAAGTTCCAACATATTTTTTTCCGGATAAGCGTCGTCATCGACAAAGATAAGAAAATCTCCCTTGGCGTCTCGCATCGCCAATGATCTCTTGGGAGACGGGCCGGAAGGGCTATGGATTATCCGTGTTTTTTCCCAACTTTCATTGGTCTTGGACCCAAAATCAGGATAAATGATTATCTCAAAATCATCCCTTTGGATTTCCAAAATTTTCGGCACTGTTTCCCGAATATAATCATTGATTTCTTTAACTGGAATGATAAAACTATATTTGATGTTATTCATTAATTTTTGAGTTTCTAATAACATACATCGGGCGATTGATCACTTCTGCGTGGATGTTGGCAATGTAGAGCGCGATTAGCCCCAGACAAATAAGCACGATGCCAATTAGGAACAAGATTATCACCGCGAGAATGGCCGCGCCGGAAAAATCGAGTGTACCAGTCACATAATTTGTGATAAACATAAACATCCCAAGAAGTCCCGAAATGATAGTGATGATTATTCCAAGATACCCGGCCAACTTCAAAGGGAAAAGGCTGAAAGACACCATGCTGTTGAACGCCAGCCGAACCAGTTTCCAAAAGCTGTAAGACGCCGTTCCATGAAGACGTTCATTGGCAACAAAAGGAATATACTCCCGGCGAAATCCCAACCAATCGATGAGTGCTCGCGTCATCCGATTCTTTTCAGAGAATTTATTAAACTCATCAATAACTGTCCTATCCAAAAGGCGAAAGTCCGTAGCGCGGGAAACTATTTCCATATCGGAAATGCGATTGATGATTTTATAGAAAAAATACGACCCCATTTTTTTGGTCATCCCTTCACCTTGATTTTTTTCCCGGATCCCCACCACCACTTCCGCGCCTTCTTCCCACTTGGCAAGAAATTCCGGAATTTTTTCCATCGGATGCTGCAAATCGGCATCAATCATAATGCACGCCTCACCCTGACAATGATTGATTCCGGCAGTGGTGGCAATTTCTTTCCCGAAATTTCTGGAAAAATCGATGACTTTCACTTTTTCGTCTTTTTCTTTCAACTTTTGAAGTTCTGACAAGCTTTGGTCCCTGCTTCCGTCGTTCACAAAGATAAATTCATAATCATATTCCAACGCGCCAAAAACTTCCTTGGCTTTCGCATAAAAAACCGGAATGTTCTTTTCTTCATTGTAAATCGGAACAACCAGAGAAATTAGTTTTTTCATACGATTATCTTTTTTGATTAAAAAATAAATAAATTCCGCCCGCAACCACAACAGAAAGTTGCAAAACAATCATCATAATCAGTATAGCAAAAATATTCTTTCCAAGAAAGAAGACCGCCGCTGCGCCCAAAAGAGAAAGCACCAAAAACCAATAGACGATTTTTTCTCGATGAGTGGAAAGAAAATATTGAATCATCAGGTTAGCCAGCGAAAAAAGGCTGACCAAAACCGCAAACCAGCCCAAAAAGGGTGCCACTTCATTATATTTACTTCCGAAAAGAGTCCCCAAGATAAAAGTTGGAAAAAGGAAATAAACGAGAGTTGAAAATCCGGAAATTAGAAACAAAAGCAATAAAGAATATCGAAAAGTGGAACTGGAACTGTTTTTTTTGTGATAATCCTCAGAGGCCATAGCGAAAAGAACGGTTCCAATGACACTGGTGGCAAAAAAAATGATTTTAGAAACAATCGTCAGCGCGCCATAATGTCCGGCTTGAATCGCGTCAAGATGGTGTTTGGCCAAAACCATATCGACATTGCCCAAGATGTTAATCGCTAAGTTACCCACAAAAACAGGCAGAATATATTTTTTTATGGCACTCGTATCAATTTTTTGTTCAAGCCCGGTTTTTGATTCCCCTAAAGCATCATTTTTTCGTTTGAGAAATTTGAGAAGATAAACCGAAGCTCCATAGGAAACAATCGTCCCCAAAAGAAAACCTCCCAAAATGCCATTGAGTTCAAATCCTAATTTAATAAAGACAACTGCCGCCAAAAATTTTACCACCGCGCCGACAATTCCCGCCGCGCCGGATTCCCGGAATTTTTGCCAACCGTTCAAAATCCCGCCGCTCACCGCGGAGAAAAAAGACAGAAACATAACAATCCAAACCAGAACCAAAGGAGACATGCTCTCCAAACGAAAAAATTGTCGAACAAAAGGTGTTCCTAAAAAAACCAGAAAGATGATTGGAAATCCGTATTTCAATATCTTTCTATTAAAAAGAGAAAACAGCTTCCAGCCGCCGGAAAAATCCTGCTCTGCCTTGGCAGAAGCGCTATATTTGGTCGCCACCATCATAAGCGTCATAGCCGGAACAGAAATGATAGCGATAAAAGAATTCAAGGATTCAAATGCTCCATACACTTCGACACTCACCAGTCTCCCAATGACAAGATGGTAAAAATAATTCAAAACATTCACCACCATCGTGCCAGCAAAAAGAACAAGACTATTTCTGGCAAAAGCGTTATCCCTAAAACTTGAAACTCGAAACTTTAAACTCATAGTATAAATTTTACCCTTCCCTTGTCGCATGTTATATGCCACGTGTTACATGATTTTATAATACTCCTTATACCACTCCACAAAATTCTTGATCCCTTCGTCGATTCTGGTGGTTGGCGCCCAGCCCATTTTTCGGAGTTTTGAAATGTCCGCCACAGTCTTTGGCACGTCTCCCGGTTGCATCGGAAGCAGATTTTTCTTGGCCTTTTTCCCAAGACAATCTTCCAAAACTTCAATATAGCGAAGAAGCGTTTCTTCCCGGTCGCCTCCAATGTTCACAATGTCATATTTCAAATTAGCGTCAAGGACAGCCATGATTCCGGAAACAATGTCATCAACATAAGTGAAGTTGCGGCTCATTTTTCCGCGGTTATAAACATCAATCGGACGCCCTTCAAGAATATTTTTGGTGAACTTAAAAAGCGCCATATCCGGCCGTCCCCACGGACCATAGACTGTGAAAAATCGAAGTCCCGTAGTGTTGAGTCCATGCACGTGAGAAAAAACGTGAGCCATCAGTTCCGTGGAACGTTTGGTAGCGGCATAAGGAGAAATCGGCGTTTCCACCGGATCGGATTCGGAAAACGGGACCTTGGTGTTGAGACCGTAAACCGATGAGGAAGAAGCATAAACAAAATTTTTGATTTTATATTTAACACTAAGGTCCAAGAGATTGGTGGTACCCATGAAATTCACATCGGCATAAAGCATCGGGTGTTCAATGGCATAACGCACGCCAGCCATAGCCGCAAGATGCATGATCTTGTCGATTTTTTCTTTTTTAAACATTCGTTCCAAAAATTTATAATCCCGAATGTCGCCTTTGTAAACCTTAATCTTGTAACCTTTCAAATATTTTTTGATCCGATCCTGTTTCAATTTCGGGTCATAATAATCATTGAAATTATCAATTATCACAACTTCATCTCCTCGATCGATTAATTTCTTAGCGAGATTAGATCCGATAAATCCCGCGCCACCGGTAATAAGAATTTTCATGGTTATATTGTTTAATTATTATATTGCCTTTATTCCTTATTATTCTTTATTCTACCCCTAATAAATCTATAATATTCCTCATTCTGGCTGTTCCTGTTTGTATAATATTTCAAAACTTTCTCTCTCGCTTTTTCTCCCATTGTTTTTCGAAAATTTTCATCCTCAATCAGCCGGCTCAGTTTTTCTATCCACTCGCCAGTGTCCGCGGCTAAGAATCCGTCCACCCCGTCTTCAATCGTTTCCGAAAACGTTTGATTTCGAACAGCCACTGTCGGTAATTTTAAAACTCCTGCTTCAGTAAATTTGATGGCGGACTTCGACTCACAAAAAGGATTGCCGATTTCCAATGGAGCTAAATTGATATCCGCTTCATAAAGTTTTTCATACATTTCTTTTCTTGGAACTCTCGGAATGATTTCAATCCGATCTCGAACGGCTTCCAGTTCCGGCGAAATGTCAAGCGGCCCCATAAGCCGAAGTTTCACATTTTCATATTTTTCCAAAATTGTGAGAAGCGCCTCTCCGATTGTAGCAAAGTCTTTGTTGTGAGACAATGTTCCACTGGCATAAGCAATTCGAATGATTCCGTCATCCGTTTTTTTTCTTTCAATAAGTTCTTCTGCCAAGGAAAATTCCGCGTTGGATATCCGATTAGGAACGATAATCACCCGTTTCCCTTTTTCCCGCAACTTTTTCGCCAAATATGTTACTGTGGTCGTCGCAACTTTTACATACAGATCGTCCACTATTTCCGCGCCAATTCCTTTTTCATAAACAGCTTTCTCCGCCGGACTCATTTTCTCGAAATAATCCATCTGGGAAATGTACTTTCCGTCGTAAACCAAATCATCCGTATCAAAAATAATTTCTTTTTTGAGCTCCTTGGCTCTCCTCACCAGTCCCTCTACATTTTTGTTCCAGAGTGTCCGATGAAGAACAAAAACAGAAAAGCGATCCGCCAGTTTTTCCAGTCTGGGATTATCAGAAATGGTCGTTTTGGCATTGATTCCATGAAGCCGAAGTTCTTCCGCCGGGTTATACGCTCTATAAAGCGCGCTGTCTCCCACTCCGGAAGAAACAAAAAGCACCTCCCCCGACCCAACAAAAAAAGCCTTGAAATATGCGCACAGATATCCCCAAATAATTTTCAACCCGCCCCAAAAACCGCTTCTCTTCCAAAGGCGCGCAATTTTTCCAAGTTTTATGAAAAATGATCGCATAATTTTCACTTGAATGCCTGCTTGTTCAACACTTGTTACTTGCTATATTATACTCACTATTTTGCCGTTTGGCAAAGGGCAAAAAGGCGTATATAATTAGAAGCATGACGATAGATAAAAAAATTTTTTCCTGCTTCGCCGCATGTTTTTTGGGAGTGGCTTTTTTTTCGTTGATTCTTGCCATCGCCGGAATATTTTATGATTTTCTCATTATCGGATATTTTTTCCTTGTCAGCGTCTTTTTCATTTACCACTTTTCCCGAAAAAATAATCAGATCAAATTAAAAGATATAGACAAAACTTTTGTGTTGGTGGCTTTTTTAACATTGATCGCCATTTTTGTTTTCTCTTTTTACACAGTTCCCACCATCTTTTCCGGCCGCGATCAAGGATCTCTTTCTGAAGCAGCCATTCGCTTGGCAGAAAATCACAAACTGCCGTTTTCCACTCCGGCTTCAGAAGAATTTTTCAAAATTTACGGGCCCGGCAAAGCTCTCAACTTTCCAGGATTCAGCTACACCGAAAACGGACAATTGATAACACAATTCCCCCCCGGATACGTTTCCTGGATGGCTGTGTTTTATTCTCTTTTTGGCCTTTCGGGATTTATCATCGCCAACGCCATAAGCTTTTTCATTTTTTCCTTGTCTTTTTATTCGCTGTCCGAACTCTATACCCAAAAACGCATTGCCTTAGCTGCTTTTCTTCTCATGCTGACCTCATTTGTTTTTTCCTGGTTTTTTAAATTCACCCTCAGCGAAAACTTGGCGCTAGCATTGCTTTGGTTTTCCCTTTGGCAATTCTCCTTGTTTTTGAAATCGAAGCAAAAAGAAGCCCTCTTTTTGTCCTTTTCCTCCATTTTGCTGCTCACTTTTGTTCGCATCGAAGCAGTTTTTTTCTTGGCCATTATGCTGTTTATCTTGGCCTATCGCACAAAAAACGTCCGCGAGTTTTTTGGTTCCATGCTAAAAGACAAAAAAAACGCGCTTGTTTTCGCGTTGGTTTTCTTGTTCCATGTGGCGTATCTTCTTGTCAACAAGCATTTTTATTTAAATTTAGCCAAAGGAATCATTAGTTCGTTCATAAATCTATCCCCTCAGGAAGGAGAATCCGTCGACTCGTTTTTTTCCGTCTTTTATGTTTTAGAAATTTTCTTTGCTTATGCGTTAGCAGTATATGTGACCCTTGCCCTTATTGCTTTTTTTCATTTTCTCTATCGAAAAAAATATTCCTCTCTAATCCCGTTTTTCATTGTTCTCCCTTCTTTTTTCTATCTGATTCATCCGAGCATCTCCATCGACCATCCCTGGATGTTGCGCAGGTTTCTCTTTTCCGTTATCCCCATCAGCATTTTTTACGCGGTTTGGTATCTGGACGCGGTTTTTCGAAAAAAAATCCTGCTCTATATTTCGATTTTCTTTCTTTTTTTCGCTAACTTATTGGTTTTTATTCCCTACCTGAACGTTCGGGAGCATGAGAATCTTTTGGAAGAAACCAAAATTCTTTCTGAAAATTTTGGTGACAACGACCTAATCTTGATTGACCGATTGGCCACAGCCGACGGCTGGGCAATGATAAGCGGCCCCATGGCAACTTTGTTTCAAAAACAAGCCGTCTATTTTTTCAACCCTAAAGACGCGGAAAGGATAGACATGCAAAAATTTTCGCATGTCTACCTAATCATCCCCGACGTTAGTGTGTCTTTATACAAAGACGCCACTTTTTTTGAAAAAATGAAACCAGTTAAAGACTATACCATCAAAGACTCCGCGCTCACCGTTCAGGAAGAAAACAAAAAAAACATTCGCCTTTTTTCCATCGAGCTTCCCTACCGGCAAGAAACCATCACTTATGGTAAAATATATGAGATGAGATAAAATTAGACTTACGCGTTTGACGAAAAATTACGGGACTGAGCTAATTACAAGATGGGAGAAAATGACAGTAAACAAGCAGTCAAATATCTTAGCACGGGCATGTCGCTTTTAGTAGTTTTTTGGCAAACGCGTAAGTCTAAAAATACTATGTTCGACCTTACTCCCCAAATAATTCTCAATAAGAAATATCAAAAGGCCTATCGCTCCGCGCAAGCAATGCTTTATGCTTTGGCCTTTGGCGCCGCCACACTCGTGGCTATTTTGATTTTGTTTCCCACCCAGCGCTTCATTTTTTATTTCACCAATCTGGACGCGTCAAAAAACAACTTAGCCACGCCGACTGATGCAAACAGAAATCCCGTAGACAGATATTCTTTCGAAAAAAATGAAAAAATTATTTTTGGCGCCAGTTTGTCCGGCCAGTTTTCCAATGCCAAACTTTCTTTTTCGCTTCCAGCTGACTCAAACGATGCCTCCTCCATTGGAACAATTGAAACCAGAAAATCATTCCAATCTTTTCTTTACAAAGAAGACAAGCCCGTCGGATTCAAAGATGGATCACTTCTCAAAAACAACGAGAACTATTATTTAGTTTCCAAAAACGCTCTTCGAAAATTCAAGGATGAAAAAACCGCCTTTGAAATGGGATTTTCCAAAGAGTCTTTTTTGGAAGTTTCCGAAGAAGAATTGAATTACAATCCCAAAGCAGAAGCCATTGAGAGTGCTTCCGATTATCCCGAATCAACGCTTTTTAAAGTTGAAAACAATTACTACATTCTTCGTGAAAAAAAGCTGGAAAAATTTCTGAGCCGCGAAGCTTATTTGACTCATTATGAAGAAAAACTGGCCATAAAGAAAGATTCTTCTTTTTTGGAGAAGTATCCTTTTTCCGAAAATTGGGCAGGATATGCCGACGGTTCTCTTGTTTCCAATGGCGAATCAGTTTTTGTTGTTAGTGGAAAAAACGTCTTGCCCATTGACACACCGGAAACATTTGAGCTGATGGGCTATGCCTGGGACGACGTCCTGAATGTCAGCCCGGCAGACATTTTTGCCTATGAGCGAACGAGCCTTTTCAACAAGAAAAAACCCCATCCTGATGGCACCGTTTATGTCACCAAAGAAGACTCTGCCTATTATCTGGTGCAAGAAAACCAAAAACATTTTCTTCCCTCAGGAAACATCGCCAAAAGCTGGACCCGAAAAGCGCCCATTATTGTTTCTAGGGAAGGGCTCGAGAAAAAAGAATTTTGTCAGTTGGAAAAAAAATCACGGGGACGGTATGAATGCGAAATTCCCCTTCAAAATTTTGTTTCGCTCTCCGGAAAATATTTTGAATTTACCTTCAATCCAGGAAAAGAAGTCTCCATGCAAGAGTTAAACATCGAATTTGAAAATGAAATTTCCGTTCCCAACCTTAAGGAAAACCTAAAACAATTAGCCTCTAAAATTCTAGTGCGTTATGGGATATAAACTATTAAAAGATAAAAATAAGCTTTTACTCGAGTACAAACTGCTCAATGATTCACTTTTTCTAGTGAGTGGCTTTTTCTTTTTGGCTATCTTAGCCGAATCGATTTTGCCGGGAATAATCACTTTCCATTTTCGGTTTTACAAACTGCTTCTCCTTCTCCTTGCCAACTTAATCGGAATTTATTTGTTATCTTCTTTTATCCCCGAAATAGAAGAACCCGAAGAAATGCTGCCCAGGCGCAGATTTTTCTCTCAAAACAAAAAAACGTTCTTGGCGCTTCTCTTTTTGAGTTTCATCGTCATGGCAAACCTTCACTTTAAGTTAAATTTTTTTGTCAGTTTCATTCTCGTCACCAGCCTTTATGCTGTTGGATATTTTATATACAAGGTTATCTTTGAAGAAGATTAAGACTTGATATATTCCAAAGTCTCCCTGGCGCATTTTTCCCAGGAAAATTTTTCAATCTGCCTGAGGCCTTTTTCCACAAGGTCTTTTCTTAATTCTCTTTGCGATAAGATGCTTTCTATCTTTTGCGCCAGGTCGGAAACGTTATACCCGTCAAAATAGAGCGCCGCTTCCCCCGCCACTTCAGGCAAAGAAGAGTTTTTTGAACAAACAACCGGAACCCGGGAAGCGAAAGCTTCGAGAATTGGAATGCCAAAACCTTCATAAAGAGACGGAAAAACAAAAACTTCCGCGCCTCGCATCAAGTGTCCCAAATCGGCAAATTTTATTTTCCCGGGAGTTATGATATCTTTTTTATACGGACTCATGTTTATCTTTTCAAACACTTCTTCCCACAACCAAGCTTTTTCCCCGACCAAAACCAACTTCAAGTCGGCATATTCATGATTATCTTTGATCGTATTAAATGCTTCAATCAACACTCCCAAGTTTTTCCGAGGTTGAATCGCCCCGACATATAAAATATACTTTCCGAATATTCCCGATTTTTTCTTAATTGCTTCTTCCTGCTCCCGGTCTCGTTCCTTGGCAAAAACAGACTTGTCAAATCCATGATAGATAACTTTTATCTTATCCCCCCTGACACTTGGATAAAATTTCAAAATATCTTTTTTGGAAGACTCGGAAATTGTGATGATCTTATCACTTCTTTCTATCGCCATTTTAGCCAACAAATTTAGTTTACAAAGCTCTTTTCGTGTAAACATCTCCGGAAAATATTTGAATGCCAAATCGTGGATAGTTACCACTGTTTTTAGATTTTTTCTTCTCATAAGAGGAATGTTATGCATTGGCATCCAAAGAACCTCCGGATTATCTTCCAGTAACGAGAAAGCCAATCTTAATTGTGTCCAAAACAAGGGAAAGTTTTTTCTGATGATTTTGTAGTTCGAAAATTGGGCGGGAACAAGTTCCGGATTAAATTTGGTTTTATGATAAATCAAAAACTCGCTGGAAGAATCCAACGCGCCAAAATATTTTAGAAGATTATTAATATAGACGCGAGTCCCGTCAATCCGACTCGCGTCCAAATCCGCTGCCTGAATAGCTATTCTCATGATTTATTTAATCGCGTATAATAATATTATTTGCAATTTAAACCTTTTAAATATTTCTTTAGATTCTCTCTCATCTCCGGATGCTTAAGTCCGAGATAAATGCTAGCTTTTAAAAGATTAAAAGGATCTCCCGTATCAAGCCATTGTCCCTCCAAAATTCTCCCGTAAAGAGGACGCCCTTTTTTCATCATTATTTCAAATGCATCAATCAAACGTATCTCTCCCGAGTTGCCATGTTCAATAGTGGAAAGAACTTCCATAACTTCCGGTGTTATTATATAAGCTCCAGGAGTAACCGTCAAAGCCGGCGCTTCTTCGTTTTTCGGTTTTTCCACAAGTTGTTTTATCTCAATAGTACTTTCATCGAGAGAAACACCGGCATAAACTCCAAACTTGTGAACATCATCACGAGAAACCTCCGTAAGACCAATGACCGGATCATTATATTTTTCATAGGTTTCTATAAGCTGTTTTACTATGGAAACCTTGCTGTCATAAACCGTATCACCAAAAATAACCGCTGCCGGTTCATCACCTACCAAGTGCGCTGCTTGCAAAATAGCATGTCCGTCACCCAATTGCCGAGATTGTCTCACATAAGAAAACTTGGCTAAATTCTGAACCTTTTTCACTTCCTCCAAAAGTTCATGTTTGTTTTTTTCCGCCAAAGTATCTTCAAGTTCATAGGAAATATCAAAGTGATCTTCAATCGCGCGCTTTCCCCGTCCAGTTACAAAAATAATTTCCTCAATTCCAGCAGCAACCACGTTCTCAACAACATACTGTACAGCTGGCTTATTAAGCACAGGAAGCATTTCTTTCGGCTGCGCCTTAGTAGCCGGCAAAAACCTGGTTCCAAATCCCGCCACCGGCAAAATTGCTTTTTTGATTTTCATGTGATTAAAATTTAATGGTTAAATTTTTTTCATAATCAAGAAAAAACACACCTCTTTCTCGTTCTTTTATTATACACCAATCAACCTTTTTTCCAAGTAAAAACTTGCCCTATCTGAATAGTGAAAACAAAACCCTACAAAACGGCTCTTGTCGCCACGATACCTAAAATGGCCAATGTCATCCATGCTGCTTGGAAAAGCGGAAAACCTTTTGAAGATAAAAGAAAAAGTACGCCAGCCACTCAATGATTCGAATACTTGACAGAGATATCGTTAAAAATATTTAGTATATTTAAAACATTATCAATTAACCAAAATTCGGTATTTTTCATTTCGCACGACTTGAATCTTTGATAGGATAATTTCAATTAACTTAGGCGTTTGGAATTAGCCAGATATGCCTTGTTATCTGATGTTTATTTTATCCTGCCGGTTTATATCTCTCCTTTAACTTCTTTCTCTAATCGTCCCAAAAAATTTTCAAAGAATTCAAGTCGTTCCTTGCAGACTTCCTTTGCTTTAGCAGTGTTTAGTTTTCCAGCTAAAAAAACTAGCTTAGTTTTATACTCAATCTGTAGGCTGTGCTTTGTCTTGTCCTGAATACGGCCGTTAATTTTTCCGCCGAGATTTTCAGCGATATATTTATCAAGATCGACATCACTATAAATTTTGGCTTTATTTCTGCCAACCCAGACAAAAGAGCGAGCAATGCCAATCGCGCCAATCGTATCAAGCTTGTCAGCGTCAAACAAAATTTTGGCTTCCAATGTTTTTGGCTCGTTTCCAGTACGATAACGATGCGAAACAATGCAGTCTTGAACATGTTTGATTTTCTCGGCGGAAAAATTAACTTCCTTAAGAATAGGGATACACATTTCTGCACTTAAAATCGCATGGTCAGTTTGCCCAGTTTGGTCGTTATCTTCTTTGACGCGGGCAATATCATGCAGAAGTGCGGCCGCTTTCAGGACATCTAGGTCGACATTTTCACCTTCCGCCAAATGCAAGGACAAATTATATACGCGCAAAACATGATCCATATTATGCGCCGAACAAGACAATTCTTTTTCTACGGCAACTTGAATTTTTTGAAAATTTTTTTCTTCCATAATGTTGATTACTAAATTATTCGAGGCAGGATAAAATAAATTTCCGATAACGGGCGCGGATTATGCAAAGTTCCGCTATTCGACGATGTTGTGCTTATTTTTTATCCCTCCAAGCTATTTTTAAATTTTTCGTATTCTTCCATCTTTTTTTGTTGCTCCAAGACTCTATTCTTATAATCAGGTTGGTTTTCAGTAATAAGATTATCGATAGATACCTATTTCAACTGATTAAATTTTTTACTGTCAATATCTAACTCATAAAGGACGTATGTCCTGCTTGGTATCTGGCTTGAATGATGCTCAAGAAATATTTTTTTATTTTTGATAGAAATTATTTCAACCGCGTCATATGCTCCAATTGCCTTAATTTGGCGCAACTTATTGAGTATATCGGAAATAAATACGTAAGATCTTTTCGTAGCTTGGTCATTGAACATTAAGTCACAATTATACTCATCTGCACACTCAATAGAATATAACTCTTGAGGAAATTTGTCGTTTTCACCGAGATTCTCATTTTTTTCGGTTAGGCTATCATTTATAACATCAATGTTGCTTGCTTCTTTTTTCCTTAATTGCTCCAGATCTAGCGACATTTTTTTACTCTGTGCGGCAAGGCTTTCATTCTGAATTTTAAGTGCTTGAATTTCTTGGCGCAAAACATTTGATTGATATTTTTGCCACAGAAAAAATCCGCCGCCAACTATCAGGACTGTTGCTACTACACTGATTACTATTGTCCAGATGTTTTGGAAGCTTTGGACTGGCTCATTGTTTTGTAGATCCATAATTAGACAATGTTATTTTTTACAGATTCTCTTAAAAAGTATCGTTATTGTACTGAAAGACAATTCCATGGCAAAAAAAATAATCCCAAAGGAATGGAGAAAATATATCCAAGAAAATCCAGTAATGTTAACTTCTCCCCAAGTGCCACAAATAGCTGTAAATTTCCAAGGAAAGGGAGGGTCATATTGACTGCAATCACTAGTTAAGAAAGGAAATGGGAACCCTGATTTAACGACTTTTATTTCTACTTCATTATGGACAATCTGTGGAATATATAAGGTGGCTATAAGGATGATAAGTGTCAGGAAAGCAGACAAGATGTGCTTATTTTTTTTCATGGGCATTGCGTTATTAGAGTAAAAAAATTTGCCTTTTTGTCACGCATTATGCACTCCTTTGATTTTATAATATTTTTTTCTCGGATTGCTTTTCCAAAAATATCGCAAGCGATATTTCACGGAATCAATCACATGTTGGCGCATAATCCAGCTCCGAAAAAAATGCATAAATCCTCCGGCGCTAAGCCGCTTTCCATCAGCAAAAACGCGCGTTTTTGGATAATATACCACTCGATACCCTTCGTTCCAGGCCTTGACGCAAATTTCCACGTCCGACATGAAGAGAAAATATTTCTCGCTCAGTCCCCCGATTTTTTCCCAAAGATTACGACGAATTACCACACAGGAAGACTGCAACCAATCAACATCCTGAATTTTAGAATAATCCAAATGTTGCATCTCATCATAAGCCACTCTGTTTCTCAACATTGGCCAGTTTCGAAGGAATGTACGTCGAGCCACTTGAAGATACAGCCGCGGAAAAGCTCGGACCGTCATGGCGATTTCACCACTGTCATTGATTTGTTTAGGTCCCAAAATTCCGATGTCCGGATTGTTTTCCATATAATCAATCATCTTTTTCAGCGAATCATCCTCTTTGAGCAAAACATCAGGATTGACGATAAAAACAAAATCTCCTTCCACTTTTTCCCTGACCGCGTTATAGGCTCTTGTGTAGCCGATGTTGGCGGGATTAATGATCAATTCTACTTCTTCACCATATCTTTCCAAACCATCTTTGAGTAACTTTTCATTTTTTGGATCACAAGAATTGTCGCTGACAATGACTTTGAAACCAAAATCCGCTTTTTGTTGCAAAATATAATCAACACTTTCAACCACCCGAAGAGCTTTCATATAATTGAGAATGACGATGGTTATTTTTATTTCTTCTTTGTTATTCATTTCTAAGATAAAGATTATGCGCCGCCAAAAGACTTTTGGAACGATGTTTTAGTTCTTTGTTAAAATTTATAACAGCTTCATTTATTATCGGATGAAATTTTTTTGAAATCCCTTTTTCCTTGACAATGTTACCGGCTTCCAAAAGAGCGTCATGAGTTCCGGCGTCCAACCACACGCCGGAAAGCGGCGTGACGCTGAGCGTTCCTTTTTTGAGATAGTGCCGATGCAGATCGGTGATTTCCAATTCCCCTCGCTCGGAAGGCGCGAGGTTTTTGGAAACTTCCACCACTTCGTTATCATAAACATAAAGCCCGGGGATGGCATAATCACTGATCCACGTCTCCGGTTTCTCAACAATTTCGAGAACCTTCCCGTTTTCGTCAAACCTCACCACCCCAAAGCGTTCCGGATCAGGAACTTTTTTTCCGAAAACATGTCCGCCAGAACGAAAATTTTCAATCGTCTCAGAAAAATCATCCTCAAAAATGTTATCCCCCAAAACCAAAGTCACATTGTCGCCATCCAAAAAACTTTCCGCCAAAATGAACGCTTCCGGTAGTCCGCTGGGAACTTTTTGCACTTCAAAATAAAGATTGATTCCATAATCCTTAAACAAAGACCCTAAAAGATTGAGATATTGTCCGCTGTGTTCCGGCGCGACAATGATCAAGATGTCTTTTATTCCGGCTTTTATGAGCGTATTAAGAGGATAAAAAATCATCTGACAGTCATACACCGGCAAAAGTTGTTTGGAAGTTGTGGCGGTGAGGGGGAAAAGCCGCGTCGCCGTCCCTCCAGCCAAAACAATCCCCTTCATTGAAGTTTGCATATTATTGTTTTTTGCTATTATAATTTTTCTCGTAATATTTTTGATATTCTCCCGATTTGATTTTCTTCCACCAATCCTCATTATTTTTATACCATTCAATGGTTTTTTGCAACCCTTCTTCAAAAGTGATCTGCGGCTCCCATCCCAGCTCGTTTTTGATTTTGGAAAAATCAATAGCATAACGCCGATCATGTGCGGCGCGATCCGCCACAAATTCAATCATTTCTTCTCCCTGCCCCATTAGTTCCAAAATTTTGTAGGTAATTTCCTTGTTGCTTTTTTCTGAATTTCCTCCGACACAATAGGTTTCGCCGATTTTTCCTTGACGCAAAATGAGGTCAATCGCGCTGGCATGATCTTCCACGTGCAGCCAGTCCCGCACGTTTTGGCCATCTCCATAGAGCGGCACTTTTTTCCCTTCAATTAGATTAGTCACAAAGAGCGGAATGAGTTTTTCCGGAAAGTGAAAAGGACCATAATTGTTAGAACAATTGGAAATAGTCACTGGCAGGCCAAAAGTGTGAAAATACGCCCGGACTAAGTGGTCGGAGGAGGCTTTTGAGGCGCTGTAGGGGCTCCTGGGGTCATAGGCGGTGTTTTCATTGAAAGCGGGATCAGACGGCTCCAGCGACCCAAAAACCTCGTCCGTCGAAACGTGGTGAAAGCGAATTTTTCCGTTTTTGATGGCCGCTTTCAAGAGCGAATGAGTGCCTAAAACATTGGTGGTGATGAAAGCGTCCGGTTCCAAAATCGACCGATCGACATGCGACTCCGCTGCAAAGTGCACAATCATTTCAATTTGATTTTCTTTAACAACCTTGTCTACCAAAAATTCATCTCGAATGTCACCTTTGACAAACTTGTAGTTGGAATTATTTTCCAGTTCCTTCAAATTTTCCAAATTTCCGGCATAAGTCAAAAGATCAAAATTAACAATTTTGTCTTCAGGATATTTTTCAATTATGTAACGAATAAAATTAGACCCGATAAACCCAGCGCCCCCGGTGACTAAAATTTTCATGGCTATTTTTTTTATTACTTTTTAAAAAGGCGAATTAAATTTTTCAAATGTCTGATGCGATTTGTCTTTCTCACTCAAAATCGGATTCTCAATCGGCCAATCAATTTTCAAAGTCGGGTCATTCCAAATTATTCCGCAGTCTGCCTTAGGATGATAAAACTCGTCGCATTTGTAAAGAAATTCGGTGTTGTCAGAAAGAGTCACAAACCCGTGAGCAAAACCTTTGGGAATGAGAAGCTGCAAAAAATTTTCCGCCGTGAGTTCAAAACCTTGCCACTCCCCGAAAGTTTCCGAATCTTTCCTGAGGTCCACAATCACGTCATAGACCGCGCCCCTGGCCACTCGCACCAATTTCGTCTGCGCGAAAGGCGGAGACTGAAAATGCAGTCCGCGGAGCACCCCTTTTTCCACCGACATTGAATGATTGTCCTGCACAAAATCAAGTATGATCCCCTGATCAGAAAATTTCTTTTTCGAATAGGACTCCATAAAAAATCCCCGATGGTCTTTAAAAACCTGCGGCTGAATCAGCCAAGCATCTTTGAATTTGGTTTTGATAAATTCCATTCCTATTTCAAACCATTATACAACGGAAACTTTTTGCAAAGAGTCGTTACTTCTTTCTTGATAGCTTTTAGTTTCTTTTCGTCAGCATGGTTTTCAATTACATCGTTAATCCATTTGGCAATCAGTTTTATTTCTTTTTCTTTCATGCCCCGCGTCGTCACCGCCGGGACCCCGATTCGAATGCCGCTCGGATCCATAGGTCCCCGCGGATCATCCGGAATCATATTTTTATTCAAAGTTATCCCAACCGTATCAAGCGCTTTCTCAGCTTCCTTTCCGGTCACACCTTTTGACGAAAAAACATCCACCAAAACCATGTGATTGTCCGTTCCGCCAAAACATAATTTAAATCCATATTTTCTCAGTTCTTCTTCCAACACCTTGGCGTTTTTGATTATCTGCGTCGCGTACTTTTTGAAACTTGGTTTCAAAGCTTCGCCAAATGCCACCGCTTTGGCAGCAATGTTATTCATGTGCGGTCCGCCTTGAAATCCCGGGAAAGCCGCCTTGTCAATTGCTTCGGCATACTTTTTCTTGCAAAGTATCATCCCGCCTCTTGGACCCCGAAGAGTTTTGTGTGTTGTAGTAGTCACAATGTCAAAATGCGGAACAGGGCTTGGAATCGCGCCTCCGGCAATGAGTCCGGCAATGTGCGCTACATCAATCATGGTGATCGCTTTCACTTTTTTGGCAATGGCTGCAAACTTTTTGTAATCAAGTTGGCGAGTGTAAGCGGAAAATCCGGCTAAAATCATTTTAGGCTTGTGTTTCAAAGCCA
>Ga0074195_1000285_pt1 | contig 111830 bp, 101 predicted proteins | sample EPASupsiteHSE623_FD_64525 | JGI IMG/M metagenome (GOLD analysis project Ga0074195, IMG submission 64525) | Bioremediated contaminated groundwater from EPA Superfund site, New Mexico - Sample HSE6-23 | ecosystem: Environmental > Aquatic > Deep subsurface > Groundwater > Contaminated ... | reverse complement strand
TGTAAGAATATTGCTACTAAATACTTTACTACAAAACTTCATTTATAATTAACTTTTCTTCTAAAATTTACTTTTTAATAAAAAAATTTATTGATTAAATCGAATATGATATTTAAATTCATTCATATAAGAATTTTATTTAAATAAATTATTAGGTATTTCAATAGTTATATATTTAAAAAAGTAAAATTTTATAATCAAAACAATCTAGTATTTTTTATAAAAATTAATTATTTTTTATGAAAATATTTTTAATATAAATCCCATAAAAGCCCTGTAAAATGGCTTTCTATATCCTGTATGTAAATTTAAAAAGCATAATTTTTCTCGATTTAATTTTTATAAACAATAATTAAGCTTCTCTCTTGTATTATTTCAGCAAATTTTTATTTCAAGGACAAAAATATGAAAAAATTAGGTGTTTATTCTTTATTAGTTGCTGCAATGTTATTCTCTACTGGTTGTAGTGAAAAAAATGCTGACATGAATGTTGATAATGGTGCTGCTACAGCTGAAACTGCAAATACTGCTGATTCTTCAATGACTGATGGAAGCTTCTCTGCTTTAGAAAAAGCTGCAAATGGTAACTACTTTATGATCAATGGTCAAAAAGTTTTAATTGAGCATGTATATTTCGGATTTGACAAATATAACTTAACTTCAGAAAACAAAGACAAAGCAACTTCAAATGCTTCTAAATTATCTGCATTAGCTGCTGATACAACTGTAACTGTATCTGGTAACACAGATGAGTGGGGATCAGATGAGTATAACTATGCATTAGGTTTAAAAAGAGCTAACTCTGTTAAAGATGTTTTAGTTGCTAATGGTGTAACTGCTAATGTTGCATTAGTTTCTTTAGGTGAAAGTTCTCCAGTTTGTACTGAAAAAACTAAAGATTGTTGGGCAAAAAACAGAAGAGTTGAACACGATTTAAGTAAATAATTCTGATGACTAAGTATCTTCTATCTTTTTTAGTAGTAAGTTCATTAGCCGTAGCCCAAGAGGTTTCGGTTTATGGATCAAGTGATTCTAGTGGAAGTAGTTCTTATGGACTAACTTCTTCTGAAAAACATATCTTGAAAAATCAAGAAAGTATAAACAATCTATCATCTAAGATGGGAGATGTTAATTCTTTACTTGAGTCTATTAAAAATAGATTAGAAGGCTTAGAGTCTACATATGAAGGTGATTCTGCTAAACTAAATTCAACATCTAAAAAAGTTGATGATTTAATGCAGAAAGTTGGTTCTTCTTCAGATTTAGGTTCTAATAACACAAATGCTTCATCTTCGACTGGAGATGCACAATTAGCTGAAACGGTTAATGGATTAAAAGCAGCACTTACAAAATTATCTACATTGGTTAACAAAATTAATTCAGAGTATGTTTCTTCTACAGAGTTAGAAAAAAATATGGGTCAATTTATAACTAGAGAAGAATTTGAAGTCTTAAAAAAAGCTATGGGAGTTAAAACTTCTCAAGTTACACCTACAACAAAATTAGATTCTAATAAAGCAGAAATTGATACAGCATCAGCTAGTGTTGATACTTCTTCTAAAAAATTAACAACGTCAGAAGATAAAGCTAATTTACTTAAAGAAGCTAAAAGTGATTTTGATTCAAAAAAATATGATTCTTCAACTCCAAAATATGAAAAACTTTTAGAAGCAAATTATAAACCTGCAGAGGTAAATTTTTATTTAGCACAAAATTGGTATATGAGAAAAAAATATGATGTTGCAATAAGTCATTATAAAAAATCTGCTATGTTAAATGACAAAGCAGCTTATATGCCAACATTATTATTGCACAGCGCTATTTCATTTGAAAAAACAAAAGATAAAGATAACGCAAAAAGTTTTTATAGTACTTTAATTGATCTTTATCCAAGTTCAAATGAAGCAAAAACAGCAAAACAAAATTTATCAAAATTATAAAATATTAATTAAGGAAAAATCATGTCAAAAGTTATGGGTATTGAGTATACATTAAAAGATGCAAAAACTGGTGAGCAATTAGATACAAATGTTGGTCAAGCTCCTTTAGAATTTATTTCAGGAAAAGGACAAATTATTCCAGGTCTTGAGTCTAAATTAGTTGAAATGTCAGCTAATGAAGAAGCGGATGTTTTAGTTCAACCTGTTGATGCTTATGGTGAGTATAATGAAGAAGCTGTTCAAACTTTACCAAAAGAACAATTTGCAGGAATTGAGTTAGTAGCTGGTATGTCTTTATATGGAACTGGTGAACATGGTGAAACAGTTCAAGTTGTAGTAAAATCATTTGATGATGCAGAAGTTACAATTGATTATAACCACCCAATGGCTGGAAGAACATTAATGTTCTCAGTGGCTGTTTTATCATTAAGAGACGCAACTGAAGAAGAAATTCAAACAGGTGTTGTTGGTGGTATGGCTGCTATGGGTGGTGGTTGTTGCGGTGGTGGTGGTCACGATCACGGTCATGACCATGGTGCTGGTTCTTGTGGAACTGAAAGCAAAGGTCATGGACATTCTCATGGTGGATGTGGTTGTCACTAATCCTTTTTTTTTACTAAAAAAATATAGATTTTGCCCGAGTGTATTCTTACATTTGGGCAAAACTATTTTTTAGGGTTATGTTTTTAACTTTAAAAAATAGTTTTATTTAAAATTAATTAATTTATAAAGAGGTGTTTATAATGAAAAAAGTCGCATTTATTTTTCCAGGACAAGGAAGTCAAACTATAGGTATGGGAAAAGATTTTTTTGATAATAGTGATATAGCAAAAGAGATGATTTCAAAAGCTAGTGATAGATTAGGAATTGATTTTGAAAAACTTTTATTTGAAGAGAATGAAAACATAGGTAAAACAGAGTTTACTCAACCTGCTATTTTATTAGTTAGTTCTATTGCTAATGCAATCTTTAAAGAAAAATATAATATTACTCCTGAGTTTGTTTTAGGGCATTCTTTAGGTGAATTTTCAGCATTAGTTGCTGCTGGTGCACTTGATTATTTGGATGCAGTTGAATTAGTACATAAAAGAGGTTTATTTATGACTGAAGCTTGTGCTGGTGGTGGTGCTGGAATGATGGCATTAGTTGGAATTGATGATGAGACGGTTGAAAAAGTTTGTACTGAGCAAAGAGAGCTTGGTAAACAAGTTTGGCCAGCAAACTATAATATGGATGGTCAATTAGTTCTTGCAGGTATTAAAGCTGATTTAGAAGCTTTAGTTGATACTTTTAAAGCAGCAGGTGCAAAAAGAGCAATTGTTTTAGATATGTCAGTTGCGAGTCACTGTGAATTATTAAAAAGTGCCGTTGAGAGTTTAAGACCTTATTTAGAAATATTCTTAAAAGATGAATTTAATCCAGTAATTTCAAATGTAACTACACAAGCTTATTCTACAAAAGAAGAAGCTATAAAATTATTATCAGCTCAACTTACAAGTCCTGTTAAATATAAACAATCAATTGTTGCACATGAAGAAAAAGTTGATTTATTTATTGAATTTGGAAATGGAATAGTTTTAAAAGGTTTAAATAAAAAAATTACAAAAATTCCAACAGTTAATGTTTCAGATATGAATACATTAGAAGCAATTGCAGGTGAATTAAATGACTAAATTAGCAATAATGGGAGCTATGGAAGAGGAAATTGAGCCTCTTTTAGCTTACTTTGAAAATGTAAATGTAGTTGAATTTGCAAATAATAAATATTATGAAGTTTCATATAATGGTTTAGACATTGTAATTGCTTATTCAAAAATTGGAAAAGTGTTTGCAAGTTTAACTGCTGCAACTATGATTGAAAAATTTGGATGTGATACACTACTTTTTTCAGGAGTTGCAGGTGGAATTAATCCTAAACTTCAAATTGGTGATTTAATTATTGCTGATAAACTTTGCCAACATGATTTAGATATTACAGCATTTGGTCATGCTCATGGATATGTTCCAGGTGGAAAAGTATTTATTGAAACTACAAAAAGTTTAAGAGAAGTTGCAATTAAAGTTGCAAATGAAAACAACATAAAAGTAATTGAGGGAACTATTGCAACTGGTGATCAATTTGTTCATTCAGTTGAGAGAAAAAACTTTATAGAATCAACTTTTAAAGCTGATGCTTTAGAGATGGAAGGTGCAAGTGTTGCTGTTGTTTGTGATGCTTTAAATGTTCCATTTTTTATCTTAAGAGCCATTTCTGATAGTGCTGATATGGATGCTGGATTTGATTTTGACGAATTCTTAAAATCAAGTGCTAAAAATTCTGCTGACTACTTAATCAAAATTTTAAAAGAGTTAAAAAAATAATCTCTTTTAAAATCTTAATAAAACTGAAACTATTCTCCTATTTCAGTTTTTTCCTTTTATTCAAATTTTTTTATATAATTTCTTTTTTCAGCTTTTAAAACACACTTTTAACACTCTACGAGATGTTAAAGTTTTCTATATATAAATTAAGGAGATAAAATGTTTGCAGAAATTAATACATTTCTAAATGATCTTATCTGGGGAAATATTTTAATATATTTACTTCCAGCTCTTGGAGTTTTTTTTACTATTAGTTCTAGATTTGTTCAATTTAGATATTTTTTTAAAATGTTCAATATTTTAAGAGGTACGGTACATGATAAAGATGGACATATTAGTTCATTCCAAGCTTTAATGTTAAGTGTTTCTGGTCGTGTTGGAGTTGGAAATATTGCAGGTGTTGCTGTTGCTATTACTCTTGGTGGTGCTGGAGCTGTATTTTGGATGTGGGTTATTGCTTTAGTTGGAATGGCTACAAGTTTCTTTGAGTGTTCATTAGCTCAACTATACAAAGAAAAAGATGGATTAGATTCGTGTGTTTATAGAGGTGGTCCTGCGTATTATGCCACTAAAGGTTTAGGTCAAAGATGGTTAGGTGTAGTAATTTCTATTTTAATTTTAATTACTTTTGGACTTGCATTTAATGCAACTCAATCATTTGTTATTTCTACTTCATTTGAAGCATCATTTAATTTACCAACTTGGGTAAGTGGAATTGTATTAAGTATTGTTTTTGGGATTACAATTTTTGGTGGAGTAAGAGGAATTGTTAAAATGTCAGAAGTTATTGTTCCAATAATGGCTTTAGGATATTTATTAATTGCACTTGTTGTTATTGCTTTAAATATAAGTGAAATTCCATCATTAATTACGATGATAGTTACTGAAGCATTTAATCCAAGTTCTGCAATAGCAGGTGGAATTGGAGCAGTTATTTTACAAGGTGCAAAAAGAGGTATGTTCTCAAATGAAGCTGGACTTGGAAGTGCACCAAATGTTGCAGCTGTTGCTTATGTAGCACATCCTGTTCAACAAGGGATAGTTCAATCATTCTCAGTATTCATTGATACAATCATCTTATGTTCTTGTACAGCCTTTATTATTCTTCTATCAGGTGTTTATACGCCAGGAGTTACTGGTGTTCAAGGAATTTTATTAACTCAAAATGCTTTAATAGAACATATTGGACCATTGGGTGGATATTTTATTACAATTGCACTATTTTTGTTTGGTTTTTCTTCTATGATTTATAACTACTATTTAGCTGAAAATAGTTTAAATTTCTTTAGCAAAGGAAATATTACAGTATTTAATATTTTTAGAATTTCTTGTATTTTACTTGTTGTTTGGGGTTCATTCCAAGATTTAAGTTCTATTTTTGCCTTTGCAGATTTAACTATGGGATTATTAGCAATTATTAATATGATTGTTATTACATTGTTATATAAACCAGTATTAAAATTAATTAGAGGTTATGAAAGACAAATAAAAGAGGGTAATACACCAGTTCTTAGATATAACGATTATGTTGAGTTTAATTTTGATAAAGAGACTTGGAAAGAGATAGTTGATAATATCAATGACAAGAAGTCGAAAGATTAAATAAATTTAGTTTTTATATACTTTTAGGGGAAATATCTAAAATTTCCCCTAAAACTTTTAAGTAATATTTAGACATTATAGATTTAGAATTATTGCCGAAGGTTTTTTATGTTTAATAAAGAAGGAATTCCTTTTTTTACTGTTATTATCCCTTTTTTTTGTATCTTATTTATATCTTTTCTTTCAATTTCATATAATTTAAAACTTTCACAAAGTAATTTTCAATTAGATTTAGATGAGTATAAAAAAATTTATATTAAAACAAATATTGATAATCAAACATTAGATTTGTTAGTAAAAGAAAAAATTCAGGAAGAAAAGAGAAGAGAAGAGTTATTTTTAGATTTTATGATGGTTGTTACTTTAGTTGTTCTTCTTTTTATGGCATTTTTTTCTTTCCTTATGATTTCAATTATTAAAGATGTCATAAAAAAATACAAAAAGCAAGTTCAAAATAGGGAAGATGAACTTAAAGCTTTAAATGATAATTTATTTATGAAAGTTCAATGTGGTATTCAAGAAGCAAAACAAAAAGATAAAAAGATATTAGAACAAGCAAAACTTGCAAGAATTGGTTCAATGATTAGTATGATAGCTCATCAATGGAGACAACCACTCAGTCAGTTATCGGGTATTTTAATGGAATTAGAAACGGCAACTAGATTTAAAAAAGTTGATGAAAATCATATTTATAGCGCCATTGAAAAAAGTGATAAAATGATTGAGTTTATGTCGAACACAATAGATGATTTTAGAAATTTTTATAAACCAGATAAAATAAAAGAGGAGTTTTTAATTTCTCAATCTTGTTCAAAAGCTATAAATATCATAGATGCGACATTGAAGAATTTTGGAATAGAGTTAAATATTAATATAAAAAACGATAAAAAAGTTTATGGTTACCCAACAGAGTTTGCACAGGTTATTTTAAATTTACTTAGTAATGCAAAAGATATATTAGTTGAAAAAGAGATTAAAAATCCACGAATAGATATGAGTATAGATTCTAAAGGAATTTTATCAACAATAACTATAAAAGATAATGCAGGTGGAATAAATGAAAAAAATCAAGAGTTGATTTTTGATCCATATTACAGTACAAAAGATTCATCAAAGGGAACAGGACTTGGACTTTATATTTCAAAACTCATTATTGAGCGTAATATGGGTGGAGAACTTAGTGTTCATAATGATGAAGAGGGTGCAGTTTTTAAAATCATAATCGCAGGATAAATTATGCAAGAAGAGTTATTAAAAGAGTTAAAAGATATTTCAATATTATGTGTTGAAGATGAAGATGGTATTAGAGAAATGATAGTTAGTACTTTAAAATACTATTTTAACGAGGTTTATGAAGCAAGTGATGGTTATGAAGGTTATGAATTATATGATTATTACAAACCTAAAATAGTGTTAACTGATATACAAATGAAAAACTGTAATGGTTTAGATTTTGTAAAAAAGATTAGAGAAACAGATAGTGAAACTATGATAATAATGTTAACAGCTCATTCAAATGAAGAGTATTTAATGGAGTTAATAAATTTAAATATTAATCACTTTATTTTAAAACCTTTAAATACAAAAAAACTAAATGAGGCTTTAGAAAAATATTTAATAAAAGCTATAAAACCAATTTTATTATGTGAAGATTTGATTTTAGATTTACAAAAAAGAGAATTGATTTACAAATCAAGTGAAATTATTTCTTTGAGAAAAAGAGAAAAAGATTTTTTAGAGCTTTTATACAAAAAAAAAGGTTCACTTTTAAAATATGAAGAGATAGAATTTCAACTTTGGAATGACAAAGAGATGACAACTCACGCTTTAAAATCGTTTATTAAAGAACTAAGACATAAAATACCAATAAATGTAATCAAAAATATACCACAAGAGGGTTATACTTTACAGTGTTAAGAAGCTACTTTTTATACACTTTAGTTCAATAGTATTTTAAATAAATTATCAATAAAGAGGATTATAATGGAAAAATTACACAGAATAGAAAAAGATTTTTTAGGTCAAAAAGAGATTGAAACAAATAAATATTACGGAATTCAAACTTTAAGAGCAAAAGAGAATTTTAATATCACAAAAACAGATATATCTTTGTTCCCAAATTTTATAAAATCCCTTGCAAAGGTTAAAAAAGCTTGTGCTTTAACTAATTTTGAATTAGGCGATTTAACAGACATTCAAAAAGATGCAATTGTTCAAGCTTGTAATGAAATAATTGATGGAAAATTCCATGATCAATTTATAGTTGACCCAATTCAAGGGGGAGCTGGAACTTCTACAAATATGAATGCAAATGAAGTTATTGCAAATAGAGCTTTAGAGATTTTGGGTAAACCAAAAAGCTCTTATGACATTATTCATCCAAATAATCATATAAATATGAGTCAATCAACAAATGATGTTTATCCAACAGCAATTAAACTTACACTCCACGAATTAATCTATAAATTAAAAGATAGTTTACGATTTTTAAGAGATTGTTTTGAAGAAAAAGCTGTTGAGTTTAAAGATGTTTTAAAAATGGGAAGAACTCAACTTCAAGATGCTGTTCCTATGACTTTAGGACAAGAGTTCAAAACTTTTGCTGTTATGATTGATACAGATATTTACAGACTAAGAGATGTACAAGCTCTTTTAAAAGAGGTAAATTTAGGAGCAACTGCAATTGGAACTGGAATTAATACAAAAGCTTCATACCAAAGAAAAGTTATCTCAAATTTAAGAGAAGTTACGGGTGTTGATTATATAAGTGCGGGAGATTTAATTGAAGCTACACAAGATACAGGTTCATTTGTACATATTTCTGGAATGTTAAAAAGTGTTGCAATTAAAATCTCAAAAATTTGTAATGACTTAAGACTTCTAAGTTCAGGTCCACGTGCAGGATTTAATGAAATAAATCTTCCTCCATTACAACCAGGAAGTTCAATCATGCCTGGAAAAGTAAATCCAGTTATGCCAGAAGTTGTAAATCAAGTTGCTTTTGAAGTAATTGGAGCTGATATGACTATTTCAATGGCAAGTGAAGGTGGACAATTACAGCTAAATGTATTTGAACCTTTAATTGCTTATAAACTTTTTACATCAATAAATATGATGAGAAGAGCATTTTACTCTTTGGGTGAAAAATGTATTAAAGGAATTACAGCAAATGAAGATGTTTGTATGGAAAATATCTTAAATTCTGTAACTATAGTAACTTGTTTAAATCCAATTATTGGATATGAAAAATGTTCTAATTTGGCAAAAGAAGCACTAAAAACAAATAAAAGAGTTTATGACATTATACTAGAGCAAGAATTATTTACAAAAGAGGAATTGGATGAGTTATTAAAACCTGAAAATATGGTAAATAACTTTATTAAGGAGACAAAATGAAAATAACTGTATTAAATACAGGTGGAACATTTAATAAAAGATATAACCCAATCAAGGGACAATTAGAAGTTCCAACTGATAATATCGCATTAGACAAGATTGTAAAATCTTGTTTTAATGTACAATTTGACATTAAAAACATAGTTTCAAAAGATAGTTTGGATTTTATACAAGAAGATAGAGAAACAATTTTAAAAGAGATACAAAATAGTACAAGTGACAAAATAATCATTATTCACGGAACTGATACTGTTGATTTAACAGCAAAATTTATTGAAGATAAAATTCAAGGCAAAAAGATAGTTTTCACAGGTGCGATGGTTCCTATGAGTATTGATGAAGTTGAAGCTACTATGAATTTTTCACAAGCAATAGGTTTTTTAAATGCACCAATAGAAAATGGAATTTATTTATCTATGCATGGGGTTGTAGTTGAACACTCAAAACTAAAAAAAGATAGATCTGTAGGACAGTTTTTAGTAAAGAATTAAGTTTATTCATTGAATAATATGACAACTTAAAAAACAGGACAATTTCATGGAAAAATTGATTAATAGTTTTAAAAATTGTGGTTATGATGCCCATTTTGTAAAAACAAAAGAAGAAGCATTTGAATTATCAAAAATATATATAAAATCTGGAATGAGTGTTGGACTTGGTGGTAGCGTTAGTGTTCAAGAGATTGGACTATTGGATTATTTATTAAATAAAAAAGATATTACGTTGTTTAATCAATATGAAGATGGAATTTCAATGGATGAAAATATTCACAGAAGAAGACAAGGTTTAGTCTCTGATATTTTTGTTACAAGTACAAATGCAATCACAAAAGATGGAAAACTTGTAAATGCTGATGGTAGTGGAAACAGAGTTGCTGCATTTTCTTATGGACCTAAAAATGTTTTAGTAATTGTGGGAATTAATAAAATTGTTGAAGATGTAGAAGCTGGTTTTAAAAGAGTTATGGAAGTAGCTGCTGTTAAAAATATAGAAAGAATAAACAACAAAGCAATTGAAATGGGAAAAGAGCCCAAATATAATCTTGATAATATTGCAAATAAATTCTCATGGGTAAAAGCTGATGATAAAGATAGAATCATCATCATTTTAGTTGATGAAGAGTTAGGATATTAAGAGTTAGAAAAATCTAACTCTTAAGGCTTAGTTGTTGGGTCAACAAAAACTCTTGTAGCTAATTCTTGGTCGATTACATAAAGACCATAACCATTATCTCCCACAAGTTTAATTTTGTCTATAATCGTGTTTAATGCTACTTCTTCTTCTACTTGTTCTGTTACATACCATTGAAGTAAATTGTATGTTGCATGGTCTTTATTTCTCATACTTAAATCACTAAGTTCATTTATACTTGCACTCATTGATATTTCATGCACAAGAGCTTTTTGAAAAGCATCTAAAATAGATTCAAATTCAACATTAGCTTTTTTAATTTCAGGTAAGTTAATAGCAACTTGATGATTTTCCAAATATTTGAATAATTTCATAGCATGAGTTAGTTCTTCTTGATATTGGATTAAAAACCAATTTGCACAACCTGCTAAACCTTTTTTTGAGGCATAAGCAGACATTCCTAAATATATATAAGAAGATTGGAATTCTTTATTCAACTGTATTATTAATGCATTTGCAACTTCATCTTTTAACATAGTAACTCCTTAATTTTAATTGTGTTTAGTATACAAGAATTAATCTTTAAAATAAAAATAACATAACTTTGGATAAAATGAGAAAAATTTAAAATAGGACTTTATAAAATGGCATTATATACATGTGGACATATTATTCCAGATTCTGATTCAATTTGTTCAGCAATCTCTTTATCATATTTACTAAATAAAATAGGAAGACCAGCAACTCCTGCAAGACAAGGTGAACTAAATCCAGAAACTCAATATATTTTAAATAGATTTGGATTTGAAGCACCTGTTCTTAAAACTTCATTTGCAGGTGAAGAGTTATTTATCACTGATTATTCAGATGTAGCTCAAGCTCCTTTAGAACTTGATAAAACTACAATCGTTGGAATCGTTGACCACCATAAATTAGGTGATATTACAACTTCAGCTCCATTAGAGTGTTGGATAAGACCAGTTGGTTGTACAAATACAATCGTAAAAGAGATGTATGATTTTCACAAAGTTGAGATACCAAAAGATATAGCTGGAATTATGATGTGTGCGATTTTATCAGATACAGTTATTTTCAAATCACCAACATGTACAGATACAGATATCAAAGCTGTTAGAGAATTAGCGAAAATCTGTGAAATCGAAGATTTTGGGGCTGTTGGTATGGAAATGTTCAAAGTTAAATCACAAGTTGCAGGAACTCCAATAAGAGACCTTGTAATGAGAGATTATAAAAACTTTGATATGCATGGAACAAAAGTAGGTGTTGGACAACTTGAAGTTGTTGATGGTTCAGTTTTTGATGACATCAAAGATGAATTAATGGCAGATATTAAAAAAGTAAAAGAAGAAAACAATCTTCACACAGTTGCTCTTTTATTAACTGATATTATCAAAGAAGGTTCAGAAGTTCTTGTTGCATCTGATGATGCATCTATTTTTGAAAAAGCATTTAACTGTAAACTTGAAGATAATAAAGTTTGGTTAGATGGTTGTTTATCAAGAAAAAAACAAATTATTCCTTTCTTAGAACCTGCATTTGCTTAACACTTCAAAATAAAAAAGATAGCTTTTTAGCTATCTTTTTTTTAGCGGAACCTCAATTGCACTACAAAACTTGTAGGAGCAAAAATGAATCAAATTATAAACAAAACTTCTTATATAAACGAAGAGTTGATTTTAGAAGATATAAACCAAAATGACAATTTAGAAGATTTGATTTACAGAATCATCGATGCTTGTCCTTATGATTTTGAACTTATTCCTACAATCGCATCTTTTAAATATCTATCATATTTTGACCAAATCAATGAGTTTAAAAATGTAAGATACTTTTATAAAATGTATAAATTAATAGATATGCTTTGTGTCTATAAAACTCTAATTTCGAAATATGAAGAACTTAATAGTTCAAATCATAATAGTTCTTCAACTAACCAAACTTCCCAATTAACAATCTTTTGTGATGATAAACATCTATTTGAAAGTTGCCAAATAACAGCAATAAAAATATACAAAGAGTATTTCTTCACTCACAAAAACTCTTCAATAAATGATAATGTTTTAGTCCATAGTTTAAATCATATTTTAAATGAATTTTTTGAAGAGTCTTATACTTCAAAACTAAAAGAGAAAGATATAAATAGAGTTGTGAAAGTTCGGAATAGATTTATGGGTGTTGAGGTTTGGGAGTTTTTATAAATATAATATTCTAAGTCAAATAAAATCTAAAAGATAGTATGCTGAATGGTTGAAAAAATATTATTAAAGGATATAAAATGAAACACGAATTAATGACTTTACCTTATGCTTTAGATGCCTTAGAACCGCTTATGTCAAAGGAAACTTTAGAGTTTCACTATGGAAAACACCACCAAACTTATGTAAATAACTTAAACAATTTAATTACTGGTACAAAATTTGAAAACTCAACTTTAGTTGAAATCATTTTAGAATCAGATGGAGGACTTTTTAACAACTCAGCTCAGGTTTATAACCATGACTTTTTTTGGAAAGGTTTAACACCAACTCAAGGTGCAATTTCTTCAAAAGTTGAAGCAGCTTTAGTTAAAGCTTTTGGTTCAGTTGAAGAGTTCAAAAAAGAGTTTACAACAAAAGCTATTGGACAATTTGGTTCAGGTTGGGCTTGGTTGGTTGAAGATGAAAATCAAGATTTAAAAATTGTAACAACTTCAAATGCAGCAAATCCATTAAAAGATAATCTAAAACCTCTTTTAGTATGTGACGTGTGGGAACATGCTTATTATATTGATGTAAGAAATGCAAGACCTGCATATTTAGAAAATTTCTGGAAACTTGTAAACTGGAATTTTGTAGAAGAAAATTTAGCGTAAGAAGAGAAAAAGTATGGAACTTTCCATACTTTTTTAAATTATTTGTATTCTATTTTCCCTTGGCTTGCCAATAATGCTCCACAAAGTTGATATAAAACTCTAGAACCTACATTTGCATCCCAACCATCCTCGCTGTCACCAACTTCACATAAATCAAAACCTATAATATTTTTTCCAGATTTTACAACCATAAATATTAAGTGTTCTAATTCTCCATATCTTAAACCACTTGGAACTGGTGTTCCTGTATTTGGGCAGTTAAGTGGTTCTAATCCATCAATATCAATTGATAAATAAACATTTTGAGGAAGTTGCTCGATGTATGGAGCATAAACTTCTTCTAAAGATTTACCACTTGCTAATTGTGCTTGCATATCTGTATCGTATAAACATGCACCTTTTAGCCCGTATTCTTTCATTCTATTTGCTTCTTCACTACTGTAATCTCTGATTCCAAATTGAACCAAATTTGAAACTTTGTCACACTCATTCATGGCATTATAAAAAATTGAAGCATGAGAATAAGTAAACCCTTCATATGCCTTTCTTAGGTCATGATGAGCATCTACATGTAAGATTCCAAACGGTTCATCTTGAGTATCGTTTAATGCTTTGATAAGACCAAGTGGAGATGAATGGTCACCACCAACAACTGCTACGAATTTACCTTCTTTTATTTGCTCAAAAGATTTTTGGTATACTGAAGAATTTAAAATTCCCGATGCTTCATTTACAAATTTCAGAGCTTTTTTATTTGTTTTTCCATCTTCAAGTGCATCAATAACTTTTAAAGCTTTTTTTCTAGCTTTGTGACTTAATTTTAATAAATGTTTATCAGTTTCAAGCATAGCAATACCTGCAACATAGGGTTTAACATAGTGAAAAGTTTCAACATCAAGTTGGTGACTTGTGATTCTAATAGCATCAGGAGCATTTGCAGTTCCTTGCCCAAATGAAACAGTAGCTTCCCAAGGAACTGGAACTAAAACTAAACTAGCTTCCTTTGGGTCTAATCTTCCACCAATAAAACCATCACCTTCAAGTGGTGGTAATCCTAATTCTAATACTTTTATTTCTTCTTCTAAAGTTCTATAAGACATTTGTTTTCCTAATGTATTGTATTTATTTGATTTTTAATTATAGGATAAATATGGAAATAGTTATGTTAATTTTGAAGTTGCTTGTAATAATCTTGAGATAATTGAGTGTTCTATTTATTTTGTTACTGAGGTTGAGAGGTTTTGTAAATAGTTTCTCTTGAAAACTTGGAAGTTTCCGCTTTTCTTACTTTTTAGTTGTAAAAAGTAAGACAAAAAGCAACCAGACAAATTGTTGAAGGCAAAGCTACCCTACAGTTTTAGAATAAGTTTTCTGCCTTGCGGAACTCGTCGAAAAAGTGCATTTAGCACTTTTCTCTCCTCAAACAGTCCTCAGGCTTTTCCGAAAATTACTCTAAAACTTCCGGCTTCAACAAAGTCTGGAAATTCCTGCAGTTCAAACTATCTTTTTTAAATTAAGTTTAATAGAAGCAATGAATAAAGAAAATTAAAAATGTAAATGTCCTTATCCCATTATTCCAACATCTGCAGAAGCTGAATGTTTGTTTTCTCTTTTCGAAAAGTCTTGTAATTGTTTGAGTAAATAAATGTGCTAAATGCACATTTATTTATGAGTTTTATAAGACAGAAAAGATAAAACAATAAGTGAAGGAACCCAAAGGGCTTCAAAGCCGTTGGTGGTTTTGCTTACTTTGTCCATACAAAGTGAGAGATTCGAATATTAGGAAATTTTATATTCTTGTGATTAAACTTTTAATCCAACTCATACTATTTTCGATTGCCCATGTAATTTGTTCATGATTAAATTGTGGTGGATTTTTTGAACCTGAACCATGACCAAATGGATTTCTAACTTCCTTAAAATAATTTTTTAGAAATTCGGATTCCCATACATCAATGAATTTTCCATTTTTTTTGCTTACTAAATTATCAATAAAATTTGCAGCTCCTTTTTCATTTCCTGTTGACCAACCTTTTTCATCACTAATTATTTTTATAGTACTTTCAAGTGCTCTTGCAGCATAAAATGAAGAGTCTTTGCCATTAGTATCTCGTCTATCAATAGCTTCTTTTATATCAATATCAACATTTTTCCATTTAATATCTTTTAATAATTCCCAAAAAGGTGTATGTATTTGTTGAGTACTTAATTCATCATGTTGTTTTTGTATAAATCCGTTATGGTAATGAAATGGAAAATTTGCAAGTTTCATTCTTTGATTAAATTCTTCAATACATATTTGAAAATGTTTTTGTTTTGTTTTTTGTAAAATGATTTTTTTAGAGTTATTTGACTTAATTAGACCAAAAAACTTTTTTTCTTCCATTATCTCAAATGGTTCATATATTTGAATGTCAATTTCTCGTAGTAAAAGTTCAATTAGACTGATACGAGATTTAATAAAATTATCAGAATTACCATGTCTGTTATTAAATAAATCATATTGTTCAAACAAGAAATAGGCACAAATATTAGAATATGTATTAGAATCAAATAATCTACCTTTCCCAAATTCTCTACATAATTTATCATGAGCAGATTTAAAAGTATCTTCACTTATATGTATTTCTTTTTTAATATCTTCATAAATTATTTGAGCTGCTTGTCGTATTAATTTAGAAAACTCAGGCTTTGGATTTCCTTCATAAGTTTGTGGCAATGATAAATTTTGATATCGATTAATAAATACATCTGTTAGCATGAATAATTTCCTTTTAATTTGTAATTATTTAGTTACATTCTATACAAAAAACTCTTAAAACTACAAAAACATAACAATTTGCAATATTTTAAACCCAAAATTTTCTTTTTAGATATAGTTCAAAATCAATAATCTAAAAAGGTATTTTTATGAATGATATATCTAGTATTGTAGTTTATAACGATGGTGAATTAGAACTAAAAGTTTCTGTAAATGAAGAGACAATTTGGCTTACTCAAAAACAAATATCAGAAGTTTTTGGAGTAAATATTCCTGCTATTTCTAAACATATAAAAAATATTTACAAAGATAATGAATTAAATCAATTTTCAACTGTTTCCATTTTGGAAACAGTTCAAAAAGAGGGAAGAAGAGATGTTCTTAGAAATGTTGAACATTATAATTTAGATATTATTCTTGCTGTGGGTTATCGAACAAATTCTGTTAGAGCAATTAAATTCCGTCAATGGGCAACGAAAATTTTGAAAAATTATATTCAAAATAGTTATGTAATAAATGGTGAAAAAATCACAAATGAAAGATTTGTAAATCTTGAGAATGATGTAAATATTTTAAAATTACAAATGAATGAAGTTAAATCTCTTGAAAAAAACAATAAACTAGAAACTAATCAAGGAATATTTTTTGATGGAGAAGTTTATGATTCTTATGGATTTATTTTAGATTTAATAAAACAATCAAAAAATGAAATAATCCTAATAGATAATTATATTGATGATACAGTTTTGACTATATTCTCAAAAATACCAAATATAAAAATCACAATTTATACAAATACTATTTCAAAACAACTGAAACTAGATTTTGAGAAGTATTCAAAACAATATGATAATATCACACTAAAAACTTTTAAAAATTCCCATGATAGATTTATAATTCTTGATAAAAAAGAGATTTATCATATAGGGGCAAGTCTTAAGGATTTGGGTAAAAAATGGTTTGCATTTTCGAAGATGAAGCTTGATATTAATGAATTAATAAAAAAATTAAATTAGGACAAACATGGCTGAACAACTGAAAAACTTATATTCAAAAGAGTTTATTAAAAAACTTGTAAATAAACTTTTTTTGGCTTATTCAAACTTTGAAAAAGAAAATTTTATAAACTCTATTTTTGATGGTAGTTGGGAAAACTTAGAACTTAAACAAAGGATGAGGCATATTGCTCTTACTTTAAATAAATTTTTACCTTTTACATACAAAAAACAATTAGAGATTTTAAAAGAGGTAAAAGAGGATTTTTCAGGTCTTGAAGCTATAGTTTTTCAAGATTTTGTTGAGGTCTTTGGGTTAGATGATTTTGATGAATCTATGAAAGCTTTGGAAGTTTTTACTATAAATTCAAGTAGTGAGTTTGCCATTCGGCAGTTTATTTTGAAATATCAAAATGAAACTATGAATCAAATGAAACTTTGGAGTCAAAGTTCAAATGAACATTTAAGAAGACTCTCTTCGGAGGGTTGTCGTCCAAGGCTTCCTTGGGCTGTGGCACTTCCTTTATTTAAACAAAATCCAGCAAAACCACTTGAAATAATAGAACTTTTAAAAAATGATAAAAGTTTATATGTTCAAAAATCTGTGGCAAATAATCTAAACGATATTTCAAAGGACAATCCACACTTAGTTATTGATTTTGTAAAACAAAATCTTGGAGTTTCAAAAGAGTTAGATTGGATTTGTAAACATGGTTCTCGAACGCTTTTGAAAAAGGGAAATAAGGAGATTTTATCTCTATTTAGTTTTGATAAATCACATCATATAAATATCACAGATTTTTGTTATGATAAAAGTGTAAATGTAGATGAAAATTTGACTTTTTCATTTGAAATAAATTCAGATGAAACTATTGGAAATATTAGAATTGAATATGTGATTTATTATTTAAAATCAAATAATATTCACAATAAAAAAGTTTTTATGATAAGCCAAAATGAGATAAAATCATCTTCAAAAAAGTTTACAAAAAAACAGAGTTTTAAAAATATGACAACACGAAAACACTATTTAGGAAAGCATTTTATTGCTATTTTAATAAATGGTGTTGAAGTTTTAAAAGAGGAATTTTACTTAAATGACACCTGCAATTGATTTACTTAAAAAAAATAAATGTGATTTCAAAATACATAAATACGACCACGACCCAGCTTGTACAAATTTTGGTGATGAAGCAGTCGTTAAACTAGGGCTTGATGCTAATCAAGTTTATAAAACTTTACTTGTGGAACTCGCTCCAAAAGAGTTAGCTGTTTGTGTTTTACCTGTTTCAAATCAGCTCTCTTTAAAAGATGTAGCATCTGCTTTTGGTGTGAAAAAAGCTGTAATGGCAAACAAAGATGAAGCTCAAAAAGTAACTGGTTATTTACTTGGTGGAATCTCTCCTTTGGGTCAAAAAAAGAGATTAAAAACAGTTTTAGACCAAAGTGTAAAAGAATTTGAAACTATCTTTATAAGTGGTGGCAAACGTGGTCTTGATATAGAAGTTAAACCTTGTGATTTAGAAAAATTATTAAGTGCAAAAATATATAAAGTTACAGTTTGATTATAATAAATTTATTCAGAAAAGTGTGAAGATTTTTTTAACAGAAGATTTAAGACATAAAAGGTAGTATATTACTAAAGACTATTTTTAAAGGATTTAGAATATGGCTACTCAGGATATTAATGCAATATGTTCACAGATTTTAACAAGTGATGATTTGATAGTAAGTGAAGAACTATTTAAACAAGTGTTAGTTGAGGAAGTTGTAACAAAAATATTAGACAATAAAAATACAAAATACATTAAAATTTTCTCAAAACAACAACTTTTTTTATCTTGTATTACACCTCTTTTACATAGTTTAGGTTTTGAAATAATTGATGAAGTAACTTATAATGTAATGAATAAAAAAGAATTAATCTATATTTCTAGATTTAATTTAAATATTATAGATTTTGAAAAACTTGAAGTTGCAAAACAAAATATCGAAGATATTATTACTCATTCTTTAAAAGATAGAACAATAAAACCCTCTAAAACTTTCTCTTTAGTTTATCAAGAAAATTTTGACCTTAGAAAAATATATATTTTAAGAGCATTTATTTCATATATTGGTCAAACAGTTTTAAGTGTTAATGCAAGTGCAATTTTAAATACTTTAACAATTCATCACTCAATTACCGCTCTATTTGTAGAGTATTTCTTAACAAAATTTAATCCTAAAATCTTACAAAAAGAAGAGTTATTAGAAGGAATTGAAGAAAAAATAAAAGAGAAAATAAAACTTGTTCCTCAAATCTTGGATGATAAAATCTTAAATATTATGATGTTGTTTTTAAAATCTCTTTTAAGAACAAACTATTTTTTAGAAAAAGAGACTTTATCTTTTAAAATTGATACAAAAACATTTGGAAAAGATTTAAAAGGATTACAACCAAATATTGAAAACTTTATTTACCATAGGGATTTTTATGGAATTCATTTAAGAATGACAAAGGTTTCAAGGGGAGGACTTCGATGGTCTGATAGACATGATGACTATCGACAAGAAGTAAAATCTCTTATGATTACCCAAGAGGGAAAAAACTCTATTATTATTCCAAGTGGTGCAAAGGGTGGATTTGTAATAAATAAAGATTCAACTGGAGTTTCAAAAGAGTATTTCAAAGAGATTTATACTTTATATATCAATGCAAATCTTGATTTAGTTGATAATATGATAGATGGAAAAATCGTAAAAAATCCTGATGTGGTTTGTTATGATGGAGATGATGCATATTTTGTAGTTGCCGCTGATAAGGGAACTGCTGCTATGAGTGATGTTGCAAATGCAATTGCAATTGGAAGAAACTATTGGTTGGGTGATGCATTCGCAAGTGGTGGAAGTAATGGTTTTGGACATAAGGATTTGGGAATTACTGCAAAGGGTGCAATGATTTCAACACAAAGATTTTTTATAGAAGAGGGTATTGATATTCATAAACAAGAGATTTCAGTTATTGGAATTGGTTCTATGAGTGGAGATGTTTTTGGAAATGGAATGATGGAATCTGAAAAATTCAAACTTCTTGGAGCAATTTCGCAAAAAGAGATTTTTATTGACCCAAATCCTGATTTAGAAAAATCATTTTTAGAGAGAAAAAGACTTTTTGAGTCACACGATGGTGGTTGGACAAATTATGATTTATCTTTAATTTCACAAGGTGGTGGAGTTTTTAAAAGAAGTGATAAACAAATTGAATTAAGCCCTCAAATTCAAGAGCTTATAAAATGCACTAAAAAAACTATTTCAGGGGAAGAACTTTGTAGAAAACTTCTCACATTAGATGTGGATTTATTATTTAATGGTGGAGTAGGAACTTATGTAAAAGCTAGTGATGAAAATAGTCTTGATTTAGGTGATAAACAAAATGAAGCAGTAAGAGTTGATGCTAATGAATTAAAAGCAAAAATTGTTTGTGAAGGTGGAAATTTAGGTTTTACACAAAAAGCAAGAATAGAATTTGCTTTAAATGGTGGAAGAATAAATCTTGATGCCATTGATAATGCAGCTGGGGTTAATACCTCTGACCATGAAGTAAATTTAAAAATTTTATTGAATATCATTAAAAATCAAGGTATCTTAAATGAACAACAAACAAACGATACTTTACACTCTTTAACTCAAGCAGTTGTACAACTTGTTCTTAGAAGTAACTATGACCAAGCTTGTATGATTTCAATTGATGAGCAGTTTTCAAGAAAATATCCAAATGATTATATAAAATCTATTGAAGTATTGGAAAATGAAATCGAATCATTTAATAGAATAAATTTTTATATTCCTAAAAATGAAAATATAAGTGATATAGTTGATATAAGTGGTTCAATTGTACGACCTGTTTTAGGTTCATTATTATCATATTGTAAAATATTTATTAAAAAAATATTATTGGAATCTTCTCTTATTGATGAAGCTTTTTCTCAACAATATTTATTTAGATATTTTCCAAAATCATTTGTTGGAGTTTACGAGCAACAAATTGCAAATCATCCACTAAAAAGAGAAATTATTGCTACTATGATGGCTGATATTGTAATAAATCATCAAGGGATTACATTTATTTCTGATTATGTGAAACTTGGAAATGATAAATTTTTATTAAAAATAAAATCATATTTAGTTTTAAAATTACTATTTGGTTCAAAAGAAATAAGAGAAAAAATCTATGCTCAAGATGCTATTATGCCAGTAGAAGAACAATATAAATTAATAAATAAACTTGAATATATTTTATATGCTAGTACAAAATGGATGGTTAAATATTTACAAAAAAATCAACTAGATTCTGTTCATATACTTGACCATAAAGCTGAACTATTTGCACTTTTATCAGAAGTTCATAATGAAAAAGTTGAGATTATTATAGAAGGTGATGATGAGTTTAATAAATTTTATAGTGTAATTGATTATTTAAGATTTGCAATTGCTGCAATTATCATAAAAGAAAATACTCCTCATTCATTTAAAGATGTTATCGTGTTGTTTTATTCATTAATCCATGAGTTTAATATCTTAGATATTATCGTAGCTTTAAATAGGGTGAAAATTGCAAGTTCTAGTGATATGGTATTAAGAAATCAAGTTTTACAATTTGTTGAATATATTGTAGTTCACTATACAAAAAAGATATTAGATTTCCAAAGGGTAAATGAAGCTCCTGATGTTGCTTTTGCTAATTTTATTGCTAATGAAAAACAGATTTTTTTCAAAATAAGAGATCATTTAGACACATTTATGGTAAAAGAAAATAAAGATATAAAAGATATTGCTGTTACTGTTAATCAGTTAATGGTATCATTAATATAACTTTAGTATAGTCACAAAAATAAAAAGGATTTTTTATGAGTAAATTAAATAAGGGTGAACCAAGTTTAGAAAAAATTGATGATTACAATGGTAATGAATCTAAACAAAAAAGAAATACTGTAAGATTTGTGGTGATTTTTTGTCTAATTGTTGGTGGAATTTTTGCTTATTTAAAAACTACTTCTGTTCCAACTGATTATGTAGGAACACAAGATGAATCAGGTATTAATATTAAAAAATAAAAAGGAAATGTTTATGAAAAAAAGTTTATTGGTAATTTCATTAGTGGCAGGTTTAACATCTTTGTTAAATGCAAACGAATTTGATACAAAAATATCAGTTGGAGCAAGTGCTGCAAAAATGGATAATGAAACTTATACACAATATGGTATTGGATATACATCAAATACTAGAATGGATAATGGAATTATTTTAGGTTTTGGAAATAGTTTATCTTATGGTAGTGTAAGAAGTGGTGTTGAAGTAATTAGTGTTGATATGGATTTAAGAGCTGGTTATGAAATAATAGAAAATTTAACTGGTTTTGCACTTGGAACTGGAGTTGCTCAAACTGTTGATAATAGCTCTGCAACTGGTCTTGGATATGGTGGTTCGTTAGAATATAGACTAACACAAAATGTATCACTAGAGGGAAGTTATAAAACGGTGACAATGAGTGATTCACCAAGAGATTATGATTATGATACATCAAATCTTGCAATAAAGTTCAACTATTAAAAGTTGAACTTTATGTTAATATCTTTAAACAGCTACCATCAAAACACAAAACACTCATATAACTCTATACGAATAACTCCTAATAGAGTAGATTGGAATAATCCCCCAAATAAATTTAAATTTTATTCAAAAGATTATAAAAGAGTTAACTTAGACTCAAAAAATGAAAACTATAATTTTTTGTATTTAATTTCTGGAATAAGTGCTAAAAAAAGTTATCCATCGGGTGAATATTATCTAAGAATAAATCCAAGTGCTGGGGCTTTATATCCAAATGAAGTCTATTTTCAAGTGCGAAATATTGATGGTTTTGAAGATGGAATTTATCACTTAGAAGTTGGAAGTTCTAGTGCTGTTTTATTGAAAAAATTTGAAGAAAATGAAGGGATAGAAGAGCTTTTAGAACTAAGTTACAGTGTAGATGGTTTTATGTTTTTTATTTCATCAATATATTTTAGGTCTTCATGGAAATACAAAAATAGGGCGTTTAGATATTGTTTATTGGATGCTGGGCATTTAATAGGAACAATTGAAGCTAGTTCATATCTGTTTGATAAAAAGTTTGAGATTTTATATGATTTTTCAAAAGAAAAATTAAATGATTTTTTTAGCTTTGATGAGAAAGAGTTTTTTACTTCAATAGTTATTGTGGGAGATAAAAAAGAGTCAAAAAAAGAGAGTTTTCCTCTAACTCTTCCAACTTTAGATGGTGCTAGTTATATAGAAGAAAATATCAGTTTCTTTGAGAAAAATGAGTTAGTTGAAATTGCTTATAAAGAGAGTTTAAAAATAGTAAATAAAAAAGCTCAAGAAAAAAGTGCTATTTTTAATTTCCAAAAACAAAGATTTCAAGATACGATTTTTAAAAGAAGATCAATACGAGAATTCTCAAACCAAAGTATCTCAAAAATCCAATTTGAATCAATAATGAATGTTGTAAATCAAGCTATAAAAAGTGATTGTGATGAAGATGTTGATATTTTTTATACTGTAAATAGAGTTGAGGGTTTAGTTTTAGGTCTTTATAAAAATGGTGAACTTATAAAAACTGGAGATTTTAACTCTAAGGCTGGATATTTATGTTTAGAGCAAGATTTAGGAAAATCTAGTGCGGTTACTTTTTTTCTTACATCAAAAGCTAGAAACTATCAAGAACTTTATCAAAAAGCTGGAATCATTGGACATAGATTATATTTAGCTTCAAACTATTTAGATATTGGTTGTAGTGGAATAGGGGCTTATTATGATGATGAGGTTTGTGAATTTATTGAAGAAAATACGATGGTGTTATACGCAATAGCTATAGGAAACTAAAGTTTATCTCTTATTTAAAAGAGATAAACTTTTCACTTGGTTTTCCAATATGATAACCTTGATAATAGTCAATTTCTAACTCATCTAGAATTTTAACTATCTCTTCATTTTCTACAAATTCTGCAATTGTATGAATATTTAACTCTTTTGCCAAAGTTACAATACTATTTACAAAAGCTCTATCTTTTTCATCTTTGTTAATATTTATAATAAAATCACCATCAATTTTTACATAATCAATAGGGAACTTTTTAATATAGTGGAACGATGAAAATCCTGAACCAAAATCATCAATGGCAAATTTATAACCATCCGCTTTTAGATTATGTACAAATTTTTCTAATAACGAGAAGTTTTTAACAGTTTCTCTTTCCGTGATTTCAAATACTATTTTTTCTCTTTGAATGTCGTATTTATTAACAAAACCATTTATCTTATTAATAAAATCCCCGACAATTAATGATTTTGGAGATAAATTAATAAATAAAATACCTTCATATTTTGTTCGTTGAATCTCTTTAAAGGCTTTTTCAATAACCATTAAATCCATAGTATTTATAAGCCCTCTTGCTTCTGCAATTTCAATAAATTCAAAAGCTGAAACAATTCTTCCATCTTGATTTATTCTCATTAATAGTTCGTGAATTACCAAATCATTTTTTGATGAAGCTGGTTTTATTGGTTGGAAATATGGATGAATTTCATCATTTTCAATAGCTTTGATTAATAATGAAGATTTTTCTTGATTTGTTTTTAAAATACTAGAAATATCTTTTTCATTTGGAATCTTAATACTATTTTTCCCTTCTTCTTTTGCTTGATACATCATAGAATCTGCAATTATAAACATATCTTTTTGTGACAAAGTGTGAATTGGATAAACGCAAATACCAATAGAAATAGTTATCCCAACTCTTGTTCCATCAGGAGCGATAAGTTTTTCAGCTTCGATTTTTTTTGAAATTCTATTTGCAACAGTTAATGCTCCATTTTCGTCACATTCTGGAAGAATGATTGTAAACTCATCTCCTCCATATCTTGCAACTATATCTTCATCTCTTTTCTCTTCTTCAAGAATATTTGCAACTGTTTGTAAAAATTTATCTCCAAAAGCATGACCAAAATTATCATTAATAGGTTTAAAATTATCACAATCAATAACCATTAAAGCAAAAGGATATTCATGTTTTGCAGCTCTTTTTATCTCATAAGCCATCATATCATTAAAAATTCTTTGGTTAAAAAGGTCTGTTAATGGGTCACGAGCAGCGTAATATTCTAAATCTTGAGTATATTTATGAATGGCTTTAACTGAACCCACAAGATTTGCCATAGTTGTTAAAATTGAATCAATTACAATATATCTAACTGGGTCATTTGAGAAAACAGATTGTAATCCAATTCCTACAATTCCACCAATTTTTGGGCAATCCAAAAATAGAGATTTTGAACGATACTCTATCTCTTCTTCTACTAAGTCATTTAAGCAATTATTTCTATCTGCAACTACATGTTTTATTGTAAAATCAGTCATCTCTTTGAAATATTCTGACTCTTTTATAGTTTTATTTATATAAGCATCAAAAACCTCTTTTTGATGATCTTTTGGCATTCCTAACCAAAAAATATCAACTTCAAATTGGTCTTCACCAACTCTAAAAATTGTCATTAAAGTATATGTTTCCATGATTTTATTTATTTCAATTAATAAATCACAAATATACTCTCTCCAATCTTTTACTACATCAGAAGTAATAATAAATTTATCTAAAAGCTTAATCTCAAATTCTAATAACTCTTTATCAACAGCAACAATTTTTAATTTCTCAGCCATTAAATCGACATTTTGAACTATTTCGTTAAACTCTTTGAAATATAAATCGATATTTTTTGAGTCAAATGCTTTAAAATCTTGTACAGAATTTATATTTTGTACTTTGTCATTAAAAAGATTTAAACTATCTAATATTTGTTTTGTTGTGTATCTTGATGATAAAAAAGCTAGAAGATAAAATATAGGAACAATAATTAAGAAAAATGCAATGTATTGATATTTAGATTCTGAGAAAATAGAGTTTAAATCTTGTTTTACTTCTAATACTCCTAAAACATCTCCAATTTGGACATTTATATGACAAGTTTTACAATCATTTGTTGCTTTTAATGGCAATATATTTCTTACAACATTGTTTTCAAAATTATCAAGTTTTTCTACTTTTCCATTTAAAATATCAACAAGTGTTGAATCTTTTTCTTTTTCTTCAATATCTCCAAAAAGTTCTCTAACTTTATCTCCTCGATAAATATTAATCTCATAATTACTACTTTCAAAGTTATGTTCTAACGATGTGGTAAATAATTTTACATCGTCTTTACTCCAACCTTTTCTCATTACTTGGTACATTGAAGAAAAAACTTGATTTGATATGGCTTTTGATTGGTTTAGTGCTTCTTGTTTTGTAAGAGTTGTGTGTAGATATGTACTAAAGATAAAACAGATTAAAAAAATTAATGAAACTAATATTATCTGTCTTGAAAAGATATAATTTTTGAAACTTTTTTTCATATAATGAATCCTAAGAAAATTGATTTTAAAAATTCTAGCTAAAAAAAGTAAAATTGAATACATAAATATGTGAAAAAAGTTATTTATTTTGAAAAAAATGCATAAAAGACTTAAATATAGAAGATAATAATTATTATTAATTAATAAAAATGGGATTTTATCCCATTCTTATTAATCTTGAGGAGTATTAACCATCCAAACTGAAAAAATATCTAAATAGTTCCAAAAAGATTGTTTTAAATCATCTGGCATCTCAATAGGTTCTAATACTTTGATATAAGATTCAAGCCAAATCATTCTAGCTTCAGAAGTAATTTTAAAAGCAGCATGACGTCCAGCCATCATTGGAGCTCCACGACTTTGATTAAAATAATCAGGTCCACCACAAATTTGAATAAAAAAATCAGCAGAGTGTTTTTTTGCTAATTCAAATCCTTCATCAGTTGGAGGAAATAGTCCTTTTATGTTACTAACTCTTAGTAAATCATAATGATCAGAGATTATTTTTCTCATTTTTTCTTCACCTAAAAATTTTAAAACTTCAGGTACTGGTTTCACAACTGGTGGTCTTTCTCCTAATTGTGCTTGAGTTATAGTAAATTGCATTTTTATTAACCTTTAAAAAAATATTATTATTTGCATAGTAGCGTCAATATAATACAATATATTTAATTTTAAAGAGTTTTTAGAATGAAAAAAAGTTTACTATGTTAGAATGCCAAAACTAAAAGCTTAGGATTTTGATGGACAAAAATATTGATGATATTGTAGAGTGTTATAACTGTGGTTTATTTATAAAAAAACACGATGATATAACGATTACTCAAAAATGTCCAAGATGTAATAGTAAAATCAAAGCTGAAAAAAAACAGAGTAATGACTCTTTATATTATTCAATTTCAGCACTTTTATTATTTGGACTTTTAAATATTTATCCAATTATTTCATTGAACATAAATGAGAATGAATTAAAAGCCACTTTAATTGGTACAGTTTTGATTCTCTTAGAAGAAAATTTCTTTTTTGTGGCACTTATAGTTTTTTTTACCATTATAGTAGCGCCCATTTTAAACTCTTTAGTAATAATATTCGCTTTTATTCAAAATAAAACTAATGTCAGACTTTTTACAGATACTTTACTTCATGATAGTTTTCATTTTTTTAGACATTGGGGATTTATTGAAGTTTTTATTATAAGTATTATTGTTACATATATAAAATTAATTGGAATGGTTAGTTCCACGAAATTTGATATTGGTTTTTATGTTATGTTGGCTTATATTTTTTGTTTTTATATGTCAAATAGAAAATTTGAAGATAAAAGTGTATTTGATGAGGAATAAATGGTTTTAATTTCATGTAAAAACTGCCACAAAATGTATGAAAGAGAAAACTTTGATAATTTCGTATGTACAAGATGTAACCATCTTGTACGAAAACGAATAAAAGACTCTTTACAAGTTTCACTTGCACTTACTATTTGTGCAATTTTACTTTATATTCCAGCAATGTTATATCCAATTATGGAAGTTACAAGACTTGGTGTAAAAATTGAAAGTACAATTTTAGAAGGTGTTATTAGCTTTTTAGAGCAAGAAAGTTATTTTATTGCAATTGTAGTTTTTACAGCAAGTATTGTAATTCCCATGATAAAGTTGGTGGGATTACTTTTTATTTTTATCTCTTTAAAAATAAATGTAAAAATGCATAATAATAGAAAAATATTAATATTTAAATTTGTAGAAGCCATTGGAAAATGGTCAATGATTGATATTTATGTGGTTGCAATATTGGCTTCAATAGTGCAACTTGATGAGATTTTTAACATAAAAGGAGGAATCGCTGCAACCTCTTTTGCTTTAATGGTAATATTAACAATGATAGCAGCAAATAGATTTGATACAAGGATTATTTGGGATGAGTAAAGAAATAATAGAACAAAATATAGAACAAGAAGTTTATGAACCTAAAATAGAAGATAAAAAAAGTGTTTCATTTATTTGGGTTTTACCTTTAATAATTTTGGGAATTTTAGGTTGGATTGCTTATGAATCTTATATGAAAAAAGGTACAAATATTACTGTTGTATTCAAAAGTGCAGAAGGTCTAAAAGAGGGTGTTACACCTTTGGAATACAAAGGTTTACAACTTGGGAAAGTTACAAAAATTTCTATTCATGAAGATTTAAAAAGTGTAAAAGTAAATTTTTTAATTGATAATGAAGTAGCAAAATATGTAGCAAGTGAAAGTTCTCAATTTTGGATAAAAAAACCAACTATTTCATTGACTAAAATATCAGGATTAAATACTTTAATTAGTGGATATAAAATTGAATTATCACCTATATTTAAAACTCAAAAAGAATTTGAAACGGGAAAACCTAAATACTTTTTTGAAGGTTTAGATACTCAACCAAATGACGAGTTTGAAAGTGATGGATATTATGTCTCTTTAATTGCAAATGATAAAGATAATGTGGAAGTTGGAACTCCAATTTTTTATAATAATTTCCAAATAGGTGAGATTATTGCAAAAGAGTTTGTATATGAAAAAGTATATTTTACAGCATATATTTATGATAAATTTAATTATTTAGTAAATAAAAGTTCAAAGTTTTTCATGAATGAAGCTTTAAAAGTGAGCTATGGAGCAAGTGGATTAAACATTGAGTTAGGTTCTTTATATTCAGCTTTAGTTGGAGGAATTACAGTTATTACTCCAAATAAAGAGGATGAAAAAATCATAAAAGATGTGCCATATATTTTATATGGGAAAAAAGATGATTTAAAGAAAAAAGAGTTTTTTAATATAAATTTTAATGATGTAAATGGAATAGAAGAGAATACTCCTATCATTTACAAAGGTATAGAAATAGGAAAAATCACAGAAGTAAACTTAAATAAGGATGCTTTAAATACAAAAGCATTTATATATGAAGAGTATAAATATTTATTAACAAATAAAACTAAATTTTTTGTTGAAGAACCTACTATTTCCTTTGATGGTGTTAAAAATTTAGGAAATATTGTAAAAGGAAATTTTGTATCTTTAGAGTATAACAAAGGTGATTTTAAAACAGTTTTTACAGCTATAAATAAAAAAGATATTAATAAAAGTAGTTCAAGTATAAAAATAGAACTTTTAAGTGAAAATCTAAACTCAATTAGCACTAAATCAAAGGTTTATTATAAAAATATTGAAATAGGAAAAGTTGATAATTACTCTTTAACACCTGATTTAAAAAATGTAAAAATTTCTATTTCAATAGATGAAAAATATAAAGATTTAATAAACGATAATAACCTTTATTATGATATGAGTTCAAAACTTGTGGAAATGAAAAATCTAAATCTGAATATTAATTATTCAGGAGTTGAACCTATGTTAAATGGTGCAATTGCACTAATTGCTGAGAAAAAAGAGGGTGCAAAACTTTCAAGTAAAGAGTTTAAATTATATAGTTCATTTAAAGATGTAGAAAAATTAAAAAGAGTTTCTAACAATGGTTTTGTAATAGAAGCTGATTTTAACAATGACTTTGAAATAAAACATGATATGGCAATTATGTATAAAAACCAAGAGATAGGTTTTGTAAAAGATGTAAGATTTAATGAAAAAAAATCAAAAGTAATTTTGTTTATTTACAGTGATTTTAAAAAATATATTACAAATAAAAGCAGATTTTATAAAAAAGGTGTTGTAAATTTAAAAGCTAGTTTGAGTGGAGTTTTATTTGAAGTTGATAATTTTTCTTCACTTTTAAATGGTTCAATTAATCTTGATACAGATTCAAATATCATATTTGAAAAACCACAAATTTTTGCTTCTGAAGATGAGATGAAAAATACAACAAATAGTATAACTATTGTTTTTAATGATGTGGAGGGTTTACAAGAAAACTTCTCACAACTAACTTACAAAGGTGTAAATGTTGGAAAAGTAACAAAAGTAAAACTAAATGAAAAACAACAAGTTGAAGTAAAAGCAATAATTTATAACGACTTTGCCTCTTTTGCAAAAGAAGGAACAGTTTATTATCTAAAAAAACCAAGAATTTCACTTCAAGAAGTTGCCAATGCAGGTTCAACTGTAATGGCTGTAAATATCGGAGTTATTAAAAGTGAAAATCCAACTGTTCAAACAAAATTTGAAGGTTTAGAAAATCAACCATCTCTTGAAAGCTCACATTTTGGGACAGTATTTAAAGTTGAAGATGCAACAGCTTCAAGTGTAAATCTAGATTCTCCTGTTTATTATAAAAATGTACAAATAGGAAAAGTAAGTAAAATTGACTTAAGTGAAGATGGCTCTAAAGTTGTAGTTGATTGTTTGATTTATGATAAATACAAAAAATTGATAAGAAAAAATTCAGAGTTTTATGACATAAGTGGTTTTGAAATGAAATTCTCTATTTTTTCTGGTTCAAAAGTAGAATCAAATACATTTACAAGCCTATTAAAAGGTGGATTAGTTGTAGTAACTCCTTATGAATACGGAGAAATTGCAAATCCAAAAGATAAATTCACTTTAGTAAAAACTCTAAGAGAAGATTGGAAAAGTATAAGTCCAAGTATTAAATAAGAGGGGAATAATTTAAAGTGAATCGATTAACCCACTTAATCACACCAATTATGGTATGATTATCTAAAATAATCGTACCATAAAAGGAAAAATCTATGAAAAAATGGATTTGGCAACAAGAAAACTATCCTAATTTCACTTATGATTCCAAAAAACTTGAAGTTTTAATCCAAAAAGTATCTATAGAACAAGGGTATTTAATCGCTCTTACTCAAACTATGGATAATAAAACTATTATTCAAAGACAAACCGAAGCTCTTGAAAATGAGGCTATAAGTACATCTGCTATTGAGGGTAAAATATTAAATCGCGATAGTGTAAAAGCTTCAATTGCCAAAAAACTGGGATTTAGAGATATTGATTATAATAAAATTGATAATTCTATTGAATATCTTATTGCCGTGTTAATAGATGCAAATACAAACTATAACAAAGATTTAACATTGGATAGACTTTTTGCTTGGCATGGGGCAATTTTTCCAAAAGGGTATGATAAATTTAATCCAATAAATGTTGCAACTTTTAGAGGCGAAGAGATTATTCAAGTAGTTGGTGGATATGCTGGAAATGAAGTTGTTTATTATGAAGCACCGCCTAGAATTAATCTTGAAAATGAAATGCAAAATTTTTTAAATTGGTTTAATTCTACAAATGAGAGTTTGATAAAGGCTTGTATAGCTCATCTTTGGTTTGTTATTATTCATCCTTTTGATGATGGTAATGGAAGAATAACAAGAGCAATAACTGATTTAGTTTTATCAAAAATAGAAAACTCAACGATTTCAAGATTATATTCAATGTCAAATGCAATAAATGATGATAGAAAAGGTTATTATAAAGCATTAGAATATACAACTGGATATATTCAAAAAGAGGATAATTTTCTTGATATTACTTTTTGGTGTGAATGGTTTTTACAAACTTTATATAAAGCTTTAGTTGAGGCAAAAATGAAACTAGATTTTATAGTTTTTAAAACTAAATTTTGGGATAAATATAGAGATAGAAATCTCAATACACGACAAACAAAAGTTTTAAACTTTATCCTTGATATTGGAATTGAAAATTTTAAAGGAAACTTAAGTAAGAAAAAATATATGAGTATTTCAAGTAGTTCATCAACTACAGCTTCAAGAGATATTACAGAGCTTTTAGAAATAGGCTGTATTAAACAAATAGAGGGAACTGCTGGAAGAAATGTAAGTTATGAAATTATTATATAAACTAAATTAATTTCTTAAAATCTTTTGTATAAAATTTAAACAATAATTAAGCTTTCTAGATATAGAATAAGTTTATTAGAGGAAAATAATTATCCTCATAAACTAAGGAGAAAGCTATGCAAAAAACTATGACAACAACAGCTGGAAATCCAATATCGGATAATCAAAACTCATTAACAGCAGGGGAAAGAGGTCCTGTTCTTTTACAGGATTATCAATTAATAGAAAAGTTAGCTCATCAAAACAGAGAAAGAATCCCTGAAAGGGTAGTTCATGCAAAAGGAAGTGGAGCTTTTGGGGTTTTAGAAATCACAGAAGATATTTCAAAATACACAAAAGCAAAAGTTCTACAAAAGGGCGAAAAAACTAAAATGTTACTTAGATTCTCGACAGTTGCAGGTGAGAGAGGTGCTGCTGATGCTGAAAGAGATGTAAGAGGATATGCGCTTAAATTTTACACAAAAGAGGGAAATTGGGATTTAGTGGGAAATAATACTCCTGTATTTTTCATAAGAGATGCCTATAAATTTCCTGATTTTATTCACACTCAAAAAAGACATCCACACTCAAACATGAGAAGTAATACTGCAATGTGGGATTTTTGGTCTTTAAGTCCTGAATCACTTCATCAAGTAACTATTTTAATGTCAGATAGGGGAATTCCAAAATCATATAGACATGTAAATGGATATGGTTCTCACACTTATAGTTTAATAAATGCAAGTGGTGAGAGATTTTGGGTTAAGTTTCACTTTAAAACTCTTCAAGGAATTGAAACTATCACAAATGCTGAGGCTGAAGCAATTGTTGCAAAAGATAGAGAATCAAACCAAAGGGATTTATTTGAAAATATTCAAGCTGGGAATTTCCCAAAATGGAGTTTTGAAATTCAAATTATGACACAGAACCAAGCAAAAGAGTGTTCATTTAATCCCTTTGATTTAACAAAAGTTTGGCCTCACAAAGATTATCCAATGATAAAAGTGGGAGTTATGACTTTAAATGAAAATCCAAAAAACTACTTTAATGAAATAGAACAAGCTTCATTTTCTCCATCAAATGTAGTTTCAGGAATTAGTTTTTCACCTGATAAAATGTTACAAGCAAGAATTTTCTCATATCCAGATGCTCACAGATATAGAGTTGGAACACACTATGAAATGTTGCCAGTAAATAGACCAATTGTTGAGGTTAATACTTATCATGCGGATGGAAGTATGAACTATGAAATAAAAGAGCCTCGTGATGCTTATTATGAGCCAAATAGCTTTAATGGACCTATTGAAGATAAAAGTTTTGCAGAACCAACATTTGAAACTGGAAATGTTGCTGATAGATATAATCATAGAATTGGAAATGATGATTTTTCACAAGTAACTGCACTGTTTAATCTAATGAGTGTAAGTCAAAAAGAACAATTATTTAGCAATATTGCAGCTGCAATGGACACTGTTCCAAGAGATATTATTGATAGACAAATTGCACTTTTTGAGCAAGTTCATGTTGATTATGCTATTGGAGTTAAAAAAGCTTTAGGAATCTAAAATGGAAACAACAGAGCACGAGTTAAAAAGATATGAAGAGCTTCAAGTAATTGCCCTTGATTTTGCAAGAACAGGTAAAACAGAAGATTTAAAAGCGATGCTTCAATCAGGAATGCCTTTGAATTTGAGTGACCATAAAGGTAATAGTTTGATAATGTTAGCTTCATATAATGGTAATCTTGAAACAACTGTTATGTTAGTTAGTTTTGGTGCAGAGGTTGATAAAAAAAATGACAGAGGACAAACGCCACTTGCTGGTGTTTGTTTCAAAGGTTATTTAGATATTGCAAAAGTTTTGGTAAAAGCAGGTGCAAATATCTATGAAAATAACGGAATGGGAACAACTCCAATAATGTTTGCAAGTATGTTTGGGAACTATGAAATAGTAAAATATTTAAGTGAAGAAAATAAAAATAATAATTTTAAATCAAAAATTTACCTGATAACTTCAAAAATATTCAGTCTGTTTAAAAAAAATAAGATAAAATAGAATTATAAAAGAGAATATTTTATCCTCTGGTTTTAAGGTTAATCTATGTTAGAAAATAAAATAAACAAACAAACAATTTTAGTTGTAGATGACACTCCTGATAATCTTTTTTTAGTTTCAAATTTATTAAAAGATTTATATACTGTAAAAGTTGCTAATAGTGGCGAAAAAGCCCTAAAATATCTCTATGAATCAACTGCTCCTGATTTAATACTTCTTGATATTATGATGCCTATTTTAAGTGGATATGATGTAATCAAAGAAATAAAAAGCGATGCTATTTTAAAAGATATTCCTATCATTTTTTTAACTGCAAAAAATAGTATAGAAGATGAAAAAATCGGATTTGAGCTTGGCGCTGCTGATTATATAACAAAACCTATTTCTCCACCTATTTTAAAAGCAAGAATTAAAACTCAACTTGAAAATAAAGCAGCAGCTGATTTTTTAAAAGATAAAAATGAGTTTTTAGAAAATGAGATAGAAAAAAGAACAAAAGAGATTATGGCTATTCAAAATGTAACTATTTTTGCAATGGCATCTTTAGCTGAAACTAGAGATAATGAAACGGGAAATCACATACGAAGAACAAGAACTTATGTAAAAATTCTAGCCTTAAAACTACAAAATCATCCAAAATTCCAAGATTTTTTAACAAATGAAATGATAGACACTCTTTATAAATCTGCTCCTTTACATGATATTGGAAAAATCGGAATTCCTGATTATATACTTCTAAAAAAAGGAAAATTAACTTTTGAAGAGTTTGAAATTATGAAAACTCACACAACTTTAGGTAAACAAGCCATTGAACATGCTGAAAATCAGTTGGGATATGAAGTTTGTTTTTTAAGAATAGCAAAAGAAATTGCATATTTACACCATGAAAAATATGATGGAAGTGGTTATCCTTTGGGATTAAAAGGAAATGAAATACCAATAAGTGCAAGACTTATGAGTGTGGCAGATGTTTATGATGCGCTGATAAGTAAAAGGGTTTATAAAGATAGAATAGAACATGAAGAAGCAGTAAAAATCATGAAAGAAGATAGAGGAACACATTTTGACCCTGATATTTTAGATGCTTTTTTAGAATTAGAAAAAGAGTTTGAAGAAGTTGCAAAAAGTTTTATGGATATTTACCCAAAGGTAGAAGAATGAAAAATATAGTTTTTATAATACTTTTTTTACCTCTTTTTTTAAGTGCAAATTTTCAAGATAAATTAACACAAGAAGAAAAAAACTGGTTAGATAACCAAAAAGTAATAACAATTGGAGCTATGGATAATTGGGCACCTATTAATTTTGTAGATTATAACAACCAATCTTCAGGAATAGGTGCTTCAATAGTTGAAATATTAAATAAAAAATTAGATAATAAACTGCAAATTAGTTCAGGAAATTGGAACACGATTTATGAAAAAACAAAAAATGGCGAGTTAAATGCCATTTTAGATATTACACCTAAACCTGAGAGAGAAGAGTTTTTTTATTTTACTAAACCATATTTACAAATTCCTCCTGTAATTGTTTCAAAAAAAGAACAAAAAGCTTTTTTAAGTTTAGATGATTTAAGTGGAAAAACTGTTGCTTTGGAAGAAAATATTGGAACTATTATTGATTTAGAAAAAAACTATCCAAATATAACTATCAAAACATTTAAAAATACTTCGTTAGCATTAGATGCTGTTTCAAGAGGACTTGCTGATGCTTATATTGGTAATAGAGCGGTTGTAAATTATAAAATAAAAGAAGAACTTTTAGAGAATCTAAAAATTGATGCCATAGATTTAAGTAGAAAACCATCTATTTTAACTCTTGGTGTTTCAAAAAACTATCTACTTTTATTTTCAATTTTAGAAAAAGCTATGGGTGAAATTACTATTCAAGAGTGGGATAATATAAAAACAAGATGGGAAGGTAAAGTTTTAGAAGATGATAAAAATATAAATTTATCAAAAGAAGAAAAAGAGTGGTTAAAACAAAATCCTATTATAAAATATGCAGGAAATCCCAACTATATGCCATTTGAATCATATGATTCAAATGGAAAATATATAGGAATTGTATCTGAGCATTTGAATTTGATAGAGCAGAATTTAGGTATAAAATTTGAAAAGATAAAAACTAATTCTTGGAGTGAAACTTTAGATAAAGCAAGAAATTATTCTGTTGATATGTTTCTAAACTATATGGATATTCAAGAGTTTAAAGATACACATATCATTGTTCCTATGCAATTAAAAAGCCCAATTGTAGTAGTTGGTAAAAAAGATAAACATAAAGATTTTATAGTTTCACTTTCACAGTTAAAAAATGAAAAAATAGCTGTAACAGATGATTATTTTTATTTAAGTGATATTAGTAAACAATATCCTAATCTAAATTATATTGAAGTTGAAAATGCAACTATTGCACTTAATGGAGTATCTGCTGGAACTTACGATATAGCACTTTGTTCATTACCCGTTGCTACTTATACAATTTCATCTTTAAGTCTTAGCAATTTAGAAATAATTGGTAAAACAGATACTTATATGCAATTGAGTTTTTCTGTTAAAAAAGATTATGAAATTTTTGCAAAAATTTTAGAAAAAGTGTTGATAAATCACTCTTCCACAGAGTTATATGACATTATGAAACAATGGGAAAAAGTTACAAAAAAATCTGAAATAGATATGAATATGGTATTTAAAATTTCTATTTTTGTATTTTTAGGAATAATCCTTTTATTATTTTGGAATTATCAGCTTAAAAGACAAGTTGCAAAAAAAACACATGAATTCTCTAAACTTCTTAGATTTTTTGATGAAAATGTGATTGCTTCAAGAACAGATTTACAAGGAAATATAACTTATGTAAGTGATGCTTTTTGTAAAATAAGTGGAAATACAAGGGAGTTTATGCTTGGTAAAAATCATAGAATTGGGAAACATCCAGATAATGATCCAGAAATTTTTAAACAGATGTGGAAAACAATAACTAAAGGTGAACTTTGGAGAGGACGAGTTAAAAATAAAACAAAAGATGGTGGATATTATTGGGTTGATAGTGTAATTGAACAAGAGTACGATTTTGATGGAAATGTTGTTGGATATATCTCTTTAAGACATGATGTTACATCTGAAGTTGAACTTGAAAAATTAAGTGCAAATTTAGAAAATATGGTAAATGAAAGAACAATTGAACTTTATCAAATGAATAAAAAACAAAAAGCAATTTTTGACACAGCAAGTATAGGAATAGTTTTAGTAAAAAATAGAGTAATACTTGAGTTAAATAATAGAGTTTGTTCTATTTTTGGATATGAATATGATGAACTTCTAAATCAATCAACAAGAATTTTTTATGCAAATGAAGATGAGTTTGATTTTATAAAAAAAGAGTATGAACCTTTAAAAGATGGGAAAACAGTAAGCTGGGAACAACTTTTTGTAAAAAAAGATAGTAGCGAATTTTGGGCAAGAATCACTATGCAAGCTATTGATTTTGCAGATTTAGATAAAGGAACAGTTGCAATAATTGATGATATAAGCCTTGAAAAACAGGCTTTAGAAGAGATAAAGAAAGCCAAACTTTTAGCGGAAGAATCAACAAAATCTAAAAGTGAATTTTTAGCAAATATGAGTCATGAAATACGAACTCCAATGAATGCAATAATTGGAATGGCATATCTTGCATTAGAAACAAATTTAGATGAACAACAAAAAAATTATATTCAAAAAATCGATACAGCATCAAGAAATTTATTGGGAATAATAAATGATATTTTAGATTTTTCAAAAATAGAAGCAGGGAAAATGACAATGGAAAAAATTGATTTTTCCCTTGATGATATTTTGGCAAATCTTTCTAGTTTATTTATGTTTCAAATTGAAGAGAAAGGACTTGAATTACTTTTTGATGTGGATATGAAAGTTCCTATGGCTTTAAAAGGAGATGTTTTAAGACTGAATCAAGTTTTAACAAATCTTTTGAGTAATGCGGTTAAATTTACGCCAAAAGGTGAAATTATAATCTCTATTAAATTACTTTCTAAAGATGAACAAAATGCTCAAATTAGATTTGATGTAAAAGATACAGGAATTGGTATTTCAAAAGAACATAAAGAAAAATTGTTTACATCTTTTTCACAAGCGGATAGTTCAACAACTAGAAAATATGGAGGTTCGGGATTAGGACTTGCAATTTGTAAACAAATAGTTGAATTAATGGGTGGAACAGTTGGCCTTGAAAGTAAACCTGAGGAGGGAAGTGATTTTTATTTTACTATTAAATTTGAATTGCAAGATATTCAAAAGAACTTTTTAGAAGCAAGTAATAATTTATCTAATTTAAAAATATTAGTAGTTGATGATAATGCAAGTTCAAGGGAGATTTTAGAGAATATTATTAAATCTTTAAAATTTGAAGTAAAAGCTTTATGTTGTGGTAAAGAAGCTATAAAAGAGTTAGAAAAAGCAAATAAAGAAAATGCTCCTTATACTTTGGTTTTGATGGATTGGATGATGCCTGAAATGGATGGTATAGAAACAATTATAAAAATAAATCAAAATGATAAAATAGAAAAAACACCAACTTTTATTATGGTTACAGCTTATAACAAAGATGAATTAATACAAAAAGCAAAAGATGCAAATGTGTTTGGTTTCCTTGAAAAACCTGTGAGTCCATCAACTCTGTATGATACGATTTTAAAAGCTTTTGGAAAACATATTGTAATAAATGCAAACGAAAGTATAAAAAATAATCATAGTTTTCCTGAAATAAAAAAATTAGTACAAGGTGCAAAAATTCTTTTAGTTGAAGATAATGTTCAAAATCAAGAGATAGCAACAGAGTTTTTACAAAAAGCAAATATAAATATAAAAATTGCGAATAATGGAAAAGAAGCTATTGAAATACTGGAAAATCAAGAGTTTGATGGAGTTTTGATGGATTGTCAAATGCCTATTTTAGATGGATATGAAGCTACAAGATTAATCAGAAAAATTGAAAAACTAAAAGATTTACCAATTATTGCAATGACAGCAAATGCAATGGAAGGTGATAGGGAAAAATGTATAAATTCAGGAATGAATGATTACATATCAAAACCTTTGGATTTTAATAAATTTTATGAAACTTTAGTTAAATGGATAAAACCAAAAAATAGTATTATTGGGGAAGAACAAAAAGAAGAAATATTTGAGTCTGATATTAAAACACTAAAAATTGAAGGAATTAATATTTCTCAAGCCCTAAATAGAATGGCTGGAAATCAAAAACTATTGTTAAATCAGTTAAAAAGATTTGTAAAATCACAAAATAGTTTTGAAGAAAAAATATTAACTTTTGTAAAAAATAGTGATTTAGAATCAGCAATCAGAGAAGCTCATACTTTAAAAAGTCTTTGTGGAAATATTGGGGCTAATTTACTCTTTGAGAAAGCAAAAGAGTTAGAATCTTATCTAAAAGAGAATGGTTTTGATGATAAATATACTGATTTGATAAAAGTAATAAAATCTGATTTAGATATTTTAATTAATAATATAAAAAAGAGTTTAGACTCGTTTTTATCAAATGAAATAATTGAAAATAAAAGTGCTATAAACAAAGAGAAAATTGAAGAACTTTTTAATCAATTAGAAGGCTTATTAAATGAATTAGATTCGGATGCTTTAATAAAAGCAAATGAACTTCAAATTGAATTAGAAAAAATAGCTTATTTTAATGAACTTGACAATTTTATGAGTAGTGTAAATGATTTTGATTTTGATAAGGCTAGTGAATATTTAAAACTTTTAAGGGAAAAAATCCCAAAAGAATAAAATAAGAGAAAATCTCTTATTTTATTTAGATACTTATTTCTTTGATAAATTTATCTTTATCTTCTTTAAAAGCTAAAATACAATTTTGACAAATACAAGCTTTCATTTGTAGTTCTTGTGGTATTAAAGCTCTTAAATCTTTTGGAACACCAATACCATTACACCAGCATTTGTTGTTTGGTATATGTGCTTCACATAAGTTCTCTTTTTTACAAAAAGGGCAAACTTTTGGATTTATTTCACAAGTTTTACTCATCTTATATAATTACTTTTTTTATCAACTGTGTCTAACTCTTGCCCGATTTCTTGGTATCTTTTGAAGTAATATTTTACAAAAGAGTTTATTGTTGGATTATTTGGCATAAAATATTTTTCAGTTTTTGTGGCATATTGATTTAAAAAGAGAGTTGCATCTTTTTTATCAAGATAGTGTTTTGCTAAAGCTGTGTAATTTTTTATGTACCAAGCTTTTAAAGCTTCATATTTTTCATCACTTAAATCAATATTTAATTTTTTATTCTCTTCATCCCAAGCTAAAACAGCCGTATCAAAAAGTCCATTTAAGTGAATTAACCCTTCACAATAATAAGGTTGAACTTCATCAACTTCCATCCATCCAATTAATCCAACACTTCTTTTTACAAGGTCGATTAAAACTTGTGATTTTAGGTGCAGTTCGTCTGTATCTTCGTCTAATAAATAAGAGATTAGACCTCCAGTTGTTGCTTTGAACTCTTCAATATTTTTGAAATTTCCAGTTTTATTCATAACTGATTCTGTTTCATCATCACACCATAAAATATGTCCATATTCATGTCCCACTGTGCTAATGTCATAAACTTGATGCCAAGATGCAGTTTCATTAAAAAGGAATGTTCTATCAATTGTAAGAATCTCTTGTCCAAAGATTTCTCTTGAAAGTTTTAAAAATGGTTTTGCACGGCTTGTTTGTAAAATCTCATCTGAAAATGCAAAGATTTTTTTACCTTCTTCTAAACTTACAATTTCATCATTTGGAACAACTTGAGCTGAAAACATACCATTAAATTCTGCTCCAAAAAATAGCGCTGGTCGTCCCACATAAAGTTGCACTTTATCAAGTGATTTTAAAGAAAAATCATAAATTTTTTTATATTGTTCACTTTTCTCATTTGACTCAAAACTAGAATAGATTTTTGCAAATGCTGATTTTATTTTATTTACTCTATGGTCATTTTGTGCAAATTTTGGATTAGTAAGTCTAATATCCCATTCAAGCGCAACTGCTTTTCTAAAGTGATCTTCATAATATTCAAGTGGATGTCCAATTTGAATTGGCGTTTTTATTTTCATCCAAGCTCTATCTACATCTGCCCATTTTGAAACTAATTCATCTGTTCTATCTTCACTAAATGCTTTTATAAGTGCTTGAATATAAAGTACATAATCCCATTTTTGATTATAAATTTCATCTTCAAGTTCGATTAGTTTATCAGCAAACTCTTCAAGAGCATCAACAACTTCTGTTGTCTCTTTTTTGAAAGCTTTGATATATGCTTGAGATTTGTATTTATCAGCATCTTTTACTAAAGCAGAATAACATCTATCAGCCGTAATTCCACCATGTCCTAAATCAAGAAGTTTTTCATCTTCAAGATATTTCATAATTTTTTCTTCATTTCCGTCAAACTTAGCCATTAAATCTTTATTTACACCATTTATAATATGTGCTGTCCATGAAGTTTGCCAAGCTGACATTTGAAGTCCAACATTATAAACACCTACAAAAACCTCCCTATAAAATGGAGTTAAAAGATTGTTCTGTACTATTAAATCTATTAATTTTGTATGTTTTTCGTGCCAATACTCTTTTACAAAACCATAAGCTTTCTCTTGTAAATCTATAATTTCTTTTTCATTTTTCTCAAGTTTTTTTAAAACTTGTACCAAAGAATCATCCCTTAAATTCACAAGTCTAGTAACAAGTGCAAATCTTAAATCACTTGTCATTTCAAGTTTTAAAGCTTTTGCAAAATCATTTATAAGTCCTAGTTTATCAAACTCTTCATTCTCAAGATGGGCTATTAGTTTATTAGTTTGTGTTTTTTCATCGTTTAAAAAGTCATATATTTTTTGTAAGTCGTTTAAAAAGGTATCTTTATTCATTTTTTAATCCTTGATTTTAAAAATAGAGTTTATCTTTTTTGAACTTTTTTTTAGTTAAATTAGCACTCTATACAAAAAAGTGCTAATCTAAACAAAAACTTTAGCTTCCTTTTATAAAGTTGTGATAAAATTCTCTTCTAAAATTAAACAAATTATAGGAGAAATGACATGGCAAAACATCAATTTCAGACAGAAGTAGGACAATTATTACATTTAATGACACACTCTTTATATTCAAATAAAGAGATTTTTATAAGAGAGCTTGTATCAAATTCAAGTGATGCAATTGACAAATTAAACTATATGAGACTAACTGATGAGTCTTTAAAAGATGCATATGCAGATTGGAAAGGCGAAATTAACGTATCTTTTGATGAAGCTGATAAATCTTTAACAATTTCAGATAATGGTATTGGAATGAATGAAGCTGATTTAATTGCTTCAATTGGTACAATCGCAAAATCAGGTACAAAATCATTTGTTGAAGCACTAACTGGTGATGCAAAAAAAGATTCAAATCTCATTGGTCAATTTGGTGTTGGTTTTTACTCAGTATTTATGGTAGCTTCAAAAGTAGATGTTATCACTAAAAAAGCAGGTGAAGAGACGGCTTACAGATGGACAAGTGATGGAACTGGTGAATTTGATTTAACAACAGCTATTAAAGAAAATGCAGGAACAGTTGTATATATCAAACTAAAAGATGAAGAAGCAAGTGAGTTTGCATCTAAACACAGAATCAAAAATATCGTTGGAAAATATTCAAATCATATTGCATACCCAATTTTCTTAAATTATAGTGAAGAAGTAACTGAGACTTTAAGTGAAGAAGATAAAAAATCTGGAAAAGAACCTGCAAAAACAACTGAGAGAAAACACGAAAAAATCAATGAAGCAACAGCTTTATGGATGCAACCAAAATCAAAATTAAAAGAAGATGATTATAATCAATTTTATAAATCAATTTCTCATGATTCATCAGAGCCAATGCTTACAATTCACACAAAAACAGAGGGTGTAAACGAATATACAACACTTTTCTACATCCCAAAAACAGCACCTATGGATATGTACAGAGCAGATTTCCAAAGTGGTGTTAAACTTTATGTTAAAAGAGTATTTATTACAGATGATGAAAAAGAGTTATTACCAACTTACTTAAGATTTGTAAGAGGTATTATTGATTCAGAAGATTTACCTTTAAATGTTTCAAGAGAGATTTTGCAAGAAAATAGAATCCTTGCAAATATCAAACAAGGAAGTGTTAAAAAAATCCTTTCTGAGATTAAAAAACTTTCAAAAGATGAAGAAAAATATGCTGAGTTTGTAGCTGAATATATTAGACCTTTAAAAGAGGGTGTTTACCAAGACCACATGAACAAAGAGCTTATTTTAGATTTATTAAGATATAAATCAACAAAAGCAGAAGCTGGAAAATTAACTTCATTAGAAAGCTATAAAGAAAGAGCTGACACTGAACAAAAAGCTATTTATTACATCGTTGGTGAAAATGAAAAAATCTTAAGAAGTTCACCATTATTAGAATCTTATAACAAAAACAACATCGAAGTTTTAATCTTAGATGATAAAGAAATTGATGAAATTATCACTCCAACTATGGGTGCATATAAAGAGTGGGAATTCAAAGACATCACAGCTTGTGAGCCTCCAAAAGTTGAACAAACAGAAGAAGCAAAAAAAGAAGTTGAAGAGAAATTCCAAGATATCACTAAAAAAATCAAAGATAAATTAGGTGATGCTGTTAAAGATGTAAAAGTAACAAACAGATTAAGTGAATCTCCATCTTGTGTAGTAAAAGATGTAGCTGATGCACAAATGGCTCAAATGATGCAAATGATGAGAGCAATGGGACAAGTTATGCCTGAATCAGCTCCAATTTTAGAAATCAATCCAGAACATGAAATCGTAAAAAAATTAAACGGTTGTGCGGATGAATCAACAATCGAAGATGTTTCTTGGATTTTATTAGACCAAGCAAAATTAAGTGAAGGTATGGAAATCACTGATACTGTAGCTTTCGCGAAAAGACTATCAAGAATAACTGCTAAAGCTCTTTAAAAACTATTCTACAACGCCATTTTTTCATAATCTCGGCGTTGTCAGAATTTTTTAGCTCAATCACGTACTTAATGTACGCTCAATCACTAAAAAATCCATCCGCCTTGATATTATAAAAAACTGTCAATGTATAATAGTTTTTATTCTTTCTGTTATAATAAAATAATATATAATAGGAAAAGAATATGGCAAAAAAAATTAGAGATTACATGGAATTGTATATTGCAAAAGATATATTAGGAAAAAGTAAATATGGTAATAAAATTGCTATTGATGAACAGAATAATAATAGATTAAGTCCAAATGATTTAGATGATAAAATTTTGATTTATGAAAGACAAGTAAAAGGTTGGTTTTTAGATTGTGCAAAAAAATTAAGTGATGAAAGTGATAATAATGATTTTGTTGTTCTTATGATTTGTATGTCTTATATTGAGGGAGTTATTCAATACAAAAAAGGAAAATCAAGTGATAGAATAAGTAAAAAAATGTTTATTCAATCTATAAAAGATATTTATCCAAATAAAAGTTATACAGATAATGATTTAGAAAGATTATATTCAGAATCTCGATGTGGTTTATTTCATAATGGAATGGTTAGTTCTAATATTATTTTAAAAAATGATTTTTCAGATGCAATTGAAATTAATAGTGTAGGTAGAGATGGAAGCGATGATATAAAAATAAGTCCAAAAATTTTATTAGATGATATTATTGAACATTTTAATCAGTATATTCTTAAGTTAAAGAATCCTACTAATTTAAATTTAAGGAATAAGTTTGACAGAATGTATAGTGTAATATAAAGGAAAATAAATATGCCTCTAAAAATAAGAAATGCAACTCCACAAGACTCCCAAACAATCTTCAATTTTATAATGGAACTAGCCATTTATGAAAAAGCACCAAATGAAGTAAAAACAACAGTAGAAGAGATTGGAAAATCACTTTTTTCTCCAAATGCAACGGCTAAAGCTTTGATTTGTGAAGAAGATGGAATTGCTATTGGTTTTGCTGTTTATTTTTATAATTACTCAACTTGGCTTGGTAAAAAAGGTATTTATCTTGAGGATTTATATGTTAGTGAATCAAAAAGAAAAAGAGGTGCTGGAAAAGCTCTTTTAAAATATCTGGCACGAAAAGCTGTTGAAGAAAACTGTGGACGATTTGAGTGGTCTTGTTTGGATTGGAATACTCCATCACGAGAGTTTTATGAAAGCTTTGGTGCTGTTGCAAAAACAGAGTGGATTGGTTATAGACTTGAGGGTGAGGCCTTAGAAAAGTTTGCTAATAATTAAATAATATTAATTACATAATTATTTTACAATTACTCACTAAACTGTAGTATACTAAAATAAAAGGTTCCAAAATGGGCATGATTATTGATGCTTTCAACTCATTTTTTAAAACAATAAAAAAACTCTCAAGACCTTATTTTAGTCTTGAAGAAAATGAATTAAAATTCAAAATCGATTCTGATACTTTTTACAAATTCCCAATTCTAAACATTGAAACAAAAACAAGATATGACCCTTATGTTTTAGACGCTTATACTCTAAAAGCTGATAATTTACATGTGGAGTATATTCATACAGCTGATGATATTTCTTGGAATGGACAAGCATTATCTTTTTTTAAAGATTTACTAAAAGAGAGTATAAAAGCTAAATCTATGGAGTTATTAGAGCAAAAAGAGTTTGGTCATTATGAATTTTTGATTTACAAAATAGATAATTATTTTACTTTAAATATTATTTATATTTATGAGGTGAATAAAGAGGTTTTTATTGTAGATACAAAAGGTGAGCTTTATGAAAATTTGTTGAAAAATTTTGATAAAACTTACGAATACAACTTTGAAAGAAAAGCAATAAATTCAATAGATTTAAATCTTAGTTTAGTAAAAAATAATGCTATGAAAAGTTATTTTGCTTTTCATAGCGGAGATTAAAAAAGATTTTATTTTCCAAAAACTTGTTTTAATAATGAACTTGTTTGTGCAACTGGATTTGTTCTAATTTCTGCTTCTTTTTGAGCAATCATAGTGAATAATCCTTCAATAGCTTTTGAAGTTATAAATTCATCTAAACTCTCATTTGAATTTCCAGGAATATATGAATCAACTCCAAAACTTTTCGCCATTCCCATTACACCACTATTTTGAGTTAAACCACCTGTACTTGATTTAAATACATTATTAACACTATCATAATAACCAGCTACTTGATTCTCTTTCATACTTTCTTGAATGATTGGTGCAATTGATTTTTTTAGTGATTCAGTTGTATTTGTTTTAAAATATTCTGTTGCTGCATTATTTCCACCAGAAAGAATTTTTTGAGCATCAGTTAAACTCATTTTATCAATTGCAGCTATGAAAATTTCAGCTGTTTTTGGAGCTGCTTTTGAAGCTGCTGTATTCATTGAGTTTATTAAATCATCTGCCATTTTATCACCACCTGCTGATCTGATTATTTTTTCAGCACTTGATAGATTATTTGGAAGAGGAATTCTTACGGCTTTATTGTTTAAATAACCATTATTACTTCCAAGTTGTGTTGTTGCATATGTTACACCTGTTTTTAAAGCCTCTTTTAAACCATTTGACACAGTAGTATTATCAAGATTACTATTAGTAACAGTTGATGTATTATTACTTAAAACATTCTCTTTTGAAACTGTATCTAGAACATTTTTTGTAATACTTCCTAAATCTAAAGCAAAAGTTAGTGTTGCACTTAGAAGTAACGTTGAAACTAAAATCGATTTTTTCATGATTTTCCCTAATATTTTCATAATTTTTAGATATACATTATATAATATCTAAAATGTAATAATTGTGAAAATTAAATAGAAAACATCTACTGAAGAAACAGAATAATTAACGTTTGATAACATACGATAAATTAATTAAAAAGAGTAATTAAAATATGCAATATATGAGTAAGGTATATATAATTTTATTAAATTATAATGGTTGGAAAGATACTTTAGAGTGTTTAGAAAGTATTTTGAAAAATGATTATACAAATTATCAAATTATAGTAGTAGATAACAATTCATTAGATAATTCAATGAATTATATTATTAATTGGGCAAAGGGTTCTGAAGATGTTATATATTCTGATGATTCAGAACTAAAATATTTAACTCAACCTTTGAGTAAAAAACCCTTAAAATATATTTTATATGCAAATAATGAGATTCAGTTGTGTAAAATTAAAGAAAGAGAAGAAAATTTAGATAATCCAATAATATTTATACAATCAGATGAAAATGCTGGTTTTGCAGCAGGAAATAATATTGGTATTAAATATGCATTAGAAAAAAATGATTTTGAGTATATATGGCTTTTAAATAATGATACCGTAATGTTAAACAATAGTTTAAGTTCATTAGTAATGTTTGCAAGGGCAAATAATTTAGGTCTTACAGGTTCTAAATTAATTAATTATTATGAACCTTCCGTTGTCCAAGCATATGGTGGGCATATTAATAAATTTTTTGGTACAAGTACACATATTTTAAAAGAGGAAGATATTACTTCTAAGTTAGACTATATTGTAGGTGCATCTTTTTTAATAGACAAAAGTGTTATAAATAAAATTGGATTATTACCAGAAGATTATTTTTTATTTTATGAGGAAACTGATTATTGTTTTAAAACAAGGAATGCAGGATTTAAAATTGATGTAGATGTAAATAGTATTATTTATCATAAAGAAGGTATTAGTACAGGTTCAAAAACTCCAAGTAAAATGATGGATTTACTCCAAATTAGAAATAGAATAAAATTTCATAAAAAATATTTAGGTGGAGGAATGGGGCTTTTTTTTAGTTTAGGATTAGTTTTATTTAATAGATTAAAAAGATTACAATTTGATAGAGCATTTGCTATATTAAAATATATAATAACTATTCCTCTTCTATAATAAATATTCTATCGACAAATATATATTTAACATCATTAGTATTTGGTGGTCTAATCCAAATTTGCCCTTTTTCATTATCTTTCAAATCTACTGTTCCAATTTCAACTTCATGATATTTTTCATCTGCCAATGTATTAATCAACGAACCATTTTTTATATCTTTTTCATGAATACCATAATAAATAGCAGGCTTAATATAATTAATAGTAGATAAGTTTTCTTGTTTTTCAATTCTTATATTTGCATAAATTTTCCATCTACCTTTTGGTATAGAATTAAGGTCAAGTTGGATACCCCAATCTGAGAGATTGCCATTCATTCTAACTGCACTAAAAGATGAAGCTAGTTTATCTTCAACTAATGTAGAACAACATAATTTTAAAGTATATTCTTGGAAATCTAACCAATTTAAATCAGAGTTGTTTTTTAGAATATTTGGTAAATCTGGCTTCTTTCTTTCAATATTTAAATAGTTAGAAATTGAATTTGTATCTATTCCTTCTGCAAATTGAAGAATATTATTTTTCGTAATAAAATTAATAAAACGTTTTTTATCTTCTTTTGAAATAGTTCCTCTCATTAGTTCAACATAATCAATTCCTGAATATAATTCTATTAAATGTTTATAATAAACACTATCTTTTTCAACACTTTTTAATGCTGCATCCAGTGTTTCTTTTGATTTTTTTATAAAATCTTCATTTAAGTAGTTTGAATTAACAGATGTTTTTACTTTTAAATTTGAGTTGGAATTTATTGCAGATTTTTCTAAAAGTTCAAAATAAGAAAGAACATATTTATAAGCATCCCCATAATAATAGTAAGAAAATTCTTTTATTAATAAATCTATATCAAGATTTGGATTCCAAAGTAATTTTGATAAAGTCCAAATTCTTAAATTTGATAATTCACTATATTCTGTTCCATAAGCACCTTGTAAAAAAATACCATTTATATTTTTAATATTATCAAATATTTTTAAATTAGTTGCCGTGGATTTAATATTAGGAAAAGGTTGTAAATAACCATTGAAATTTGTTACATAATGCCAAATAAATATATCATTTGAATATTTTTGCCAAGATTTTAAATCTTTTAATATGTTTGTATTTGGATAAACATCTAAAGGTTTAGAAAAATCTGCTTCAATGTCAGAGAAAAATATACCAAGATTTGGAGATAATTGTGGAAAATCACTAGGAGCTTTTCTACTCCATTGATATGCTTCCATGTAAAGTTTAATATTTGGGTATTTTGTAGCTACATTTTTAGCAATTGTATTTGTATATTCTAAAAATGGAGCTGATGTGGAATTATATCTATTTATTAAGTTGCTACTAGAATCAGAGGTACAATACTCTTCAATATCTTCATGAGCTAAATAAAATAAATTCTTATTATTATTGTCTAGATCATTGATTTTTTTTTGGAAATTTAAACTTGCACTATCTTGTAAATTTTTTAGAGCGAAATCTAGTTGACCAGCACAAAAGTATTCAGGAAAAATTTTTTCATATTTCTTTGGAATTAATTCAAATGGAGTAAAATTATTAAATGTATTTATAAACAAGGGATTTGATTGTTCTGCCCTATGTCCTAATCTACCATTTAGTCCTTGTTTTAAAGCAAACTCTTCATCATCTAGTTCTTTAATAAATATTTCTCTATAGTTAAATCTAGATTCAGATTCATAATCTAGCTTTTGTATAGAAATTGTTGTTTTTAAAGGGACAACTTCAAAATCTTTTGATAAAAATTTATAATGTAAATATTTTTCCAAAAATGCATAAACACCATAAATTAAACTTCTATCATTTATTCCTATAATGTAGAGTTTATTATTTTTAAATTTAATTATATAGGCATCATTTTGGAATTTGTTCATTTCATTAAAAATATCTAAATTAAATTTTTCAATATTATCTTTTGTTGATAATACAAATTCTACAGAGTCAATATTTTTATTTGTTAAATCATCTTTTATTTCAAAATTAATTAATTTCAAATAACTATTTAAAATTAATTTAGCTTTATCATTTTCCATATTATCTATAGTTGTAATTTTATAAGTTGTTGCAAAAAGTAGTGTATTAATAAAAATATTTAGACTAAAAAAGATTATGATTAGTTTGGTCATTGTGCTTTTCTTAAGATACATAATATTTTATGAGTTCTCAAAAATCTAAACACAGATGAAAAGTGCATAATAAAATTTTTTGAAAAAATATTTCGACTGGCCATTTGTGTTTCATGAATTACATAATGGTTTTTGTCATGTGATATTGGAATATTTGCTTTTTTGGCTCTATAACAAAAATCAATATCTTCTACATATAAAAAGTATCTTTCATCAAAACCATTTATCTTTTCATATGCAGATGCTTTTGTAATCATAAATTCACCAGAAACCCATTCTGGACTAGTTACATTAGTATTTGTACCATAATGAAATCTTTTTTTTAATATTATTGAAAATAAAAAATTAAGAAAACAAGGGAAATGTCTATCTGGATTTGATAAAATTGTTTTTTCTTTATTATAATAACATGAGACATTGCCAATTTGAGAATTGTTTTTAATGAAGTTATCTAGCATTCCTAGTAATTGAACTTTTTCTAAAATAATATCTGGATTACATACTATAAATAAATCATCACTATTAGCTTGTGAAAGTTTAAATGCATTGTTATGATTTTCTCCAAAACCTTTTAATTTCTGATTTACGAAATAAATATGATTTTTTTCTTTTGCAAATTCTTTTAATCTTAAAGAATTGGTATTATCAATAAGACAAATTTTTATTATATATTTGTCATTTTCTAAATCCAAATCTTTAAAATTATCAATAATCAAATCTTCTTGATTATGTGATACGATAGAGATAAATACTTTTATTTTATTATTCATTGTGATTCTAATCCTCTAAATTTTTTATAAAATTAAATAAATTAATTGATGCAACCTTATACCCATGCGTCTCTTTTCTTACTACTTCTTCTATTATATTTTGTTGTTCTTTTCTAAATTCTTTAGACTCAAATATATCAATCATAAAATTAACAATAGCATTTGTGTATCCTGTATTATCATTAAATTTAATGTAGCTTTCTCCCATAATTTCATCAAATATTGATATATTTGATATTATAGGAATTGTATTAAACCACATTGCTTCAACAAGTGGAATTCCGTATCCTTCATTTCTAGATAAAAAAAGAGAAAAATGTGATTTCATATATAAATTATTTAACTCTTTATCATATAAAAATCCATGAAAATCTATATTTATGTATTTTAAATTTAGATTTTTAAATATATCTTTAGTTTCTTTAGTTTGTTTTCCTACAATATTTAGGGTAATTGATTTAAATTTATTAATTAATTTAAAGTTTTCATCCAAATATTTACAGAGTTCTAAGATTCTATCAAATCCTTTATGTTTGTTAATTCTTCCAACAACTAATAGTTGTAAATCATTATTTAAATATTTACTTTCAATAATATCTGCATTTGGCCGTAAAAAGTTCTTCACTTTAAAAGGTATTCCATTTGATAAATGTAATAATCTTTTATTTTTATGGTTTATTTTATGGAATGTTTCCATATCATTTAATGTGGTATTTGAAATATAACCAATAGCATAATCAAAATATTTTGCATACCAAAGGAGAAAGTTATGATATTTCAAATAAGTTTTTGAATAGAGTTCACTAAAATGGTTTACTGAGAAATCATGAATAACTTTTATTGTTTTAGATGGTAAAAATAAAGTTGGCATAAAATTACTCATAAATATTAGGTCATATTTACCATTAAATATAAGTTTTATGTTTAAATTAAATATTTTATAAATAAATCTATTATCTTTTATTTTTATTATGTTTATGTTTTTATTATATAAATTCTCTTTAAAAATTCTCTCTTTTAAAAGAATAAATACTGATTCTCCAATATAAATATCAATTTTATAATCTTTTTCTTTGTGTATTGTTTTTAGAAATTCTAATAATAAGTTTTCTGTATAAACACTTATTCCATCATATTTAAGAATATATCCGGTTGCAACAAAGGCAATCTTTTTCATTAATCAAATTCCTTTTTTTGTTTACTTTTTAAAATTAATCCATATGAAATACCTAAAAATAAGTAATATTCTTCTATTCCCATTGCAGGATTCGTATTACTAAAAATAAACCAATATAGAGGCATTATTAAAGTGAATAAATGAGTACTGCTAAATGATATTTTTAATAATATTAAATGATAAATTAATCCTAAAATTCCTACAGATATCCAAATATCTAAATATGAATTAAAAAGCATAGATGAATCGGCATCTAGTCCAATTATATCATCTGTATAAACTGAAAAATATTGTTGAATAAATCCGAAACCATAATTACCTAACCAATCAGAATTTTTCAATAAAGCAATAGCTGCTAAAAATGCTTTTCCTCTTTCATCTTTTAATTTTTCTTCTATCATATCTATTGTTATAATAGGTTGCTCCAACATTAAGTTAATAATAAAGAAAACTACTACAAATAGCACGAATGTTATAACAAAATTAAATGAATTAATTTGTTTTAATTTGTATATAGAATATCTTATATTTGAATGATTAGAAATAAATATTTTAATTATCATTAAAAAAAGTAAAATAACTAATAATGCTATCCATATTGTTTTATTTTTAGAAAGAAACTGAGATATAAGGGCAAAGAAATATAATGTATAATGAAAATATGTAAAATTTAATTTATAATCAAGTCTAATTAAAATTGATGTAAGTATTAGTGAACCTAAAACTAATGAGAACCATCCTGCTTCTAAAAAAGTACCTTGAAATCCACTTAAATCACCCCTATCATTATAAATAAAATTTATAGGATAAAATGAGAGTAAAAAAGCCATAAAAATATGTATAGTAGCTGTAATTTCTATTGCAATAAGAAATTTTCTTTTTGGTAAATTTCTTATTGTCCATTGTCCTATATAAAAAATTGCTGGAAATATTAATATATATTTAATAATAAATTTTATTTCTCCAATTTTTGAAAAACTAGAGTTATAGCTAATTAATGTTAGAAGAAAGCCAAAGAATAAAAAGAAAATAACTAATATTTCATTAACAGCATGATTTTTTAAATCTATCATAAAAATAATGGCAAAAAGAAATAAGATAGAAAGTTGCCCAATCCTTATATTGATACCTGCATTAATACTTACAATTGATAAAGACATTAAAAATAGAGTTAATGTAAAAATTATCACTAAGATATTTTTATCTTGTATCTTTGCTATAAAAAGTCCTTTTTATTAAAGTGTAATTTTAACACATTATTTAGAAATAATTACTTATAGATTTCAAATATAATAATATTATTAGTTTTTATATAATTAATATTTTGTTATTTCAGTTAATTTAAAAAAGAATTATTATAGCATACACGATGATTTAATTTTAAAACGATAAAATTAAAGGAGAAAAATGAAAGCTGTATTATTAGCAGGTGGTTTTGGAACTAGATTAAGTGAAGAGACTGACTTAAGACCTAAACCAATGGTTGAGATAGGTGGAAGACCTATTTTATGGCATATAATGAAAATTTATTCAACCTATGGAATTAATGATTTTGTTATATTACTTGGATATAAAGGGTATTATATAAAAGAATATTTTGCTAATTATTTTTTACATCAAAGCGATATTACAATTGATCTTAAGAATAATAAAATAGAGATTTTAAATAATTCTTGTGAGCCATGGAAAATAACTCTTCTTGATACTGGTTTGAACAGTATGACAGGTGGAAGAATAAAAAGAGCAGCTCATATTTTAGATAAAGAGCCATTTTTATTAACTTATGGAGATGGTGTTGCAGATATAAATATTGATAAGCTATTAGAATTTCATAAGTCTCATGGAAGAGCTATGACTATGACTTCTGCTCAACCTGATGGAAGATTTGGTGCATTAGATATTTCTGAAGATAATAAGGTTAATGAATTCCAAGAAAAACCAAAAGGTGATGGAAGCTGGATAAATGCAGGTTATTTTGTTTGTGAACCAAAAGTATTGGATTATATTACAAATGGAGACTCAACAGTATTTGAACAAGAACCATTAAAAAATTTAGCAAAAGATGGTGAAATATATACTTATAAACATGATGGTTTCTGGATGCCAATGGATACGCTAAGAGATAAAAATTTATTAAATGAACTTTGGAATGAGAATAAAGCAAAATGGAAAATGTGGGATAAATAATGTTTGATAATATATATAAGAATAAAAAAATTTTAATTACAGGTCATACGGGATTTAAAGGTTCTTGGTTGACAACTTGGTTATTAAAATTGGGTGCAGAGGTTGTAGGTCTATCAAAAGATATTCCAACTCAGCCCTCAATGTTTGAAGAATTAAAATTAGAATCGAAAATTAAACATTACATAGAAGATATTAGAAATTTAAATGCAATTATGAAAATAATTGAAGTTGAAAAACCAGATTTTCTTTTTCATTTAGCAGCTCAACCTATAGTTTCTACCTCATATTCTGATCCAATTGAAACTATTTCTTCAAATGTTATGGGTACTGCAAATATTATGCATGCATTAAAAGAGATAAATAACAAATGTACAGCAATTATTATTACAAGTGATAAAGCATATGATAATGTTGAACAAATTTGGGGATATAAAGAAGATGATAAAATGGGCGGAAAAGATATTTATAGTGGTTCGAAGGGTGCAGCTGAACTTATTATAAAATCATATTTTAACTCATTTTATACAAAAAAAGAGTGTAATGTAAAAATTGCAATTGCACGTGCAGGAAATGTTATTGGTGGTGGAGATTGGGCAAAAGATAGAATTGTAGTTGATTGCATGCAAAATTGGAGTGAAGGTAAAAAAGTAGAGATTAGAAGTCCAAAAGCAACTCGACCATGGCAACATGTATTAGAACCTTTAAGTGGATATTTAAATTTAGGTCAAGCTTTATATAACAATGATTTTTTTAATGGTGAGGGGTATAATTTTGGTCCAAGAGCAGAACAAAATAGAACAGTAGAAGATTTATTAATTGATTTGAGTAAATATTGGAACTATGAAAATCCAAGTAATTCATATGAAGTAACAGATAATATACCTTTCCATGAAGCCGGATTACTAAAACTTAATTGTGACAAAGCACTGGGATATTTAAATTGGCAAGCAACCTTAGATTATAATGACACTATTAAATTTACAAGTGAATGGTATTATGATTTTTATAAAACAGATAAAAATATTTATAATAAAACAGTTGAGCAAATAGATGAATTTGAGATAAAAGCAAAAATGAGAGAACTGGTATGGACCAAATAATTAAAGATTTAATTTTAACTCCTTTAAAACAAATTAATCATCCTAAAGGTGATATTTATCATGGAATGAAAGAAAGCGATAATGGATTTTATGGTTTTGGTGAAGCTTATTTTTCAACAATAATAAAAAATGAAATTAAAGGTTGGAAAAAACATACTCGAATGGTACTAAATTTAATTGTTCCAGTGGGAGAAATTGAATTTGTTATTTATGATGATAGAGTTGAATCTCCAACTTATAATAATTTCTTTTCTGTAATGTTATCCCAAAAAAATTATAAAAGATTAACTATTCCTTTTGGTGTATGGATGGCCTTTAAAGGTATTGGAGAAGAAACAAATATGTTATTAAATATAGCTAGTATAGAACATAATCCTAGTGAAGCTTTTACCAAAGAACTTGATGAAATTAAATATAATTGGGTTAAATCATGAATAAAATTAGACTTTCAAAATCTACAATAGGTCCAGAAGAAAAAAATGCTGTAATGTCTGTACTGGATAAAGAATATTTAGGGATGGGTGAAGAGGTAAAAAATTTTGAAAATGATATAAAAAAGTATCTCCAAACTTCAAAAGAAGTAATTTGTGTAAGTACTGGAACTTCTGCTCTTCATTTAGCGATTGAGGCTTTAGATTTAAGATCTGAGGATGAAATTCTTGTTCCTTCATTGACTTACATAGCATCATATCAAGCAATAAGTGGAGCAAATGTTAAACCTGTTTCAGTTGATGTTTGTGAAGATACTCTTTTTATCAATTTAAAAGATGCAAAAAAAAGATTAACACAAAATACAAAAGCCATTTTAGCTGTTCATTATGCAAGTAGTTCGAAAGGAATGAATAAAGTTTATGAGTTTGCACAAGAAAATAATTTAAGAGTTATTGAAGATGCTGCTCAAGCTTTTGGTTGTATACGAGATGGTAAAAAAATTGGCGTGGATGGAGATATTATTTGTTTTAGTTTTGATGGAATAAAAAATATTACCTCAGGTGAGGGAGGTGCTATTCTTACAAGTGATGAAAGAGTTATTCAAAGAGTAAAAGATACAAGATTACTTGGTGTTGAAAAAGATACAGAAAGAAGATATGAAGGACAAAGAAGTTGGGATTTTGATGTGAAATATCAAGGATATAGATATCATATGAGTAATATTTTTGCAGCAATTGGTATAGCCCAATTAAAAAAGATTGATAAGATTGAGAAAACTAGAAAAATAATAGTTAACTATTATTTAGAAAATTTAAAAGATATTAATGAACTTAGCATTTTAAATTTTGATTATAATGAAATTATTTCACATATTTTTGTAATAAAAACTAATAAAAGAGATAAATTAAGAGAATATCTTTTAAGTAAAAATATTGAATGTGGGATACACTATAAACCAAATCATATGCTTACTAAATATAAAACCGAATACTCATTACCAATTGTAGAAAAAGTTTATGAGCAAATACTAACCCTTCCTTGTCAATTAGATTTAACACAAGAGGAACAAGAATTTGTTGTAAAAACTATAAAGGATTTTTTTAATGAATAATTCTCCTTTAATCACTATTATAATGAATTGTTATAATAGTGATGAATATTTAAAAATAGCTATACAAAGTGCAATAGATCAAACATATACAAATTGGGAATTAATTTTTTGGGATAATCAATCAACAGATGAGAGTGCAAGTATTTTAAATTCATACAAAGATGATAGAATAAAATACTTTTATGCACCTACTCATACTCCTTTAGGAGAAGCTAGAAATCTTGCCATTGATAAGGCTTCTGGCTCTTGGGTATGTATTTTGGATTGTGATGATATTTGGCATAAAGATAAATTAAAATTATCTTTTGATTTATTAAGTTCATATGAAAAAAAGAGTGAAGTTTCTTTAATTTATTCTAAAACAAAATATATTGATAGTAAAGGAGATGTTTTTGGTATATTTAAAAAACATTATTCCGGAAGAATTCATGATTTACTTATAACAGAAGGGGATTTTGTATTTATATCTTCTGCTATTTTTAGAACAGATATTTTAAAAAAAGTTGGGAAAATAGATGTAAATTTACATTATGCAGAGGATTATGATATTCTTTTAAAAGTGACCAAAGACTATTATGCACTTTGTACAGACGAATTTCATACCTATTATAGAGTTCACCGAAATAATCTAACAAATACAAAAGTTTATGAATATGATGTTGAGAATTTCGAGTTTCTAAATAAATATGTAAAAGAGAATAATTTAAGATTCAATTTAAAAAAAGCTGTATTTTTAGAAAATTCTAAAAGAATGATAGCTTCAATAATCAAACTTTTTATGAAAAAAGATTTTCAAAATTTATTTAAAATTATTAAAGAATATCCACAATATTTATTATTAAGTCCATATTATCTTTTATATTTTATTGTTAGGAAATTTAAAAAAGATTAAATTTTTAATTTAGACTGAGATAAATTCTTGTTTCTTTCCACAGGGTCTATATATTTAATACCTTTAAAATAGAAATTTGTTTTTAAAGATAAATTAAAAAGAAAATATTTAATAGGATTTAAAATCATTGTAAACTGATAACCTTCTTTTATATTAGCTCCAAATTCTTTTTTAAATTTTTGAATACCAGCTTCCTTAGATCCTTCTATTATATCAGGTATGGCACCTATAAAATCAAAATTCTTAATATTGTGATTTTCTGCAAGATATTGCATAGCATATAAATGTAAAAGTTTTAAACAACCTTTCTTTGGTTTTGATGTACTTCCTGCATATTCTGCAAATGCATTTTGATTATCGAAAAATATAACTAATGCACCTTGTATCTCATTTTGATAAGTAGCTTTAAACATAATCATATTACTAGGGTGTAAATTTTTATATTGATCAATAAATTCATTTTTATTGATTAATAAAGGAATGCTTTGTCTAGATAATGTTTCATTACATAAATCATATACTTTCTCATAATTATCTGTTTTAGTGATAGTAACTCCATCTTTTATGGCATTCCTAATATTTCTTCTTTGTGATGAATTTACTTTAGTAAGCATTGCATCAAAATCTTTTTCTATATCAAGTTGAAATGTTCCCCATCTAAATGCATTCGAATTTTTCGGATAAGTTCTAAAAATAGCACTTGGTTGAGGTTTATGTATAAAGTCACAAATATTGTTTTCTTTAATATACCTTTGCATATTGTTTAAAAAACTTTCTTCTTCTTCTATCGATGAATTACATCTATTTATAGGTTCTGTTGTAAAAACTATTCTTTTGAATATATACGTATTGAATAAAATAAAAGGAAGTATAAATTTTTCAGATACAAACCAACCATAAGTAGAACTTTTGGTCTTTAAATATTTTTCTTGGGCAAAAAAAGGTAGACTAGTCTCTAATTCATTTTCTTTTTTTATTAATTTAATCATTAAAACTTCTTCATTAAGTGAATTTTGCGGATTATATTATAATTATCCTTATTATTAGATAGAATAAATATTAGTTATAATATTATTCTTGAGTAACTTATAAAATTGGATTTTTGATGTTTTGTAATTCTTTATTTTCTATCTTTGTATTTGGAATTTATTTAAAGGGTTTAAATTAAACTTCTTTTAATAACCATGGTAAATTATTGTTTTTACTAAAAAGTATAAATGTTAAAATATATAAAACAAAAAATGCAATAGCTGTTGCATATGCTGCTCCATTGATTCCATATATTTTAATTAAAAAGTAGTTTAAGACAATATTTGTTAAGCTAGCTATTAATGTTGCAACTGCTAGTGATTTGACTTTATTATTAAATACTAATTGTGACTCTAATCCTTTTCTTAGTCCTTCAAATGTGAATCCTAGTGCTAGAATAGGAATTAATACTAATGCATCATCAAACTTATCATTAATCATTAGATGAAATACATAGGGTAAAAAGAAAATATATCCAACAAATACAACAATACATATAATAGAATAAGAATAAATTATTTTAACAATTTTTCTTTTTGATTGACCACTTCTATCTGAATAACTTTCATAAAGAATAGGGTTAAATGCTTTATTTATTGAATCATAAACCATATTAATAATTATTGCCATAATAAGAGCAACATTATATATCCCAGTTGCTTCCAATCCTAACATATCAGCAACAAAAATTCTATCAATAGTTCCCATAATATAGAGACCTAATACTGTAAATGTAATAGGAAATAAAAAGACTGTAATTTCTTTTAATTTCTTAAAGTTAGTATTAAATTTATAATATTTATTTTTTATAATATAATAAATTGTAAATAAAAATATTAAAAAAAGAATCACCAATTCAGCATAATATTTACCTTCCCATCCATATGAAAATTCAATAATTAATAATAAACCTAATCCTAAAGCACTTACCGATTGAACTGTCTGTAATATCGCAAATTTTATTGCATTTTTTTCCACTTGAAATAGAGTATCTAGAAAATTAAAGAATACTGTAAATAAAGCATATAATGTAATAACTAGTATTAGTAGAGTTTTATTCTCTATAGCTGCTGGTAATATAAAATCTTTTAATCCAAATAGTATTAATAAAACAAGAAAGAAAGTCGATATTGTCAATAATAATATATGATGTATATATTCACTAATTCTTTCTTTTCCGTATTGAGCATATTTCGATAATAAAAATACTGAAGGAAAAAATCCAATATAAATTGATGTAATTGTTGACATTGCAGTTACAAATCCTAATACTCCATAATCTTCTTTAGTAAGATAAAATGTTAGTATAGGAAGTAAAACAAAACTAAGTCCTTTATTAAATAATAGACTAATAATATATATCATTGAATTAGAGAATAATTTATTTAACATCTATTAGTGTTTACTTTTTGTTGCAAATAAATTATAGTTTTTATCATATTTTAATTCTTCAAAGTATTTCTTTTTAACAGATGTGAGGACAAATCCAACACTTTTTAAATTAAATTTTTTAATTAATTCATCAGTTCGTTTAACATATTCTTTTTTAGAATATTCAGATTTAAATGTAAATAAAACAGTATCTGCTTTTTTTAATAAAGATATAGTATCTGGAACTAATGCTGTAGGTGTAGTATCTATAAAAATATAATCATATTCATTTTTTAATATTTCAAGTACACTATCAATAGTACCATTTTCTATTAATTCAGTTGGGTTAACAGGAATAGAACCTGATGGTATAATATCTATACTACAATGAGTAGAGTTATTGTTAATTTCTATATTTCTAATAGCATCTTTTAATTCAATATTTTTAGAAAGTACTTCACTCATTCCTTTTTGATTATTAATAGAAAATTTTGTATGTAGTTGGGGTATACGTAAATCTAAACCTAATATAATAGTTTTTTTATTAGATAATGCAACCATAAGTGCTAAATTTGAGATAAATGTACTTTTCCCTTCATTTGATACTGTTGATGTTATGAGAACTATTTTAGCTCTATCTTGATTACTTGTTAATTCCAAACTACTTCTTATTCTTCGTAGAGATTCACTTTCTGGTGAAGATAAATCATCTAATATAAATAATTTGTTATAGTTTTTACTTTTTACAAATGGAATATAACCATAATAAGGAGTATTAGAAAGATTTGTTAAATCACTAGGTCTTTTAATATATGTATCAAAATATTCTTTTATTAAAACAACTATAAATGCTACTAGTAATGAAATCATAAATCCAATAATTAATATAAATAATAATCTTGGTTTTATTGGAGTTTCTGGAGTTTGTGCATAATCAATAATTCTATTCACATGTTTTGAAGAGATATATTTTGATGAAGTATCGTTAAATTTTAAAAGTAAATCTTTATAAATAGACTCTTTTAAATTAAACTTTCTTTCTAATTTTGATAATTGCATTGCTAGTTTAGGTAGTGATAAAAGCTCTTGATTTAAATCTTCTATTTGTAATATTAAACTTTTTTCTGTTTCTGTAAAAGAAGAATCTGTATTTTTAATATTTTGTATTAGAGTCTCTTCTAAAGCATTTATTTTATTAGTTAAGGTAATCATTGTTTTATGAAAAGGAGTATATTTTGTTGATAATTCCTGTTGAGTATTTCTTTCTTTATTAAGTAATTCAATAGTGTTTAAAATAGCTAAATCATTTAATGATGAAGAACTAACCATTTCACCTTTCAACAAAGATTCTTTCATTGCATCAAATATCTTTTTCTTTCTTTGAATACTCAAAAGTTCATTTTGTAATTCATCTTTTTGTTTATTTATTTGTTCGACTTTTTTTTCTATATTAAATAGTAAATTTTCACTTCTAAAAAGTTCTAGTTCAATTTCAGCTTCTGATAACTCTTTTCTTTCTTTTTCTAATTGAACTTCTATAAATTCAATAGTTTCTTTTAATTGTTTTGAATTATCTTCAATATTTTGTATTAAATATTCTTTTAAAAGTTGATTTACAAAGTTACTAGATCTTTCAGCTGTGGAATCTTTATATTCAACTTTAATAATTGAAGAATCTTTAATTAATGGAAAAATAGTAAGATTTTTTTTAACGTTAAACAAAATAGAATCATCAGAATAGTATATAAATGAATAATTATTATTTTTAAATTCTAAAGAATCTTTATTCGTATTATTCAGATCTATTTTTTCAAAAGTATTTTCATTTTTAGTAATCTCTTGTTTTTGAGAATTAGTAATTTCTATATTTTTATTTTTCTCATTATCTATATTTTCAAACAACTTTTTTGTAGTAATATGAATATTTTTTTTTGGTTCTTCTAAAATTTCTTTTTCTATAGATTGGCTTATTTTTGAATCATACTTATTTATATAAGCATCTGGATAGTTTTTTGAAATTTCATTTAAAATGAGTTTTGCTTCTGCGTGATTTTTAAATGCTTCAATTGAAATTATATAAAAATTATCAGATTTTCTACTAATAACCTTAAAGTTCAGATTTTTCTCTAAGTCACTAAATTTATCGCTTTTATTTTTATTGAAAATATCTAAAGCTAGATCAGCATCCTTTTGTGTATGAAAAGACGAAACCATTATTTTTCTGCTTAATTCACTTGAAAAAGAAATTTGAAAGAGAAAAACGATTAATAAAAAATATTTCACTTAATTAGTTTCCTCTTCTGTTAGATTTTTTTTCTCAACTTGTATTATAAAAAAGTCATTATTATAAGATTTTCCAAATTCATAAATTTGATTGAAATCTATTACCTCTGAGCCTTTTATTTTAGCCATTAAATTTGATGTATTAATTAGTAAATTGTAATTATTTTCACTTAATTGTTTAATTTGGATATTTTGATTGTACAACATGGGATTTTTTATTTCAAATTTTGTAATGATTAATGGAAAATTATTTTTATTTATAATATGGTTTTTACCTTTATAAAAGTCATAATATTCAATATTTAAACCTAAATTTTTTATCGTTTTATTTAATAAGAAATTTGATTTTAATATTTCTGCTTCATCTTCTGGGCTACTTTCTTTTATAGCAATTTGTAATGGATTATTGAGTTCATTATTATTTTGTTTATATTTTATAATTTCAACACTAGCTTCTGCTTGATAAACCTTTTTTGCAAAATAGGCATAAATTAGAATCAAAGAAAAAATAAAAGAGAAAGATATAAAAAAAGTCATAAAATGTTTTTTAATTATATTCTGATAATAGAGGATGTTTTTATTCAATTTTTTTCCTTTAATTTAATGTTTTACTGTTAACACCAGAACTTGTAGCTGATTGAATTAGCTGAATAAAAGGTAATAATTCGTTTATATTTATATTGAAATTTTTAGCTTTATTTGGATTAACATATAAAATATCGTAGGGATGTAATATTAAATTATTATTTGCAAGACTTTTAAAATCTGTTATATTGATTTTTGTTAATTCAGGATTTGTTAAATCACCTCTAATAATTAAAACTTCATTATTATCTGAACTGTCTTTTAAACCTCCACTACTCGAAATAGCTTCAAATAAACCAATTGTTGAGTTTGTGATTTTTATTGTTCCAGGATTATTAACTTCACCTAAGACAAAAAGTCTACTGTTAATGATATTTAAGTTTACAGATGGATTTATAACATATTTAGAAGCTAATTCTTTAATCTTTTTTTCTAAATCTTCTAAATACATTCCTCTAACTTCAATGTCCCCAATTATTGGGAAAGAAGCAATTCCATCAGCATTAACCGAAATACCTACAGTATCTTCTTGAAAGTCACCAACTTTCCTTGTACTCATATCTGGATGTTCATAAAATAGAACAGAGATTCTATCATAAGGTCTAATTTGGTATCTGTAAATTTCTTTTTTTTCAACAACAGGATGTTGTATTGTTTTTATAAAATCTTGATTTTGTGAGAATAATGAATACTTTTTATCACATGCAGTAAAGAGCAGTATTATTGATACACAAAACATAAATATTTTCATTAATTTTATTTTCCCAAACAAGTGATTTTCTTATATTATCGGAATATTTATTTAAAGATAATAAAATAAAGTAGAATATATTTTTAATTTTATAATTGATTAAAAAAACAACTTTTTTTTTGTAATTTTTAGGTTTACATTATATAATAGAGTTGATGCAATAATTGTGAAAAAGGATTTAAAATAGAACTAATTAACGAAATCTCAAACTTTATTTATGGTTTCAAAAATAAAATAGTAGAAGCACCACAAATCGCTACAAAATATGACGAACAAATATCTTTGTTTGCAAATGAATTAAGAAAATTAGAGTTAGATGAAGAGTTTGAAGAGAACTTTTTAATAATTCTTGGATATTCATATAGACTTGAAGATATTTCTCAAAGACTATTTTTTACTTTTTCAGAAGCAGTTTATGCTGTTGATTTAGATAAATTAATGAGAAATGAAGACTCTTTAAAATTAAACTCTATAGTTTATATTTTAGTTTTAGAAACAATCATAAAAGAGTATAAAACTAAAGAGATAAATATTGAACAAAAACAAAAAGCTTTAGAAGTTTACAAAAAAATAGAAGAGAGAAAAGCAGCAGAAAATAAAAAGTATCATATGTATCAATACTAAATAGGAATAAAGCTATGAAAATAAGATTAAATTGTGACATGGGTGAGAGTTTTGGTATTTGGAAAATGGGAAATGACGAGGAAATTATGCCTTATATTGATATGGCAAATTTAGCTTGTGGTTTCCATGCAAGTGATGCTGTTACTATGAGTAGAAGCGTAATTTTAGCAAAAAAATATAATATTTCAATTGGCGCTCATCCTTCATATCATGATTTATTAGGTTTTGGAAGAAGAACAGTTTTATGTTCACTTGAAGAGATAAAATCTATAATCTTATATCAATTAGGGGCTTTAAATGCCTTTTGTAGAGCCAATGGTATGGTTGTTTCTTATGTAAAACCACATGGTGCTTTATACAATGATATGATGAGGGATGAAAATATTTTCAAAGCTATATTAAATGCAATTTCATCTTTTAACAAAAATATGAAACTTATGGTTTTATCGGGTCCAAAAAATGAAGAGTATGAATATACAGCAAAACTCTATGACATAAAACTACTTTTTGAAGTGTTCGCAGATAGAAACTACAATGATGATGGAACTTTGGTTTCAAGAATGGAAGATAATGCCATTATTCATGAAGAGTTAGATGTCATAACAAGAGTTAAGAATCTAAAAGAAAAGAGTTTTGTGACAAGTATAAATGGACATAAAATTTTTCTAAAAAGTGATTCTATTTGTGTTCATGGAGATAATGAAAAAGCCCTTGATTTTATAAGACTAGTGAGAAAAACTCTTATTTGATGAGGTTTAGTATCGCTGGAGTTGATTCATTAATTATCTATTTTGGTGATAAAATAGATGAAGAAATAACAAGAAAAGTAAAAAAAGCTTATTTATCTCTAAAAGCCCTCAATCTTGAGGGGTTGATTGAAATTATTCCTTCATATACCTCTATTTTTATTCAATTTGATATTTTTAAATATGATTATAAAAGCTTAAAAAATTTACTAAAAAACTCTGTAAATCTAAATATTAAAGATGATTCTGAAGAAAAAATTATCACTATTGATGTTTATTATGGTTTAGAAACGGGTTTTGATTTACAAAAAATAAGCCTTGAAAAATCACTTACTATTAGTGAAATTATACAAATTCACACTTCTAAAATATATGATGTTTATGCAATTGGATTTTTACCTGCATTTGCATATCTTGTAAGTGTGGATGAAAAAATAGCAACTGCTAGATTGTCAACTCCACGAACTCTTATTCCAAAAGGAAGTGTAGGAATTGCAGATAATCAAACTGCTGTTTATCCTCAAAACTCCCCTGGTGGTTGGAATATTATTGGAAAAACTGCTTTAGAATTATTTGATAAAAATATAGAAAGTTTATCAATTTTTGAAGTTGGAAACAAAGTGAAATTTAATTCTATTTCAAAAGAAGAGTTTTTATTTCAAGGTGGAATTTTATGAGTTTAGAGCTTATAAATAATCCATTTTTTGTAACACTTCAAGATAGAGGAAGATTTTCTTATGCACATTTAGGAGTTACAAACTCGGGTGTTATGGATGAATATGCTTATTTTATAGCTAATAAATTATTAGAAAATTCCCTTGATACCAATGTTTTAGAAATAGGGTGTTCAAATGTTATTTTTAAAGTAAATAAAAATACAACTTTTTGTCTCACAGGTGCAGATTGCGAATTTTTTATAAATGATAAACCAAAAAAGCTTTGGCAAAATTATGAAGTTAAAAAAAATGATATTATCAAAATAGGCAAAATTCTAAGTGGAAATTGGCTTTATTTAGCTGTTTATGGTGGTTTTTTGATAGAAAAAGAGTTTGGAAGCAACAGTACAACTGTAAAAGAAAATCTTGGCGGAATTACTGGAACTAGGCTCAAAAAGGGTGATTTTTTACCATTTAATAAAAGTAGAAAAATAAATAAAAAATTTCTAAAAAAAGAGTTTATTCCAAAATATGAAGATGAATTAACTTTGCGAGTTTTATTATCATATCAATATGAAAACTTCCCAAAAGAAGAGATAAAAAAGTTTTTTTCATCAAGTTATATGGTTACTAAAGATTTCAATAGAATGGGCTGTAAACTTCAAAGGAAAGCAATAAAATGTGATATTAATGGGATTATTTCGGAGGGAATTGCCTTTGGTTCTATTCAAATTCCTCCTGATGGACAGCCAATAGTTTTATTAAAAGAGAGACAAACTCTTGGTGGTTACCCAAAAATTGGAACGGTTTTGAATATTGATTGTTTTAAATTAGCACAAGCTAAAGCTAATACAAAAGTAAACTTTCAAGAGATTTCATATTTGGAAGCTCTTGCAAAAAACAGAGAATTTTATTCTTCTTTATTTTTTGTTAATAATCTTTCGAAAATCTCTTTAGATTCTTGATTTGTTTTATATGAAGAAATTTTAAACTCATATTTTGCTTTTATAAAAAGTCCTGAATTACTTTTTAGTGTAGTATTTGATAAAAGATGTTCTAAATTTAAAAAAGAGGTAATAACTTCTTTTTTATTTTCATCTGAATTTAGAATAAAAACTAAAAACTTATTTTCGTTGTATCTAACTATTTTAAAATCTAAATTTTCATCTTTTAGTTTTTGTTTGATAAATTTTGTTGCAAAAATAAGTAAATTATTTGCTAGAAGTTCTCCATACTCTTTTTGAATATAAACATAATCTACCACATCAATTAAAACACAAATACCATTTTGTTGAAATAAAGCTTCAGAGTTTAAAAACTTGTTATAAATCCATTTTTTGTTAAAAGTACTTGTAATATCATCTAAAAAAAGTTTATTATTCAAACATTTAACTTCATTTTCTAACTCAAGCATTTTTTTATAAATATCGCCTAAAGTATTAACGTCTTTATTTTTTATGGCATTAGTAGCATTCTTTGTATTTTCTTGTAAAGATGTAGCACTTGAGATAATTATATTCATATAGTTTTCTATTGTTTGTAAATCCTCTAAAATTATACAGTTTAGTTCTTTTTTAAAATTTTCATCATCTAAGTTTATTTCTAACTCTTTTGCATGATAATTAAATTTATTAAAATAAGTTGAAGGAAGTATTATCTCATTATTTAAAAGTTCATTTATAGTTAAATTGGTTATTTTTTTTAATTCTTGTTTCAATTTTTTTCTCCAAAAAGTTCTTGAATACTCATAGGTTTTCCTATATGATAACCTTGAGAATAGTCTATTTGTATATTTTTTACATATCTTAAAATTTTTAAGTCGCTAACAAATTCAGCAACTACTTTTATATTGTGTTGTTTTGAAAATAACACAATACTTTTTATTAGATTTAGATAAATATCTTCATCTATTTTTTTTATCAACGAACCATCAATTTTTATATAATCTATATTTAAATTTAATATATTTTCATAGTTAGAAAATCCTGTACCAAAATCATCTATGGCTATTTTTACACCAAATTTCTTTATGGTATTTATAAAATCATTTACAAGCTCATAATTAGAAACTTTTTCACTTTCTAATATTTCTAAAGTAAGATATTCCCCAATTTGGTTATTTCTTATTTTATTTATTAATACTTTTTTTATATGAGGATTTAAAATATCTGTATAATCGAGGTTTATGCTTACATGAATTTTATATTCTAATATATAAATTATTATTTTATCAATCATGATTTCCATAAGTTTATTATAAAGTCTGCATTTTTTCGCTTTATGAATAAAAACATTAGGCATGATAATTTGTTCATTTTTATCAAATATTCTCATTAATGCTTCATATTTAACTACTTCATCATTTGTATTATCCATAATTGCTTGAAAATATGGTTCTACCAAATTATTGTCAATACTATGATTTAAAACATCAAGTAGATTTTCATTTACAGATTCATTTTTATATAAAAATGAATCATAATACATATAGTGTAAAAAGTTCAACTTTGCGCTAGATAAGGCTTTTTCTGCATAAATTTTTATATATTTATCATTACTTTTTGCACAACCAATAGTAACATCTATATTTATAGTAGAGTGATTTTTTATTAGTTTGAAATTATTAGATAATATATTTTCATAAATGAGATTTTTTATACTTTTAATCTCTTCAATACTTAGATTATCACATAATAAAATTTCAAATACATCCGCATGGGTATTTCTTATTTTTATATTGATTTTTCTTTGAAGTTCCCTTTTTATCAGTTCTTTAGTTTTATTTTTTAGAATATATTTAAGTTGTTTTATTATGAAGTCACCATTTTTGAAATCATAAATAGCATTCAAGTCTTTCATATATAAAATATCAATCAAGAAGAGGGTTTTTGTGTGATCTTTTTTTAAAAATGTAGATAAGAAATTTCTAAATAACACCACATAACCCTTTGTATATTTAAATCGTATATCAATTATATACCATTTAGCTTTAATAAATATGAAATATTATATTTTGATTACAGCTTAATTAATAAAATTTCAGATTTAATAAAACTTTGGATAGAATCGCCACATTTTATGAATAGGATTATATAAAAATGAAAAAAATAAATATAAAAGATTTAGAACTAAATATTGATATAACATATATTTTAAATTTATACGCTTCAAAAACTCCAATTATTATTGATGTAGAGGGTAACGTTTATACAAAACTTGAAGAAGTTGAGAAAAAAGCAGTAATTTATAAAAATATGGAAACAACGCAATTATCTTCAATGTTAGATGCAAAAGCAATTGCATCTGCACTTTTTGCTGATTATAAACCAACAATAAGTGGAACAATTTGTAAAATAAAACCTGTTTCAAACTGGCAAAATATTATCGATATGAATAAAGAAAATATGCTTTATTTTGATCACCAAAGTGATGGTGTTGAGATGTTTGAAGATAAAGAACTTGAAGATTATGGTTGGAATGCAAGTGCTTTAGATATAAATTATAGAGAAATTAGCGAATTTATTGAAGAGAATTGTGAGGGAATTTTACTTTGTTATGACAATGAAATTCAATTTAGTGGTTTTGTAATTGTTGAAAATATAGAAGATGTAAGAGTTAAAGTAAAAGAATACATCATAAATAAAACAAAAGAAAATATAAAACAAGAGTTAATTGATGTTGAAGATGATGATGTTATAGAATCTTTAGATTTTTTTGCAATAAAGGCTAATTAATGGAAGAAATAATCAAAGATTGGGGTTATGTAGCTTTATTTTTATACTCATTTGGTGGTGGTTTTGTAGGTCTTGTATTTGCAGGAGTTTTATCTTATGCTGGAGATTTAAATATTTATATCTCTATTTTAGTTGCAGGTATTTCAAATTTCTTAGGTGACCAGTTTTTATTTTTCCTTGCTAGAAAAAATAAAAATTATGCAAAAGATATGATGAGTAAATATGGAAGAAAAATAGCACTTGCCCATTTGATGATGAGAAAATATGGTTCTTTTGTAGTTTTTGTTCAAAAATATATTTATGGGATAAAAACATTAATTCCACTTGCTATGGGACTTACAAAATATTCAGCTACAAAATTTGCATTTTTTAATGCACTTGCAACAATTCTTTGGGCCGTTATTGTTGGATATTTAAGTTTTACAGCAGGAGAATATATACTTAGTTTAGGGGATGATTTTAAATATGTTGGTTTAGCTATTGTTCTTGTGATTTTTTTATTAATTACTTATACTTTTAAAAAAATAGAAAAAAAATAGTTCTTATTTAATAGTACTTTATAGTTTTGGATATAATATATAAAAAACTATAAAGGGCTTCCCATTTTAATCGAAAACTTTTCACAATTAAATCTTCCAAAAGAGTTTCTTTCTAACTTAGAAACTTTGGGTTATACAAAATTAACAGCAATCCAACAAAAAAGTTTACCTTTAAGCTTAGATAATAAAGATTTAATAGCTCAAGCAAAAACAGGTTCTGGAAAAACTGTGGCTTTTTGTATCCCAATAATCAATAAATTAAATATCAAAAACTTTAGAATTCAATCTTTAATCTTAGCTCCAACAAGAGAGTTGGCAAATCAAATAGCTTTAGAAATCAGAAAACTTTCACGACATATTCATAATCTAAAAGTTCTTACTCTTTGTGGAGGGACTCCTTTTAAACCGCAAGTTTTATCTTTAAGTCACGAAGCACATATAATTGTTGCAACTCCTGGACGTGTATTAAAACATATTCAACAAAATAATATTGATTTAGAAAATATTACAACTTTAGTTTTAGATGAAGCAGACAAAATGCTTGATATGGGATTTTACGATGATATTATGGAAATTATTGATAGTTTGCCAAAAAGTAGACAAACTCTTCTTTTTTCAGCAACTTATGAAAAAAATATAGAAAAATTAGCTTCAAATGTATTATCAAATCCAGTTGTTGTAAAAGTTGAAAATGAAGAAAAAGTTCATATAAAACAAAAATTCTATTCTGTAGAAGAATCAAACAAAACTACTTTAATTCCAGCACTTATCTCTTCAAACAAAGCAAAATCAATTTTAATATTTTGTAATATGAAAATAACTTGTGATAAATTAGCCGATGATTTATATAATTTAGGTTTAGACGTATTAACACTTCATTCTGATTTAGAGCAAAAACAAAGAGATGAAACTATTATTTTATTTTCAAATAAATCTTATCCTATTTTAATAGCTACCGATGTGGCTTCAAGAGGTTTACACATTGATGATGTGGATTTAGTTATAAATTATGATTTATCTCTAGATGAAAAGATTCATACTCACAGAATCGGAAGAACTGCAAGAGCTGGAAAAGGTGGAATGGCAATTTCTTTATACACTCATAATGATTTTGACAGAGTTGAGCTTATAAAAGATACTTTTAGTGATATAGAAGATGAAAGTATTGATAAAATTGAAGATGATTTATCTTATAAAATCGATTCAGAATTACGAACTATTTTTATAAATGGTGGAAAAAAACAGAAATTAAGAGCTGGTGATATTTTAGGTGCAATGACTGCTGGGATTGGTTTAAATAAAGAAGATATTGGCAAAATTGATATTTTAGATTTTGCTTCTTATGTTGCAATTAGTAAAGAGAAAATTTCTTTTGTTTTAGAAAAATTATCAAAAGAGAAAATTAAAGGTAAATATTATAGAATCTATGAGAAATAATAATAAAACAAAGGGAAGATATATTGTTTAAAAATGCATTGTTCCTAAAAATAATTTTAATATTCACATTACCTGCTTTAGGAATTTTATATTTTAGCTCAGTTTTAGTTTTTGAAAAAATTCAATCATTTAATGAAGTTGATGCAATAAATAATAATTTGATATATTTAAAAAATACAGAAAAATTAATAGACTCTTTACAAAAAGAGAGAGAGTTTGCTGTTATACATTATTTACAAAAAAATGATGAAACAAATTTAGATAAAAGTAGAACTTTTTCTAATCAGAATTTTGAAGATTTAACAAAACCTTTAGAAAATTCAGATTTAAACAATAAATTTAATAGATTAGAACAATTTAGAAAAAGAATTGATAAATCTGATGTTACACTTGATGAAATTTTTGAAGAATATAATGCTTTTAATAAAACACTTTTAGAAACATTATCAGTATTTAAGCCTATAAAATCAGCTTTTGATTTCAATAATGAATTTAGAAATATTACGTATTTTTTAAATTTTAAAGAAGCTACATACATAGAAAAAACTATTTTTATATCATATTTTATTAATGGTAAAATAAATGATAAAATTTATAATATGTTAATGAAAGATTATTCTGTTGAAGAGATAAATAAAGATCAATTTTTAAATAATACAAATCTAGAAATGGTTCAAAAATATAACTCTAAACTTAATGAAGAGTATTTTAATAAAATATTTATTTTAAGAAATAATATAAAAAATAAAAACTTCTCACATTTTGAATTAAATCTTGAAGAGTGGAATAAAGTATCAACTGAAAATCTAGAATCTTTAACCAATATTTATAAGAATTTAATTTATTCTGCTGAAAAACACGTTATAAAATTTGAAAATGACGCTCAGCTTGAAAAACAAAAAAGTCTTATATTTTTATTTGTTTCATTTTCAACATTAATTAGTTTATTATTTGTATTAAGAAATATTATTTTTAATGAACAAAAAAGTTTTTGCAAAGTACAAAAACATAAAGAAGTATACGAATTATTAAATAAAGCAAATAAATTTTTATTAAAAATTAGTGATAGAAAAAAATTATTTTCAAATATTTGTGAGTTACTTTCAGAAAGTAATAAAGTTCAATTCTCTTTTATTTATGATTTAACAAGCCGTGAAATAATAGCTGAAGATGGTGATTTAAAACAAACTCTTTTAACTCAAAGTCACTTTTATAATGATAAAACAAAAGACAATATAATATCTAAAACAATAAAGTGGGAAACTAATATTATTACTAATAACTTTTTAGAAAAGAATATTTCTGTTTTCTATGATGATGCTAAAGTGTTAAATATTAATTCAATGGCTTGTTTTCCAATTAGAAAATTTAATAAAGTAGTTGCTACTTTGGCAATTTATTCAAATGAATTGGGATTTTTTGATCAAGAAGTTGAAATTTTATTTGATAAGTTAATTAGTGATGTGACTCATTGTTTGGAAAAAATTGAGTATGAAGAGATTAGATTAAAACAAGAAGATGAATTAAGATTATCTTCTTACGCTTTTGAATCTAGTGAACCCATGATTATTACTAATAACATGGGTGATATAGTAAAAGTTAACCAAGCATTTTGTAATGTTATGGGGTATTCAAAAATTGAGATAATTGGCCAAAATCCAAGAATATTTAAATCAAGTCATCAAGATAGTAAGTTTGCAGATGATTTATGGAATAGTTTAAATGTTCAAGGTTTTTGGAGTGGAGAAGTTATTAATAAAAAAGCTAATGATGAACTAATTCCATTACGAAGTACAATAACTGCAATTAAAGATAAAGATGGAAAAATTACACATTTCTTAGGTCAATATATAGATATTTCTGAACAAAAAGATAAAGAGAAAGTTTTAGAGTATCAAGCAACACATGATAATTTAACAGGATTACCAAATAGATTATTACTACTTGATAGAATTGAACATGCAATTACAAAAGTTGTAAGACATAAAATGGTTGGTGGATTAATATTTATAGATTTAGATAATTTCAAAGAAGTTAATGATACTTTAGGACATGATGTTGGAGATGCGTTACTTATTATGGTTGCAAAAAAAATCAAAGAAGTAATAAGAGATGAAGATACAATTGCCAGAATTGGTGGAGATGAATTTATAGTCTTACTTGATAATGTTGGAAGTAATAAAGTAGATGCAAGAGTAAATATTAATAATCTTGCAGAAAAAATAAAAGAGATATTAAATGCAATTACACATATTGAAGGACATATTAATGTATCAACTCCAAGTATCGGAATCACTTTATTTAGTGATTCAAGTGTAAGTGTTAAAGATATTATAAAACAAGCAGATACAGCTATGTATGTGGCTAAAAAACAAGGTAAAAATGCAATAGAGTTTTTTGATTAAGCCATTGATTAGTTCTTTATGCTAGAATTGCGCCCTTATAAAATTTACTAAGGAATATTATGAAAAGTGCAACAGCAAGACATCTATTAGTTGATAGTGAAGAGTTATGTTTAGAATTAAAAAATAGAATTGCAAACGGTGAAAAATTTGAAGATATTGCAAAAGAGTACTCTTCATGTCCATCTGGTTCAAATGGTGGAGATTTAGGAAACTTTTTCCAAGGGCAAATGGTTCCTGAGTTTGATGCTGTAGTATTTAATGAAGCTATAAATGTAGTTCATGGACCTGTTAAAACAGATTTTGGTTTTCATTTATTAGAAACAACTTCAAGAAGAGATTAATTAAATCTCCTCTTCGAGTTCTTTTGAATGTTCAAGGACTTCTTCATCCCATAAAATAGAAACTCCATACTCTTTATCTGTAATCACATATTTAAAATATTCACTTGTTCCAGCTCTTCCATGAAGTCTTACGATTATTTGTTCATCTTCAAGTAATTTTTTCATCTCATATTTTGAAAAACTTCTTTTATTCCATCTTAAAAATACATTTGAATATACTCTAAAAGTGCAAGTTGAATCAGATGTAAAAACAAATTGTTCACTATCATCATACTCTTTTTTGGCATTTTCACAAGAATAAAGATTTACTTTTTTCCCATTAGCTGTACTTTTTATTGCAGTTACATTACCTTTACAATATGGACATTTACCTAATATCATATTTTTAAACTCCGAATAAATATTTAATGAATTTTACTCAAAATTTAAACTAGAGTCTAAAAATATTGCAAATTGTAATTAATTTAGTTCTTTTGCTTTAACTAATTCTTTTCCTATAAACTCTTTTTGATTTGTATTTTCTACAACCATTTTTGCAATTTGGTCAGTTAATATTGCAATATCTTGTGTTTTTGATGCAATTAACGCATTTTGCTGAGTTTGTTTATCTAGTTGATTTACCGCATCATTAATCTGAATTATTCCATTTAATTGCTCTTTACTTGATACTTCTATAGTTGAAATCAAATTCATAGTTTGAGATATATTTTCATTTAATTGTTTATATCCTTCAATCATATTATTTGCTATCTCTTTTCCCTGATTTGCTTTTGAAGTAGCATTTTCAACTATATTTTTTATCTCTCTAGCAGCTTCTGCACTTCTATTTGCAAGGTTTCGCACTTCTGCTGCAACTACGGCAAAACCTTTCCCTGCTTCTCCAGCAGTTGCTGCTTCAACGGCTGCATTTAGACTTAGAATATTTGTTTGAAATGCGATTTGGTCAATTATTGAAATTGCATCATTAATTGAATTTACTTGAGAATTTATCTCTTCCATTGCTTGTGTTGTTTGATTTGCTAATATTTCACCTTCTCTTGCAGACTTTGTAACACTATTTGAATAGTTAGACATTTTTGCAATATTTTGAGTACTGTTTCTAATATTCCCAGTTATTTGCTCTAACGCTGCTGCTGTTTCTTCTAAGCTTGAAGCAGCTTCATTTGAGCTAATATTTAATTTATCAACATTGTTAAGTAATACATGAGAACTTTTATCTAAAGTTAGACCATTTGCTCTATCTTCTAATAATAGATGTGTTATTGCACCACCTACATTATTTACACCTTGCGCTAATCTTAATAAATCTTTTTTAAGTTCTGTTGTTTTTACTTGATTTAAATAGTTATATTTTGTGTATTCTTCTAAAACATCTAAGATATTATCAATATTTGTTTCAAGATGTTCAGCCATATTATTTACAACATTTTTTAATTGCATTAAAGATGGATTTGAAACATCAATGTGTAATCTTTGGCATAAATCACCTTGCTCAAACTCTCCTAAAACAGAGATTGTTTCATCTATTAATTTTCTATCTTCTTCTATTCCTTGTTTTGTTTTGATTATATTTTCATTTACAACTTTCGCCATATCTGCAAATTCATCTTTTGAAGAGTCATCTAAAAGTTTAACGTCATTTGTTTCTCTATTTAAGTAACTAAAAAATGATAATAATCCATCTTTAAAATTATTAATTGAGTTTGATATTTGTTTTACTAACAGTGTTCCAATAAGAATACCAATGAATAATCCAATTAAAGACATGATAATTATGATAGAAAGAGAAGTGTTTGATTTTTCAAAAGTTAATTCAGAATTTGTAATAGCTTCATTTATTTGAGTTTCTTTTAGTTTATCAACTAAAGCTGCTAACTCTTCAGTTCTTGCATCTAAATCTTCCATAACTATGTCACCATCAACTTTACTAATTCCATAGCTATTAACCATTTTTTTACCAGTTTCAAAAAGATTAGTTGCTCTTTTTTTTATTTCCTCTAGTTCAGCTAGAGCTTTAGTCTGGTTCTCTTCTTTAAACATTTTTTCAAATTTTGAGATATTGTCCATAAATTTGTTATAAGCTGTTAGGGCTTCATTTATTACTTCTAAATCTTGAGTTAAGGAACTATCTGTAAGAAATTGTTGTATTTGACAACTTTGGAATTTTGTATCTTCTGCAAGAATAGCCATTGGGACAGATTTTTCAGATGTTTTTTTACTTATATCTTTCACATGAAGTATGTTATTTGTTACAAGTATAGAGGTAGTTAGAAAAATTCCTAAGATACCCATAATTCCATATTTCAATTTATTGCTTATATTCATTTTATATCCTTAAAAAAGAAGTTATTTTATAATATAAAATCCATAAATACAAGTTATTTAATCATATTTGGTATAAATTTTGTTATTTTATGGTGCAAGTCTTGAAATAGTCCACGAACTATCATTTTGAAGCTCATAAACAAATCTATCGTGAAGTCTATCTTGTCCACCTTGCCAAAACTCTATTTTTGTAGGTTTAATAATATATCCACCCCAAAAATCAGGAAAGGGAACTTCACCTTTTACAAATTTTTTTCTTATTTCATCAAATTTTTGCTCTAAGAGACTTCTTGAACTTATAACTTGACTTTGGTGTGAAACCCAAGCTCCAATTTGACTTCCTTTTGGTCTTGATAAAAAATATTTCAAAGATTCAGTTGTTGAAATTTTTTCAATATTCCCTTCTATTTTTACTTGTCGTTCAAGTTCAAGCCAAGCAAAAAGTGCTGCCGCTTTTGGATTCTGTTCAATTTGTGCTGCTTTTGTACTTTTATAATTTGTAAAAAATACAAAACCTTTTTCATCAAAGATTTTAAGTAGTACAGTTCTAATACTTGGCATCATATCAGTTCCAACGGTTGCAAGACTAAAAGCATTTGGTTCTATTAGTTTTGCTTCCATGGCTTGTTTAAACCAAAGTTCAAACTGTAAAAAAGGGTTTGGGTTTAAATCTTTTATATCTAAACCTCGTGTTGTGTATTTTGCTCTTAGGCTTGTTAAATCCAAAATTTATCCTTTGAATTAATTTTATTTATTTTAGCTAAATCGGGATTTGTTTCATTCCCCAAAAATGTCGAATAATATATTTCTAAGTTCAGTTTTCATCTCTTGAGTTAAATATTTTTTAGTTGAATACAAATAAAATGGAACAGTATTTCTCATTGAGTGTTTTAATCTTTTTCTCAAAGTTGAAATTTCATCAATATTTATAAGCTCCTCTCCATCATACAAATAAAAATCTTTAGCAATTCCCAGTTTAAATGAAACTATTTGGTATGAGAAAAACAGATCTTCGCTGTCACCTTCATATTTTTTTATAAATTCATCCAAAGCAGTTTGGAGTTTTTTTAAGTTAGCTACAGTTATATATCCAAAACTTTCTCTAAATTTGTATCTTTCAACCGTTGTAAAATCAAGTACTTTGTAAAACTCATTTAGATTTTTCCATGGACTTCTAAATCTTCTTTTTCCAAATAAAACTTCTTCAAAACAGTACATATATTTTATATCTTCAGGAGTTTGAATCTCTTTATCTTTGATTTCAAAATATTTAGTTTTAAATAGGGAAATCAGCCAATTTTCATCAAGCATTGAAATAATATCAAGCTCTTTTGTTTTATCTTGATTTTTAAAATTCCATAACATAGAGATATTATTTGAAATTTTTTCATTTATATCACCTGATTCAAAATATTTATCCGATAAATATTGAACTACATTTTCAAGAAGCGTATCTGTTTTTGCAATTCCATGATTAAAAATTACTTTTTTATAAAGATTAAATCTCATTTCAAGCATATGTTCTAAATCAATTAAACTCATATCAAAAAAACTCAAATAAAATTTTTCATCTTTTTCAACTAAAACAGCTTGTTTTGTGATTCTAATATGGTCATTTGGACCTGTTATGTAACCACTTGCTAACATATCTCTATTTATATAATCAAGCCTATCAGCATCAACCGTACTATCTATAAAGTTATGTAAAACTTTGAAATCAAATCCTTCAAAAATCTGTTCTTCAAAAATCAAAATAGCTAATCTTTTGATTAGTTTCAAATACTCTTTTTCATGGGTTTTTACAAGTAGTTCTTCAAGTTCATAATCAAAAAGTAATTTTAAAAGATTTTCTCCAATAGCTTCGTGTAAAACTTCTTTACTATTATTTGTAATCTCTTCATAATTGTTTTTAAATCTAAGCTCTTTTTCACAAAGAATCTCTAAATTTTGTTCTTTTTGTTTTATCTTGTCATAAACTTTTTTCAAAGCATATTCAACTTGATGTGAAAATGGTAGATGTCCAACATCGTGAAGTAAGGCAACTATTCGTAAAGTTTGTAAAAAAATAGTATAAGTTGCTCTTTGAGCTTTTGATTTTGTGGGAATTGTAAATTGATATAAAGCTTTATTATCAAAATATTCCATATCATCAATACTTACTTTTAGATTTTCTTCTTTTATGATAAAAACTATCACTTTTTTCAAACTTGATAAAAAATCATTTTTTGTTCTTTTATCTGCATTAAGTAGGGCATTTTTAAACATAAAAGAGGCTAAATGCATAGTTCCAAGACTATGAATAAACCTCTTTGTTGTAATTGATGGATATGAAAAATACGCCAAAGCATTTTGTGTTATAAATTGTAATCTATTTACTATTTTTGTTTGAAGAATTTTATCTTCAAGTTTCGTGTACTCAATATGATTGTATATTGTGTCATTTATAAGTCTATTTTGTATTTTTTATCCTTTTGATTTTTTCAAAACAAATTATACAATGAATTAAATAAGTATGAAATTTTCATAATTATTTTGCTAAATTTAAAATCTTTTTAGATATTTCTAAGGTTATATATACTCATCTATATTTTTTCTTTATTTTTCCCAAACTCTATTTTTGTTGGTTATAAAAACTAAAATCTCACATTTTCTTTCTGATAATTTTTGTTTTTTATTTTAATTAAAATTTGACTAAATAGTACTCGCATCAATAACATATCTATATCTTGCTTTTTTATTTAAAACATCTTTCCATGCTTGATTTATCTCATGGGCTTTGATAATTTTAATTTGAGGGTAAATTTTATTTTTAGCACAATAGTCCATTACCTCTTGAGTTTCTGGAATTCCACCTATTAGTGAAGCATTAAAATTAACTCTTGTAAAAGCTAATCCTAAATTATTAAGAGTTAGTTCAAATCCATTTGGCATTCCAACTTGAGTGTATGAACCATAAGGTTTTACTAACGATGCATAAGCTGCCACATCATATTGGCTTGGAATAGTTGAAATCATATAATCTAATTTTTTATAATAAGGGTCTAATTTTTCCATTGAATCAACTACAATTACTTCTTTTGCACCAAATGATAGAATATCTTTTACTTTATCTTTTGATGTTGTAAATGCATATACTTCAGCTCCTTTTGATACAGCTAATTTTACTGCCATATGTCCTAACCCACCAATTCCAGCAACACCAACTTTAGTACCTTTTTTTAAATTAGCTTTCATTAAAGGTGAATATGTTGTAATTCCTGCACATAAAAGTGGTGCAGCTTCTTGAAAACTTATATTTTCTGGAATTTTAATTGCAAAATATCCTTTTACAACAATATTTGTAGAATATCCACCTTGTGAGATTCCTGTAGGTGAAGATTTTTCAGGAAATCCATAGGTAAATACTGTTTCATTACAATATTGTTCTTCGCCTGTTTTACAATCATCACATTCTAAACAACTATCAACCATACAGCCAACACCAGCCCTATCGCCAATTTTAAATTTAGTTATATTTTTTCCAATTTCTTTAACAATACCTACTATTTCATGTCCGGGAACTTGAGGATATTGTTGTTCTCCCCAATCTCCTTTGATTTGATGAATATCAGAGTGGCAAATACTTGCGTATTTGATTTCTATTAATATATCATTATCTCCAACTGCTCTTCTTTCAAATTCCCAAGGTTTTAGTACTCCTGAATTATCAAATGCTGCATAACCACGAGATTTTATGTTTGGTTTAGTTGTTGACCATTCAGTTGCTAATAGATTAGTTGAATTAGAAGCTAGTACTAAAGCAGTTCCTGCCATTACTGTTGTTTTTATGAATTCTCTTCTTGATGATTCATTATTTATCGTTTCCAATATAATCTCCTATAGTTTTAATAATTAATTAAATATATTATAAATCAATATTTATTTTTACAATAGAATATTTGTCCATACAAGATGCCTAATTCTCTAAAAAGATAAATTTATTCTAAATTAGGCAATTTTTTCTTTTGAAGAAGTAACATATGTTTTAGGAGATACTCCAAACATTCTTGAAAATTCTCGACTAAACTGCGAGGGACTTTCATAACCTACCATATATGCAACTTGTGAAATTTCTATATTTCTTACCATTAAAAGTTGTTTTGCTTCTTCAAGTCTAAGTTTTTTTTGGAACTGAATAGGAGACATAGAAGTAACTGTTTTAAAGTTTTGATATAAAGATGATTCGCTCATTTGAATCAAATCAGCTAATTCTTTGATATTGAGTTTTTCACTAAAATTGTTTTTTATTTCACTAATTACTTTTACAATTTTATTTGATGTAGTTCCATCCATAGCAAATTTATTTAAAAAATATCCACTTTTATCATTTACTAAAGTGTATAAAATCTCTTTTATTATAAATGGTGATAAGTAATTTATATCTTCATTTGGTTTATCTAGTAGTTTGATAAGTCTTGAAATCGGCTCATATAATCGTAAGTTTAAATCATCAAAAAAAAGACCTTTTTCCGATTTTTTTTGAAATTGAAGTTTTTGTGGATTTGTATTTTTCAATACTTCATAAATATCTTCAATTTTAAATTTTATTCTTAATGACATATAAGGTTCATTTTGTGAAGCTTGGGTTATTTTTACAATAGCCGGAACATGAGCTGAAGAGAGCAGATATTCATTGTGATTGTAAGCATACATTTTATCACCAAAACCTACAGCTTTACTTCCTTGTAGAATAATACATAAAGATGGTTCATACATGATACTGCTAAATTCTGATAGAACCTTTGAAAAATAAAGATCTAAACAAGGTATTTCAGATTGAATTGCTACACTTAAATCATATTTATTTTTAAGAAAATCAATCAAATCAAATCGATATTCATCTAAATGTTTGTTCATAAAATTTCCTTGAATTAAATATTGAAGTTTATTTTATTATATAAAATAACTGAACAAAACAATATAAAGATTCTCTAATTTATTTGCCTAATTCTCCAATTTATATATTTAGAGAATTAGGCAAGTGATTTGTAAAATTGTTCTATTGGAAAAGTTTGTATTTATCTATAATTAAAATAGATAAAAATTTTATAGAAGGAAGAGAATATGAATTATGTAATTATAAATAATAAAAAATATGAATTAAAAGATATTCCACAAGATACGCCAATTCTTTGGGTATTAAGGGATTACTTAAATATGACAGGAACAAAATTTGGTTGTGGAGTTGCTCAATGTGGAGCCTGTACAGTTTTACTTGAAAATAAAGCAATAAGAAGTTGTTCAACTCCTATTAGTGAGGCTTTTAGTAAAAACATTACAACTATTGAAAATAAAGATGATATTGAGTTAAAAGCTTTACGAATTGTTTGGCGTGAAAATGATGTTGCCCAATGTGGATATTGTCAAAGTGGACAGATTATAAACGCAGCTGGACTTTTAAAATCAAATGCAAATCCTTCAAATGAACAAATAAAAGAAGCAATGAATGGAAATATTTGTAGATGTGGAACTTATAACAAAATCTTAAAAGCTGTAACAACAGTGGCAAAAGGATAAAAAATGAAATTAACTAGAAGAGACTTTTTAAAAAATAGCACACTTTTAACTTCTGCTTTTGTTATTGGATTTCATCTTCCAATAAAAGGAATGGCAGCTCAATTAGAAAATAAAAAAGAGATTATTGAACGAAATGCTTTTATTAAAATTAATAAAGATAATAAAATTACATTTATTCTTGGTCAAGTAGAGATGGGACAAGGAGCATATACAGGAATTGCTATGTGTATTGCTGATGAGTTAGATGCTTTTTGGGATGAGATTATTTTTGAACCAGCACCTGTAAAAGATGTTTATAATATTCCTGGAATGCCTATGATGTTAACGGGTGGTTCTATGAGTATTAAAACTCAACAACAAAGAGTTAGACTTGTAGGTGCAACTTTGAGATTTATGCTTAAATCTGCTGCTGCAAAAAAATGGAAAGTAAGAGTTTATGATGTAGAAACAAAAGACTCTTATGTTATAAATAAAAGAACAAAAGAGAAATTATCTTATGGTAGTTTAATTGATGAAATAAAAAATATGCCAATTCCAAGTGATGTGAAATTAAAAGAAAAAAATGAGTATAACTTAATAGGAACAAGAGTTAAAAGACATCCAATTGAAGTTGAAGAAAAAATAACGGGAAAAGCAAAATTTGGTATTGATGTTAGACTTCCTGATATGAAATACGCGGCACTCGTACAACCAAGAGTATTTGGTGCAAAAATTAAAAGTTATGATGACTCAAAAGCAAAAAATATGGCAGGAGTTTTAAAAATAAAACAACTTCCAAATGAAAAAATTGCTGTAATAGCAAATCATTGGTATCAAGCAAAACAAGCAAGTGAAGCAATAGATGTTGTTTGGGATAATGGTGAATTTGAAAAAATCAGTACAGCTGATTTAGAAAAAGAGTATAAAAGCTATTTAGGTAAAGAAGATTTACCAATAATGAAAAAAGATGGAGATACTCAAACTGCATTTGATAAAGCTTTTAAAGTTGTAGAGGCCGAGTATTCTTTTCCATTTTTAGCCCATGCTCCAATGGAACCACTAAACTGTACAGTTCATCATCAAGGTTCTAAAGCATTTATGTCTGTTGGTGGACAATTTCAAACATTATATAGAGGAACAGCAGCAAAGATTTTAGGAATAAATCCTGAAAATGTTGAATACTATAACAACTATTTAGGAAGTAGTTTTGGAAGACGTGCAAATCTTTCAAGTGACTTTGTTGTCGATGCTGTTTTGGTTGCCAAAGATGAAGCTTATCCTATTATGACTTTATGGACAAGAGAAGATGATATTAAAATGGGTTATTATAGACCTATGACTTTAAGTCATGCAAAAATGGCTGTTGATGAAAAAGGAAATATAACAGCTTTTAAAGCTGATTTAATCAATCAATCTTTAACAAAAGGAACAATGTTTGAATCAATGATGTTTAAAGACGGTATTGATAAAACTCAAAGAGAGGGAATTGAAGATCATCCGTATAAAATATCAAATCACGATTTAAAAGCATTTTGTCCAACTTCCCCTGTTACTGTTTTATGGTTGCGTTCAGTTGGACATACTGTTAGTGCACATATTGTTGAAAATATAATTGACCAAGCTGCTGTTTCTATAGGCGCTGACCCACTTGATTTTAGAATTAAAAATTTACAAAATCCAAGATTTGTAAAACTACTTGAAAATGTAGCAGCCCAATCAAATTGGTACAAAAGAGAAAAAAATAGCGGGTTTGGAGTTGCAATTGCTGAAAGTTTTGGCAGTATCGTGGCTTATATAATAAAAGTAAAAGTTGAAAACAATGATTACAAAGTGCAAAATGTTTGGGCTTGTGTTGATTGTGGAATGGCAGTAAATCCACTTGGAATTGAAAATCAAATTGAAGGTTCAATTAACTTTACAATTGGATATATTAAATCAGCTCAAATTACACTTACAAATGGTGCAGTTGACCAAAACAATTTTTATGATTATGAAGTAAATAGACTAAAAGATGCTCCTGAAAGTATAAAAGTTGAAATCATAAATTCAGGTGAAAAAATAGGTGGAATAGGTGAGGTTGGAGTTCCTCCTATGTTTGCAGCTGTTATGAATGCTTTAGCTGATGCAACTGGAAAAAGATATACAAAATTTCCAATAAAACTGGGATAATTTTATGTTTAGTGATAAAAAACATCTAAAATTTATTGAAAAATGTAAAAATGAAAAACTTGATATTGTAGTAACCAGTGTTGTTGAAACATCTGGTTCTACTTATTCAAAAGCTGGAAATATAATGCTTGTAAATTCAAATGGTGAATTTACAGGTGTTTTAGGAAGCAAGTTTTTACAAAACAAAATAATAGAATCTTCACTAAAAGCTTTAGAAACTAGAAAAATAGATACTTTTGAATCAATTCCTTTAGATGAATCATCTGGGCATGGAACTTCAAAATATAAAATTGAGCCATTTTTTTATGAAGAAAATTATGGCAAAATTTACGAATATATAAAAAAGCCATATTCTGTTTTGATTTTTGGTTCAGGCGCTCATGTGACTTCTTTTATTTTTATGGCAAATTTAATGTCTTGGAAAACAACAATTATTGATGTGAAAATTTCTAAAGAGTTTGTAAAAGAAGCTGATGAGGTAATAGAACTTAAAAATCTTGAAGATATTTTATCTATGGATTTAAACTCTTATGATGCTTCTGTGATTTTGAGTCATAGTCCAAAAAACGATGATATTTACTTAAAAGCTTTGCTTAATTCAAATATGAATTATATTGGAATGATGGGAAATAAAAAAAATATGCAAAGAATAAAACAAGAGTTTAATTTGCAAAATGATAAAAGATTTTTTGCACCAATTGGACTTGATATTGGCGGAAATACCCATCAAGCTATTGCACTTTCTATTTGTTCACAAATAGAAGCTAGAAAAAATGGAAGAATTTAAATGGAAAAATTTAAAATGAAATACTCTAAAGATTTAGCAGTTGTGATTTTAGCAGCGGGAATTTCTTCAAGATTAGGAGATATAACAAAACAACTTGTAGTTTATAAAAATGAAACTTTATTAAAAATTGCAGTTAAAAAAGCACTTAAAATCTCAAAAGATGTTTTTGTAGTTTTAGGGCATGAAAAAGAAAAATGTGAAAAAGAGTTGGAAGATTTTGATGTAAATATCATTTATAATTCCAAGTACAAAAAAGGAATGGGCTCAACACTCTCTTTAGGAATAGGGCATACCAAAGAGTTTAATCATACTATGGTTATGCTTTGTGATCAACCTTTTATTCCCATATCTTATTTTCAAGCTTTGAAAAAAAATATTCAAAATGAAAATATAATTGCTTCTTCATACGAAAAAAACAAAAATTCAAAAGTTCCAGCAATTTTTCCTAAAAAGTATTATGATGAACTTTTAAAACTAGATGCAGATATTGGAGCAAAAGAAATCTTACAAAAAGAGAGTTGTATCAATATTCAATTAAAAAAAGATTTTTCTATTGATATTGATACACTCGAAGATATGAAATTTTTAGAGATTTTATAAATAGAAAAGATTAATTAATCTTTTCTATTTTCAAATATTCTCTCTGTAAATTGGGCAAATTTCCCACGAACTGCTTTTTCAAGCTCAATTGCAAACATTTTAAGTTCAGGATGAAATTCATTTGTTTGTTTTAAAAGAGTTGTTAATCCGTTATTATATTTATTTAAATATAAATTATCGATTTGTCTGTTTGACCCAATAACTATTGCCATACAACTTTCATCAAGTCTTGAAAGTATCAACTGAGTTGTTTTTTCACTAGAGTTTTGCCATTCGTCCATTATCACAATTGAAGCTGATAGAGTTCTTCCTCGTGCTTCCCCTGGCCAAAGGGTTTCTATACAATATTTTGATTTTAATTCATCAATTTTCGATTCTATTGATTCTTGATTTTCTCTATTTTCACTTTTCTTTAATTGTTTTTTTGCAATAAATTCTAATGTATCGCTCAAAGCCATATTATAGATTCTAAATTTCTCATCATTTCCTGATAAATATCCAATATCAGCACCTTTATCCAGCGATTCTATAGAGTTTCTAACATATACAATTTTGTCATATAAACCTAAATCTATAAGTCTCATGGCACTTACTATTGACATCAAAGTTTTTCCACTTCCAGCTTTTGCATCAATTACTAATAAATCATACATATTTGATAAAATCGCTTTTGTGAATAGTTTTTGTTTTAAATTTACAGGTTTTACATTTAATGCTTTAAAATCAGTCTCATTTAAAACATCAACTCTTTTATCATGAATAATTGCATACTCTATATTTCCATCACTGCTTTCAAAACTATAAGCAAAGTTTTCAGGCTCGTAATTTTCATCTATTAATGTAATATCTTTATTTTCTAAACTATTAAATAAAGATGAGTCAAACTCAATGGATTTTACAAAATTGAATCTAGGAACTGTTGATTTATCATCATGAAGGGTTTCTGTTTTTATACTTTTAAAAAGGGCAAAGGTTCTAGCGTACACATCTAAAGATAAAAAGATCGTTTGACAACCTTTGTAGTATTCTTGGGCGATTGAAGCCACTTCAATAATTCTTTTATCATTTGATTCAGAGATATGAATTTGCTCAATTACCGTATCATATTTATCTTTTGAAATAATATCAAGATTTAGTTCATCATTAAAAAGTTTCACAACTTTAAAGCCAAGTTTATAATCAACTTCTTTTATTTTCATCTTTGCTAATAATCTTGCAAACTCTCTTGAATAATACCCAAGTTCATTAACTAACTTCTTTTTATCCTCTAATTCAAGAAGTACAGTTTCAGGTACTACGATGTGGTTAGTTTTATTGTCGGAAATTTTGTAGAGATTTTGAAGGTTTTGTAAGATGATGTTTGTGTCAAGGACATATACTTTTTCTTTCATAAGAAATTCTAACATATAAAAATAACAAAAAAGTTACAAAAATGTAAATTTTTGCACAAATTTAATAAGGGTCTATTCTTGATTTCTTAACTTTACATAAATAATTGTATAATAGCTATCGAATTAAATTATTTATTTAAGGATTTTTTTGAGTTTAACACTAGTATACAGTTTATTATTTATAGCTATTTTAATTATTATTTATTTACTTTCTAAGTTAAAAGAAGATAGAAAATTAAAAAGAGAAAATCACATATTAAGACAATATAGAGAAGTAGTAGAGGAAAGTAATATTATTTCTAAATCTGATTTAAGAGGTAATATTACTTATGTAAATGATAAATTTTGTGATGTTACTTTATATAAAAGAGATGAGATTATAAATAAACCTCATAGTTTATTAAAGGGAGAAAATTCTAAAGAGATTTTTAAAGAGTTATGGCAAACAATAACTAATAAAAAAACTTGGCATGGAGTTTTGAAGAATAAGAGAAAAGATGGCGAGTTTTATTATGTAAATATTACAATTAAGCCTATTTTAGATGAAGATAATGAAATAATAGAGTACATCGCAATTAGACATGAAATAACAGATTTAATTCATAAATCAGTTGAATTAGAAAAAAGTTTAAGGGAAGATTTTTTAACTAAAGAGGGAAATAGATTTAAATTATTAGAAGATATTAAAAAGTCAAAAAAACCTTCTTTAGCTTTATTGGATATAAATAGATTTGGTGAAATAAATGATTTTTATGGATATGAAGTAGGGGATGAAGTTTTAAGAATTATTTCAAATGAGTTTAGAAAATTTATAGGAAATAAATACTCTTTATATAGAATTTATTCTGATGAATTTGCAATTTTAGCAGATAATGAAGATCGTGAGCATTTTATTAGATTTATAAAATTAATTACAGATTCAATCTCTTCTGTTCCTTTAGTAATAAAAGGTAAAGAGATATATGTTCAAATGGCTTTTAGCCTCTCTTTTGAAGAAAAAAATAGTCTGAAAAAAACTGCAAATATAATAAAACGATATTCAAAAGTAAATAAAGATGTCCATATTTATGATAAAAAATTAGAAATTGAAAAGATTTATGAAAAAAATATTATGTGGACTAGCAAACTAAAAAAAGCGTTTGAAAGCGATAGTATTGTTCCTTATTATCAAGCAATTTATAATTTAAAAACAGACAAAATTGAAAAATATGAAGCTTTAGTTAGATTAATCGATGAAAATGGAATTGCAATTTCTCCATATTATTTTTTAGATATTGCAAAAAAATCAAAACAATATTTAAAACTCACAAAACAAGTTGTAAAAAAATCATTTGAATATTTTAAAGATAAGGATTATGAATTTTCTATAAATTTAACTTTTGAGGATATAAAAAGTAAAAATATATCTTCATTTGTAATAGAGATGTTAAAAGAGTACAACATTGCTTCAAAAGTTGTGTTTGAAATAGTAGAATCAGAAGGCATTGAAGATTTTTCACAAGTTAATAATTTTATTGATACAGTAAGAGCTTTGGGTTGTAAAATTGCAATTGATGATTTTGGTTCAGGATATTCAAATTTTGAATATCTTATAAAATTAAATGCAGATTATATAAAAATAGATGGTTCTTTAATAAAAGATATTTTAATAGATAAAAACAGTAAAGAGATTGTAATAACAATAGTTGATTTTGCTAAAAGACAAGGATTTAAAACTATCGCAGAATTTGTTTCATCAAAAGAGATATTTGATAGGGTTAAAGAGTTAGGAATTGATTATGCTCAAGGATATTATATTTCTGAACCAAAGCCTGAAATTTTGCTAGAAGCTTAAGAGTTTTTACTCTTAAGCTTTTGATAGTTTAGCAAGATTATTAATCATTGAAATTGCAGATTCATCATTTAAAGGTTTTTCATAAGTTGTTAAAATCTCTCTAGCAAGAATATTTGCTCCTAAATGTTGAAACATTATTCTCATAGCTTGAAGTCCTTTTGCTCCACCTCCACCGCTGTGAGTTGCAAGAGCAACTATTTTTTCATTAAAAGCATCTCTCCAATCTTTTGTAGCTCTTGAAGTCCATGCCATAGCATTATTTAAAACTGGTGGCATTACTCCATTGTATTCAGGAGCTATAATAATAAATGCATTTAATGCTAATATCTTTGAAGCTAAAGTCAAAGCATTTTCAGGTATTCCATTTTCTTGTTCTTCTATTGTACTGTAAAGTGGTAATCTTAAATCAACTAAATTTATTAATTCAACATCATGGTTTTGGCTTTTTGCTAATTCTTGTAATTTTAATCCTAATTTTAAATTGTTATTAGAACTAGCTACTAATATTCCTATTTTTGACATATTTATCCTTGTATATATTTTTAAAGTAAGATTATATCCTAGGAATACTTTTATGTAATATAAGACAAAAAATATCTTAAATATTAAGATGAATTTAAATAAGGTGGTTTTTATTAAAATGATTTGTTTAAAGGGAAGTTTGTGTGTAATACAACGTGGTGCGAATGGGTATATTTAACAGTTCAGCAAAGCCCCAATTAAAGGTATTTTGATACATTTTTTGTCCTTTGAATTAAGTTTCTCATAAGTTTCACACTTTTATTCTAGCAATAATAAAATTAAAAGTAAAATATAAAAAACCTTCAAAATGACACCTATTTCAAAAGATACCCTTTCCCCCTTACTATAGTAAATAAGAAATTCAATTTTTCCTATTTTTTTCCTCTAATTTTTACTTTTTCAAACTTGAAAATCTTAAACAATAGAAAAGAACAAAAACAACCCTAAAACATCAAAATTAAACATTATCTATATCAAATGATTAAAAAAGGTCTTTTTGATTAATAAGGGTGTTTTTGATTGAAATTTAGATTATTGAATTTGGAGCAAAATGATACCTATTTCACAAGTTGATTTTTTGCTACTTTTTGAAGCAATTAAAAAAATAGGAAAATAAAAAAATAGAAGTCTAAAATTTGATTAAAAAGTAGGAAGTTTAATAAAAAAAATGAATATAAAAAGGTATATTCCTCACTGTTTCTTTTGTGTTTTTTGGAACAAAACTATTTATATATCAAAATCACTTTATATCAAAAAAGATAATATCACTATAACTTTATAGACTTAATATTTTAACCCTTAACCTTATTTCATAAAATTATATAATTAACCCCATAAGAGTTATTTAATATATAAATACACATATAACTATTATATAAATTAAAATAAATAAATCTTAATTCAATTTAGTAAATTATAAAAATTAACCCTTACTAATATCTATTAACTTAAATAACTAACAATAATAAAAACTATCATATAACTATAACCTTAACCCCATAACATTATTTAATAGGGGAGTGTAAAAATAACAAAATTTTAACACCCCCACCCATACTATAAAAACATAAAAGATATGAGAGTAAAAGACTTAAAAGTCGTCTTGACAAACTTTTAACTAACTGTGAGCAAAATTAAAGAAAAATAAAAATTAACTAAAAATAATTAAATTATAAAAAATTAACAAAAAGAGAAAAAAACATTTTATAATATAAATAATTAAGAAAAAAGGTTAAAAGTGAGTTTGAATATCTCAAAAAGTTTTTTGGAAGTAGAGAATATAAAATTATCTAATCAAGGTAAAGAATTAAATTATAAACAGATAGAAAACTTATATTATAAATTAAACTATTTAGATAAAAATAATGATAACTATATAGATAGTTTTAAAGATATGATTAACAAATTAGAAAATAGTTATATTAATAAATCTTCTAAAATGCTAGAGTATTTTGTTAAAAATCTTTTAAAATTTAAAAATATTAAAACAGGAGAAATCAAAGATTACACTTATAATAAGAGTGGAATATTTAAGTATTACAATGACTTTAATTATGCAATTAAAGATAATAATATTAAAGATTTAGAATTAACATTTAAAGAACATAATAAAGGGGAATTCCTAAGTAATAAAGACAAATTATATAGTATTAAAAAAATAAGTAAAGTTATGTATTTAGATTATATTAATATGGAAAAAGAAAAAATATTTATAACTTTTACTTTACCTAATAAATCATTTCATAAATTTAATAAATTTGGTTTTCAAACAGATACATATAACTCAAGTGATAAATTTGAAGAAAATATTATTAAAGGTTTAAAATACTTAAATGAAATACACAGATATTTTTATCATACTTTAAAGTATCAAATAAAAAGATATTGTAATAAACAAAATATAAAAGATAAAAATAAAATGATAGTAGATTTTATTAAAATATTAGAACCTCATAAGTCTTTAGATGGACATTTACACTCTTTATTTTATATAGATAATGAATTTACACCTTTAATAAAAAAAGTTTATAATATGACTGTTGAAAGATTTGAATTATTACAAACAAAATTTGAAATATTGGAAAATTCAAAAGGAGCAACTTATCTTAATAAATATCTTTTAAAAACTACAAAAACAGAAAACCTATTTTATAATCAATATAAAAGATATTTTAATGATATTAGGTTTTTTAGTTCTTCAGGGTTTAGACATACTACACAAGAAAAAATAGAGATAGTTTATAAGTATATAAATGAAAATAATAAAGAATTATTAGAAATGTATAAAAAAACAGATAAACCTTTATATTATCATTTAGAAGAATTAATTATCAATAATGTTTTTGAATTTGAAGAAAAAGAAATATTAAGAACTTCAATTAATTACTTAGAAATTAAAAATCAATATAAAAATCTAGTTGCAACTTTTAAAAAGTTAGATAATAAACAAAAACATAAAAATAAAGAAAGGTTAAAAAATAGAATTACTCAATATTTTAAAAATAAAATTATTAAAAATTTAAAAGAATATATAACTATCATTAAACATAAATCTATTAATAAAGTTTTTTATAAAAAAGAGTTAATTATTAATAAAGAAGAGTGGGAAATTTTAAAAGTTTATGGTGTAGATTTTCAAAATTTAAAATTAAATCCTTTTAAAAATGAGGAAATCTTTAACAAAACATTTAATTATAATTAATTTTCTATCAAATAAATACAAAAAAATCACTAAAAAAATATAACTTCATAAAAATTTATTAAATTTATTAATAAAAACTTCCCTTATTATCAGAAGAAAAAAAACTTTTGAAATTTCTTAAAATTTTCTTAAATTTTTTAAGAAAAATTAACAAAAAGAAAAAATTACATCTTATAATAACACTATAAAACAATTAAGTTTGTTTTAAGAATACAAAAAAATAAAGGAAAAAAAATGAAAGAGTTTATGAAAATAGAGTTGTTAATTAAAGTTAGTGGGTTTGATATGAATGAGGATGGAACTTTCCAAATTCAAAATGTTAGTTTTAATGAAGCTGGGAAATTAGTTAAAAATACTGTAAAGGTACATAAAAATATAAATGAAGAAACTTTAAAAAGTTTAGTTGGTAAAACTGTAAAAGTTGAAAATGTTGAAGAATATAAAAAAGGTTTTAAATTCTATTATGCTGGTAAAGATATTAAAAAAATTGATAAAGATGTAGAGTTTGAATTAAACAAAGAAATCACTTTAAAAGTTGATAATTTAGTAGAGAGTAAAGAAGATACAACATTACAAAGTATAGTTATAAATGGAACAAGAACAGACTTATTTAACTTAAAAATTAAAGGTATTAAAAAATCTTTATTAGAAGAGTTTAAAGGTAAAAAAGTAGTTATTAAAAATGTGAGAGTTGCAAAAACAGATATGGGAACTTTTTATAGTTCTAATGTAAAACCAATACTAATAAATCAATAAAAGACCTAAGGGAATAAATTTCCTTTAGGGTTAATCAAAAGGGGTTAAAAATGTTAAAACATTATATAGAAGAGTTAAATTTAATTTTTATGGAAAGATTAGAATATATTGAAAGTGTTGAAGATTATTTAATTTTAAAAGAACAAATAGAAGAGTTAAATAATTGTTATAAAGATTTATATAAATTATTAGATAAAAAATTATTAGAAATATTTTAAAGGGTGGAAAAAATGAATATAGATGTTGCAGTTGATAATATGGACTTTAATGTATTTGAACAAATGGACATTAATGAGAGAAAAAGAGAGATTATGAAGAGTTTTAATTATGTTCTTACTGATTATATACATAATGAGGAATATATTAAATTAACTATGAGAGAGATTGAATTAAATGGGGTTAATTATGATTTATTTTAACAATATTATTAATAATAACAAAACATTTAAAACCTTAGTAATTTGTTTATTATCATTGAATTTAGTATCTGCATTTTTTGCTACTAGCATTAATGTAAATATTACAAATGAAAAGACTTTAACAAATGAAGAGATATTAAACAAAATTATAAGAATTGAAGAAATGAAAAAAGAACCAAAATTTACAAATGAGGAGTTAGGAAAATGAAAAATAGAAAAGGAATAACTATTTATTTAGAAAGTGAAGAGGATAAAGAAAATTATTTTATATTTAAAAGATTAATTAAAAGAGATAAAGAAGTCTTAAATATATCTAATTTTTTTAGAATAAAGTTAAGAGAATATGTAAAAAACAATATATAAAGGGTTAAAAATGGAAAAGAAAATCAATTATGAATTTGACAGTTATGACAAGTTTGGAAACTTAAATGGAAAATATTTTGTGGGAATGTTATTTTTTTTATTCTTTTTATCATTTTTAATTTTACTTATTTTTAAAAATGTTATAAAATTACATTCAATAAACATTGAAATTATTTTTAATGGTTTAATTATAGATTTTAAGAATATGATAGGAATTTATAAATTAAGTCATTTTGAGGGTTTATTGGGTTCTTTTACAACATACATTGTTATTAGTTTATTAGTAGTTTTTTATTATATGTATGAAACTTATTTAATGAAATTTGAACAAAGAAAACTAGCAAATTTTGGGCTTGAAAATTATTATTTAAAAAAGAGGCTTAAAGATGGGTTTATATATGAAGTAGTCCCTGGGGAAGTTATGGAATATGACAAATTCTTAAAACAGTTTAATAATATGATACAAAGAAATAAAATGGGTTCTTGTGAAATTAAAAGAACTGGAAAAGTTGGGGTATTAGTTAGATTTAAAAATCCTACTCCTTCAATAGAAAATTTAAAAGGTTTAAACCCTATTAATTTCATGAAAAAAGGTTTCTTATTTTTAGGTTTTGAGGGTGGTTTTAAAATAAAGAAAGTTTCTAAATATGTTAAATTAAGTGATTTGCCCCATAGTTTTGCATTATTGGGAACTTCTGGAGGTGGTAAATCTAATACTTTAAATCATATATTATTTAGTATTTTTTATAATTTTGAAACAGTTTTTGAACTTAATTTTATTGACTTTAAGGGTGGGGTAGAGGCTCAACCTTATCAAAAATTAGAAGAAAAATATAAGACTGGTAAAATTTTTACTTATGCAGATAATAGACTAGAATTATATAAAAAATTGGTTAGATTAGACATTATTAATAAATCAAGACAAAAGTTTTTAATACAACATAATAAAAAGAAATTTACTAACTATTTTATCTATGTTTTTTTTGATGAAATTGCTGAGATATTAGATTATAAAGCAAATGATAAAAATGACAAAATCATTTATGATAAAACAAAAGAAATTATTGAAAGTTTATTTAGAACTGGTAGAAGTTCAGGGTTTAAATTGTTTTATGCTACTCAAATATTTACAAGTGTGGGAAGTGGTATAACTAACTCTATAAAGAATAATACTATTTTTAGGATACTACATAAAACAGAGAGTGATGAGGGTATTAATTCAGTTATTGATAAAGAACCATTAGAAGAAAGAGGTATCAATGTTAAAGAGTTTGGAGTGGGGGAAATGATAATCAAAAATGAAAGTGATTATTATAATGTTAGGACTTTATACATTCCTGATAATTTCACTAAATCAATTAAAATTAATTCTTCTTCTATTGGTGAAAAGTTTAAAATTTCAATGAATGAACATATTAAAAACACTATAAAAGATTACTCATTTGAGAATAATATTTATAGTGCTGAGGAGTGTTTAAGGGATTTTGATATAAAATCAGAGAATTGATTTAGAGCGGCGTTGATGCCGGCTTCACTTCTAGGTGGAATTGATGTAGCTATGTTTTCAGGATTTGTGTTCTTAGGAACTTTCTTAATTTTAATACTGATTAAAGGAGGTCATATGATAAAAAACAATTCAAACATAAACAACTTAACAACGGGAATAATTTCGTCTTTAATAGCTACTGAAATCCACCAAGTGTGGTAATTTTGAACCTTGCTCTAAGTCAATATTAAATTTTTTGCATTTTTAATATTACAACTTATAAATTTTGTATTGTGTAAAATAGAATTTTTAAAATTTGATTTTTTAAAGTTTATCCCTTTGAAAATGCAATTTGTTAAATTTGCTCCATAAAAATTTGTTAAAAATAATTTTGAACCAGTAAAATCACTATCTGTTAAATTACAGAAAGAGAAATTAGAGAATTTTAGATTTGATGCTTTAAAATTACAATTTCTTAAGCTAGATTGGGAAAAATTGGTTTTAAATGCGTTGATTTTTCTGAAATTCTTATTATCTAAATTTTTTTTCCCAATAATTGAATTCATAAATTTACACTCTGAATAATCTTCTTTATTTAATGTTGTCCATGATAAATCTCTGTCATTAAATCTTTTTGACTTTTTGAATTTTGAATTTTTGGTTTTTTTCTTCATTTTTTCCCTAAATAATCAAATAAAATTAAGATTAATATTATTGTTTTTTATTTTAGATAATACTTCTTTCCCAATATATTCAGAAAAATCAACATTATCCATTTTTTCTTTTAGTTTTTTATAATCTCTTTTCCCTCTGATATAGTGTTTATCTGTTATGTCTGATTTAGTAGAGTGTCCTATTATTGTTTTATAATCAAGTTCTTTAAATAAATCACTTAAAAATATTTCTTGTGAAAAGTTTTTTCTGAAACTGTGAATATTTAAACCTTCTTTTTTTTCTTTTCCAAAAACTTCTAATATTAAATCATTTAATTCTCTTCCCACATTTTCTTCTCTTGAGATTAAATCTTTTTTATGATTAAAAAATAAGAAGTCATCATTATCTTTATCTTTCAATTGGTTTAATATAGTATTTAACAAGTTTTTATGAATAGGAACAATTCTTTTAGCATAAGGTGTTTTTACTCCCTCTGTATCAATATAATCTTTTTCTAAATGTAAATGTTCTTTTTTTAATTGTAAAATTTCACCTCTTCTTAAACCTGTCATTAAAGCAAATTTGAAAAAGTTATATTCTTCTTTTAAAGTTTTTTGATTAAGGTAATTTGATAATTCTTTAAATTCCTCAGGTTTAAACTCTCTCCAAGTAGTTCTATAATTTTTAGATAATTTTTCTATATCATTAAAAATATTATGTGGTAAATATTGATTTTTAGTAAAGTAAGTAAATATTGTTTTTACTCTTTTTATAACTTCATCTATTGTAGCAGGAGTCTGTTTTTCATACTTTTCTAAGAGTTTAGAGTTATTCTCAATAAGAAGTTTTATATCTTTATTTTTTAACTCATCTTGTTTTTTATAATTTTTAGGAACATCAATAAGAAAGGTTCTAAATCTACTAGCATTTTGAACAGATAATTTACTTAATTTTGTATTTTCTCCAAAATAAACATATAAGTAATCCATACATTGATTATATTTATACATAGTCATTTTACTTGTAGTTTTAGAAGTTAATTTTAAAAATTCTTCTCCACATTGTTTTAATGTTAATTGAACTCTTTTATCATAATCATTTGTTATAACATTATCATATTTATTAGATAACCTTTTTACAACATTATTTGCTGATGCTTCAACAGTATCTAATAATTTCTTTTCTGCTTCATTCTCTGGAATTATATTTATATTGTCCCCAGCTCTTTGAACTATAAACATATTATTTAAATTATATTTTATATCCATTTTACCTAACCTGTAAATAATTTTATATTTTAGTATATTAGCATATACAAAATTAGTAGTTTGTAAAGATTTTTTAATTGTTTGATTATTTAGTTTAATAGAAAAGTAATAAATACTATTTCTTTTATAGAGATATTTATTATTTAATAAATTCATTCTCCCTAATTGTTTCTCAATTAGTTTAAGTTTCTCATAAGTTTCACATATTGGCTTGGAAGTCTGATTTTTAGGGGTTTGTTGATTAATATTCATGGTGCGAATGGTGAGAATCGAACTCACACTCCGAAACCGGAACGGGATTTTAAGTCCCGCGCGTCTACCTATTCCGCCACACTCGCACATGTGTATATAAAGATTTCAAAAGAAATGGTGGCTCGAGACAGAATCGAACTGTCGACACAAGGATTTTCAATCCTTTGCTCTACCGACTGAGCTATCGAGCCATTATTACTTTTGAAAAGTGGTGGTGAGAGAAGGATTTGAACCTTCGAAGCCGTAGGCGGCGGATTTACAGTCCGCAGGATTTGACCACTCTCCAACCTCACCGTTGAAAATTTTACTTAAACTAATGGATGGGGTAGAAGGATTCGAACCTTCGAGTGACGGTACCAAAAACCGTTGCCTTACCGCTTGGCGATACCCCATTAATTTAAGTGGACGGAATTATATACTTTTAATAATTAAAGTTAGCTAAAATTGTGAAATTTTAGCTAACTTTTTAAAATTTATGAGCTAACATAACTTGAGTAGATTTATTTTCTTCACTATGAGATACAAAAATAGAAGTATTATTATTTAAATAATTTGAAAGAACAGCTCCTGTTAATGCACCTAATGCATCAAAGGCTAAATCTTCATTTGAAAATTTATCATCATTTATTTCTTTTGCTAATCCAGGTAACGTTCCAATAACTGTTGCATAAGAAATTTTTTCAAAATCATTTAATTCTGTAAAGTTTTTATGAATAATTGTTTCACTGGCAAATCCAAAAACTGCTGAAATTCCATAATGCTTAGCAGAATTTGAATCTACAGCATGTAAATTAATTAATCCTACGAATCCAAGTAGTAACAAAGTTTTTTTTAATTTCATTAATTAGTCCTATATTTTTTCTTTTATTGTACCATATTATGATAATAATATAATCAATTGTTTAATTAAAAAATTCTTTACTAAGAACTTTAATTATGGTATTATTTTTGTGATTAAAAAATTATTTTAATCATTATAAAGGTGAAAATATGTTTATGGAACATTTGGCTTTGACATATAAATGTCATAGCTCAATAGGTAATAGTTTAGATTTAAATAATATGATAAAAGAAGTTCTTACAACATTTGTAGAAGAAACAAATGCTATAAACGGTTTTTTTTACCTAATTGATGAAAATGATAAGTTATACAAATATTTGACTTATGATGATAGTTTTGAATGTAATAAAGAGATATTACATGAGCAAATAAAAGATTTATCTTGTGTTCGAGTTTTTGATTTTAATGGGAAAAAAGTTTTACTTTTACCTTTGAAAAAGGGAATATTTTTCATTGTATTTCAAGATAGTGATATAAATTTTGAATTTGTAATTTCAATGTTTCAGGATTTAATTGTTAAATTAGATATTAGTATTGATGCTTGTTTAAATGTTCAGAAAATGAAAAATAAGAATAAAATATTAAATCACTTAACAAATGAGTTAAAAGAACAGCAACATAAATTAGTGGAATCTGATAAATATAAGAGTAATTTTTTGGCGAATATGTCCCATGAATTAAAAACTCCTTTAAATTCTATCCTTGTAATATCTTCAATAATGGCTAAAAATAAAAATCAAAAATTAGATGAAGAACAAGTTAGAAATATGAAAATTATTAATAGTTGTGGAAATGATTTATTAATTCTTATTAACGATATTTTAGATATTTCAAAAATAGAAGCTGGGGAAATATCTCTTCATTTATCAAAAACAAATATATTTGAATTAGTTGAGAATTTAGTTTCTGAAATGTTGCCATTAGCTACTGAAAAAGGTTTAGAACTAAATTATAGTTCAATCTCAAAAGAGCTATTTTTTTTATCAGATAGTCATAGAATTAAACAAATTATAAAAAATTTAATGAGTAATGCCATTAAATTTACAGAAAAAGGGACAATAGAAATAATTTTAGAAGAGAATGCTAATGATATTACTATAAAAGTAGTTGATGAGGGTATTGGAATAGCAAAAGAAAAAATAGAGTATGTTTTTGAAAGATTTAAACAAGCAGATGGAAGTACAACAAGAAAATATGGAGGTACTGGACTTGGTTTAGCAATTTCAAAAGAGTTAGCTATTTTATTAGGTGGGGATATAAAAGCATTTAGTGATTTGGGAAAAGGAAGCACTTTTGAGTTGATTTTACCTAAAAAAACAAATATTAAAAATATATCTGATGATAAGGTTTCTATATCTTCAAGAGATGAAAATATCGTAATTGAAGAGATTGTTTTATTTGATATGGAAGAGGTTGATGAAAAAGCAGAACCAGTAATTAAAGATGAAAAAATATTGGTAATAAATAGTGATTATGTATCTTTTTTCCCAATAGCTGTTTCCTTAAAAAAACAAAATCTTCATTTGACTTATTGTAAATCATTTAAAGAAGCTTATACTATTTTGGAAAATAAATATGATTTAATAATTATAGATGAGGATAATTCTGATATTGATTTATTTGAATTTTTGGATTATTGTAAAGAAAAAAAGATGAAAAAAATAGTTCTTAGTTCTAAAAAAATCGAAGAAGATGATTATTTAGAAAAAGAATTAATAAAAAGTGAATTATTGAATAAAATTTTGAATTATTTAGGAAGATAACGTGGAAAAATTTAATATCTTATTAGTGGATGATGTATCAGAAAATATATACTCTTTAAAAATGATGATTGAAGATAGTTTTGATGTAAATATTTTTTCAGCACTAAGTGCACAAGAAGGAATAGAAATTTTGATGAAAGAGAATATTGATTTAATTTTAACAGATGTTCAAATGCCTGAGATTGATGGTTTTGAATTTGTTGAGTATTTAAAAAATATTGAAAAAACAAAAAATATTCCTGTTATTTTTATTACAGGAATTTATGATAAAGATGAATATAAAACAAAAGGTTATAATTTAGGAGCTATTGAATATATTACAAAACCTATTCATGATATTTTGTTAAATTCAAAATTAAAAGTTTATATTGATATTTTTGAGAAAAGAAAAGTTGCCGAAGAGCAAATTGCTGCAAAAGATAAAGTATTAATTCATCAATCAAAAATGGCAACAATGGGTGAGATGATAGGTGTAATCGCACATCAATTAAAACAACCTTTGAATATCTTATCTTTGTATTGTACAGATGTGGAAGACTCTTATAAGTTTGAAGAAATTGATGATAAATTTATTGCTGATTTTTCAAAAAATACAAAAGAACAAATTAAATTTTTAAGTGGAACTATAGATGATTTTAGAGATTTCTTTAATCCAAATAAGCAAAAAAGAGTATTTGAAATAAAACATGCAATTGAAAAAACATTAAAACTAATGGGAAATCAATTTGACGTTAATGAAGTAAAATTAAATTTAGAAGTTGAAGACGAGAAATTTTTTGGAATAGAAACTGAATTAGAACAAGTTCTACTTAATATTATAAATAATTCAATGGATGCATTTAAAGAGAGAGATATTAAAAATAGAGAGATAACTATAAAGGTTTTATCAAAACAATCTTATACAATTTTGATTGTAGAAGATAATGCAGGTGGCGTAAAAGAGGAAAGTTTAGAAAAAATTTTTGATCCATACTATACAACAAAAGCAACTGGAACTGGAACTGGACTTTATATGGTAAAACTTGTGATAAAAAATAGTTTGCAAGGTGATTTAAAGATAAATAATAGTGAAAATGGTTTAAGATATATTATTGCTTTACCGCAAAAAGAAGAGAATTAATTCTCTTCTTTTAACTCTTCTTTTTTCTCACGGCTTAATCTTGAAATTAAAATATAAAATAGTGGAATAAATATAATTGCAATAAATGTAGCAGCTAACATTCCTCCAATTACTCCTGTTCCAATAGCATGTCTACTTGCCGCTCCTGCTCCATTACTTATAGCTAATGGAATAGTCCCAAGTGTAAATGCCAATGAAGTCATAATAATTGGTCTAAGTCTTATTTTTGCAGCTTCATATGCAGCATCCATTAAAGAAAAACCTTCTTTTTGTTTTTGTAAAGCAAACTCTACAATCAAAATAGCATTTTTTGCAGCAAGTCCAGCAAGAACCAAAAGTCCAATTTGGAAATAAATATCATTTTCTAAACCTCTTAAAAGTGTTGCTAAAATTGCTCCAAACATTGCAAAAGGAACAGCTAAAACAACAGAAATTGGTAATAACCATTTTCCATATAAGGCAGCTAAGATTAAAAATAATAAAACAATACCAAAAATAAAAGCTAAACTTGTACTGCTAGAAATTTGTTTTTCTTGGTAAGCTGTTCCAACCCAACTAATTGTGTAACCTGATGGTAAAACTTCATTTGAAACTTCTTCAATTGCTTTTAAAGCATCTCCTGAACTATATCCAAGTGCTGGTTGTCCTGAAACTTTTGCCGCTTGGAAGAGGTTAAATCTTTCTATTAAGTCAGCACCAACAACTTTTTTGATATTAACAAAAGAGCTAATTGGTAAAAGTTCTCCGTTGTTAGCTTTTACAAAAATGAATTTTAAATCATCTGCTGTTTTTCTATATTGGCTATCTGCTTGAAGATTTACTTTATACGTTCTTCCATATAAAGAGAAATCATTTACATAAAAACTCCCAAAAGTTGCATTTAATGTACTATAAATGTCAGCTACATTTACCCCTTTTGCTTTTGCTTTTGGGATATTTACATCAATTTTATATTGGGGAATATTTGCAGCAAGTGAGCTTCTTACTCCCATAAGTTCAGGTCTTTCTTTAGATTTGGCAATAATCTGATTTACAACTTTTTCTAAATCTTGAATACTTCCACCAGTTCTATCTTGAACATACATTTCAAATCCACCAGCAATACTCATTCCCATAATAGGAGGAGGTAAAACTCCAAATGAGAAACCATCTGACGTAGCTAAAATTTGTCCACTTAATCTTTTTAAAATTGCATCTGCATGTTGATCAGCATTTGGTCTATCATCCCAAGGTTTAAGTTTTATAATTGTTGCAGCTGCATGAGTTCTTTGTGAAGATGATGTTAAATCATATCCTGCGAGTGTAATAATATCTTTTACATTTGAGTCTTTTTTTATGATTGTATTTAGTTCATTTGTAAATTCATCTGTTCTTGAAACTGATGCACCACCTGGATTAAAACTGAATACGAAAATTGTTCCTTGATCTTCATTTGGAACAAGACCTGTTTTCATAGATTTGAACATATCATAAGATACAAAAATTAACCCACCAAAAAGTAGAATAGAAATTAATGAATATCTAATAGTTTTTTTAACTAAATATGTATAACTTTCTGTTGCTTTTTCAAAGAAATTATTAAACCATACAAAAAAGAAAAATGTTGGTTTTTTATGCTCATCTTTTAATAACGATGCACAAAGTGATGGAGTTAATGTTAAAGCTACAAATCCTGAAATAACAATTGAAATAACAATTGTTATGGCAAATTGTCTATACATTTCCCCTGTTAATCCACCCATAAATGCAACTGGAATAAATACAGATGAAAGTACTAAAACAATTGCAACAATTGCTCCTGAAACTTCTTTCATAGCTTTAAATGCAGCTTCTCTTGGTGCCATTCCCTCACTCATGTGTCTTTCCACATTTTCGATAACGATAATAGCATCATCAACTACAATACCAATTGCTAGAACTAAACCAAATAAAGTTAGCAAGTTAATACTAAATCCTAAAGCATAAATTCCTGCAAATGCACCAATAATTGATACAGGAACAGCTAAAATAGGAATTAGTGTTGCTCTCCAGTTTTGTAAGAATAAGAAAATAATTAAAATAACTAAGATAATAGCTTCCACAAATGTTTTAGCAACTTCTTTTATTGAAATTTCCACGAATTGTGTACTATCATAAGGAACACTATACTCTACACCATCAGGAAAGTTCTTTTTAGCTTCTTCTAAAGATTTTTTTACAGCCTTTGCAGTTTCAAGGGCATTTGAACCACTTTGTAAAAAAATTCCTATAGGAATTGCCGGAGCATTATTTAATTTTGTAATCATGTCATAACTTGAACTTCCTAGTTCAATAGTTGCTACATCTTTTAACATTAATGAACTACCATCTTCATTTGATCTAATTACAATATTACTAAATTGTTCAGGACTACTTAATCTTTCAGGTGTTTGAATAGTATAAGTAAACATCTGTTTGTCTTTTATTGGTTCAGCTGCAATTTTACCAGCTGAGTATTGATTATTTTGCTCTTTTATAACACTTATTATATCTGTTGTTGTAAGTGAATATTTAGATAATTTTAAAGGGTCAATCCAAACTTTTATAGCATAATCTTTTGCCCCAAAAATCATCGCATCACCAACACCGTTTATTCTTTTTAAATCATCAACTATATTCATTAAAGCATAGTTAGATAAATAAGTTGTATCATAGGTATTCGATGGAGAATTAAGCATAATAAATTGTAGGATACTTGGACTTCTTTCTCTTACATTTACACCTTGTCTTTGTACTTGTTCAGGAAGTTTTGATAAAGATGCTTGAACTCTATTATTCACATCAATTTTTGCAGAATCTGCATCTGTTCCAACTTCAAAAAATACATTTATACTAACTCGTCCACTATCTTCAGCAACAGAGTTCATATAAAGCATATTTTTTGCACCATTAATTTGTTCCTCAATAGGAGCAGCAACTGTTTTTGCTAAAGTATCAGCACTTGCTCCTGGATAATTTGTACTTACAATAATTTGAGGAGGAATTACCCTTGGGTATTGCTCAATTGGTAAATTTATCATAGCTGCAAGTCCAGCTATTACTATGATAATAGATACAACCGCAGCAAATACTGGGTTTTTTATAAAAAATGAAGAAAACATCTTATTTCTCTTTATTTAAAATTTGTATTTTTGTATCAGGTCTTAGTTTTGCCATATTACTAATAACAATTTGGTCATTTTCATTTAGACCGCTTTCTATTGTAATTCCTTCTTTAACTAAAATACCAGTTGTTACAGGTCTTAATTTTGCGATTGAATCAGTAACTACATAAACAAAACTACCTTGTGAAGTTTTTAAAATTGCATTTTCAGGAATAATATAAACTTTTCCTAAATCAAGATTTGTTACTTCAATTTTTCCAAATTCACCAATTAAAATTTCATTATTTTCATTTTTAAATTTAGCTCTTAATAAAAGCGTGTCTGTGTTTGAATCAATTTTAGAAGAGATAAAATCAACAGTTCCATTTTCATAAGTTTTATTACTTGTAACTAGATTTACTTTTGCACTTTTTTCTTTTATTTGTGAAAGGTATCTTGTAACATCATCTTTTGAAAGGGCAAATTCTGCATAAACTGGATTTGTATTTGTAATAGTTACAAGTAAAGAGTCTGAATCGTTTGAACCAACTAAATTACCAATATCTTTTTTCTTAAGTCCAATCATCCCATCTATTGGAGCATAGATTTTTGTATAATCAAATTGAATTTGCGCATTTTGTAAAGCTGCTTTTGCACTTTCTAATAATGCTGAGGCATTTTCATATTGGTAATTATACTCATCAGCTTGTTGAACACTTATTGATTTAGTTTTTATTAAAGAGTTTGATCTTTCAAAATCTTTTTGTGCTTTTTTATAGTTTGCTTGAGCAGTTTTTACATTTGCTTTTGCAACATTTAAATTTGCTAAATATGTATCTTGTTCTATTTTATATAACAGAGTTCCTTTTTTAACAAAATCTCCTTCATTAAAATATTTTTCAACTAAAATACCTTTTACCCTTGCCATAACATTCACTTCTTCAAAAGTTTTTATTATTGATGGATAAGTTTTTACAGTTGTTGCTATTTTATTTGCTATTTTAAAAGTTTCCACAGGTAATGGTGGAAGTTGTGGTTTGTCTTCCGCATTTAATGCATTAAATCCTAAAAAAATAAATGCGATTGCTACTATTGATTTTCTCATTTTATATATTCCTCTAATTTTTTACCACTATAGTAAATTATTTTTGCTTTTTTAATTTCTAAATCATTTAAAGAAGTTTTTAATTGACTAAGTGCTGTATATTTTTCACTTAAACTCTCTAAAAATGAAACATTATCAATCAATCCACTTTCGTATTTTGATTTAATTACATCATATGCTGTTGTTGCAGCTTTTAAATTTGCCTCTGAAGATTTTATTTTTGCTTTTGAAATATCATAGGCTTTAAGTGCTAGTTGTAAATCAACATTTGCTTTGTTTTTTTCATACTCATATTTTGATTTTGAACTTAAATAATCCTTATATTTTGATTCATATTTATATTTTGTTTCACCAAAAGAAAAAATATTCCATTTTAAATTTGCTGATAAAATATTTTGATGATCTAAAGCATTAATTTCATAAGTACTATTATCATAATTTGAATCATAATATGTATATGTATTATCAAGTGTTATTGTTGGTAAATAAGCACTTTTCTCACTTCTTGCATTTGCAAGTTTTGATTGTAAATTAAATTCTGTAGATTTTAAATCAAATCTTAAATCATTTTGAGCAGAATTTTCAAGTTCTTTTACATTTGAACCAGCATCAATAGAAACAGTCTGTCCTGTGATGTATTCCAAATTATGAGTTATAGTTATCATCTCAAGTTCAATCTCTTGTAATGTCACTTTTGAATTTTCTAATCTTGAAATAATTTTTTGAACTTCATCTTCTGTTGTAGTTCCAGCATCTAAAAATCTTGATAATCTAGTTAGTTGAGATTCAAGTTGTTCTATCTCTTTTAACTTTGCTTCTTTTTGAGCAATATAAGATAGATAACTGTAGTAATAATTTATAACATTTAATGAAATATCATTTTTTAAAGCTTCTACAGATTGTTCATTACTTTTAATATTTGATTCATAACTATCGTAAGTATCAGATTTTTTACCACCATCATAAAGTTCATAACTTAAACTTGCAGAAACTTTTGACGAGTTTTGGGGAACACTTGCTGTTTCTTTGTCTGTTGTTGCATGATTTGCACCAACATCTAAACTTGGCATATAACCACTTTTTACACTTTTATATTCATCTTTTATTGAATCTAAACTCTTTAAAGAAGAATCAACTAGTTTATTTTGTATAGATAAATTAATTAACTCTTCTAAATTTTGAGCGGATAAAAAAAGAGGAACTAAAAAAATAAAATATAACTTTTTCAATATAACTCCTTATATATTTTTTATTCTAGATTTTAGAATAAAAGAACTTAAATTTATCTTTCTAGCAAGATAAATTAATATTAATATTAATTTCGCTAAAATTGCAACATGAAGAAAAAACATATAGATAAATTTTATAATACAACAATTAAATCAAAAGAGTATGAAGTTTTTGCTCTGTCTTTACCAATAACACTTATTCACAAAAATATGTTTAATGATACAGAACATTTTTTGAAAACAAATTACGATTTACTCCATTCCCATGTTGATGTTTTAGCATCATTATATTTTGATGGTAATTCTTTGTCACCAACTGATTTGTATGATGCAACAGTATTTTCTTCTGGCGGAATGACGAAGGTTTTGAAAAAATTGGAAGAAAGAAATTTGATAAAAAGAGAAGCTTCTTCAAATGATAAAAGAAGTATGCTTATTAGTTTAACAGATGAAGGTAGAAGTTTAATAGAAAATTGTATGGCAGAAATTGCTAAACAAAAAGAAGAAAAATTTAGTATTTTAACTCAAAAAGAGAAAGAAGATTTGAAAAATATTCTTTCAAAAATCACTTACTCTTTTATTTAGTTAAACTCTATTTTTGCATTAAAAATATTTTTAAATATTTTTAGTTTTTTTCTTAATGGCAACCATTTTATTAAAATAGTTGCTAATGCTTCCCAAAGTGAAACCCATCCTCCAACCATTGCACCTTCTGAAATAAGTTTATAAATAAAAACCCCATTTTCACTAAGATTTAAAGAGATAGAAACAAAGATAAAACCAATAAAAATAAAAATAAAAGAGTTTTTTAATTGTTCTTTCATCTTTTTTTGTTCCCAGTATTGCAAATAATCAAAATAATCTTTTATACTATTTCGCACTTTTTGATTTGATTCTTCATCTGATATTTCATCAAAATAAAACTTGATAATAAAGGGATGAACTCCAATCTCTTCAACACTCTCTATCAGATATTTTTCTAGAGATTCTTTTAAATCTTTTTTTATAAAAGTAGATTTTTTATCATAATCCTCAAATAAATCTTCAACTTTTGATGCTGAAATATTTATTACAAGTTCATTGTCCGAGTTTTTGTCATATCTGTTTGTTATGCTGTTTTTCATTGGTGTTTCTTTTTATTTTTTAGTCGGTTTTACAATTTAATTGTCTTTGGTATTATAGCCTTTTTATGTTTTGTTTAAAATATTGCAATTTGTTATGTTTTTTAATAAAAATAAAATTTTATGTTATTGTTTTTGAAATTAAATTGTAAGGTAAATAAAATGGAAAAAACAAATCAAATCCTAAATAATATTGCTCTTGATGATAAAATTTTTATCATAAGAGGTATTCAAGTGATGATTGATAAAGACTTAGCAGAACTTTATCAAGTAGAAACAAAACGATTAAATGAACAAGTTAAAAGAAATATAGAAAAATTTCCAATGGACTTTATGTTTAAACTAACTGAAATTGAAAAAAATGAACTAGTCGCAAAATGCGACCGGTTTGAAATTTTGAAACATTCATCATCAAATCCGTATGTTTTTACAGAGCATGGAGTTTATATGCTTTCAACAGTTTTAAAAAGTAAAGTTGCAATAGATGTGAGTTTAACAATTATGCGAACTTTTGTAAGATTGAAAAATCAATCTGTACCATACTTTGACATCATCAAACGACTTGAAAAACTAGAAACAAATGATAAAGAGACAAGAGAACTTTTACAAAAAGTAGTACAAGTGGTTTCAAGTATGCAAGATATTCAAGATGAAGCAAAAGAGGGGATTAAAAAGATTGGGTTTATGTGATTTTATATTGCAAATTGTTATATTTTTTAGTAAAAATAAATTTTTATGTTATTGTTTTGTATGCATAAAAATTAGGAGTATTAAACATGGATACAATATCAGATATAGTAGTCTATGAAAATGGTGAGATAGAGTTAAAAATATCTGCTGATAAGGATACTATTTGGGCTAGTATCAATGATATTGCAAAAGTTTTTGATATAGATAGAAGTGTTGTATCAAAACATATTAAAAATATTTTTAAAGATAATGAATTAGATGAAAAAGTGGTATGTGCAAATTTTGCACATACCTCAAAACATGGTTCACTATTAGATAAAACACAAACAAGAGATATTAAATATTATAATTTAGATATTGTTTTAGCAGTAGGTTATAGAACAAGTTCTACTAAAGCTATCCATTTTAGACAATGGGCAAGCTCTGTACTTAAAAATTATATTCAAAATGGTTATGCTATTAATACTCATAAAATTACAGAACAAAGATTAAGTATTCTTGAAAATGATATGCAGATTATCAAATCACATATCAAAAATAATACATTAGAAATCAAACACGGAATATTTTTTAATGGACAAATATTTGATGCTTATGTACTTTTATCAGATTTAATAAAAAGTGCAAAGGTTTCAATCATTTTGATTGATAACTATATGGATGAGTCAATATTGAATTTGTTTTTAAAAAATCAAAAATTTATACTCAAACTATATCTAAAGAACTGCAACTTGTAATAAAAATAATTCAATAATATAAAATTAGATAGAATGATAACAAAACAAAAAATAGGTCATAAATGAGAAAGAAATTTGAAGAAAACTTATTACTATTAGAGAACATTGCAAATAGAAAAATTGATTTATTTTCAGAAATTCATTTAAATGAAATTAATACTTTTGTAAATAATAGTTTAGAAAATAGTATTATTTATGACTTTGTAAATTCAAAAATTCAAATTAATCAAAATTATGATTTTAATAAAGATATTTCAGAAGATATTTTAAAAGATATAATTAATTTTTCTCAAAAAAATGGTGATACTTACACATACTTTAATTGTGAAATCTTTCATAGTAATAATCATTTGAATAAAAAGATTCTTTTTTATTTTAAGACAATTGAATTGATTACATCATATTTTATTGTGAATAATAAGCAAACAATATTAATCTATTTTGAATATACAAAATATATCTATAACTTGATTGAATTGTTTAGATTGAAAACATATGAATATTTGGGTTTAGAAAAAGTTCCACCTTACAAAGTTTGGAATTATAAAACTCAAACTATGTCAGAAGTAAAATCTAGAGATATTGGAAATGCAATATCTTCAATACAAATAAATATAGATTCATATAGATTTGAAAAGAATTTTATAAATATAGAAATTAAAGATTTTTTAGTTAAATATTATAATCTTTGGTGGGAAAAATACAAAGAATATATTGATAAAAACTTCCAAGCTTTAGGTAATAAATTAGAATATTATAATGGATTAAATATTGATATTTATTTTTGTAAATTTGAAAAAATGGATGAAATAAAATTTGGAAATTCTGATTTAGCTTTATGTGTTGGAATGTCGAAAAATAATAATGGTAAAATAAATATTAAAATAAATGAAAAAATAAATCAAATACTTTTTTTAAATGAAATATATAATGATATTAATGATGTTGTTGTTACTGTAGCTTTTGATATAAAAACATATGATAATGATTTGAGTAAAATTATTAATACAGAAATTCCAGATAAAGTTAATTCATCTATTCTTGGCTTTTTTAAAGAGATAATAGACTATGAAAATTATATTAAATTTGCAGAAAAAATATTTGAAGAAATAGGACATATATCTTTAAATAAGTCCAATACAATTGTTATTGAAAATTACATTACAAATGAGAAAACTTTTTATGAATTAGAATATTCAGAAAATACAAGTAAAGAAATTGTTGAAGATTTAAGTAAAAGAAAAAAGAAAGAACATAATCTTATCATCATTAATAAAGATGTCTTAAATAATAATATGAAAAAGAAATATATTAAAGAAAATATTTTTATCAAAGATATTGATGATATATTTTATATGTATGAAAAATTGAAAAGAAAATATTCAATTTTAAAAGATTTTATATATCCTTATTTGGAAAAACAAGTTGGTTTAATTAATACTAATGACAATGAATTTATTTCAAATTCTCTTATAAATGAACTTAAGAAATGTCCTTTAGGAAAAGAAGGTTGGAAACAATTTGAAAATATTATTGATAAAATCTTAAAATTTGTCTTTAAAGATTCTTTCCGAAATTTTTTATTAAAAGCACAATCTAGAAATATGAATGGAACAGATATTAAAGATTACATTATCACAAATAATGGAATACATGATTTTTGGAATACAATGAAAATTATCTATAAAAGTAATAATATTATTATTGAATGTAAAAATTATAAAGATGAAATAGGTATAGATGAATTGAGACAAGTATCAGATTATTTATCAAAAGATACATATGGACAGTTTGGTATTATTTTTTCTAGAAAAGGTTTAAATATAAGTGGAAAAGAAAAACAAAAAGATTACTTAAATTTAAATCCTAAAAAGATGATATTAGTTTTAGATGAAGAAGATATAATTGATTTAATCAGGGCTAGAGTACAGAAAGAAGCACCTGAAGAAATTTTAGAAGTTAAGAAACTTGATGCTGAGCTTTTAACATAAAGATATAAGAAAATTTCTTATATCTCCATCTCCAAAGCAATCGGGCAATGGTCACTTCCCGTAATATCAGCCAAAATATACGCATCTTTAACATACTCTTTTAAATCATCACTTACATAAAAGTAGTCGATTCTCCAGCCAACGTTATTTTCTCTTGCATTTGCTCTGTAACTCCACCAGCTATAAAGGTCAGTTTTATCACCAACTACATGTCTTAATGTATCTACATATCCAAAAGATAAAAATTTATCTATCCATTGTCTCTCCATTGGCAAAAATCCTGAAGTTTGTTCATTTGCTTTTGGACGTGCTAGGTCGATTTCTTTGTGAGCTGTGTTTACATCTCCACAAACTATGATTGATTTTCCTTGTTTTCTCAGGTTTTCACAATGTTCTAAAAATCTATCATAAAACTCCATTTTATAAACA
>Ga0074195_1000284_pt1 | contig 112001 bp, 92 predicted proteins | sample EPASupsiteHSE623_FD_64525 | JGI IMG/M metagenome (GOLD analysis project Ga0074195, IMG submission 64525) | Bioremediated contaminated groundwater from EPA Superfund site, New Mexico - Sample HSE6-23 | ecosystem: Environmental > Aquatic > Deep subsurface > Groundwater > Contaminated ... | reverse complement strand
ACACGTCCCATGCCGTGGAGGCTCCCGCTCCCACCCCCGGAGAGCTCCGGGTACTGCGCGAAGAGGTGGACCCGCAGCGTCTCATCTGCCAGGCCATCCTCGCGGTTCCGCAAGAAGGAAAATAGAAAGAAATCTCGTTCGCAGGCCCTGTAAGTCTTACACGACTCACAGGGCCTGTCATTTCTCTTCTGCTTTATCACCCATTGCCCCGCGCCCATTACCCATGACCTGCCTTTCTATTGCTAATTTGGGAAAGTTTAGTTTATAATAAGGCAGTTTTTAAGGGACTTGTTAATAAAGTCCCTTTTTATTGTCGGAGGTCTTATGAAGGTTCAGGTTGAAGCGCTCGACAGCGTGAGAAAGAAAGTGGAAGTTCTTCTTCCCGAAGAGACGATTACCGAGATCAGGGAATCAATCTACGATGAGGTAAGAAAAAGCGCAAAGATCAAGGGTTTCAGGCAGGGGAAAATACCGAGGCCTATCATCACCCAGTATTACAAGGAATATATCGAAGAGGAAACAAGGAAAAGGATGCTTCAGAATACCATGTTTGACGCGCTCAAAGAAGCACAGGTTGAGCCCATCATGGAACCTGTCGCTGATTTCCTTGAAGGCGACAAACACGGTTATACCCTTGAATGCGAGATCCTCCCTGAGATCGAGCTGCCCGAATACAAGGGTATTGAGATCGAGGCGGAGGCCATCAATATCTCCGACGAAGACGTCGAGCAGCGCATCGACAGCATGCGCAATTTTCACGCCAGCTTCGAGGCGAAGGCAAGCGATTCGACGGCTCAGAAGGGTGATTTCATCGTCATCAAATACCAGGGGTACCTGAACGGCGAACCGTTGAAACAGATAGCGGCGGACGGCTATCCCCTGGAACTGGGAAATGCCATGTTGATGCCTCAGTTCGAGGAGGGCGTCATCGGCATGAAGGAGAACGAGGAAAGGGATGTCGAAGTGACCTTTCCCGACGACTATCCTGACAAGGACATCGCTTCAAAAAAGATACTCTTCAAGGTTACGATAAAAGAAATCAAACAGAAGGTGCTGCCCGAGGTCAACGACGACTTCGCCAGAGACATGAGCTTCGAGAACCTCGAGGTCATGAGGAAGGGCGTCAAGGAAGAGTTGATCAAGGAGAAGGAGGGGTTTCGCAAGCGCGAATTGACCCAGAAGGCCTTTGACGTGCTCCTCAAGGACAGGGATGTCCCTGTTCCGAAGAGGTTCCTTGAAAAACGCGTGTATGGCATGATCGAGGAAGCACAGTCGCGTTACCAGTCGGACAAGTTCTCGGCGGAAGAGATGAAGGCTCTTACGGAAAAAATGCATGGCGATTTTGAGAAACGCGCCGAAGAGCGGATCAAGGTTGAAATCATCCTCGCCCGCATCGCAGAGAAGGAAGGGATCAAGGCTGACGACAAAGACGTTGAAGAGCGTTTGAAAACAATTGCACAAGACGCGAATAAAACATACAATGAAGTGAAGGGCATCTATGAGCAGTATGGCCTTATTGCCGGACTTAGAGACAGTATCGTTGAAGAAAAGGCCATCGATTACGTGCTTGCAAATGCCGTGATAAAGGATGCAGTGAAAGATGCAGTAAAGGAGAAGGAATGAGTCTCGTACCAATAGTCATTGAAAAGGACGGAAGGGGCGAGCGGGCGTATGATATTTACTCACGGCTTCTGAAAGAGCGTATTGTTTTTCTGGGCACCGCTGTCGACGATATGATAGCGAACATCATCATCGCCCAGCTGCTTTTTCTTGAATCGGAAGATCCGTCAAAAGACATCTACCTGTACATTAACAGCCCCGGCGGCATCATAACCAGTGGGCTTGCCATTTATGATACCATGCAGTATATAAAGGCACCTGTCGTGACGACCTGCATCGGTCAGGCGGCGAGCATGGGTGCCGTGCTCCTGGCGGGGGGAGAGAAGGGCAAGCGTTTCGCCCTGCCTCACTCGCGGATCCTGATCCATCAGCCGCTCGGCGGGGCACAAGGGCAGGCAAGCGACATTGACATACAGGCAAAGGAAATATTAAGAATGCGGGAAGCGATCAACCATATACTCGTAAAACATACAGGCCAGCCCCTTGAAAAGGTTGAGAAAGATACGGAACGCGATTATTTCATGGATGCCCGGCAGGCCATCGAGTATGGTATAGTAGATCTAATCCTTGAGAAGAGGTTGTAGAACATGATCAAAAAAACAAACGGAAGGACCATAAAGCTCAACTGTTCTTTCTGTGGAAAGAGCCAGGATGAGGTCAAAAAGCTTATAGCCGGACCAATGGTTTACATATGCGATGAGTGTATCGAACTGTGCAACGAGATCATTCAGGAAGAGGCAAAAAAGGAACGTTTCGATTACATCAAGACGGCCATTCCCAAGCCTCACGAGATCAACAAACTCCTCGATGATTTCGTCATCGGCCAGGAACACGCAAAGAAGGTCCTTTCCGTCGCAGTTTACAATCATTACAAAAGGATTGAATCCAAGACGCAATTCGACGATGTTGAGATCCAGAAGAGCAACATCCTGCTCATCGGACCCACGGGTTCGGGGAAGACACTCCTTGCCCAGACGCTCGCCAAGATCCTTCACGTACCTTTCACCATAGCGGATGCGACAACGCTCACCGAGGCGGGGTACGTCGGCGAAGACGTGGAAAACATAATCCTTTACCTGCTTCAGGCGGCGGACTACAACGTGGAACGCGCAGAGCGCGGCATTGTCTATATCGACGAGATCGACAAGATTTCCCGCAAGACGGACAGTCCTTCCATTACCCGTGACGTATCGGGTGAAGGCGTCCAGCAGGCTCTGCTCAAGATAATTGAAGGGACCGTGGCGAACGTACCCCCGAAGGGCGGCAGGAAACATCCGCAGCAGGATTACATCAAGGTTGACACCTCGAACATCCTCTTTATTTGCGGCGGTGCCTTCCATAGTATCGAGGGCCTCATCGCCGGCAGGATAGGGAAGAAGAGCATCGGTTTCGGTGTTGATGTGGAGGGCGGAAGGGACAAGATGTATTCGGAACTCATCCGCGACATTCAGCCCGAGGACCTCTTGAAATACGGGCTCATACCCGAGTTCATCGGCCGTCTTCCCATCACGGCAACTCTCGAGGAACTCTCGGAAGAAAACCTCGTCGAGATCCTGAAGAGACCGAGAAACGCCATTGTCAAGCAGTACAAGAAACTCTTCGACCTCGAGAACGTCAAACTCACTTTCACCGAGGGCTCGTTGCGCGGCATCGCCAGAGAAGCCATGAAGAAGAAGACTGGCGCCCGCGGATTGAGGTCCATCATGGAAAAGGTAATGCTCGATGTCATGTACGAGATACCTACTTTGTCGAACGTCAAGGAGTGTGTCATCAGCGAAGAAGTCATAATGAACCACGAAAGACCGATTCTTATTTACGAAGAAGAGGCAGAGAGTGCGTGAATGGTTGACATTTCACGCTGAAGCTGTTATATTGACGGCTGTTGGGCGGGTAGCTCAGCGGGAGAGCATCGGCCTTACAAGCCGAGGGTCGCAGGTTCAAAACCTGTTCCGCCTACCATTTACGCCATTTACGCGGGGTCGTAGTTAAGCCTGGTTATAACGCCGGCCTGTCACGCCGGAGGCCGCGAGTTCAATTCTCGTCGACCCCGCCATTTATACAAAGACTGGTGCCTGGATGAAACTGATTATCTGTATACACAATCATCAACCAGTCGGCAATATGGATCATATTCTTGAAGAGGCCTGTACGCGTTCGTATATGCCTTTTTTTTATGCCCTGGAGAAATTTCCCGGAATCAAGGTCAACATTCATTTTACAGGGTTCCTTTTCGCGTGGCTCAAGGAGCATAAGCCGGATTACATTGATCTTCTCAAGGCGCTCCATGACAGGGGTCAGCTTGAGGTCCTCTCAGGGGGTATGTACGAACCCATCCTTGCGCTTCTGCCGGAGGATGATGCCCTTGCCCAGATAGAAATGCACCGTGACCTGATGGAAGAGACCTTCGGTGTGCGTCCGCGGGGCATGTGGCTTGCCGAGAGAGTATACGAGCCGCAGCTGCCGAAGGTCATTGCGCAGGCGGGTATTCAATACACCATTATCGACGATAATCATTTCAAGTCCGTCGGGTTAAGGGATGAAGAGCTTTACGGCTATTACATCACGGAGTATGACGGCGAAAAGCTTCTTGTCTTTCCCGGTCTCGAGGTCCTTCGGTATGCGATCCCTTTCAAGAGCGTCGAAAAGGTGCATGAATCCTTCCAGGGTATTAAAGCCGCAGGCGGGGATGTCGCCATATTCGGCGATGACGGCGAAAAATTCGGACTATGGCCCGGCACCTACGATTATGTTTACGAGAAAGAGCACTGGCTGGAATCTTTTTTTCGCTATCTCGCCGAGAATGCCTCATGGCTGGAAACGGTGACGTTCAGCGATTACATCAAGGAAGCGTCCCCCAGGGGCCGCATTTATCTGTCCTGCGAGTCCTACAGGGAGATGGAAGAATGGTGCCTGCCTGCTCTTCGGGCGAAGGAATACGGAGACCTTCTCCACGATGAGAGCCTGCCCTATCGGGAATTCTTTAAAGGTGGCTACTACCGGCATTTTCTGGTGAAGTACAGTGAAGCAAACGATATGCACAAAAGGATGATGCGCCTTTCGAAGGCCGCACGCGGAAACGTCGCGGCGAAAGAGCACATCTACATGGCCCAGGCGAACGACAGCTACTGGCACGGGGTTTTCGGCGGGCTGTATCTGCCGCATCTCAGGGCATCGGTCTGGCACCACCTCATTGAGGCGGGGAAGATCCTTGATCCGAAGGAGCCCTTTGTCGACGGATACCTCGAAGATATCAATCTTGACGGTCATGACGAGGCCGTGATCAGGACCAGTCAGATCGAGGCATCCTTCCGCCTGAATGAAGGAGGAGTGCTTTACGGGCTCGATTACAAGCCTTCGTCGGTCAACGTCATGGCCACGCTCAAAAGACGGTACGAAGGGTATCACGAGAAGATCAAGGAGGCGGTCTCCTCAAAGTCTCAGGCGGATGGAACGCAAACCATCCACGACATGGTGATGGCGAAAGAAGAAGGCCTTGACCGTTATCTTCATTACGACTGGTATCGGAGGGCCTCTCTTGTGGACCATGTCCTGGGGATGGATGCGACCCTGGAGGCGTTTTACCGGTGTGAGTATCCGGAGCCCGGCGATTTTGTGAAGGAACCCTATCGCGCGGAAATCAAGAAGGAAAAGATGAGCATGAATCTCGTCCTCCGAAGGGACGGGCATTTCCGGCAGGGCGATATGAATTTCCCGCTGTCGATCGAGAAAAGAATATCCGTCGCCAAAGGGGCCTCCGAATTCACCGCGGACTATCGCCTTGCGGGAGAGTTCAACGGTCCCTTCCTTTTTGGCATAGAGTTCAACTTCGCCTTTCTGGGCAGCGGCGGGGACCGCTACCTGGAAACGGAAAGAGGCAGATACGCGCTGGCAGACAGAGGTGTACTCGAGGCGGCCGCCAACCTTAAATTCCACGACCCCTATCAGAATATCGAGGTCTTTCTGGAACTCGGCGAAGCGGCCCAACTCTGGACCTTTCCCGTAGAGGTCGTTTCACTTTCAGAGAGCGGCTTCGAGCGAAATTACCAGAGCACCATGGTAATGCCGGTATGGCAGATCGACCTTTCGAAGGGCCGGCCCAGGAACATCCGTCTGAAGGTGCGCTTTGGACAGGCCTTCATGTCTGACCCAAAATAAACCAGTATCTCAGTTCATCAAACATACAACGGAGAATCAGGAACTGATGCCCAAAGTTTCCGTTATCATCACAACATTCAATCGCCGGCACTTTCTCGGTGACGCCCTGGGGTCAGTGCTTTCTCAGGACTATCATGATAGAGAAGTGATAATAATCGACGACGGCTCGACGGACAACTCAGTGGAGATTACCGCCGGACTGCCCGTTACCTATGTCTGGAAAGAGAACGGCGGGATAAGCAGTGCCAGGAACGCAGGACTCAGGATCGCGGCGGGCGAATACATCGCCTTCCTGGACGTTGACGATCTGTGGAAAAAGAGGAAGCTTTCGACCCAGATACACATGATGGAAGAGACGGGATCGGTGCTCACGTATACGGACGAGATCTGGATACGCAACGGGGAGAGGCTCAATCAGAAAATAAGGCACCGTAAGTATTCGGGGCATATCTTCGAACGTTGCCTGCCGCTTTGCATCATCAGCCCGTCGTCAGCGGTGATCCACCGAAGCGTCTTCGATACCGTCGGACCCTTCGATGAGTCCATGCCCGTCTGTGAAGATTATGACATGTGGTTGAGAATAACGGCCCGCTATCCTGTGACGTTCATCGAAAAACCTCTCATCATCAAGCAGGGCGGTCATTCCGACCAGCTGTCGCGCGCCTGCGAGGGCATGGACCGTTTCAGAATAGCGAGCATAGCGAAGATACTTGACAGCGGAACATTGGACCCCGGCCATGCAGACAAGGCCATTCAGGAACTCGTGAGAAAATGCCGCATCTATGCCAAGGGAGCGATGAAACGGGGAAAAGAAGAAGAAGGGAAGAGCTATCTCAGCCTGGCGGAGGCATACAAGGAAAGAACAACCTGTAAGCGATGATGTTTCCTTCGGTCAATTCCGGAGGTTCCTGATTTCCTCATCTATAGCGGTTTTGTGATTGACGGTTTCCCGCACTATCGTATTGACAAGGGTCAGATATTCAATATCCTCGGTTTTGACGATTTCGCTATACCTGCTCTCGAGGAAAGACTGCTCGTTATCGCGGGCAATGAAGAGGGCGCCGGACATTTTAAGTTCTCCTGCCTTTGCTTTCGCCATATTGTTCTGTATGCCCCTGATGACCGTCTGAACTGCCATGATGTTGAAGGGACGTCCCTTTTCGAACCGCTCAGGTTTTCTGGAGATGAGCTCTTTCATTGTCCCTACGTATCGGACGTGTTTTCTTTCGTCCTCCTCGATGACAGACCAGAATTCCCGCCGCTCTGTCCACAGTTCACCACAAACGCGATAAAAATCGGCAACGGTCCCTTCCATTTCTTCCATGAAAGACAGGACGTCAAGTATCCCTTTCAAATCTCCCGTTGACAGCAGATCCATTTCAACCTCGTTTGCCGCGAAGGACGGTGGACACCCATTTTCTTGCTGACCGCGGCATGTCGTTCCTCACCGCATATCTTCGAATGAACGCGTCAATTGACATATCACTGTTAACAGTATCAAAAGACGGTGGTTAATTCAATTCAAAACGACACGCGGCACGGTTGTCCCACCGGATCTTTTCTGTTGCATAACGCCCCGAGGTACTTGAGAAAAGTGATTAAACCCTGTATATTTGACAATGCTGCAGGGGGGTAAACGCCTCTTCCCTGTAAAAGGAGCCTGACATGCCGTATGATGCGACGAAGATGGCGGATTGGCAGATATCCGAGGCCGCCGAAGAGAAGATGAAGACGATCTGGCAACTCCGGGACGAGATGGGTCTTGGGCAGGATGATGTCATACCATACGGGAAGATGGGGCGTCTTAATTATGCTGCGATAATGCACCGTCTGAATGACAGGCCCAACGGCAAATATATTGATGTTACGGCCATTACGCCTACCCCGCTTGGCGAAGGCAAGACCACCACGACAGTCGGTTTGCTCGAAGGTCTTGGAAAAAGAGGCAAAATTGTAGGCGGGGCCATCCGCCAGCCGTCGACAGGGCCTACCATGAACGTCAAGGGGAGCGCAGGCGGCGGGGGGAACGCGCAGGTCGTCCCATTGACGGAATTTTCACTCGGGCTTACCGGCGATATCGACCGGATCATGAATGCGCACAACATCGCCATGGTTGCCCTCACAGCACGGATGCAGCATGAAAGGAACTACGGCGACAGGGAACTGGCGAAACGGGGTCTCAAACGCCTCGATGTCGATCCCACGAACATCCAGATGGGATGGGTCATAGATTTCTGTGCCCAGGCCCTTCGTAATATCGTCGTCGGCATGGGCGGCAGGATGGACGGTTTTACCATGCAGTCCCATTTCGATATCGGCGTGAGTTCGGAACTAATGGCCATCCTTTCCATCGTGCGCGACCTGAAGGATCTGCGCAAGCGCATCGGCGAGATCACCGTTGCCTATCGCAAGAACGGGGATCCTGTTACCACAGAAGATCTTGAGGTGGCCGGAGCCATGTGCGCGATCATGAAGGACACCATTAATCCGACCCTCATACAGACCGTGGAGGGTCAGCCCGTCATGGTGCATGCCGGTCCTTTCGCCAACATTGCCATCGGACAGTCATCGATCATTGCCGATCTTCTGGGCCTCAAGCTTTTCGATTATCATGTTACCGAAAGCGGTTTTGGGGCCGATATAGGTTTTGAAAAATTCTGGAACGTAAAGTGCAGGTTGAGCGGCCTCAGGCCTAATGTATCCGTCATCACCGCCACGATAAGGGCGCTCAAGATGCATGGGGGCGGCCCGCGTGTGGCCCCCGGTATTCCGCTTCCGCAGGAATATACCCGGGAGGACCTGGGACTGTTGGAGAAGGGTATCCCGAACCTTCTCCACCATGTTCGCATCGTCAAGATGTCGGGTATGAAGCCCGTTGTCTGTATCAACAAATTCACGACGGACACAAAGGATGAAATCGCCCTCGTGAGGCGCTTCGCCGAGGCTGAGGGCGCCCGGGTTGCCGTATCCGAACAGTGGCTGAAGGGCGGGGAAGGAGCATTGGAGCTCGCCGATGCCGTCATCGACGCCTGTAATGAAAAGGTGGAGTTCGGATACCTTTATCCCCTCGAAATGCCGCTCATGCAAAGGGTGGACGTTATCGCGAAGAACGTTTATGGCGCGGACAGCGTGTTGTGGATCCCGGAGGCGGAAGAAAAGGCGAAACGACTCGAAGCTGACCCGACGAAGAGCGATTATTTCACGATGATGGTCAAAACCCACCTAAGCCTGTCGCACAAGCCTGAGCTCAAAGGAGTCCCAAAAGGCTGGAGGCTCCCGGTCCGTGACGTCCTCATCTTCACCGGCGCGAAATTCCTCTGCCCCGTGACCGGAGCCATAAGCCTGATGCCCGGCACAAGCTCGGACCCCGCTTTCCGCAGAATTGACGTGGATGTGGAAACGGGAAAGGTGAAGGGGCTCTTTTAGAAGCGGGTAATAGGTTATGGGTTATAGGTGATGGGGGTTGTAAGTGTTCCGATCTCTTCGTATAATTCCCGCATAACATGATCCGTCATTCCGGCGGCAAACTGGAATGACGGAGAGATTTCGGGTAAGGAATGACTATCCGTGGAGATATCCACCCGCTCTGTTTAGCACCCTGAGACCCGCAACTATTTCTTCAGGATTTCCCCCGTTGTAACCGAGAAGAGGTAGGTTTGACCGTCTGTCGTCTCAATGAGCATGGTGCCCTCTTTGTCATTGAAACGAGGTTCCTTGCGCCAGAAGAAATGACTTACCGTGCGCTTGAGTTTCGTCTCGTCCTTGACCAGATCCTTGATCAGGTACTGTTTGAGTTCTTTTCCCTTTTCGTAAAAGGCCAGGGCGAGGTCATCGACGGAGGTTGCCCAGGGTCCCATACGGACAACGTGTTTGCCGTCAGAGCTCGGGTAGACGGAAAAAGAGTACCAGAACACAGTCCACAAGGGTTCCGAGGATCCATCGTTTCTGTAAAGTCCAGACTCCCTGTAGGTGTTCCTGAGCTCCGAGTCTTTGCTTATCCATTTCATCGGTGGAGCGAGCATGACGAAGACGTACTTTTCATTCTCGGTCACCTTCATGTAGTCGCGGGGAGGGGCGGGGGTGTCCGCCATCGCCGACAGAGTGAAGCTCAATGCCAGAGCGATAACGTGAAAAATCAGAATCAGCCTGGGGATGGTCCTCATGATCGTTTCTCCTTAAGGGTAACGTTGAAAACGCCTATAGCGTACTACGATCCACCTTATCAGCGCAAGGAGCGCGAGCGGTCCCCTCTTTACCCTCCCTGGATCGGTCCGGCACGACGAATGGCAACGTAAGGCTATTTGTTGCTCTGCCGGTCGGTTGGATGACTATGGCGTGTAGGTGTATCACTTACATCTAATTCATCCGCATACCGATACCAAAGCGACTCAATTTATTCTAATCTTCATCTGTGGGATTTGGTAAATGATCAGAAAACGCGGTTGTGAGTGCCGTGGTTGGTAAAATCTTAGAACAAGGAGAAGAAGAATGGCTAACGAAACTGATTTCTACGACAAGATATTTCCCGTTCCTGACAGGGTAAGGGAAAAATCGTACATCAAGAGCAGGGCCGAGTATGAAAAGCTCTACAAAGAGTCCATCGAAAACCCTAACGCCTTCTGGGCAAAAGAGGCCGAAAAAAGACTGACCTGGTTCAAGCCCTTCGACAAGAACAAAGTGTCCGACTGGTCATTCGGTGACGATCTTCATGTTAAATGGTTCGAAGGCGGCAAACTGAATGTCAGCTACAATTGCCTCGACCGCCACCTGGAAACCAAGAAAAACAAAGCCGCCATCATCTTCGAAGGCAACGACCCCAATGACTGGAAGGTCTTCACATACTTCGACCTGTACAGGGAAGTCAACAAGTTTGCCAATGTCCTCAAAGATATGGGAATCAAGAAGGGCGATGTAGTCACCATCTATCTTCCCATGATCCCCGAGCTTGTCATCACGATGCTTGCCTGTTCAAGAATAGGCGTCGTCCACGCCATCGTCTTCGGCGGTTTCTCCGCAGAGGCATTGAGAGACAGGATCAACGACTGCAAGTCCACCGTGCTCATTACCTGTGACGGTACCTACCGCGGTGCCAAGGCTGTCCCCCAGAAGGACAACGCAGACAAGGCAGCGGAGCAGTGCCCGACGATAAAGACTGAGATCGTCGTCAAGCGTACCGGCACGCCGGTTACCATGAAGGAAGGTCGCGATATCTGGTACGAAGACCTTATGGCAAAAGCAGGCCGCTATTGCAAACCCGAAGAAATGGATGCCGAAGACCCGTTGTTCATTCTCTATACCTCGGGTTCCACGGGAACTCCCAAGGGCGTTCAGCATACGACCGCAGGCTATCTCCTGTATGCTTCCATGACACAGCAGCTTGCCTTCGACGTGCGCGATGAAGACGTATACTGGTGCACGGCCGATATCGGCTGGGTGACCGGTCACAGCTACGTCGCCTACGGGCCTCTCACCAACGGACACACCAGCATCCTCTTTGAAGGACTGCCCAGCTATCCCGGGTTCGACAGGTTCTGGGAAGTAGTCGAGAAATACAATGTCAACAATTTCTACACCGCACCGACCGCCATCCGCGCAGTCGCCAAGGAAGGCGATGCGTGGGTTGAAAAACACGATCTTTCCTCTCTGCGCGTCCTTGGTTCGGTGGGCGAGCCGCTGAACCCCGAAGCATGGTGGTGGTTCTACAACAAAGTCGGCGGCGGCAGATGCACGATCGCAGACACCTGGTGGCAGACGGAAACCGGCGGACACATGATTCTTCCTCTGCCCGGCGCCATTGATATCAAACCTGCCAAGTGTATGGTTCCTTTCTTCGGCGTTGTCCCGGCCATCATGGATGAGGACGGCAATGAGATCAAAGGCCCCGGTAAGGGAGCACTCTGCATGAAGACAGCCTGGCCGGGCATGATGAGAGGCGTATGGGGCAATCCCAAGTTATTCAAGGAAAACTACTTTGCCCAGTTCCCCGGATACTACTTTTCAGGTGACGGAGCCGAGCGTGATGCTAACGGCGACTATAAGATCACCGGAAGGATCGACGACGTCATCAACGTTTCCGGTCACAGACTGGGAACCGCCGAGATCGAAGCGGCACTTACAACGCACCCGAAAGTTGCAGAATCGGCAGTCGTGGGATTTCCTCATGACATCAAGGGACAGGGAATCTATGCGTATGTAACGCTGAACACCGGAGTTGAGAAAGACGATGCCCTGAAGAAAGACCTCATCGCCCTGGTACGTAAGGAGATCGGGCCCATCGCAACACCCGACCTGATCCAGTGGGCGGACGGGCTTCCGAAGACGAGATCCGGCAAGATCATGCGCCGCGTGCTCAGGCAGGTCGCAGCCGCGAAATTCGAAGACTTCGGCGATACGTCAACACTGGCCGAGCCGGGCGTGGTCGATGACCTGGTAGCGGAAAGAAAGAAAATAAAGTAAGAGGATAGAGACAATAAAGGTGAACCCGGCTGCGGTATGACCGACGGCCGGGTTCACCTTGAAAGATTCAATTCGTTCCAAAGCATACTTCTGTCGATCGTACCCGTATTACGATCGGCGTCTGCCAGAGTTGAGGGGGATTCTACCAGAGTTTCCCTCAACTCACTATTCTATACCCCATCAAATCCAAAAAGTAAAGACTTAGGAGTCTACCCGCATTGGAAACTGTCTTCTCAAGAAAGAGAGGGGGGAGTTAAAGAGGCCACAAAACCGGAAGCGGGAAGCGTCTTCGTTACTCCAGGCTTCTGGACATGAGGAGCATGTTTCTTTCCTTGGCGTGCATCGTGAAGCGGCAGTGGTTGAGAACCTTGTTCATAGGGAAATTTTCCTGGACTATTTCCGCATTGACGACCCGGATACCGAGGTGCCTCGAAAGTTCGAGACAGGCTTCCAGAAGGAGACGGCCCAGTGTTTTGCGCTGCCAGGAATCGGTGACGATGACGGCGTACTCAGCCTGGTCGGTGGGTCCGCATTTGATGAGCCGCGCGATGGCCACAAGTTTTGTCCGGTCCTCCTCGATCGTCTCGGCAACCACGGCCACCTCTTCGTCGGGGTCGATGTCACAGAAACGCCGGGCGGCCTCAGGTGTGGGAGTGAAAGAGGAAAGGAAGCGCATCCAGAGCGATCGAGGCGAGCAGCTATTCACGAAATCCGTCCAGAGGTCAATGTCATGCTGAGTCAACAATCGCAGGCGGACCCTGCGATCCGCGATGGCGAAGGAGCGATCGGCCAGGAATTGATTGAGATCGCTGATACGCCTCCTGCTGCGCAGACGGCCGTGCCTGTACATTTCCGCGAGGACGTCGGAGGCCATTTCGGGAGTCGAATATACGGGAATCCCCTTCTGCTCCATCCTGATGACATGCTCCATCATGAACTCCTTGCATGCCACACAGCACAGGACCGGTTTTCCCTTATAGTCGATGGTGGCGAGCGTGTCGACGTAGGATTCAAGTCTCTCGCCCTGGATGATAACGATGAGACTGTGAACGTCGGCGCTAGCCACCCCGATGTTGATGATCTCTCTTGCCTGCGGCGCATCCATGTTGAAGGAACAGTCGACAGGGTTTTGTATGTTGAGATAGTTATCCAGAAACGGTGCCAACCGTTCTTTCAGGTGAGGTTCGAGAACGGCGAGCCTCAGTCCCTTCATATAAAGCATATCTGTGGCTGCCACACCCAGCGACCCGGTATAGGTGACAACGAATACACCGGGGCCCTTGGGCAGCGGTTGTTTGGAAAATGCCCGCATCAATGAGAAGAGATGTTCGTTGTCCCGGGCCCGTATGACGCCGCTTTGCCGGAATGCGGCGGAGTTGATTTCATCGTTGCCTGCCATGGAGGCGGTGTGTGAGGAGACGGCTTTCTTTCCCGCCTCTGTCCGCCCCGTCTTGAGGGCGATGACGGGTTTATTGCGCGATACCCGTCCGGCCACATCGACAAAACGCCGCCCGCTCGTTACGTCCTCCATGTACAGGGCTATTACGCTGATGTTCCTGTCTCTCCCCATGAACTCAAGTATGTCGGCCTCGCTGACATCCATCTTGTTGCCGATGGTGGCAATTATCCCGAAATCGAGGATGTTGCGCAGGCCCGTGAGAATACCGGCAGCGTAGACCCCTGCCTGGGCAATGAGCCCGACGTTGCCCTTGCCAAGTTTATCTATCAACCCGATGGATTGAACCATATTGTGATGAGTGTTGATTATGCCGGAACAGTTGGGACCGAGAAGACGACACCCCTTTTTCGCGATGAGATCCTTGATATGGGACTGTATCTTCCGGCCGGCATCGCCGGTTTCGGCGAAGCCAGCCGTCTCCACCACGAGGTATTTGACTCCCTTCCGGCAGCAATCCTCGATGGCTTGCGGGGCCGCCTCGGCCGGAACGATGACGATCGCCGTGTCGACAGGATCTTTCACATCCAGGATTGATCGGTAGGCCTTCATTCCCAGCAGGGATTCCTTGCGGGGGTTAACGGGATAAATCTTTCCCTGAAATTGATGGGAAAGGAGATTCTGCATGACGTTGTACCCGAGTTTACCCCCGGAGTCGGTAGCTCCCAGAACAGCAATGCTTTGCGGATAGAACAACTGGAGAAGATCGTCTCTTGATCTGAGAGCTTCCTTGGGAGAGATCCGGGGAGAATTATTGACGAATATACGCGCATCAACCGCAATGCAGCCCGAGGGATAGAGAAAGACAGGGTTTATGTCCAGTTCCCTCAGTTCGGGATGCATGATCGCCAGGTTGGAGACATTGAGGAGTAATTGGGACAGGGCCGCCAGATCGACGCTGCGGCCCCGGTATCCGGCGAGGATGGAGAAGCCCTTTATCTCTTGTATCATTTCCCTGGCGCAGTCTTCTGTGATGGGCAGGACCCTGAATGTCACATCCTTCAGGACCTCCGCGAAAATCCCGCCGAGCCCGAACATGAGCACCGCTCCGAAGCTCTCGTCCCGCGTGAAACCAACGATGGCTTCCACCCCGGGCGGCGCCATCTTCTGTACACAGACGCCGGCAATCATGCGGTCGCTGAATGCCGAGATGATATCCCGGTAGGCCTGCCTGACATCACCGTCGTTTTGCAGGTTCAACTTTACGCCGCCCGCATCGGTCTTGTGGACAACCTCGGGAGAAACGATCTTGAGGACAACGGGAAAGCCCAGGCCACGGGCTCTTTCAGCCGCCTCGTCTTCGGAAAGAACGACCGTGGTGCCCGTTGTCCTGATCCCGGCGTTCTCCAGGATTGCCTTGCTTTCATGCTCCATCAGGTAATCGCGGTTTTCGGCTCGTGACCGGCGAATGATCCCGGCGGTGTCCTCGTTCCGCTTGCCGCGATTGCTCCTGGTGCGTCGTTTTCCTGTCGATTCCATTTCCCGTTCCTTCGGCGTCTGTCAGTGGCGCTGCAAATAGCGCTATTGTAGTATTGCACGTCGGGGGCACGGGTGGTATCGGCTCACGTCTGTTTCTTGTGTCCGAATAAGCAAGGGATTCCCTGACAGTATATAACTGACAGGGGCAGATAAAAGAATGGGCATATGCACGGGGAAACCCGACTGAGGGGTTTCGCTTTGACGGGGTAGGGGGACGGCCTCTTAAAGGATAAGGTTATTCTTTACCGCATAGAGGGTAAGTTCCGCATTCTTTTTCATGTCCATCTTCTCAAGAATCCGGGTCCGGTAGGTGCTGATGGTCTTTGCGCTGAGACAAAGTTCTTCAGCCACCTCACTCACCGACAATCCGGAGGCAAGCATCAGCATCACCTGGTATTCGCGGTTGGAAAGCCGCTCGTGCCTGGGTTTCTGGGCGCCGGCGTCTAGTTCGAAGGCCAGCTTTTCAGCCAGAGAGACGGTGACATACTTGCCACCCCGTGAGACCTTTCGAATCGCACTGATCAGTTCCTGGGGCGCGCTCGCTTTTGTAAGATATCCTGACGCACCGGCACGAAGCATCCGAACGGCGTATTGTTCCTCGGGGTGCATGCTGAGAATGAGGACGGGCAGTTTGGGCCGGATGACCTTGATCTCTTCCAGGATTTCCAGTCCGCTTTTTCCCGGCATGGAAATGTCCAGGAGGATCAGGTCGTAGTTTTTTGTCGACATTTTTATGAGTACATCCTGGCCGCTTTCCGCCTCATCTTCAACTATCATGTCTTCCAGACCCGCCAGAATTTGTTTTATGCCTTCCCGGACGACGGCATGATCGTCCGCAACAAGAATTCGTATCATATCATCCTTCTCCTGTGGTGCATGGGTATCCGGACCTTGATCGTCGTCCCCTTGCGTGGTTTGCCTGTTATACTCACGCTGCCGCCCCAGAGATTGACTCGTTCCCGAATACCCACGATTCCGAACGACTTGGGGTCGACGATCTGTCCCGGTGTTATTCCTATTCCGTTGTCGGAGACTTCAAGACGGAGTTCATCGCCCTTCTGAACGAGACCCACCCGGACCAGCGTCGCTTCGGCATGGCGCGTTACGTTGGTCAAAGTCTCCTGGAAAATTCGAAAAATGGTTGTGGCGAGATCTTTTTCGACGGCGCTGTCTTTACAATCGAAACGTGCATCACACTGCACGCCGGTTCTTGCCTGAAACTCCCCGACCTGCCACTCCATGGCGGCCGTAAGCCCGAGATCGTCGAGCAGAATTGGTCTTAGCTCCGTGGAGATTCGGTGTACGCTGTCGATGGTCGTGTCCACGAGTCCTCTCATGCGCTGCACCTTTCCAGACAGGGACAAGTCGCCCGGGGGTATGGAGGATCCTAACCAGGCAAGATCCATCTGGAGGGCCGTAAGTGACTGCCCGAGTTCGTCATGTATTTCCCGGGCTATCCTGGTGCTCTCCTTTTCCCTGACGGATTGAAGGTAGATGGACAGATCGCGAAGCTGTTCCCGTGAATTCGCCAGTTCTTCCTCGGCCCGTCTCTGTTCGGTAATATCTTCGTAGGTGATGACGATGCGTCGATCCTTCAATACGTCCCCGATCCGGGCCGATCTCATTCGACAGAGAATGTCCCTGCCGTCTTTGCGGCGGCATTTGAATTCGGCGACATAGGTGCGCTGGTGCTCGAGGCCGCTGTAAAAGTGACGGCCGATCTCGTCCGCTTCTTCATCGTTCCTGTAAAAGAGGGTAACGCTTTTCCCGATAAGTTCCTCCGGTCGCCATCCGAAGACTTCTTCGACAGCCGTATTGGCGAAGTTGATCCGCCGGTTTTCCAGACCGACAACGGCCTGCGGGATGGCGTCCAGGATGGAGGATTTCAAAGCGTCCAGTTCCTCGAGGCTTACTTTTGCCTCTTTGTGTTCCGTGATATCCATTGCGTTACCGAGGACGGCACGTTGCCCTTTGAAGTTGATGGGGGTCACCGTTTCCATGATCCATTTTGTCTGCCCCTGTTTCGTTATCAGCCTGTATTCGTAGGGCGTCAGCCGGAGACCCTTGAGCATCTGGACGGCATCCCTGGTTACTGTTTCCCTGTCGTCAGGATGGACGAATCCGAGGGGATCCATTTGCAGCATTTCCGCTTCCGTGTAGCCGGTGTATTCTTGAACGTGGAAGTTAGCGAATTGAAACTTCTTGTTTGCAACGATATAAACGCCTACCTGCAAATTATTTGCGATGGTCTTGTAAAGTTCTTCCTCGGTGGCTTCCGCCCTCTGACGATGTTCAAGTATCAGGTTGTTTCGAGATGCGAGTACCGTTTGCGCCAGTTTCTTTTTCATATTTGGTCCCTGCCCGATCAGTGTTCCCGGTTCCCTGTTCGAGGCTTCTTATTTCAAACCTGGAACTTGGAACGCAGGCCTGTCTTGTCGTTGAGCCACCTTCAATGTGGGATTGGCTAATGTGAGGGTTTTTCTCAACACGGTGGACACTTTTAGCCGGTGCGGAATGCTTCTTGGCCGGATGGTCCTTAAGTGCTCCGGTTCTATAAAATTTTACACCGCTCGCAGTGAGGATGTCAACTTTAACCTTGAATTTCTGCCGCTTAGCTTCCGATTGACAGGAACCCCATCCGACTGATAACATCGAAAGGGAGGGAAAAAAGAGAAAAGGGGGATGATATGGATCTATTTGAGGCTATGCGGGGAAGGAGGAGTTGCCGGGATTACCTGCCGGCTCCGGTCGGTGACGAGGTGATCGACAAGATACTGGAAGCCGCAACCTGGGCCCCTTCACCGCTCAACACCCAGCCGTGGGAATTCTTCGTTATCACAAATCGACAGATCAGGGAGAAGATATTCACGGAAGCGGATCGCTGCAGATTGTGGGCCTTTGAGAAAAGCGGCTGGAAATGGCTTGATTCCTATGAGGTTGATTTTCTGAAGGAGGCGCCCGCAGTGATCGCGGTGGTAGGGGACCCGAAGAAGACCGGTGTGGATATGTTCATGGAGGAGGGCAATATGGGCTACCAGGCAGCCTGTGCCGCCGCGATACAGAACATGCACCTTGCCGCCTATTCATTCGGTTTAGGTTCGCTCTGGTTTACCCTCTTCGACAAAAAGGCCATGAGGGAAATACTGGGCATTGAGGATACGAAGGTGCCTCTCGCTCTTGTATGCCTGGGGCAGCGGGCATCGGACATACGCGAGGTCCCGAGAAAGGCAGTAAAGGACAAGACAACATATCTGCGATGAAGAGCAAACCTGTGTGCCTTATGGAGGCCCTTGTGGTCCTCTGAATTCCCACTGGCACCAGCTGTCTGAAGGATGGGGCCCGGGAGGACAGTATTTACACGATACCCGGACTCTTGGATCGATAATCGCCGCGACATTCGTGAACCCATGCTCAAATGTGGGCCGGCACGCGAATACACCCTTGCCCGACTTGATACGGGCTTCCTGCGGCGGACAGGAAATTACTGTAAGGAGGGCCGTTTCGCCGTTCTTTTCAATACGGTAGGAACATTTCGCCGCCCAACTCATAAGGTTGACGGCCCTGAGAACCTCGTCAAGCCCGGCATTGTCCGGCATGGCAAGGATCTCTTTTATTCTTGCGGCCTCCAGTCTCGAGGAGATATCCCACATGGTGATATCGATTTCCAGGGCCTTGTCTGTTCCGTAACGATCTTCCACCCCGGAGAACCATAGCCCGTCACAGGTGTGCCAGTTCCTTGAATACATCTTGATGAGCTCTACGAGCGTCTCCCGGGGGAGATTCTGAAGCACGTCGTGAACAGGGTTTTCGGGCTCTGTCATGTTTCGATGACCTCCTTTTGGAGCGGGTGTGTCTATAATACCATGACGGGATTAAGCGTAGGGCAAAAAAATCGATAAAAGAAGCATTAAAATGGGAGGGTTGCAGCATGGGAAAAAGAGCTTTGCGGGTGCCGGCAGTCGTCTTCGTCTGTGTTGCAGCCCTTATTTTTCTTTATCTCGCGCCTGCCGTGGCGAATTCCCAGGATGGGCACTTCAGAAATGTGATCATACTTGTCGGGGATGGGATGGGTTCGGCCCATACGACGCTCGCGAGATGGTACAAGGGCTCTCCTCTGGCCTTCGATGTAATGCGTGTGGGAGGGGTACGCACCTATGGCGCCGACTCTCTCATAACCGATTCCGCACCAGCTGCCACGGCCTCTGCCTGCGGATACAAATCGACGGACAAGTCTATCGGCATAATGCCCTGCCGGGTTACCGTTCCGGGAGTACCCGATCCGGGTCCGTCCCGATGCAAACCCATCGCGTCCGTACTCGAGGGGGCTAAACTTTCGGGCAGATCAGTAGGTCTTGTAGCCACCTCCAACATTCAAGACGCCACCCCTGCCGCCTATTCATCTCACTGGCCCGACAGGGCGAATTTCAACGAGATCGCCAGGCAGCAGGTATATCAGAATATGGATATAATTTTCGGAGGTGGAAGGCGGTATCTTTTACCCAGGGAAAAAGGCGGGACGCGCACGGACGGTGAGGACCTCCTCGATGTGGTCCGTTCGAAGGGGTACACAATCGTCACAGACAGGGAACAGATGGTGAGGGCGGGATCCAAAAAGGTCTGGGGCGCATTTGCAGACGATGCGATGGCGTACGAATTCGACAGGAGGCGCCTGGCGCCCACCGAGCCGGGGCTGTCGGAGATGACACGCAAGGCGATAGAGATCCTTTCAAAAAACAAGAAGGGATTTTTCCTTTTTGTGGAGGGAAGCAAGATCGACTGGGCCGCCCATGCGCATGACCCGATCGGTGTCGTCAGCGATGTCCTTGCCTTTGAGGAAGCTGTGGGTGTTGCCCTCGATTTTGCGAAGACGAATAGCGGCACGCTGGTTATAGCCCTGGCGGACCACGGGACCGGAGGAATGTCCCTGGGCAGCAAACGAAGCGACGGGATCTACTCAAAGCTTCAATATGAGGCGCTCCTCGCCCCATTGAAAAAGGCTGTGCTGACGGGCGAAGGAGCGGAGAAGATGTTGAAGGGAGATCTCTCGGAGGGGAACGTCAAAAATGTGGTGGCTGAATATCTCGGTATAACCGATCTCTCGCCGGAGGAGATAGGAGCGATTCAATCGGCAAAGACGGGACGGTTCAATAACGTTCTTGGACCCATCGTGAGCAGGAGGAGCTATATAGGCTGGACTACGAGCGGACACACGGGCGAGGATCTCTTTTTCTACTACCATGGCATCCGGGAGCCCCTTGCGATAATCCAGAACTCGGAGATCGCGCTCATGGCGGCAAGGGCGATGGGGTTCGATCTCGCCGCCGTCGACAGGAGGCTTTTCACGGCGGCGGACAAGGTATTCGAAGCGGCAGGTGCGTCGGTTGCCATCGACAAAAGAGATCCCGGGAATATGCTTCTCATCGTCAAGGCCGCCGGCAAAAGGGCCGAACTTCCTCTGGGCAAGAATGTCATGAGAACAATGGGGAAGACCGAAACAAACCATAGGCTCGAAGGGCTCGCTGTCCTGGCACCTCATACAGGCACCGTCTACCTTCCCGAGGAGGCCGTTGAGATCTTTAAGAAGGCAAAATAAAGACGGTTTCGGGTTTCTACTGCGAGAGTCTTTCCGATATTTTGCGGGCTGTGGCTATGAGATGTTGTGCCATTTCTGGCAGTTTTTCCGTTGGCATGGAGCCGGCAAAACCGAGAATGCAGATGGCCCCGACGGGGTAATCATTGGCATAGACAAGCGTGGCGATTGCCCTGACGCCCGTAAGGTACTCTTCAAGATCGAGGCTGTAATGGCGTTTCCGCGCGATCTTGACTTCATCGATGAAGCGGTCGACGTCGGTGATGCTGTTTGCTGTGTATTTCGGCAGGCCTTTTTCCTTCAGGAAATCCCTGATCTCGCTGTCTTCCATGGGAGAGAGAAAGGCCTTGCAGAAGACAGAGGCGGTTATGGGCAGCCTCGTTCCGACGGGGGATGATATCTTCAGTTTCTTTCGTGTCTCTATGGTTTCTATCACCTTGACAACGCTGTCTTCGCGGACGCAAAGGAAGACCGTCTCGTCGACGTCTTCGACGAGCTTTTCCAGGAAAGGCCGGGCGATGGAACTGAGCTCGCCGCCTTGAAGGACCCGTTTGGCAATCTTGAAGAGTTCTTCGCCGGTGGTGTAGCGCTTTGTGGATTTACTTTTGACGATGAGGTTCCCTTCCTGAAGGGCCTTGAGTATCCCGAAGACGGTGCTTTTGCTGAGGGCCAGCGTCCTCGCGATCTCGGTGACGCCGAGGGGCCTCTTGCTGTCAACGATAAGGGTAAGTACTTCGAAGGTTTTCTTTATGACGGGCGCGCTATACATAATTCATTATGATGAACACTATATAATATTCCGGAATATTTGTCAACGTTAATTTGTTGATAATACTGCTTGAAGAAGCCAGCTGCCCGAAGAGGCTACGCTGATTTATGATAGTGAACGGATAGGCGGCATACAGAGGGTGCTTAAGGGAGAGATGAGCTTAAATAGGGTATGTTCAAAGATTTGATAATTTGGTAGAATGATGAACCTAAAGACTATGCCACGAGAATACAGGATAAGATTTCTGCCGATAGATCGCACTATTCCGGCGGAAGAAGGAGAGAACTTACTCGAAATCGCCATGAAGGCGGGGGTGCACATCAATGCCTCCTGCGGGGGAAGGGGTGCCTGCGGGAAGTGCAGGGTCAGGATAGCAGACGGCTCTGTTGAATCATCACCGCATTCTTCGCTGAGTGAAAAGGACGAGGCCATGGGTTTTCGTCTCGCCTGTAGTTCATTCATTGAGGGTGATGCCGTAGTCGAAATTCCTCTGGAATCGCAGGTTGATAGAAGCATTCTCAGAAGGTCGGCCGTTATGAGCGATACAGATGCCGGAGCCATCGATCGATCGCTCTTGTGTCAGTATGGCTGTGAAGCGCTGGTCGGCAGATACAATCTCCGGCTTCCCAGGCCCGACCTGCAGGACAACGTTTCTGATACTGCGAGGCTGATGCGGTGCCTCGCGCCCAGGATCGAATGTGAAGAACCCCTTGTTCCCCTCAGTGTGATGCGCGATCTGGGTGGCGGTCTCAGGGAAATGGACTGGAATATCACCGTGAACGTTGCGACCACCGGCCAGATGAGGGAAGTTACCCGGATTGCACCGGGCGACAGGCAAAAGGACCACTATGCGATAGCCATCGATGTCGGGACAACGACCATTGCGGCCCAGCTTATTCAATGCGACAACGGGAAGGAGCCGTCAGGCGATTCATACGATGACGCCCGAAGGGGCAGGATGATCCTCGCATCATCCTCGGACTACAACGGGCAGATCAGCTACGGCGAGGATGTCATCTCCAGGATCATGTACGCCCGGAAATCCAAAGGTCTCAAGAAGCTCCAGGACGTTGTCGTGTCGACAATCAACAGGCTCATCGGTGAGATCGTTGAAGAGGCGGGCATAGATCCCGCCGACATCAGCCACATTGTTGCAGCGGGTAATACAACAATGATGCACCTTCTCTACGGGATCGATCCCACGCATATCATGCTCGCGCCGTATACTCCGCTTGCAACGGCCTTTGCGCCCGTCGCTCCCCGCGACATCGGACTCGATCCCGGGGAACACGCGCGCCTGTACGCAATCCCGGGTGTCGCGTCCTACGTCGGAGGTGACATCGTTTCAGGGGTGACCCTGTCGGGGATGGCGGAAAGCAATGAGGTTTCACTTTTCATGGACATCGGGACCAATGGCGAGATTGTGCTGGGGAACAGCCAATGGCTCCTGTGCGCATCCTGTTCGGCCGGCCCCGCCTTTGAAGGCGGAGGCATCCAGCATGGCATGCGGGCGGCCCCGGGGGCCATCGAAAAGGTGCGTGTTAATCCCGTCACGTTGGAACCCATGATCCTTACCATCGGAAGGACGAAACCGCTGGGTATATGCGGCTCAGGGCTTATCGATCTTGTGGCCGAGCTTTTTCTTGCGGGCGTTATCGACCGGAACGGGAAGTTTTCCACGGACAAGCCGACCGAGCGTGTAAGAAAAGGTGAGAGCGGCCGTGAATACGTCCTGTGCTTTGCCGCCGAGACGCGGATCGAACGGGACATCGTGTTAACCGAGATCGATCTTGACAATCTCATGAGAACAAAGGCGGCAGTTTACGCGGGATGCAAGGTTCTGCTCGAAAATGGAGGTCTTGCATTCGCCGATCTCGCTATGGTTATTATAGCCGGGGGCTTTGGTCACTCCATCGACGCTGAAAAGGCAATTGCGATAGGTCTCTTGCCCGAGTTGCCTGTCGAGCGTTTTAGGTTTCTCGGCAACGCCTCGCTTGGCGGCGCCCGGATAGCGGCGGCATCCCGGGCCTTCTTCGAAAGGACCGGCGAGGTGGCCGGTTCGATGACAAATATTGAGTTGTCGAACAATACGCAGTTCATGGACGAGTTCATGGCGGCCCTGTTCCTGCCGCATACGGACGAAAAGGCATTCCCCGGGGTGATGAAGGGAATGGTGAAGACGGGTAATAGGTAATAGGTAATAGGTGATGGGTAAAAGAATGAAGAGAGGTTATGGATTATGGGGGATGGGTCATTGGTTACGGGAAGACATGAAGAATCTTTTCCTGTTACCTGTCGCCTATTACCTATTACCCGCCTCCGAAGGAGGTTTCCATGCCTAAAGTAATTGCTCTGGCGGGCAAAGGTGGCGTTGGCAAGACAACGCTGGGTGGGATGCTGGTCAGGTATCTTGTTGAGAAAGTTGGCGCCGGGCCTGTTCTTGCCGTGGACGCCGATCCCAATTCGAACCTCAACGAGGTCCTGGGGGTGAGCGTTCATTCAACGATAGGCGAGGCCCGGGAGAAACTTAAAGAGGAAGTTCCCACGGGCATGAGCAAGGACAGCTGGCTGGAATACAAGGTGCAGGAGGCCGTCATCGAGGCCAAAGGGTTTGACCTCCTTGTCATGGGAAGGCCCGAAGGGCCCGGGTGCTATTGTGCGGCCAACAGCATGGCGAAAAAGTATATCGATGCCCTGAAGGGAAACTATTCATTCGTGGTGGTTGACAACGAGGCCGGCATGGAGCACATGAGCAGGCTGGTGACGCAGGACGTGGACGTCCTCTACGTGATATCGGATCCGACACCGCGCGGCATCCTCACCGTGTCGCGGATCCTTTCGATCATAAACGAATTGGGTCTTCATATCGCCAGGACCGTTGTCATCGTAAATCGCTTTCACGAAAATGATGAGGCCGTGCTGGCAAAGACTGCGGCGGAAAGAGACGTGGTTATCGGAGGTACAGTCAGGGACGATGAAGCCCTCGTGCGGGGCGACGCGGCTGAAAAGACGATATTCGAACTGGCGCCTGAATCGGTTTCTCTTTCGGATGCCTATGCCATTTTTGACAAAACAGCGGGCAGTTGATCGAGAGCGAGTTTGTGGTGAAGGAGCGTTTATGACGGCTAAGATCATCAGCGGGACGGAAGTCGCGAGACAGGTAAGGGAACGGATCGCGCAGGAGGTCGTGAAACTCCGTGAGGAGACGGGCGTCACGCCGGGGCTCGTGACTATCCTTGTCGGTGCGAATCCCGCTTCGGTCAGTTATGTCACGGGCAAGCAGAGAACAGCGAAAGAGCTGGGTTTTTATTCTGTCCAGGATGACGAGCCGGAGGACATTTCCGAAGAGAGGCTTGTCGGACTGGTGAAGAAGTATAACGGCGACCCGGCGATCCACGGCATCCTGGTGCAGCTGCCCCTGCCGAAGCATATCAACGAGACGAATGTCCTTTATGCCATAGACCCCGACAAGGATGTGGACGGCCTGCACCCGATGAACCTGGGAAGGCTCATGATAGGAGAGGCCCGTTTTTATCCCTGTACTCCCTTCGGCATAAGGGAGCTTCTTGCCATGGGCGGTGTCGAAACGAAGGGCGCCGAGGTTGTTGTGGTGGGACGGAGCAACCTTGTGGGTAAACCTATCTCAATGATGCTCGTCCAGAAAGAGGCGAACGCCAATGCGACGGTGACCATGTGCCATACGGCGACACGCGACCTGGCCGCGCACACGCGAAAGGCGGACATCCTCATAGTCGCGGCCGGAAAGGCCAGGGCGATCACCGCCGATATGGTCAAGGAAGGCGCCGTTGTCATAGACGTGGGTGTCAACAGGATCGGTGTGACGCCCGAAGGCAAAGCAAAGCTCTGCGGAGACGTTGATTTTGAAGCCGTGAAGGAGAAGGCCTCGGTTATCACGCCTGTGCCGGGCGGCGTGGGGCCCATGACGATCACCATGCTCATGCAGAACACGCTTAAGGCGGCCCAGATGGCTGCGAAAGGGAAGTGAAGCATGGAAGGGTATACATATGACGAAAAGGAAGACTTTGCCGGGAATAAGGTGAAGGTTCTTGGATCTACGTTTGAAGAGGGCAAGCCCGAAGAGCGCGGGGACTGGCGTGAAAAACTTGCCACGCGCGATGAAAGGCTCGGTTTTATCCGCTCTGCCATGCGCTACTGGTACAACGCGGATTGGTACGGCAGCGAGAAGAGAAAACAGGATGCCTGAGGATAATATTACTATACAGCCGGTGCAGGGGAGGAGATAGATGGCCTTTGAAATTCCTAAAGTAAAATACACGGGACGGATCAAAGAAGTTGAAGTCGGTACCGGGCCCGGGGCGGTGAAGGTGGGTGGTGCCACGTGCTATCCCTTCTATAGTTTCGAGGGTGATATGCCCAATGTACCGAAAGTTGCTTTCGAAGTCTGGGACAGCCTCCCCGAAGAATGGCAGGACTGGGCCGTGGAGCCATACCGGGACGTTATCGGCGATCCCGCGGCATGGGCGAGGAAGTGCATCGAAGCCTACGGTGCCGAGATGATCGTCCTCCAGTTGAGAAGCGCAGACCCCAACGGTGAGAACAAACCGGTCGAAGAGATCGTGAAGGTCGTAAAAATAGTGGCCGACGCCATCGACGTACCGCTTGTTGTCTGGGGCACTGCGAATGATGACAAGGACAGCGAGCTCTTAAGAAGGGTGGCCGAGGTCTGCGAAGGTAAGAACGTCGCGGTCGGCCCGGTAACGGACAAAAACTACAAGCAGATAGGTGCCATGGCCATCGGGTACGGGCAGGTCGTCATGGCATCGTCGCCGATAGACGTCAACCTTGCGAAGCAGCTCAACATACTGCTCGGCAACCTGGGCGTCAGCGAAGAGAAGGTTATTATCGATCCCACCACGGGCGGCCTCGGCTATGGTCTTGAGTACACCTATTCGGTGATAGAGCGTGACAGAATGGCGGCACTCACACAGGAAGACGCCAAGCTGCAGTTCCCCATAATCTGCAACATCGCCCCTGAGGTCTGGAAGACACGGGAAACGCGGCTGACAAAAGAAGAAGACCCGAAGCTGGGTGACGAGAAGAAACGCTCCGTTCTCATGGAGGCGGTCACTGCGATGACGCTTCTTGTTGCAGGGGCCGACATTGTTGTAATGCGCCACCCCGATAGCATATCCCTTGTCAGGGACATGATCGGCGAGCTCTGCGCGTAAAAGGAGAATCAATGGCCGACGGTAAGGAAAAAAGCATCGATAAGGCGACCCTGAAGCTTATCGGCAAGGCGCAAGACGAAGGCATCTCCACCGTCTTTTCCCGTGCCGATGAGATAAAGCCCTGTCCTATAGGCGTCGAAGAGAGCTGCTGTAAGGTATGCTCCATGGGGCCATGCAGGATGCCGCGCTCAAAAAAAGGTGAAGACAGGCGGCGTGTGGGCGTCTGCGGAGCGACCATTGATACGGTGGTGGCGAGAAACTTTGCCAGAAAGGTCGCGGCCGGTTCGGCCTCCCACTCGGACCATGCACGTGAGGTTGTCACGACCTTTCTGATGACGGCCCGGGGGCAGACGCCGGATTTTTCCATCAAGGACGAGATAAAACTCCTTGAGGTGGCACTTGATTTTGGCATCGCTATCGAAAAGCGCGACACGAAAGACATCGCTATCGAACTTGGCGAGAAGGCCCTGAATGAGTTCGGCAAGCAGAGCGGCGAACTCATTTACGCGGGCAAGGCCCCTCTTCGCAGACAGGAGATATGGAGGAAATACAACGTCTTGCCGCGCGGTATCGACCGCGAGATCGTGGAAGTGATGCACCGGACGCACATGGGTGTCGATCAGGATTACCGGCACATCCTTCAGCAGGCCACACGGGCGGCCCTTGCCGACGGCTGGGGTGGTTCGATGATATCCACGGAGTTGCAGGATATAATGTTCGGGACCCCCGTGCCCGTGCTCGGCTCGATCAATCTCGGCGTGTTAAAAGAAGACCATGTCAATGTCGTTGTCCACGGCCACGAGCCTCTTCTGCCGGAGATGCTTGTCGTGGCAAGCCGTGATCCGGCCATCAAAGAGCTTGCGGAAAAGGCCGGCGCAAAGGGTATCAACCTTGCCGGCATGTGCTGCAGCGCCAACGAAGTGCTCATGCGCCACGGGATACCCTGCGCGGGAAATTTCCTCCAGCAGGAGCTGGCCCTTGTAACGGGGGCCGTCGAGCTCATGACCGTCGATGTCCAGTGTCAGATGCAGGGATTGGCGAACGTGGCGGAATGCTTTCACACAAAGCTCATAACCACATCCGACCGCGCCATGATAGAAGGCGCCGAACATATCGAGTTCCATCCGGAAAAAGGCCTCGAAACGGCGAAAAAGATCCTGGCAATGGCCATAGAGAACTATCCCAACAGGCGCCATGCGATTTATATTCCGGCTGAAAAACAGGACATGGTGGCGGGTTTCAGCCACGAAACGATAACCTATCTTCTGGGCGGTCTTTTCCGTGCAAGCTACCGGCCGCTCAATGACAACATCGCCAACGGCAGGATAAGGGGCGTAGCGGGTGTCGTGGGGTGCAACAATGTGCGTACTCAGCACGATGCCGCCCATCTTGCAATGATAAAGGAACTCATCAAAAACGACGTACTCGTTCTGACGACGGGCTGCAGCGCCATGGCATGCGGCAAGGCCGGCCTGTTGACGCCAGAGGCGGCACATTTGTATGCGGGCAGCGGGCTCGCGGAGGTTTGCGAGGCTATCGGTATACCACCGGTCCTTCACATGGGTTCCTGCGTCGACAATTCGCGGATACTCATCGCGGCCACGGCCATGGTCAAGGAAGGCGGGCTGGGTGATGACCTTTCCGATCTGCCTGCCGCCGGGGCGGCGCCTGAATGGATGAGCGAGAAGGCGCTCGCCATCGGACAGTACTTCGTGGCGTCGGGGATCTTTACCGTTTTCGGGACCACCTGGCCTACGCTTGGGAGCGAAAAGGTTACGGAATATCTCTTCGGGGAATACGAGGAGATGTACAAGGGCATGTGGGCCTACGAGCAAGACCCGGTAAAGGCGGCGCAGCTCATGATCGCCCACATTGACAAGAAGCGCAAGGCCCTTGGTATCGATAAGGCGCGGGAGCGTGTCCTTTTCGACATGGCTATGCGAAGGGCGATGGATTGACGGCCATGGAGACGGGATCGACGGAGAGTACGGGAAAGGCGAAGGAGCGGATGAATGTCTAAGATCATAGCATCGGCGGCAATTCGGGGTGCCGGGAAGATATTCACCCAGGCCGAAGGGAAATACCGGCAGGCCCTGGAAAAGTACGGGCCCGATCAGGAGATCGGTTTTCCCAACACGGCCTATTACCTCCCCATTATATACTCGATGACGGGGATTGCCGTGGCCCGGGTGAAGGACATGGAGCGTGTTCTCGATGTGTGCCGCAGGCTCATCCCGCCCCCTGTCAGGGAAACGACGCCGCTGCCCTATCTCGCACCGGCGCTCGATGCCGGTATGGCCACGTTTTTTGCCGAGGAGATGATCGAGGCCGTCCGCTACCTTGAAGAACCCGACCGGTATGCCGCTGACTCTGAAGAGACGACGGATAAAACGATCTGGCTCGGCGCCGCCAATGACGTCATCTTCAGGAAGAGGGGAGTTGAGTTCGTGGACGGTACGGCCCCCGGTTTCGCGGCCATCGTCGGCGCGGCGCCCGATGCGGCCACGGCGGCGAGGATTGCCCTTGAACTGCAGGAGAAGAACCTCTACGTGTTCATGTGCGGACACAACGGAGAGAAACGGTTTGCCGAGCAGCTTGGCGAGGCCGGTGTCCAGATAGGCTGGCCCACGCGCCTCGTGCCTTTCGGTCCCGACGTTTATCAGGCTGTTTTCGCTATCGGGTTTGCATGCCGTGTCGCCATGGCCTTCGGCGGTGTCCGTCCCGGTGATTTCAGGCGCAACCTCATATATAACAAGGACAGGACGTATGCCTTCGTTCTTGCCCTCGGGGACGTGACGGACGAGTGGTACGCAAACGCGGCGGGTGCGATCAACTGGGGTTTCCCCACCATTGCCGACACGCCGATACCTGAGGTCCTGCCCACCGGCATTTGCACCTATGAGCACGTGGTGTCCAACATCCCCCATGACCAGATCGTCCAGAAGGCCGTTGAGGTCCGGGGCCTCAAGGTCCAGGTTGCGAAGGTCCCCATTCCCGTTTCCTACGGCCCCGCATTCGAGGGCGAGCGTGTCCGCGGCGAAGACATCTTCCTTGAAATGGGCGGCGGAAGGACGATAGCCGTCGAATGGACGACGTCACGGAACATGGAGGACGTGGAGGACGGAAAGATCGAGGTCATAGGTCCCGATGTTTCCGATCTTACCCCCGGTTCACGCCTGCATTTCGCCATGGTTGCGGAAGTCGCGGGCCGGAATTTCCAGGAGGATTTCGAACCCATACTGGAGCGGCAGAACCATCACCTCATCAACCAGGCGCAAGGGATCATGCACATAGGCCAGCGCGACATCGCCTGGATCAGGATCTCCCGTCAGGCCGTCGAAAAGGGATTTACCCTTGAGCATATCGGCAGGATAATCCACGCGAAGTACCACCAGGACTTCGGTGCCATCTTTGACAAGGTCCAGGTGAAGATCTATACCGACGAGGCAAATGTCCGTGAAGTACTGGATATGGCGCGGGCATCCTATACGCACCGTGACGCGAGGATCGAAGGCATGACGGACGAGAGTGTGGAGACGTTCTACTCCTGCATCCTCTGCCAGTCCTTCGCACCCAGCCACGTCTGCGTGGTAAGTCCCGAGCGTACCGGTCTGTGCGGCGCGTATAACTGGCTTGACTGCCGCGCTGCCTACGAGATCAACCCCGAGGGCCCCAATCAGCCGGTGCAGAAGGGTGCGGTGATCGACGAACGCTACGGCCAGTTCCGCGGCTGCAACGAATATATCCGAAAGGCGTCGCGCCAGAAGGTGGAGAACGTGAGCCTGTACAGCCTCATGGTGGATCCCATGACGACCTGCGGCTGCTGCGAGTGCATAGCGGCCATCCTGCCCATGTGTAATGCCATCATGACCGTTGACCGCGATTTCACCGACATGACGCCCTGCGGGATGAAATTCACCAGCCTTGCCGGTTCGGTCGGCGGCGGAGCGCAGGTACCGGGATTTCTGGGCCATAGCAAGTACAACATCACCCAGAAAAAGTTCCTGAGGGGTGACGGCGGCCTCCTGAGGATAGCCTGGATGCCGAAAAGGCTCAAGGACGAGATTTACGAGCGGCTGAAAAAGAGGGGCGAAGAACTGGGATACCCCGACCTCCCCGACATGATCGCCGATGAAACGGTTGCAAAGACGGAGGACGAGGTCCTGGAATACATAACGAAAAAGGGCCACCCCTGTCTGGGGATGGAAGACTTGTTGTAAGAAGACAGGTAATGGGTTATAGGTTATAGGTAAGAATCTTTTATCATTTCCCATAACCTATTACCTATCACCCATAACCTGTATTTTTTCGAAAGGAGATATCGATGGCGTTAACGGGGATTCAGATCTTGAAACTTCTTCCCAAAACCAATTGCGGGGAGTGTAAGTTTCCGACGTGCCTTGCCTTTGCCATGGCGCTGGCCGCGGGAAAGACGGAGCTTGACTTGTGTCCGCACGTGTCAGCCGGGGCGAAGGACCAACTTTCCGATGCGGCCGCTCCGCCGATCCGGCAGCTTTCCATCGGCGTTGACGACTACGGCATAAAGATAGGCGGGGAGACGGTGCTGTTCCGCCACGAGAAAACCTTTTTCAATAAGCCGGGTATCGCGGTTCTGATAACGGATGCGATGGATGACGGTGAAGCGGAGCGTCGCCTTGCAGCGCTCGAATATTTCCGGTATGAGCGGGTGGGAGTCACGATGAAGCCCGAGATTGCCGCGATCAAGTTTACGGGAAATAAGGAACGTTTTCTTGCCGTCGTGAAAAAGGCCGCGGCAAGACCGTGCTCTGTGATTCTTATCTGCAGTGATGCCGCGGTGATGAAAGAAGCGCTCGATATTATACGGGACAAGAAGCCTCTCATTTACGGTGCGACCAGGGAGAATTACGAAACCTTCGGGTCTCTTGCAAAGGAATACGGGCTACCTCTTGCTGTTATCGGCAATGGATTCGACGAGGTGGCGGGTCTGACTGAAAAACTTGTCGCCATGGGACTTAAAGATCTTGTAATCGATACGTCTGCACGGGGGGTTAAAGATTCCTTCACTGATCAGGTTGCGATCAGGAGGGCCGCGCTCGTCTCCAAGTTCAAGCCTCTCGGTTTTCCGACGATCACCTTTCCCTGTGAAATGACGGACGACCCGATGAAGGAGACTCTCATCGCATCGCTTTTCGTGGCAAAGTATGCAGGCATCATCGTCCTTAGCGACATCACCGGTGAAACAATTTTTCCGCTTCTTCTCCAGAGGCTCAACATTTACACCGATCCCCAGCGCCCGATGACGACGAAGGAAGGGATCTACCCCATCAACAATCCCGACGAAAATTCGCCGGTTGTCGTAACCTGCAATTTCTCCCTTACCTATTTCATAGTCAGCGGTGAGATTGAGAATTCCCGCGTGCCGAGCTGGCTTTGCATCATGGACACGGAAGGGCTTTCGGTCATGACCGCCTGGGCTGCCGGAAAATTCGTCGGCGATCTCGTCGGCTCTTTCATAAAGAAGTCGGGGGTGGAGGAAAAGATCAAACACAGGAATCTCATCATCCCCGGTTACGCCGCCGCGATACTGGGCGATCTGGAAGAGGAACTGCCAGGCTGGAAGATACTCATAGGCCCGCGCGAGGCAGCACATCTGCCGGCGTATTTGAAGACGATAGGGACTAGGGATTAGGGATTAGGGACTAGGGACTAGGGAATAGAGAATAGGGAATAGGGAATAGGGAATAGGGAATAGGGAATAGGGAATAGAGAATAGAGAATAGAGAATATAGAGGGTGGGGGGAGTAGGAAGGAATAGGGAGTTTGAGACTAGGAATACGAAAAGACGGGAACAATCCCAGAAACAATCTGTTTTTTTCTAATCCCTAATCTCTAGTCCCTAATCCCTAATCTCTAAAATACGTGAGGTTGAGATGATCCTTATTGGTGAGAATCTAAACGTTATGTCTAGGAGACTCGGTGAAGCGTTCCAGAACAGGGATGCGGGGCCGATTCAGGAGATGGCTCTGGCGGAAACTCGAGCCGGCATGGACATGATCGACCTCAATATCGGACCTGCGCGAAAGACCGGTCCGGACTTCATGGAATGGCTCGTAAAGGTGGTGCAGGAGGTGACGGACCTGCCGCTTTCACTGGACACCTCGAATGTTGATGCCATAGAGGCGGGATTAAAAGCGGTGAAAACAAGGCCTCTTATAAACTCCATCTCCGCACGACCCGAAAGGATAGAGGCCCTCATGCCTATGGCGAAGAAATACAATGCGGCTTTCATCGGGCTCACGCTCAGCGCCGAGGGGATCCCCCGTGATGCCAATGAACGGGGGCTTTGTGCCGCTGAGATCATGGCAGCGGCGGCGAGTTACGGCATATCCGATGAGGATATCTGGATCGACCCCATCGTTCTGCCTGTAAATACTCAGCAGCTCCAGATACAGGGATGCACCGAATTCGTCATGATGCTTCCCGATCTGGCTCCCTCCTCGAAGTCCACCTGCGGCCTGTCGAATGTGTCCAATGGTGTTCCCGGTCGCTTAAGGGGTATAATGAACAGGACATATCTTGTTATGCTCAAACGGTACGGTATGTATTCGGCCATAGTGGATGCCTTTGACAGGGAACTCATCGCCATTGCCCGTGGAGAAGCGCTCCGGCTGGAAGCACTGATCCATCGGGTCATGGATGGTGAACAGGTGGATCTCTCACAACTTTCGAAAGAAGAGGGCGATTACGTCAAGACAACCCGGGTGCTCATGGGCCAGACCCTCTATTCCGATTCATGGCTTGAAATATAACCACGGTTCGGTGTTTTCGGGTTCAAGGGAAAAAAGGATTGGCCCCGGTATGATTTTTTTGTAGTTCACGGGAAGAACAGGGGTGGTTTGAGTATTGTCAGGTTGAGAACGATGCTGCCGTCATTGTAGAGTTTGTCGTAGGTGTCTTTCCTATAAATCAGGAGGAGCATGATGAACAAAGTGTTTGCACGAACCTTGATATGGTTTATTGCATTATCCCTGGTTGTTCCTGCGGGAGTATTTGCACAGGGCTCATCGAAGCCTGTCTTTAAACAGGAAGAGGTGGAGCAACTGGTTGCACCCATCGCCCTCTACCCCGACGATCTCGTGGCGCAGATACTCATGGCGTCGACGTATCCCCTCGAGGTAGTCGAGGCAGCCAGGTGGCAGAAAGCGAATTCCAACCTTAAAGGAAACCAGCTGACGTCGGCCCTGGAGAAGCAGACCTGGGATCCCAGTGTCAAGTCCCTTGTAAACTTCCCTTCGGTGCTGAGCATGATGAACGAGAAGCTCGATTGGACGCAGAAACTTGGAGATGCATTCCTTGCCCAGCAGAAGGACGTGATGAATGCCGTCCAGAAACTGAGGGCCAAAGCACAGGCGCAGGGAAATCTCAAGACGACGAAGGAACAAAAGGTCGTCGTGCAGGAGCAGACCATCGTGATACAGCCCGCCAACCCCCAGGTGATTTACGTGCCCACATATAACCCCACAATCGTTTACGGAGCGTGGCCCTATCCGGCATATCCTCCCTACTATTATTACCCGCCCGGTTACGTGGCGGGGACGGCCGCATTCTCCTTTGCCGCCGGTGTGGCCGTTGGTGCCGCCTGGGGTTATGCGTGGGGAGGATGCAACTGGAACCATGGAGACGTCAATGTAAACGTCAACAAGAACGCTACCATAAATAACCAGATCAACAGAACGAACTATGCAACAAAGGTATCGACGAATCCTTCAGGTCAGGGTGAGTGGAAGCATGACCCGGATCATCGCAAGGGTGTGGCCTACCGGGACCAGGGTACGAGCGCAAAATACGGACAGGCCCCGAGGCCCGGCTCCGATACCAGGAAAGATTTTAGAGGATATTCGCCCGACTCAAGGGGACAGCAGGCTAAGGCCGGCGATCGTTCGGGAAAACAGACGATGGGACAGGGAAAAACGTCCACGGGCACCCGGCCCGAGACGCCTGGCTATGACCGCGGCACCGAGCGATCAGGCGGCGGCAATGCCTTTCAGGGAATGGACAGGAGCGGCGCGGAAACTAAAATGGCTAGCGACCGCGGCCGTACGAGCCGCGAGAGCATGTCCGGTTTTCAATCAGGCGGGGCACGGGAGTCGGGCGGAGGTCTCAGCCGCGGTGCAGGCGGCGGCCGACGCCGTTAGACTCTCGCACAGTTATGAATTCCTGATCAATCTTACGAGGAGGAAAACGTATGATCCGCGTTATGAATAGAATAAAGTTTTTGTCGATGGTGAGGTCCGGCATTGCCTTGAGTGCAGCCGTCCTTTTTGCAATGCTCTTGTCGGGGACTGAAACATTCGCGGCCGGGGGAAAATCAGTCAAGCAGTTGACTTTCGCTTCTCCCGAAGAAGCGGTTCGGGTCCTTGCAGATGCCGCAATAGCGAAGGACAGGAAGGCGATGGTTGCCCTCTTCGGTTCCGAGGCAAAGGGTAACGTCATCTCCGGCGATCAGGCGGCGGATAGGGACCTTTTTGATCGCTTCGTTGCCGCGTACAAGGAGAGGAACAGGATCGATACGTCGACAGACAACAAGGTCTTCCTGTATGTCGGCAACAATGAATGGCCATTCCCGATCCCCATCGTTAAGAAAGGGGAGAGGTGGGTTTTCGACACAGAGGCAGGCACGGCGGAAATACTTCAGAGAAGGATAGGCAGAAATGAGCTCAGCACCGTCCAGGCCTGCCTTGCCTACGTGGATGCGCAGAAGGATTATGCAAGAATGGTTGGTCAAAAAGACGGCCTTACCGAATACGCCCGGAAGTTTGTCAGCGATCCGGGAACCCGCAACGGGCTCTACTGGGAAACGAAGGACAGCGAAGAACCCAGCCCCCTGGGGATTTTCATGGCTCGAGCACGGAAAGAAGGCTACGCGCCGAAGCAGACGGGGGGTAAACCCGTGCCGTATCACGGTTATTTCTACAAGATACTCAGCGCCCAGGGGAAAAATGCCCCCGGAGGCGCCTATGACTACGTCGTGAAGGACAGGATGATCGGAGGCTTTGCACTCGTTGCCTACCCCGCTCAGTATGGGGTAACGGGAGTTATGACCTTCATCGTCAACCAGGATGGCGTCGTATACCAAAAGAACCTGGGCAAGAACACGACAAAGACCACCGGTTTGATGAAGGCATTCGATCCCGATGATTCCTGGAAAAAGGTGCAGTGAAATATGAAACAGGTGAAACTGAATAATGCCGATACCGGGATATCGGCGATTATTCTCGGAACATGGGCAATAGGGGGCAGCAACTGGGGGCCTTACGATGAGAAAAATGCCGTGAGCGCCGTCGAGGCGGCGCTCGACAACGGCATAAATGCAATCGATACGGCCCCGGTTTATGGAGACGGCCATGCTGAAGAACTGATCGGTAAAGTGATCCGCGGCAAAAGGGACAAAGTCTTTCTGGCCACGAAATGCGGTCTTGATATCTATTCCCGCAAATATGATCGTGATCTATCCTCCTCATATATAGAGAAGGACCTCCATGGATCGCTGAAACGTCTCAATACGGACTTTATCGATCTCTATCAATGCCACTGGCCGGACCCCCGAACACCCGTGGAAGAGACAATGTCGGCGCTTCTCAAGTTCAGACAGCAGGGAAAGATCCGCCATATAGGGGTCTCCAATTTCAGCGGGGCTGAGCTGTCGGAAGCCCTGCGCTGCGCCCCTATTTTTTCGTTTCAGCCGCATTATTCGCTTCTTGAAAGAAGTCCCGAGACGGAACTGCTGTCCCTTTGCGTCGAAAATAGTATAAACGTTTTCCCCTATGGCTGCCTGGGGGCGGGCATGCTGACAGGAAAGTACCGGGAGTGCCCGCGATTCCAAAAAGGCGATGCGCGGTCTTTCTTCTACCGCCATTTCAAACCGAAATACTGGTCAAAGGTACGGCGCCTGGTCGATGAGGTGGAGGCAATTTCGCAGCGAAAGGGCGCGACGACCGGTGCCGTCGCTCTGTCGTGGCTCCTCGGTCGACCGGGGATAAAATCTGTTATCGTTGGTGCCCGGTCAGCGAGCCAGGTCGTAGAAAACATCGCCGGTGTGCCCATCGATCTGAGCGAAGACGAATTGCGCGCCCTCGATGTATTTTCCCGGGATGTCTACGAGGTCTGAAAGCCTGCTCCGGCAGTAAAGGCGTCCAGCGTAGGTTCATATTGACGGCACCTCCTCCGGAGGAGGTGCTTTTCTTACAAGGAATCTTCCAGCCAGAAGACCGCCGTGTTCAATTGTTTAGTTCTGATTAAGAATGCCCGATACATCATATAAGGGGACGATATGGTCACAACTTCGAAATCCGGTAGCGCGAAAACCATCGGGCTGACTGTCGTCTTCATAATGATTGTCATACTGCCGGCAGCCGTCTTTGCCGCCCGCCCGCTGATTACCGATGACGCGGGGACGGTGGGTAAAGGCACGTTCCAGGTGGAACTGGGTTTTGAAGTGTCCGGCCACAGAGCGGATGACGACGGCGTGGTGACAAAGAAGGATGTATCCTCCGCCACTACCACCCTTTCTTATGGTATCCATGACAAGCTGGACGTCTTGCTGGGAATGCCCTATCAGAAGACGAAGATCAGGGAAGACGGCGAAACGGTCTACAACGAAGATGGTATTGCGGACCTGACGCTTGAGGCAAAATGGCGGTTTTTAGAGAAGGACGGCTTTGCTCTGGCGTTGAGGCCCGGGGTGTCCTTCCCGACGGGTGACCACAACAAGGGTCTCGGCACCGGCCGGATGACCTGCGGGGCGCTCTTCATAGCCACAAAGGACATAGGACCGGTCTCTTTCCATCTCAATGCCGGGTACAAACGGAACGAGAACAAAACTGACGAGAGAAAGGACATCTGGGGTGGAGACCTGGCTGGTGTCGTCACCGTGGCAAAGCCCCTGAAACTGGTGGCTAACGTGGGCATGAAGACGAACACCGACAGGACGGCAGCCACCGACCCGGCTTTCTTTCTCGGGGGTCTCATCTACTCCATAACGGACAAGATCGATCTCGACCTCGGTTACAAGCGCGGGCTCAACAAGGCCGAAGTTGACAACGCGTATATTGTCGGGTTGACGATGAAGTTTTAGGGAAAAATGAAAGATTATTTTGTGCCCTCCAATGAAGCGGGGCACGGTAGTTTCCCGCTCTTCTTGACTTGCAAAAAAATCGGCGAAAATGTAATGTACAAAGAATGTCGCCGGTAAGGAAGAACGAATGAAGGATGAAGTCAAATCAGAAGTCAGGCAGTTGCCTTTCATGCTGGGTAAAGTGGCGGGCGGCCTCATGGCTGTTATCGGGTTTGGGGGAACGGTAACGGTGCTCACCAGACAGCAGCACCCTTCCTCAAGCGGTCTGATGGTATATGTCCTGACAGGTATTATCGGCCTCGCCCTCTTTGTCCTGTCTTCCAGGTTAATGGCACGACATTCGGGGAAGGCTGATGGGACCGAAGCGACGAAGAAGAAAAGGGCAAAGACCAGTGCGCTGTCGTGGACCATACTCCTGGTGATCGCGGTGTTGTTCATTGCCATTGTCCTCATCGTGGCGGGTTGACGAGAGCGGTATTGTGAAAAGCCTTTGAGGCCTTGTTTACAAGGTGGTGGATTACTTTCTTATGAAAGTGTTAATGGATTTTTGTGACCTGTCCTGCAAATATGCGTCAATGCCGAAGGAAACGGGAGTGGATGGGGCCGGCAGTTGCCGGACCTTCGTCGCACTCAGGTGCGAACTCAAAAAGACGCTTGTTCACAAGAATATGCCCTGCAGTCAGAAAGTCCTGAAGACCTCAAGAAAAACGAAATAGATAGGGGTATCAACGGGGTTCGTGACTATCTTCATGTGGCGCCTGGGCATCGATGTCCCGAACGGTCGTGATCAGTTTTTCGAGCTGGTATCCCGACGCCAGAGAAGCTGAGTGCAGCGCGTCGATGGTTGCGAAACACGCACGCAGTTCTCCAAACAGTTCCCCTGCTTCAACTCCCTTTCGTGACATGACCGACACACCGGCAGTGAAATGCATCCAGGCAATCATGTCCTCGAAGGCTTCCTTGCTGAACCAGAGGACACCCTGGTATCGGTTGACGCCGAGGAAATAGTGAACATCGCCATCGGCCATGAGTGATGAAAGGATCGTTCGGGGATTCAGTTCGCCACACCAGTTCTGGTGAGTGGTGAAGATTTTTATCAGCAGCTGGGCAGCGTACGTCTCTTTTTCGTCGTACCCGAGTTCCGCCAGTGTTTCCCCGATGATTCGGCCGAAGAGCCATTCATCGATCCAGCTCCTGCTGATTTCCTCGCGGATACCGGCTCCATCGATGAGCCCTCCGAGGACGTGTACAAAGAGCCACGCAAGATGAGACGCCGACAGTTCCCGGGAAAGGACGGTATGAATATCGGTATCGCTGTCGGTAATATCCTGCGTGAATGGATGGGATTGAATGAGTGCCGTTAGTTTTGCCGTTACTTCATCGATGAGCACCTGCTCGTCCTGAGATGAACCGGTATACGTCTTGATCTCGCGAAGGAGATTGGAGAGCTTGCTTGTCACCTCATTGGTCAAATCCGTCGGCGGCAACAGAAGTTCGTGGTTCATAATGTCTTTGTGGGTGATGAGGATACGTCTGAAGAAGGACGGATTTACAAGCTCCCTGAAATAGCGGTGAATAGGCTGCAGGAATATCTCCCGCATGGTTTCTTCCACACTGGGAACGCCCCTGCCCGCCAGGTAGCCGCACAGCTGCCTGAAGTGGTGCCACTCGTTGTCCTCAACCTGCCGAAAATCGAGAAGGACGTGGTACTGGTAGGCTTGAAGTTCCACGAAAAGACCTTTTTGCGCCAGGTCCTCGTTCTCACGGATATATTCCAGGTTGGAGACATGGTCTCTAAACAATGTGAAATGTCTTCCATCCAGGATCAAACCAAGTCCATCCTTAAGATCCTTTTGGACAAGCAGCCGGGTCTCGCCATGGGCCTCTTTGACCGAAAATGCGACCGATCTGTGTATCCAGCCTTTGGCTGATGCATACCTGTTGTTGAAAACGAAAAGTGTCCTTGCGTCACCATGGCGGTTGGAATAGGCGAAGACGTCTTCGTTGACTGTGCCCTCGGGCGTAAAAAAATCATAGAGGAGGAAATCCTCGACATCGGCGAAGAGGTATCGCTGATGAAGCAGAGGGGAGATTTCCCGCTCATGACGTTCAACGAGATACTGATTTGGTGTTTCATCCCAGTAGGCCCGGCGGTACTCCATGCCGTACTTCTCCCCATACCCTTCGACCTGCCCGTGGCCGAACATGGGCAGACCGGGCATGGTCGCCATCATGGTGCAGACCCCGAAATACTTGTCACCGATGCCGAACTGATCGACCGCCGTTCTTTCGTCGGGATTGTTCATAAAATTGACGAAACGGCGAAGGATCTGGGGGTCGAATTCCACGGTGTTCTTCATAACCAGGCGGTACTTGGAATTCTCTTCGTCACGAAGCATGTTCATGAAGGCGCTGTTGTAGACACGGTGCATCCCGAGGGTTCGGACAAAGTATCCTTCCAGGAGCCAGAACGCCTCGGCAAGCAACAAGGTGTCCGGTGCCTCCACGGCGACCCGGTCCACTACTTCGCGCCAGAATTCCTGCGGCATGGCCTTCGAGAAATCATCATAGGTCATGCTGTGCTCCGTACGCGTGGGGATAGCGCCTCCCGTGCCGGGTTCAGGGAACCAGAGCCTCTGAAAATGCTTTTTCGTAAGGGTCATGGCCGCATCGAAACGGATTACGGGAAACTTCCGCGCCACATGGATGATGGTGCGTATCATTGCCTCGCGGACCTCGGGATTGAGATAGTTGAGCTGGGCGGTGTCGTTCCAGGGCATGCTCGTCCCGTCATTCCCGTGATAGACGAATTTCTCGTCTCCCGTCCAGTTGTCGCGGCGTTTAAATACCACCGCGGCATCGGTGCGGTCATAATAATGGTCTTCAATTTGAAGGGAAACGCGGTCGTCGTGCGAAAGGTTGGTCCCGCCGTAGGTGTACCAGGGAAAGGGATTGTGGTCGATGGCAACAAACCAGTCGGGATGTTCGATGACCCATCGCGAGTAGATTCCCACGTGGTTGGGCACCATGTCGCTGGCAAGCCGGATGCCCCTTTGAGTCGCCCGGTCCTTGAGATCCAGGAAGGCCTCTTCGCCGCCGAGGTCATCGGCGATAATGTAGTCATGCAGGGAATAGGCGGATGGCACAGCCTCGGGATTGCCGCACATCTGCTTTATACGCTGTGATGCGGCACTGCGCTCCCAGACCCCGATGAGCCATATGCCGGTGAAGCCGCGTTTGCGGAGCATATCCAGTTCCTCATTCGGTATGTCATCGAGTTTGTTGATCGGACGGCCATAGGTTCTGGTGAGCTGATCGAGCCAGACATATACATTCTTGGCAATGAGGATCAATCGCGGCATCCAGTCCTTGTCGGCGCTAAACTTTTCAGGTTCGAATTCGAGTCCCGTATAACGATAGACTTCAGCTTTGCCCGGGCCGAGGAAAGGCATTTTTTCCTCTTCCTTGAAGAGGTCGAGGCTTTTGAGCATTCTGGAGATGAATTTACTGAGCAGGTATCCCCAGCGTTCCATGATATATTCGAGCTGGCCGGATAACGAATGCGGGACAGCTAACGCGGGGCTGCGGAGCATGTCGATCAGATTTTGCCCTTCAGGGCCGAAAGGTGGCTGGGTGTCGAAGAATGACCTCAATTCGGCGATGGTCTTGAGAAATGCCGTCTTCTTCTTGAGAGACGAATCATCGAAGAGTTCGACGAAGGGAGAAAAAGCATGATTCATATTTGCGAGCCACAGAAGGAGCATCTCCTCGAGGGCGATCTGCCGGTTGGGCGTATCACCCGTCTGGCCGGCCAGGTATTCATCGGTTGTCATTTTTCGCTGATAGACGGCAAGAGGCGGGAATTCGTCCGTAAACTGGCGGATAACCTTTCCGACCTCCTCGGGACCGAGTTTTGCCTCGACATACGAAAGGGCGCGGCCCATTATGTCTTTCTGCGTCGAGTCGGCATATACACCGACCACATAATGGAGGATCTCATCTATGAGGCCCATGGCTATAAGCGCGCCTGCCCGGACTGCACTCTCGGGGTAAAGGATGAGGTCCCGCTTCTGGTTGATCTTTTGTGCGAAGGTACGGGCGGCCAGAAAATTGGTGAAAATGACATTGCCGTTGAGTCCGAACAGGGATTCGCTGAACTGATAAATATCCCTGGCCTTCCGCGATACGTGAAATTCTCTGATCGTCTTTATCATACCCTCACGTGGTTGTCCCCTGTATTTTAGAGGAATGCTAACACAGGGTCCGGATTGAGTCAACAGAGGAGGGATCAGGGACTAGGGATCAGGGACTAGGGATCAGGGACTAGGGACTAGGGATCAGGGACTAGGGATCAGGGACTAGGGATCAGGGACTAGGGATCAGGGACTAGGGATCAGGGACTAGGGATCAGGGACTAGGGATCAGGGACTAGGGACTGGGGAGTGGATTTGATATTGGTGGGATAGGACTTACGGGACCGGTTTTTTAGTTTCAGCTTTTGGTCCCCCATTTTTCCCTGATCGTCGCGATGTTTCTTTCGATGGCGGCCATGTACGGGTTTTCCTTCCCGTCGTAATTATAGGGGATGTATTTTTCCATCGACCCCATCATCTTAAAGCGTTTCAGGGCGATTTCCTCATAGAATTTCGGGGTTGACCTGATGAGTTCATCGGCATTCGCGAATAATGTCGAACCCTTTCCGTGAAGTCGTTCGACCCCTTCGAACCCGTAAGACTCCGCGAATTCGTTGAAAAGGATGGCGAGGCTGTCTATGTAATCGGGGGAAGACATCTGGCCCAGCAAGTCGGCTGTGCCGAGGGCGCACCCCACTATTCGTTCCTCGTCATTGTGAAAGTGGATGTTCATATCGAGTGTGACACCGGTACATCTGATGATATTCAGCACACAGGGTATGTTTTTCGGAGACAGATGGATCTCTCTGAGATACATGTTCGCGAAATCGATGCTGCGCTGCACGTGGGTCAGGGTGTATTTTGCACCGGTGCCTTCGTCATCACCTTCTTCCTTGATGTATCCCGTGTCGTGAAGCAGCACCCCGATAGTTCCGAAGGCGAAGAAATTCGATGATATTTTTGGAACGGCGCCGCTGGCATTCCATCCATTGATGATCTCAACAAAGGGTGGTATGGTCTGCATGGTGTGGTAAAGATTGTGATATTTCGCGTCGCACCGATGAAACCCGGCCCTCTTTCCCTGGAAAAGATCCAGCACGTCATTAAAGACATGTGTAATAAGAGAGATATCGGCATCGCCGTAATTTTCGCTGTGGATTCTTGCAATGTGTTTCAGGAGGTTTGCTGGTGTAAGCTCGCTTCGTGTGAATACGGGCATCGCCTCGCCTCTATCCCCTGCGCAGGAGTTTTCGGTAATAACTTTTGAAGACTATACCATAAACAGCAATTGTAAGAAAAGCGCTGATGATAAGCGGGGTCAGAAGTCTGCCGGGCAGTAGCCGCCTGGTGAGCACAATAAGAAGGGTCAGAGCGATTCCGGCAAAGATCGACTTGATTATGTCCCTCGTGGCAGTCCGGGACAGTACGTAGCGGGTCCTGCGCTTGAGGATTACATAGAGGAAGACAAAGTTGTATAGGGAGACTATGGACGTCGCGAGAGAGATCCCGAGGTTCCTGAAAGGGACCATGAGAATCGATGCGATGATCGCATTGAGTACGATGGACGTGATGCCGATAAGCGCCGGTGTTTTCATGTCATGCATGGAATTGAATATCCTCACGAAGGAGATGGACAACCCGTAGAAGACAAGACCGACGCTATAGCCGAACAGGGCCCTTGTCGTCATCGCCGTATCGGTTGCGGTAAAGGCACCCCGCTCGTAAAGGATCTTTACACACAAATCGCCTGTGGTGCACAGCAGGATAGTGGCCGGGATGAGGGTGACGCAGATGAGTACGATGGAGCTATCTATGTGGGCTTTGAAGTTCTGCATGTCCCTGTCATGAAACAGCTTCGAGAGCTTGGAGAACATCACCGTATAGACAGGGACCGCAAAGAGGCTGAAGGGAAGGATGAATATCCTGAATGCATACGAAAGCGATGCCACCTCGCCGTGAGGCAGGTAGGATGCAATGATCCTCCCGACGAAACTGTTGATCGGTACGATGGATGTTGCGATAAGCGCGCCGGTGAAAAGGCGTTTGGCCGTTGCGATGGCCGGGTGGCTGAGATCGAGCGCAAGATGATAGCGGATACCGTACCTCCTGAGGTACGGGTACTGCATAACGATCTGCAGGAGGGAGCCCGCGGTTACGCCTATTGCAAGACTGTAGATACCGAGTTTTTTTCCGAGCAGGACCGCCGATGCGATAAAAAAGAGATTCCAGATTATTCCTGAGAGCTCGGGGGCCGCAAAGTGTTCCTTCGCATTGAGGAATGCCTTCATGACAGACAGGACCGTGTGAAAGGCGATGACGGGTATCATGATAAGGAAGAGATTATTCGTGATGACCCTGGCATGCGGGGTAAATCCAGGGGCTATTACCCTGACAACGGTGTTGCTGAACAGGAAAAAGACGACAGAGACGAAAAAGGTGAGCACTATGGATATGTTTATAAATGTCGAATAGATGCGAGAATATTCCTCCCGGTCATTGAGATATTTCGTGCATACGGGTATCAGAAAAGCGCTTGTTGCCCCGGAGAAGAAGAGCGTCTGGATGAGTTCGGGAAAATTGAAGGCAACGATGAAGGCATCGACGAGCAGGGTGGCACCGAACAGGTATGCCTGAATGGCCTCGCGAACATAACCGAGGGGTCTGCTGACAAGTGTTATTATCGTGATGATCGAACCTTTTCGAATGATGTCCAGTGCGGGGTTTCGGCGGGCTGCTTCAGATGCTTTCTGTTCCAATATTCCTTCTTTTCACTATTTTCCTAAGCTTGTTGAGGGCCTTCTGTTCGATCTGGCGTATACGTTCCCGCGTTACGCCGAAAGTCTTCCCGATGGATTCCAGGGTCTGCGGTTCGTCGCCGTCAAGGCCGAAACGGAGCATGACCACTTTTCTTTCATCCGAGTTGAGAGTGTCAAGCCACGAGGCAACTTCTTCCATGCGCCTCGTGTGCTCCAGGATGGAAAGAGGTTCTTCGTTATCGGGATTGGGGATGACCTCCTCGAGGGTCAGTTTCGAGTTCTCGTCAATATAGCTTTCCAGTGAGTACGTTTTGATGGCCATGGTGAAGAGATTTCTGACAAAATCAATTCGGTACCCTGATTCTGTCGAGATCTCTTCCAGTGAAGGTTCTCTGCCTGTCTTTTCGACGTAGGCGTTGATGATCTTCGATATCCTGTTCACCCTCGAAGATACATGGACGGGCAGCCGTATCGTGCGGGAGTGGTTTGCTATTGAGCGCTCGATGGACTGCTTGATCCACCATGTGGCGTATGTCGAGAACCGGCATTCCTTTGCCAGGTCGAATTTTTCCACCGCCTTGATGAGGCCGATGTTGCCTTCTTCTATGAGATCGAGGAGGCTTAGGCCCTGGTTCACATACCTGCGCGCGATCTTGACGACGAGGCGCAGATTTGCCTCGATCATTTTCCTGCGTGCTTCGGGATCGCCCTGCGCCACTCTGCCGGCGTACATCTTTTCTTCTTCCACGGTAATGACCGGCAGCTTGCGAAGGTCCCTCATGTAGAGCCGCTCTACCTGAATATCGTCGTAGCGGACAAAATCTATTGCGTCTTTTTCGCCGTTCATTCTCTCCATCCCTGTTCGCCGATCAGTTTCACGAACCTGCAGCTGCCGTAGTTCTCCTCGGAATAATTGTTCTTGTCCTCGCGGGTAAAAACAATAAGATCCTGCGAGAATTCATCTCCGATGGGAATGACAAGCCTTCCTCCCATTGCGAGCTGCTCGAGGAGAGAACCTGGCGGGCGCGGCGCGGCGGCGGTTACGATGATCCCATCGTAGGGGCTGTGTTCCTTCCAGCCGAGAGTACCGTCACCGATATGAATGATCACATTGGTGTATTTGAGCTGGTCGAAGATCTTTCGTGCCCGTTTTGCAATGGCGGGTATCCGTTCTATGGTGTAGACCTGGTCTGCAAGTTCCGCCAGGATGGCGCACTGGTAGCCTGACCCGGTGCCGATCTCAAGGACTTTTTCCGTGCCGGTGAGCCGAAGGAGTTCCGACATGAGGGCCACAATATAGGGCTGTGAGATTGTCTGTTTCTCACCGATGGGAAGTGGATGGTCGTCATATGCCTCGGGCCACAAAGCTTCATCGACGAAAAGGTGCCTCGGCACCTTTAACATGGCGTTGATAACACGCCGGTCTTTTACACCCCGGGCCACGATTTGCGTTTCAACCATTAACTGGCGTCTGCTCTGGTACTGGTTCATCATAGGGAGAGCTCTTTCGCCCTCTGACAGGCCCGTTCTATCGCCTCGATGACGATTCCCCTGAAGGCCCTGTCTTCCAGAGCGGCGAGACCGGCAATGGTAGTACCGCCGGGCGAGGTTATCATTTCACGCATCAATGCGGGATGGAGCTGCTCTTCTTCCAGCATGGCGACGGTGCCTTTTATGACCTGCATCGAAATGGCTTTGGACTTGTCCCTGGGGATTCCGATCTTGACCCCCGCGTCGATCATCGCTTCGAGGAAGAGAAGGAAAAAAGCGGGGCTGCTCCCGCCCAGCGAGGTCTGTGCATCCATCAGTTCCTCCCCCAACTCGATGATCAGGCCCAAACAGGAAAAGAGGGTCTTTATCCTGACAACGTCTTCCCCGGCGACATCAGCACCGGCCGCGATGCCGATGACACCCTGGTTTACCTTGACAGCGATATTGGGCATCATCCTGACGATCCTGAGGGACCTGCCCGACAGAGACAGGATGTTCGGTATGGTGACGCCCGCCATGATGGAAACGAGGATTTTCGAATCATCCATGGAAGACGCTATGTCGGGAAGTACCTTCGATGCGTCCTGCGGTTTGACGGCAACCACGACGAGATCGGATCTCTTCGTCAGTTCGGCGATCTTTTTGACCTGTCTGATCCCGTAAGTCTTCCCGATGGAGAGAGCCTTTTCTTTCTTTGCCTCGGCAAAGAAGAGGTTGTCCTTCTTAATCCCGCTTTTCAAGAGGGCCTTAAGAATAGACTCTCCCATGTTTCCCACACCAACGATCCCGACCTTCTCCATGACTTCCTCCTTGTACCTTATATCAGAACGAAGGGTTAAATTAAAGTCAAAACTGCCCTCCCCGCAAGACGGGATACTGACAGCGCCTGTTCCAGGTTCGGTCTTTTGTTTTGCCTGGAATGCGAAATTCTGAAGTCTTGACGGCCTGTTGCCCAAACCGGTCCACCTGTCACCAGCGGAACTTTCGGGATGCGAAATAGAAGGAACAGCAAAAGACTGTCTCACGCCCGTTCGTCGCCTTAAGGCTCCTCTCTGGAGGCATAAAAGAGAGGCTGGGGAGGAAACCTTAAAAGAATTGCGTCCAGATCCCTAGAAAGACGGGATCAGGCCGCACTTTGCACGCCTTCGGCGGGAATTCACTATCGATGTTTGCGGGTGGTGGTCATCGTTGCGGGACAAGTTTGAGCGAGGTATAATGGTTCTTTACCCTCCCGCGCAGCGGGATCGAAGATTCCCGGGAATTTCAGTATTCTCAAATTCCCGGGAAGTCTTTTGGCTTCCTCGTCATACTCTCTTTTATGCCTCCAGCGAACCCCCTGCGAGGGGGTGAAGCGGGCGTGAGACAAGGTTTTTTAGAAACGGGGGATTTGGGCAACAGGCTGTTGAGACCTTCCTCTATCCTATGATATGCATCCGTTTCTTCAGGGGTTTGCTTCGAAGCAGTATGCAGGTGGCGCCGGGGCCGCCCTCTGCCATGGTGGCGTTGGAAAAAGCGGTTACCCATTTGCGGTGCATTGCCCTTACGATCCATGTCTTCAGGTAGTCCTTGATGATCGGGGTACGCCTGGATTTCAGGCCGCGGCCGTGGATGACCTTAACACATTTCAGGCCTTTCTTCACGGCGTCGCTCAGAAAATATTCGAATGTTTCACGGGCGCTTTCTATTGAAAGACCGTGGAGGTCGATGACCTCCTGAACCGAGAACTCTCCTTTGCGGAGCTTTTCCATGATAAGGGGATTGATGCCCTCTACGTAGCCCTCCATATATTCGGGGAGGTTGGTGACGTTGATGACGTTGTGGTCCGCGAGGACCTCCTGGAGAAGTTTCTCTTCCTCGCTTTCCCTGGGATGACTCGCGATGTATGCCTCTTTTTTTGCCCGTATCCTCTTTTCGCCGGGCGGGATGGTCCGCACACCTTCCATGGCCTCCGTGAGCAGATGCTCGTCGTCCTCCGCGGTGACCGTTTCCCTGGTTTGCTCCCGCGGAGGTTCTTCCTTAAGCGTGATCCGGTTCTCTTTCAGGAAACGGGAAAGCTCGGAAAAGGGTTTATTGATAGAATCGCTGTCTTCCATGAATCGGTTCTCTTCAGGAGAGTTCCATATCGGTGATCGTTATGGAATAGGTTTCAGAGGTCTCCTCAAAATCAGTGAGCTTTACATCGAATGAGCCTTTTTCACCGGCTTCAATGGCGATGACGTCGGAGTAATCGCCAAGGGGCTGCGCGTTCTTGTCAAAGAGCGTAACCGCGATGGAAAGCAGGGCCTCCTCGTGCCTTTCGTTGACGAGCCAGCCGGATACTTTCGCCCAGAAGGGAAGGGCAAGCAGGCCGCAGCATGGCATGAGGGAGAGGAGAAAGACGTGGCCTTCAAAAGAGATACCATCCGGGCACGTGATGTCCCCGCATCGGAGTTCTTTCCGATCCTGCGGGGTGATGCAACCGATCAGGTTGTTTGTGGCTGTCATTGCGCCGCTCCTTGCATCGATCTTCATATTTACCACAGGAGAAGAACTTTTGACAACAATCAGCATTTATAATAGATTAGACACATGCAATGGCTTGTTTATCTTGTGGATTACGGTATTATAGGGCTTTTGGGCCTCATGTCCTTTTTCTCGGTCGCCTTCTTCGTCGAGCGGTATCTTTTTTTCAAACGCCTTGACATGGCCCGCTACGACAAAGACAGAAAATTGTTCGAAATCGATATGACGAAGAGAATGTCCGTTATCGCCACAATCGGCAGCAACGCTCCTTACGTGGGTCTTCTCGGCACGGTGCTGGGCATCATGCTTACCTTCTCGACAATCGGAAGTCAGGGATACGTTGATGCAACGGGTGTTATGTTCGGACTGGCACTGGCGCTCAAGGCCACCGCCATAGGGCTCGTTGTGGCCATACCATCCATTGTCTTTCATAATTATCTGGTCAGGAAGGTCAAGGTTGCCCTTCTCCGGTGGGATGCCGCATATGCCGGTATGACTTCGGAGACGAAAAGCACGGATGGGCAACAGGGTACGTAAACCGCACGTGGGGCACGGAGAGTCGCCACAAAATCCAGGACCACGGATATGGAAAGCGCCTGACACGATGGAAGAGAAAGAATTCAGCTATATCAATATGATCCCCTTCATTGACGTCATGCTCGTCCTCCTCGTGATAGTTCTCATGACCGGAACATTTGTGGCGACAGGCATAATCCCCGTCGAGCTTCCGAAAGTCTCCCGGGCCCAGGAAAAGGCGATGAAGACGGGTGTCATCGAGATCGATAAAGGCGGTGTCGTCTATTACCAGACGAAGCGCATAGAATTGGAAGGTCTGAGAGCGGCCCTCGCAGGCACCTCCCGCGATACCCCGTTTCTGATACGGGCTGACCGCGATATTCAGCTCCAGCGGTTTGTGGAGGTCCTTGAAACCGTGAAGTCCATGGGATTCAGGAAAGTGAGTCTCCAGACCGAGGAAACCAGATGATGGGAACCCGTTATGCAGGCTACGCGATTTCCCTTGCCGTGCATGCTGCCATCGCTGCTGTCATTCTGAGCGTCCCAATTAACATGGTAGCTCGCCAGAAAAGCATCATTCTTGATTTCAGCGTTGTGAAAGGAAGGGGAGGAGGGGAGCGATACGCCTCAGCGCAGGGCGCCCACAAAGGCGATGTGACCAAGAACCGGTCGTCATCACGGACGGTCAATGGCGCTGAAACACGGGAACGGGAAAGGGACGTCGAGCCCCGGGCCGCCCTCGTGCGGCAGGACCAGGTTCCTGACAGGAAGAGTCTTTCGCTTGCCGACCCGCAGGGGCCTGCAGCGGTTGCCGGGGAAGGCGGCGAGGCGAAAGATACCGTTTCCACGGCATCGTCAGGCAGCCGGGGAGCGCCAGGGCGTTCGGGCGCCAGAACGCTCAATTATCTCGGGTCCGGTGGTGCGGATGAACGAAACTTTTCTTTTATTCGCGATAAGATCATGCAGGGTATCGTCTATCCGGACCGGGCGAGAAGAATGGGATGGGAAGGCATGGTCACCCTCTCGTTTACGGTTCTCGAGAATGGTTCCATCGATGATGTTAAAGTGGTCAATAGTTCCGGTTTTCCCATCCTTGACGAGAATGCCAGGAACACGATAGCAAGAACAAATCTTAAACGAAAGGTGCCCGTCCGGCTTTACGTGCTTTTACCTGTCGAATACCGGCTCCGTTAACCCGGCAGCGGTGCTTGCGGCAGTGTTCCGGACGGCGAAAGTGAACGCATGAAAACCATTGAAGACAACCAGTTGATATTGCTTATCTGGCGCGGCAGAAAGTACCTCAAGCGGATAGCCGCCGATCAGTCGTTTCACGGAAAAGGGGGGATGCTCCGCTACAGCGACCTCATCGGCAAGCCATACGGCATCAGGATCGGGGAATACGATATCTTCGAACCGACTATCGAAGATATCGTCATGTACGGTCTCAAACGGGAAACCCAGATAGTCTTCCCCAAGGAGAGCTTCTTTATTGCCTTCCGTCTGAGCCTCAAGAAAGGCTCCAGGGTCCTGGAGGTGGGCACCGGCAGCGGCGCCAACACATACATAATGTCCCATGCCGTGGGGCCCGGCGGGCTTGTCGTTTCCTTCGAGCAGGAAGAGCGGCATTTCAGAAACGCAAAGCGGAATATCGACCGCTTCGGCGAATGGGACAACGTGGAACTCCACAACGAGGAATTCAACGGATACGCTGATGGTGATTTCGACGCCGCCTTCATCGATGTGAGGGAACCCTGGACGGTGCTGGAAAAGGTAAGAGAAAGCGTAAAAGGAAGCGCCCCGATAGGCATGATCGTTCCCACTGCCAACCAGATATCGGATATCCTTAAGGCCCTGGAAGAGGGGTTCGGCGACACGGAGGTCCTTGAGATTCTCATCAGGAAATACAAGACCGTAGCCGAACGTGTTCGTCCCACCGACCGCATGATAGCCCACACAGGGTACCTGGTTTTCACACGAAAACTGGATACGCTGGACGTGGTGCAGCCGCCCGGCGACGCTTAGAGGACTATGAATCTCTTCACGTAATCGACTATTTCCTGGGGGTCGTCCATTATCTTGAAGATGTCGAGGTCTTCCCTGAGGATCCTGCTGTGGCTTAGCATCTGCTCTTTCATCCAGTCGATGAGCCCCTTCCAGTACGATGAATCGTAGAGGATGACAGGGAATGGCCTCATCTTCTTCGTCTGTATGAGGGTGACGGCCTCGAAGAACTCGTCGAGGGTGCCGAAGCCGCCGGGCATAACTATATAGGCCACTGCATACTTGAGGAACATGACCTTGCGGACAAAGAAGTACCGGTAGCTCAGCCGAACATTTGCGTAGGGGTTGGGTTTCTGCTCGAAGGGGAGCTCTATGTTGATGCCGATGGATTTGGCCCCCGCGTCCTTTGCCCCCTTGTTTGCCGCCTCCATTACGCCGCCGCCGCCGCCGGTTATGACGTTAAAGCCGTGCTTTCCGAGTAGCTTGGCCAGCTCGTAAGTCTTCTCGTAAAGCTCGTCGCCTTTCTGGCTGCGGGCGCTCCCGAAAACGGTAACCGCGGGGCTGACTTCATTTAAGTTTTCGAAGCCTTCGACGAATTCGGCCATGATATGAAAAAGCCTCCAGGATTCCTTGAGGTTGATGTCGTCTATGACGTATTGTTTCTCCATCTGCTCCCCTTTTTACCTTGAGATTTTGGACGTTGACATATATTATTTACATACAAATAGCTTGTCAAACTAAAACGAATGGGCGAAATATTGATCGGAACAAGCGGGTTTTCTTTTGATGATTGGATAGGGGAGGTCTACCCCCAGGGCACAAGAAAGCAGGACATGCTCCCTTACTATGTCAACAACCTGGGGTTTAAGACCCTGGAAGTGAACTATACGTATTATGCCATGCCTTCCCGCAGGACGATGGATTCCTTCGCCCGGAGGACCCCGAGAGATTTTTCATTCGTCGTTAAGGGATACAAAGGCATCACCCATTGCATCGCCGATGACATTAAGGAGACATGCCGGCTTTTCAAGGAGGGTATCGAGCCGCTGGGAGAAAACATGAAGGCCCTTCTTTTCCAGTTTCCCTACATGTTTCTGCCGACGGACGAGAACATCGGGTACCTGCGAAAACTGAAGGACGAATTCGCCGGATACACGTCGGTCATGGAGTTCCGTAATTCCAGGTGGTTCGATGAGCGGTATTTCGATCTCTTGAGAGAACTCACGCTGGGCTTCTGTATTGTCGATGAGCCAAAGCTCAAGGGTTTGATGCCCTTCACACCCGTTCTGACGTCGCGAACCGGTTATTTCCGGTTTCATGGCAGAAACCGGGCCTGGTTCAGGGAACCCGTCGACGTCCGATATAATTATTTGTATACAGAGAAAGAATTGAAGACCTTCGTACAACCTATCGAGGACATAGCCTCACATGCTGATACGACCTTCGTCTTTTTCAATAATTGCCATGAAGGCAAAGCGGCCAGGAATGCTCTCATGATGATAGAGTTGCTGCGACAGAAGCCGGCATTCGACACGGCAGCCAAAGCCGCTCCCCACAATTAGCGCCAGCTTGACCTCGGACGAGCCTGTCGTACCCTTGCCGCGGACTTTTTACACGGTCACGGCTGTCATCAGCCGACAGGAAGGAGAATCGGTCCGGATAAGGAGGTGTCATGAACAACGAGATTTTCAGGGAATACGATATCAGGGGAAACGTTGAGAAGGACCTCACGGATGACGTCGTTCGCAGTATAGGAAGGGCCTTCGGCTCCTACATGGCCGGGCTGGGAAAGAAACGGGCCTCCATCTGCCGCGATTGCCGGCTCAGTTCCGGGCATTATCGCGACCTTCTTGTTGAAACAATGGTCGAAAGCGGTCTCGATGTTACCGATGTCGGGCTTGCCCCGACGCCCCTCTTTTACTACTCGCTGTTCAACCTCGATGTCGAAGGCGGGATCATGGTGACGGGGAGCCACAACCCGCCCACAATGAACGGTTTCAAGGTTGCCGTCGACAAATCCACCATCTATGGTGAACAGATACAGAATTTACGAAAGATCATCGAATCCGAAAGATACACAAGGGGGACGGGGTCCTATGGTGAATATACGGACATCGTCAAAGATTACTATGGGTATCTGCGCTCAAACATAAGAATAGGAAAGAATTTCAAGGTTGTCATCGATGCCGGCAACGGCACGGGAGGTGTCATCGCCCTTCCCATCATGAGAGAGTTCGGTCAACAGGTAACGGATCTTTTTTGCGACATGGACGGCCATTTCCCAAATCATTTTCCCGATCCGACGGTGGAAAAGAACCTTGTGACTTTGCGGGACACTGTCCGCAGGGAAAGGGCGGATGTGGGCATCGGCTATGACGGCGATGCCGACAGGATAGGTGTTGTTGACGAAGAGGGCGGTATCATCTGGGGCGACTACCTCATGCTGATCTTTGCCCGGCAGATCCTTAAGAAGCACAAGGGAGGGACATTCGTTTCGGAGGTGAAGTGTTCCACGAATCTCTTCGACGATATCGCCAGGCGAGGTGGTGTACCCATTATGTGGAAGGCGGGTCATTCCCTCATCAAGCAGAAGATGAAAGAGACCCATGCCCTGATGGGCGGCGAAATGAGCGGCCACATCTTTTTCGCCGACCGTTTCTTCGGCTATGACGACGCGATATACGCGTCTCTCAGGTTCCTCGAGGTAATGGAGGAAGAGGGCAGGCCCGTATCGGAGTTCTTGAGCGATCTTCCCAGGACGTATTCAACCCCGGAGATACGCGTGGATTGTGCGGACAATGTCAAGTTTGATGTCGTGCGCGAACTGACTGACCTTTATCGTTCCAAATACCCCATCATAGACACCGATGGCGTCAGGGCGATATTCGACGGTGGGTGGGCGCTGGTCCGTTCCTCCAACACGCAGCCGATCCTCGTTCTCAGGTTCGAAGCCGGCACCCGGGAGGACCTAGACCGCATCCAATCCATGGTGAACGAAGATCTGGAAAAGATAATGAAGAGATACAGGTGATGGGTAATAGGTAATGGGTGATAGGAAAGATTTTTTCCCATAACCTATAACCCATTACCTATTACCTGTTTTTTTGGAGCATAGCGAGAAAAAAACATGCTTACCATTCCCCGACATATCATGAGGCCTGCGCGGTATATTGGCTGCGAGCCCAATCATGTGAGAAAGGACCCGAAGGACGTCAGGGTTCGTTTTGCCATGTGCTATCCCGATATATACGAGATAGCCATGTCGTACTATGGCCTCTTTCTTCTGTATGAGATCGCAAATAATGTCGAAGGCGTCTGGTGCGAAAGATGTTTCGCACCCTGGGCGGATATGGAGGATCATCTCAGGAGCACAGGTGCCGCACTTGCAACCCTGGAATCGAAAACGCCTCTTTATGAAATGGATATCATAGGGTTTTCGTTGACTTACGAGCTGAACGTGACAAACGTCCTCAACATGCTTGACCTAGGGGGCGTCAAACTGCGTGCACAGGAAAGGGAAGGTAAAGACCCCATCGTCATCGGTGGCGGTCCGCTTATGCTTAACCCGAAGCCTTACGAGCGGTTCTTCGATATCATCGTGGCAGGTGAAGGCGACGAGGTTCTCGTTTCAATACTGAAGAGAGTTCGGGAGATGAAAGGTGAAACGAGGGACAGGGTTATTGCGGAACTGGCAAAGCTGGAAGGGGTCCATTCCCCCTTTGCCCCCTCCCCGGGGGTGAAGCGCCTTTTCGTTGGCGATCTTGACAGCGCCTACCATCCGGTTCGCCCGCCCATACCCACGGTGGACAGCGTTCACAACCGGCTCAACATAGAAATATCACGGGGCTGCGGGAACGGCTGCAGGTTCTGCCTTGCCGGGTTCGGCTACCGCCCTTACCGTGAGCGTTCCTTCGAGGCAGTCAAAGGGGTCATTGACGAAGGGCTTCGCAATACCGGTTATGAAGAGATTTCATTGTTGTCGCTGAGTTCCGGGGATTATGGGTCCCTTTTCGACGTGCTTGACTATGCGAGGACCAACTATCGGGGCCTGTCCGTCAGCCTGCCGTCGCTCAAGATCGGCAGCATAGGAAGCGCGGAGATAGCCGCCATGGGTGAAATGGCCCGCACGGGGTTCACCTTTGCCCTGGAGGCCCCCACGCCGGGCTTGCGTGCCCGGCTCAACAAGGACATAGACGTTGAGAATCTCGTGAGACAATTACCTCAGCTTAAAGCCCTTGGCTGGCGCAGGCTGAAGCTTTATCTCATGGTGGGCTTTCCCTGGGAGACCGATGATGACCTTCTGGCCGTCCGTGACGTGATACTCCCCTTCCGGGCGGCGGGCATGGATGTGAACCTCTCCCTATCGCCTTTTACCCCCAAACCCCATACCCCTTTTCAGTGGCTGCCCATGGATGACGAAGACATCCTGACGCAGAAGATCATGCTCATCAAGGACGCCCTCAAGAGAACCGGTGTCCGGGTGAGATACCGCGACACCTCGGTGAGCATCGTCGAGGGTATCGTGGCGCGGGCGGACGAACGTCTTGCGGGGCTTTTCGAGTACCTTCACGGACAGGGCGTGCGCCTCGAAGCGTGGAGGGAGTTTTTTTCCTTTGAACCATACCGGCGGTGGTTTGAAGAAGACCTGTCGGATATGAGACTATATACGGGCCGTCGTGACCCCGCGGAAAAATTGCCCTGGGATATGGTCGACATGGGTTTCGATACCAGTTTTCTTCTGAAGGAACGGGAAAAGGCAGAAACGGGCGACATGACAGTGGATTGTCTGACTGGATGTGCCGCATGCGGGCTTGGATGCACGGGGATGGGAAACGGCCTCCGGCAATGTGAATCCGTCACGGCGCCGTCCGGTATCTCTATTGAATCCGGTGGTACGGCCGAGCACGCAGTCGACCTTCCCGAAGGGGCGAAAAAGGTCACCTTTCGCTACGGCAAGTACGGCGATGCCCGCTACATCGGCCACCTCGACACGATGAATATCCTTGTAAGGGCAATGAAGGCTTCAGGTGTCAGGATAAGGACACGGGGAAAGTATCACCCGCTGCCGAAAATAGCCTTGACGGACGCCCTTCCCGTAGGGGTGGAGAGTTTCTGCGAGCTTATTGAGATAGAAACGGACAGCAGCATGACCGTGGATGCGCGAAGGGTGCAAAACTTCAATGAAAGGTTGCCTTCTGGCATAAGAATATACGAATTTATGGAAGGTTCTCTGAAAGATATGGTAAAAGATTATCTGTTCATTCTGATTTCGGACGCACCGCCGGAAGGTGAACCCGTTGTGTGGAAGGGCACCGCGGGCAGGTATCTGTCTCTATGGCGGGGCAAAGGTGTCAAACAACTCTGGACTGAAGGCGGTTACACGAGGATCATCAAGGTAGAATCGAGACGAATACATGGCATCTGAACTGGTTATAAATGTTACGTACAGCGAAACGAGGATCGCTTTCCTTGAGAATGGCGTTCTCGTGGAATTCTTTATCGAAAAGAAAAACGATCATAGCATGGTGGGCAGCATCTACAAGGGCAAGGTTGTGAGGATTGTCCCCGGGATGGATGCCGCCTTCATTGACATCGGACTTGAGAAGTCGGCCTTCCTCTATGTTGGAGATATCATTCTCGACCGCATGATGTACGAGGAATTCGACGGTGCCGATTTTCATTTTGAGGCGGGCGAGAGGATCGAGGGCGTTCTTGAGGACGGCCAGGAACTTATCGTTCAGGTTTCCCGTGAGCCCATCGGACAGAAGGGAACGCGGGTGACGTCGAAGATCACCCTTCCCGGAAGACTCCTCGTTCTCATGCCCGGTACGGACCATATCGGCGTCTCCCGAAAAATCGAAGATGAAGAGGAACGCAAACGCCTTGCCACAGTATTGAAGGATATATGCCCCAAGGGGTACGGGCTCATAAGCAGGACCGCGTCGGAAGGCAAGAGTTCAGAGGAGCTTGAGACGGACCTCATCTTCCTGAAGCGCATCTGGGAAAGCATACAGGAGAAGGCAAAAGCAACGCGGGCCCCTGCGATCCTTCATCAGGAGCTTGGCATTATCTTCAGGGTGGTCCGTGATCTTCATTCGCACAACCTGAAGAAAGTGATCGTTGACGACCAGTTTGTCTACAGCCGGCTGGAGGAGTTCCTCAAAGAATACCTGCCGGAAGAAGGCTGCGAAGTAGTCTATTTCGATGAAAGGGACCCCATTTTCGAGGTCTATGGCATCGAGATGGAGGTAGCCAAGCTTTTGCAGAGGAAGATCTGGCTGAAATCCGGGGGCTACATCGTCCTCGATTACACCGAGGCCCTCACGGTCATCGATGTCAATACAGGCCGGTATCTTGGCAAAAAAGATCTGGAAGACACCATCCTGAGGACGAATCTCGAAGCCGTCAAGGAGATTGCCTATCAGATACGCCTCAGGAATGTCGGCGGCATTATCATCGTCGATTTTATCGATATGGAGCGCAAAGAATCGCGTGAGATTGTTTTCCAGTCGCTGATGGACACCCTTAAGAAGGACAGGATCAAGACCTTCGCTTATCCCATCAGTGAATTGGGGCTCGTCCAACTCACCAGGAAGCGGACTCGTCACAATGTCGTCAACCTTCTGACCGAGACATGTCCCAATTGTGAAGGCTCAGGATATATCAAATCCCGTTTTACCGTCTGCTATGAGGTGCTCAGGGAACTCAGGAGCGCATGCAGAAAGGGCGAAGGGAGAATATTCACCATCTATCTCTCTCCGGATGTGGCAAATCTTCTCTATGAAGAGGAAAAAAGTTCCCTGGAACAGATAGAGACGGCCTACGGGACAAAGGTGAACCTCGTCGCCAATCCCGATTTTGGCATTGAAAAGTTCCAGATAGAAGGAATAATGTAGGAACGATGAAGACCCTTCTTTCACCTGCCAAGGTCAATCTGTATCTTAAAGTTCTTTCCAGACGGTCCGATGGCTATCATAATATCCGCAGCATTGTCGATCTTATTTCCCTCTGTGACAGAATCCACATCGAGGATATAGCGGGTGATGAGATTATCGTTGATGATGACAGGGGGGTTCTTCCCCGGGGAGAAGGGAACACCGTGTACCGCGCAATCCGGATGCTGAGCGAGGCCGCTCATGTCCGCAGAGGCATTCACGTTTCCATCGAAAAACACATCCCCATCGGCAGCGGTCTCGGCGGACCGAGCAGCAACGCCGCCACGGTATTGAAGGAGCTTTGTTTACACTGGGAGCTTGGTCTCAGCAACGAAGAATTAAGTCACATCGGCAGCCGGGTGGGTGCCGATGTTCCCCTGTTCCTCCATGGAAATCCCTGCATCATGGAAGGAACAGGCGATATTATCACACCTATCGAACTGCCCCTGATGTGGTATGTCGTTGTGTATCCGAATGTCAGCATATCGACGAAAGCGGTTTATGAAGGCTTAAAAATCGTGTTGACAAAGGAGCAAAACGATATTAAATTGAGGGGAAATTTCAGTAATCCGGATGTAATCGCGGGCATTTTGGAGAATGACCTCGAAGGTGTCGCCATCTCGATGTGTCCTCAAATCGAAGGGATCAAGGATACGCTGAAACAGACAAGAGCTCTCGGCTCGCTGATGAGTGGAAGCGGTTCGTCGGTGTTCGCCATCTTCGGAAATGAAGAAGATGCGAAGCAGGCATCATTGTTGTCGGCAATAAACAAGATGGGAACTGTTTTTATTGCGCACAGCGTGCAGGGAGGGGTAAACTAATGGAGATTACCGATGTAAGGATATTCCCCGTTGATGAGAAGCGGGTGAAGGCGTATGCATCGATCGTCTTTGACGATTGTTTCATTGTCCGTGATCTCAAGGTAATCCAGGGTGAGAGCAAATTCTTCGTCGCAATGCCGAGCAAGAAGATGAAAGACGGCTCATTCCGTGACACGGTCCATCCTTTGAATAACGTCACCCGGCAGATGATAGAGGAGAGCGTTCTCGGGGCCTACGAGCAGGAAATAAGCAGACCTCAAACATTGTGAAAACTTTGGGGTGTCGTCAAGCGGTAAGACACAGGCCTTTGGAGCCTGCATTCGGAGGTTCGAATCCTCCCGCCCCAGCAAACATATATAATCCTCAGGGGGTTTTGATTGGACAAACTCAGAATATTGACTGGCAACGCAAACCCGGAATTGGCCTACAAGATCAGCGAGTACCTGGGTATCAAGCTCGCGAAGGCCAAGGTAAATCAGTTCAGCGACGGCGAGATCCAGGTCTCGATCGATGAAAGCGTTCGCGGTATGGACACCTTCGTCGTGCAGTCCACCTGTCCGCCGGTAAATCATAACCTCATGGAGCTGCTCGTCATGGTGGACGCTCTGAAGAGGGCCTCAGCGGGACGGATTACCGTGGTGATGCCTTACTACGGGTACGCGAGACAGGACCGCAAGGTTCTGCCCCGCACGTCTATTTCGGCGAGGCTCGTGGCGAACCTTATCACTGTTGCCGGAGCATCGAGGATACTGGCTATGGACCTTCATGCAGGCCAGATTCAGGGTTTCTTCGATATCCCGGTGGACCACCTGTACGCGCTCCCTGTTCAGTTTGACTACATCAAAAAGATTGAGGGGGATGTCGTTGTCGTTTCCCCTGATGCCGGCGGTGTGGAGCGTGCACGCGAGCTGGGCAAGAGGATCAATGCCACCATAGCAATTATCGACAAAAGGCGTGAAAAGGCCAACGAATCGAAAGTCATGCATGTCATCGGCGATGTCAGGGGCAGAACAGCCATCCTCATCGATGATATGATCGACACGGGCGGGACCATCGTCCAGGCAGCGCAGGCGCTCGTAGACGGCGGCGCGAAGGTTGTCTATGCCTGTTGTACCCATCCGGTTCTTTCGGGAAAGGCCATCGACAGGATCAATAATTCGCCGCTCAAAGAATTGATCGCGACAAATACGATTCCCCTTTCAGAAGAGGGCAGGGGATCGAAGAAGATAAAAGTTCTGGACGTATCGCCAATACTCGGAGAGGCCATAAAGAGAATACACAGCGATGCATCCGTAAGTTCGTTGTTCATATAGTTGGGAGGAACATTATGGAACAGGTTTTAATCAGGGCAGACAAAAGAGTTTCAACGGGAAAGAACGTAGCAAGAAAGATCAGAGGTGCAGGGAACATTCCGGCGGTGCTTTACGGCGGGAACGCTGAGCCGGTTTCGATAACCATCTCGGCGAAGGATTGGAGCAAGATCACCCGGCACATGAAGAGAAACGTCATTCTCGATATGGAGATCCATGGCGGCGAGGTCGTTGAAAGTCGGCCCGTCATGGTGAAGGAGATACAGCGGGACGGGCTTGGCACACGGATCATGCACATCGATTTTTACAACGTTTCCATGGAAAAGACCGTGGAAGTCGAAGTGCCCATCCATCTGTCGGGCAAAGCCAAGGGCGAAGTCCTGGGTGGTATCGTTGATGTCCACCTGAGGTCCATGAAGGTGGAGTGTCTTCCGGGTCAGATCCCCGAAGAGATCGTCATCGACATGTCGGAACTCGATATCGGCGATTCCGTCCATGTGAGCGACATATCTCTGCCGGGCGTAAAACTTGTGGAACACGGAGACGTCGCCATCCTCAGTGTCATACCTCCGGCAGTGGAAGAGAAGAAGGCCGGTGCCGAGGAAGCAGCCGAGGTTTCAGAGACAAAGGAGAAAGAGGAGTAGGGGCTCGTGCATCTGTTGTGCGGGCTTGGCAACAAAGGCTCCGATTATACCTTTACGCGGCATAATATCGGTTATCTTGTCATAGAACGTTTTTCCGAACGGTTCAAGATACCCGTTACCAAGAAAGATTCGGGTTGCAGGATCGGGTTGAAAGAAGACCTGGTCCTTGCAAAACCCGACACATACATGAATCTCTCGGGTGGCCCCGTTGCCCGGCTGGTTGGAAAATTCAAGGTTTCGTCCGATCATGTAATCATCATACACGACGACCTCGACATGGATTTCGGCAAAATGCGGATCCGTCTCGGGGGCAGGGACGGCGGTCACAAGGGTGTCCGGTCAGTGATCGAGAGCCTGGGGACCGCGGATTTCTATCGACTCAAGATAGGAATAGGGAGGCATCCCGGCATACCGGCCGAGGAATATGTCCTGTCGCGATTCCCCAGGGAAGAGACAGAAGGACTTGCGGAGATTATCGATGTCGCATGCGACGCCCTGAAGGTCTTTGTCTTTGAAGGCGGATCGAAGGCGATGAGTCTTTTCAACAGGCGCGGGCCGGAGTGAGCAGGTGCCATGAGTTTTTCCTGCGGTTTCATAGGACTTCCCAATTCAGGCAAATCGACCATTTTCAACGCACTCACCGCACTGGCAGTGCCCTGTCAGCCATATCCGTTCTGCACCATTGACCCCAACATCGGTATCGTAGCTGTCCCCGACAGGCGGCTTTTCAGTCTGGCGGCGCTCCTTAATCCTGAAAAGGTCACCCAGACCACCATAGAATTTGTCGATATTGCAGGTCTCATCAAGGATGCCCACAAGGGAGAAGGTCTGGGCAACAGGTTTCTTTCCCACATCAGGAATGTCGATGCGACAGCCCACGTAATCCGGGCGTTCACCTCGGGTCAGGTACCCCACGTGTACGCCGATATCGATCCCGCCAGAGACATGGATATCGTTGAGACGGAGATCATCATATCCGACCTCGAGATCGTCGAAGACCGGATAAGAAAGATCGACCGTCTTGCGAAGATCTCAAAGGACAAGGGTGAGACGGAAATGGAGCTTCTCCTGAGGGTAAGGCGATACCTGGAGGCCGGGCGCTTCGTAACAATGGACGATTTTGACGGGAACGAAAAGCAGGTCCTCCGTACTTTCGATCTCATCACGACAAAACCGCTCTTCTATATAGCCAACGTCGACGAGGAAGGTCTGGCGAATATCCCGCATCCCGCAATCGAAGAGGCGGCAGCAAAGAGAGGCCGGGAGGTCGTTTATATCTGCGGCAAACTGGAGCAGGACTTGAGCGTCCTTCCCGAGGAAGACAGGGCGTCCTTCATGGAACTCTACGATATGAAGGAATTCTCCATAGAAAAGATCATCCATGTCGGCTACCGGATACTGGATCTGATCACCTTCTACACGGTTGTAGGCAAGGAGATGCGTGCCTGGACCATCCCGCGGGGAACAACGTGCTCCAAAGCCGCCGGCAAGATACATACTGACATGGAGAAGGGTTTCATCAGGGCGGAGGTCATCAATATCGACGATTTCATCACCTGCGGCAGCGAACACGCCGCCCGCGAAAAGGGCCTCCTGAGACTGGAAGGCCGCGACTACGTGGTACAGGACGGCGACATACTGCACATACGCTTCAATGTGTAATGGGTCAAACATCAACGGCCTGTTGCCCAAATCCCCCGTTTCTAGAAGATTTGTCTCACGCCCGTTCGTCGCCTTACGGCTCCTCTCTGGAGGCACAAAAGAGAGCATGACGAGGAAGCCAAAAGACTTCCCGGGAATTTGAGAAGACTGAAATTCCCGGGAATCTTCGATCCCGCTACGCGGGAAGAAAAAGAACCTGACGTCTCTCTGAAACCTGTCCCGCAACAATGGCCACCACCCGCAAACATCAAAGTGAATTCCCGCCGCAGGCGTGCAAAATGCGGCCTGATCCCGTCTTTCTAGGGATCTGGACGCAATTCTTTTAGGCTTCCTCCCCAGCCTCTCTTTTATGCCTCCAGAGAGGAGCCGTAAGGCGACGAACGGGCGTGAGACAGTCTTTTTGCTGTTCCCTCTATTTCGCGCCCCGAAGGTTCCGCTGGTGACAGGTGGACAGGTTTGGGCAACAGGCCGTTGAAACGTGAAACTTCAAAGGGTTTTTAAATCCTTCTTCCCCATTCCAGGGCGTTTTTCATAAAGCCGCAGTTTATGTCCGGTTGGACGTACTCGTGGTTTGTTTCGGCGAAGGGGACGAGGACGAGGAAAGTTTCCTGTATGCGTGTCTTTATGTCGGGCAGGCGAGGCAGGACGTCTTTTTTCCTCAACGCTATGTCGGCGATAATCATTGGTATAGTGTCGAGGGCGTCCTGCAGGGGGAGGTTTACGGGAAGGATCGGTTCCCGGGGCAGGGAGTCTGACGTTGTATCGGGATCGGCTATCGTGAATTGCTTTGCCACCCTCAGGAAAGCGGAAGGTGTTGTTTTGAAGGCAGGAACCCACAGGTGGAAGGGCTTAGTTTCCCACTCCGGTCTCGGGGCCTTCGGAAGGTTTCCGAATTTGATAAGATCGGCATAGGAGGCGAGTTCTACCCCTTCAATATCGGCCCTGATACGCCAGAAGGGCAGGTAGGTTTTCAGTTTATCGGTGACTTTGCCTGATGCGGCCGTTCTATAGGCTATGCGTTTGAAGTCACTGCCTTGCGCCTCCCAGGCGCTGCTGCATTGCGGGCAGAACATGATGCAGCTGTCTCTTTCGGCGATCGTGTCCCATCCGCAGTTGGGGCAGATTGTGGGCAGGAAATTGACCTGCCAGTCTCCAGAAAATGTCTCGGTGTGCGAGGGGTCATCGAGGAGAGGGTCGGAATCGATCGTCTCATTCGTGATGGCGTCGAAGAGCTTTCCGTTGCGTGTAAAAAATGGTGCATAAACAATACTCACCGTGTCAGCCACGAAGGCCTCTATGTAGACACGCTCTTCTTTCACTTCCAGGCGCGTGTCGGAGACCTCGATATACTCCCCATTCCTTCCTCCCCGGACAAAGCGGGTTTCGGGTATGCGGACAAGCTCATAGGTGATCGCCTTTTTCGTTTCCGCGGAAGACCTGTCGAACAGGATCCCGGGTTTTATGAATATCATCTTCTCCGCGGGTTTTAAAAACCTTGTTTTCAACGCCTGGGGCCTTATGCCGAGTGTGGCGGACAGGCCCTTCTTCCGGATGGCGAGGAAGGTCTTGTCTATGATTCCGTCTTTGATACCGCTCGTCTTGCAGAGAAAATGCATACCCCTGAAGCGCCAGTACGGGACATAGATGATGTCTTCAAGGAAGGGGTCCGAAGGGGAAAGACAGTACCGGAAATAGTCCTGCGGCTGGATAAAAAGCCTCGTCTTGCAGAAACTGCAGGTGAGCAGCCTGTCCGTCTCTTCAAGGATGACCGGGCCGCCGCATTGGGGACACTGGTGCTCGATCTGCATTGTTGTCAGATCTTCTCGCCGCAGTGATTACAGAAGACGGAACCCGTGAGATTCACATTTCCGCAATGAGGGCAGATGGGCGGCTGTGCCTGTTGGTCGACGCTTTGCCCGCAGGAAGGACAGAACCTCGCGCGTGCGGGCAGATTTTTCGAACAATGGGAGCATTGGGAAACCACAAGCAGGTGGTGGCCGCATGATTGACAGAAATGAGCCTCTTTGCCAACGGGGTTTTGACATTCAGGGCATTTGATCGTGTCTGCGGGCTGGGAGGCCGCCTTCAAGGTCTCCGTGTACATGGCGGGCATCATGAAACCGAGCCCCATCCCGAGACCTGCGCCAGCCTGGCCGGGGTTCTGCGCGGCGGTTTCCATCGCCATGGCGGCCTTCATTTTGAGAAGACTGTTGAGATCGTCGAACATGGCGAGTTTGCTCTTGTCATCAATGGCCTTCTGTACCTCCTGGGGTGGGGTGATGGAATTGATGTAAAGACCGGAGAGCTGGATGCCGAAGTGGGAAAAGTCCTTTTCCAGCACCTCGGTCAGTCCGGCCGACATGGCATCGTATTGTCCGGGCAGCTTGAGGAGGGTATCAAGATTGCTGCCGAGATAGTCGTTGAAACGGGAAAGTACCACCTTTCCCAGGTAGTCCTCGATGTCCTCCACGGTATAGGAGGCCTTTGTTCCCACAAGGGTATTGATGAACAGCGACGGCTGGATAACCCTGATGTTCAACATACCGAAGGCGCGGAGCCTGACAAGACCGAGTGTGGAATCCTTGAAGGCGACAGGATCTCTTGTTCCCCAGGCAAGGTTTGTAAAGGTCTTCGTGTTGACGAAATAGACCTCGGCACGAAGGGGGCTTGTGAAGCCCCAGGGAAGGCTCAGCAACTTTGTAATGATGGGAATGTTCAGCGTGGAGAGTGTATACCGCCCCGCGCCGACGGCGTCATATGCCTTCCCTTCGTAAAAAAAGATCGCAGCCTGGCTTTCGCGGACAGTGAGTTGTGCCCCGTACTTGATGTCTCCGGAACCCACTTCGGGTACCCTGTGCGCAATCTCCTTACCCGTGTCATCAAACCATTCGATAATTTCGAGGAAATTCCCCATACCGTCCCCCTGGTCTTTTTTAGGAGAAAAAGTACTATGCTTCCCGAAACATGTCAATGACGAAGCGCACAGGAAAGAAGATGGGTGATAGGTAATGGGTTATGGGTGATGGGCAACAGAAAAAATCCTTTCCCATTACCCATAACCTATAACCCATTACCTCTTCTCATTACCCATATCTTCCCGTAATATACCCCTCAGTTCTTTCATCCCGGGGAGAGGTGAATATCTGGGAGGTGTCTCCGAATTCCACCAGGTCACCGAGGAGCATGAAACCTGTGTGGTCGGAGACGCGGGCGGCCTGCTGCATGTTGTGGGTGACTATGAGTATGGTGTAGCGCTCCTTCAGTTCCATCATGAGTTCTTCTATTCTCATGGTGGCGATGGGGTCGAGAGCGGAGCAGGGTTCGTCGAGGAGGATGATTTCCGGTTCCACCGTCAGGAGGCGGGCTACACACAGGCGCTGTTTCATCTCTTCGGAAAGCTCCAGGGCAGAGGTATGGAGCTTGTCTCTGAGCTCGTCGAGGAGCCCCACGGAGTGGAGACAGCGATCAACGATATCCCGCATGGTCTTTCGGCTGCCCATGCCGTGCACCTTGAGGCCGTACACCATGTTTTCATAGACCGTGAAAGGGAAAGGATTGGGGCGCTGGAAGACCATGCCCACTTTCTTTCTCAGGTTGATGATGTCGATATCCTCCAGCCTCTCGTTGTGGACATAGATCTCGCCCTCGATGCGGACGTCGTCCTGAAGGTCGTTCATTCGGTTGAAGCAGCGCAGAAGGGTTGATTTTCCGCATCCCGACGGGCCTATGAGGGCCGTGATGGCATTGGGGTAAACCTGGAAATCGACGTTCTTCAGGGCATGGAAATCCCCATAATAGAGGTTGAGGTTCTTCGTTTGAAGGGCGAAATTATCGATCATCCGAATTTTCCCTGTATGTAATCTTCGGTTTTGGTCTCGGCCGGCGTGGTAAATACCTTTTCCGTGGTATTGTACTCAATAAGCTCGCCAAGGTAGAAGAAGGCCGAAAAGTCGCTGATCCGGGCGATTTGTTTCGTATTGTTGGATACGAGTATGATGGTGTATTCCGACTTCAGCTCGCTCAGGGCGTCCTCTATTTTGGCAGTGGAGACAGGGTCGAGTCCCGAGCATGGTTCGTCGAGGAGAATGATCTCCGGTTTCAGCGCCAGGGTACGGGCAAGGCAGAGCCTTTGCTGCTGCCCTCCGGACAGCTTGAGTGCCGATGTGCTCAGCCTGTCTTTTACCTCATCCCAGAGGAAGGCCTTTTTCAGACTGTCTTCAACAATATGGTGAAGGCTGGTGCGGTCGGTCGTCCCTTTCAATTTCGGTCCATAGGCGATGTTCTCAAATATGGAACGGGGCAGGGGGATGGGGACGGCGAAAACGGTGCCGACGCGTCTGCGCAATTCGATAGGATTGATACTCCCGTCGAGGATACTCGTGCCATCGATCGCGGCTTCTCCCTCGATCCTGACGTTGTTTTCGAAATCGATCATGCGGTTGATGACGGAAATAAGGGTCGACTTGCCGCTGCCCGAAGGTCCCATGAAACCGGTGATGGTGTTTCTATGGACCGCTATCGTAATTTCTTTCAGCACCTGTGATTTGCCGAAGAATACCTTGAGTCTGTCTGTAGAGATCTTGGTGTCCATTTTCCCCTATGAATACCGTGCAATGGCCTTATTCATGATGTAATAAGCGAGTATATTGATGAGCAAAATGCTCAGAACCAGCACCACGGCCGTTCCGTACGCCTTTTCCATGGAGATGCCTTCCCGGGCCAGGATGTAAAAGTGGACCGCCATGGTTCTGCCCGAGTCCATGACCGAAAGGGGAAGTCTCAGCGAACTTCCCATGGTAAAGATGATTGCCGCCGTTTCGCCCACGGCGCGCCCGATACTGAGCATGATCCCGGTGAGTATCCCCGGCATCGCGGCGGGCAGAACAACCTTTTTTATCGTCTCCCACTTGCTCGCGCTCAGCGAATAGCTGACGATCCGGAGCTGCCGGGGAACAGCCCGTATTGCCTCTTCGGAGGTCCTGATGATAGTGGGGAGGATCATGATGGTCATCGTCAGCACGCCCGCGAGGAGAGACCAGCCCATCTTAAGCTTGATCACAAAGAAGATGAATCCGAAGAGACCGTAAAGAATCGACGGAATACCGGCCAGGGATTCGACGCCGAAACGGATCAACTTCGTGAAAAGAGATTCCCGTGTATACTCCGTCAGGAAGATTGCCGTTCCGAGACCAAGCGGCGTGGCAAAAAGGATGGACAGAAGGGCGAGCTGTATCGTACCGACGATGGATGGGAAAATACCGCCCTCCCTTCCCATGTCCTCGGGAAAGGAAAAGATAAAAGCGAAACTCATGTGGGGAAAACCCTTGAAGAATATGATCGCCACGATGATGATGAGAATCCCGACCGTGAAGAATGCCTGGACATTGAGCCCCATCCGTACAAGCCGGTTTATTATTCGGGGGTTGATTCTCATTTTGCGATTTTCCTCTTTATTCCGAAGTTTGCGACATAATTAAGTATCATTATTATGACCATGAGGACCACGCCCGTCGAAAAGAGTCCGAGCCGGTGGTCACCCGTGGCGTAAGCGAGTTCCAGGGCGATATTGCCCGTGAGTGTTCTCAAAGGGTCCAGGATGCTTCCCGGTATCTTGAGGGCGTTGCCGGCAATCATGATGACCGCCATCGTTTCCCCTATGGCCCTGCCCATGCCCAGGATGAAGCTTGCCAGTATACCCGATTTGGCGGAGGGGATGATGACCTTGTATATTGTCTGCCATTTTGTCGCGCCCATCGCGGCCGAGCCTTCGCGATAGGTCTTGGGAACGCTGACCAGGGCGTCGAAGGAAATGCTGATGATCGTTGGCAGGATCATCACGCCGAGCACAAGGGAAGTGGATATGAGTGAAAATCCCGATCCTCCGAGGTAGTTCCTTACGAGAGGCACGATGTAGATGACGCCGAGAAAACCAAAGACGACGGAAGGAATTCCAGCCAGCAATTCCAGGGCCGGCTTGAGAAACATCTTCATCTTCTTTCCCGAATACTCCGACAGGTAGATGGCGCAGGACAGTCCCATGGGTGCGCCGATGATAAGCGCTCCGATAGTGACGAGGAACGAAGATATGATCATCGGGAAAATGCCGAAATAACCCTTTGTCGGAGCCCATTTGAAGCCGAAGATGATATTCTTGACCCCTATCTTGTGGAAGAGAGGCAGACCCTCTGAAAGGATGAAGACGAAGATGAGAAAAAGAAAAAGAAGCGATGAAAGTGCAAAGGCAACGAGTACCCACTTGACGAATCGCTCCTTGAAAACAGTTCTGTCAATCATAGAACCCCACGAGCCCTTCGTTCTTTAGTATGGTCTGTCCCTCTTTTGAAAGGACGTAATCGACGAACTGCCTGGCCTTCGGGTCCAATTCGCCGTTGGTTATATAAAGAAAAGGCCGCACGATCTTGTAGCGGCCGGATTTAATGGTTTTTATGGACGGACTCACTCCGTCGATCGCAACGGGTTTCACCTTCTTGTCGACAAGGCCCATGGAGATGTACCCGATGGCATAGGGATCGGTGGCGACGACCTCCTTTACGGAGCCGTTGGAGTCCTGAACCATGGTGGCGTCATTGATCTCTTTGCCTTTCATGACCAGGTCTTCGAAAGCGCTTCGGGTTCCCGATCCTTCCTCTCGCGAAACGGCATCTATCTTCCTGTTCTTCCAACCCAGCTGGCCCCAGTTTGAGATGCGGCCGCTGAAGATCTGGCGTACCTGGTCGAGACCCATTGCGGTGACGGGGTTTTCGGGATGAACGACCACCACGATCCCGTCATGGCAGATGGTGATCGTATTGAGCGTCTTTTCCCCTTCCTTCAATTCCCTCGAGGACATTCCAAGATCGACGGTCCTGTTGATCACGGCCTGGATGCCCGCCGTGGAACCCCCTCCCTGCACGTCGATGATGAAATTCTTGTGGTCCACCATGAAGTGCTCGGCCAGTTTTTCCGTGAACGGCATGACCGAGGTGGAGCCTGCAATAGTTATAGTATGCTTTCCGCCGGGCCTGTCATTGGAATTGGGGGAACAGGAGACAAGAAATACACAGAGAAGTGGTAGTATGATGGCCCAATGCCTGAGACGCATATTTTATTCCTGGGGATCCTTGGAATGTCGTATTATCTTGCCCTCCACGAGAAAGATGACCAGTTCGGCTATATTGACGGCGTGGTCGGCCATCCGCTCCAGGTACTTGGCGATGAAAAGCACCCGCGTTGCCCGCGATATTGTCCGCATGTCCTGCATCATGTAAGTCAGCAGTTCCCGAAAGATCTGGTCAAGTAATTGATCGACCTTCTGGTCGTCTTTGGTGACCTTTCGTGCGGTGGCAACGTCTTCCTTGACGAAGGCGTCGAGGCTCTCTTTGAGCATCATCTGTACTGTGTCGGCCATCATGGGAAGGTCTATGTAGGGCTTGAGCTGGGGCTCCTGATTGAGTTCCTGGACCCTCTCGCAGATGTTTACGGCCATGTCGCCGATGCGTTCAAGATCATAGTTGATCTTGATCGCTGTAGTGATGAAGCGCAGGTCACGCGCCGCAGGCTGCCGCAACGCCAGGAGCTTGAGACAGAATTCATCGATCTCGACCTCAAGGGCGTTAATGATAGGGTCGTCTTCAATGACCTTGTCGGCAAGCTCGGAATTGCGTTCGAGGAGGGCCTTGATAGCGTTACTGATAGCTTTTTCAACCAGTCCGCCTTCATAGAGGAGTTTCTCCTTGAGTTCCTTGAGCTCAAGGTCGAAAGTCTTGTAGATATGTCCTTCAAGCATGACTCGCCTCCTGGTCCGGATGGCAAGAGTATATTCACTTTTGCCATCGATTACAATCGGATTTTGGGTTGTCGGCACACCCGCCTGTCCGGCAAATGTGCTTTCGTGCCGGGCCTTCTTCCGGTCTGTACGACTGATGTCAATCCTCTAAACGATGATTGTTAGGATCTTCTGAATTCGCGGCTCAATCCGGGCGGCGGCACGCTCCACCAATGAAGCATTTGACAGAGTCAAACGTAGAGCCCTCGAATAAATTGTCTGCGAAGCCATGATGAACGAAATGGCCTCAATACCCGTCGGTTTCCGGGAAGCTAGACGTGAACGACGGAGTTGAAGCCGCCGAATTCGTTCATCTCCTTGTGATCGGAGGCCGGGTCTTCGATCCATTGGCCATCGACAATGAACCGGTACTGGTGCGCCCCCTGGGGCAGCGTAATACTCGTTTTCCAAACCCCTTTGGCGTCTTTTTTAAGAGGACGAACCGACGGGTCCCAGGAGTTGAAAGAACCGGCGATATAAACCTGCCTGGCCCCGGCGTCGTTGAATTTAAATATGATGCGCTTCTTGGATTCTTTATCTGCCATTGCACCCTCCTTCAGTTGCTCACCTTTACGGTAAAAATATTTTATCACAAGTAGGGTTCTTTTTCACCCAATGGGCAGGGCAGAAGAAGAGGGAACGATGCGATGGAGCGCATCTGTTCCCTCTTCAGGAAAATCGATCCGGATTTGGGGGACGTCTATTCCAGGGATGCAACCGCCTTTTTTATCCTCTCGACGCCTTTCTTTATGACGTCCATGGAGGTGGCGAAAGACAACCTGAGATAACCCTCTTTGCCGAACTCAACGCCGGGAACGACCGCGGTGTGAAATTCGTCGAGGAGTATTTCTGTCAGCGTTGTTGATGAATCGACAACGCGGCCTTTGTATTTTCGTCCAAGAACGACGTTGAAATTGGGAAATACGTAGAAGGCCCCCCTGGGGTCGTAGCAGGTCACGCCTTCAATCTCCCTGAGACTGCTGACGAGAAAATCCTTTCTCTTTTTAAACTCGGCAACCATGGTGGAGATGAAATCCTGTTTGCCGCCGAGGGCCGCAAGGGCCGCCATCTGGGATATCGAGGTGGGATTCGACGTGCTCTGACTCTGAATGTTCCCCATTGCCTTGATGATAGGGGCCGGCCCCGCGCTGTACCCGATTCTCCAGCCTGTCATGGCGTAGGTCTTCGAAACGCCGTGGCATATTATGGTCTTTTCTTTAAAGGCGTTGTCCATGGAGGCGATGCTCACGTGATTGTATTCATCGTAAACGAGCTTTTCGTAGATCTCATCGGAGATGAGGAAGAAACCATGTTCCAACGCAAGCCTGCCTATGGCTTCCAGGTTCTCGCGGTAAAATACGCTCCCGACGGGATTTGAAGGGTAGTTGAGAATAATCGCCTTTGTCCTCGGGGTCAGGTACTTCTCAAGGAGATTGCCGGTAATCTGGTAATCGTCCTCTTCCCGGGTTTCGAGAATGACGGGCGTTCCCCCTGCGAGCTCGATCATCGGAGGATAGGATACCCAGAAGGGGGCCGGGACGATGACTTCGTCGCCTTCCTGGAAAAGGGCCTGAAACAGGTTGTAGAGGCTGTGTTTTCCTCCGCAGGAGACGATGATCTCTTCGCGTTTGTAGGACAGTCCGTTATCACGGTTGAATTTTTCGATTATTGCATCCTTGAGGGGATCGATGCCGGTAACGGGGGTATAACGGGTAAAATTATCATTGATGGCCTTGATGGCCGCTTCTTTTATGTGGGCAGGCGTATCGAAGTCGGGCTCGCCGGCGCCGAAGCCGGCAATATCGATTCCCTGGGCCTTGAGTGCTTTCTCTTTTGCGGAGATGGCCAGCGTAGGTGAAGGTTTCAGTGAGGCGGCTCTTCCAGATAACATGTGGGAACTCCTTTAACGCAGTAGTGTGCCCCGTTGAGGCCGGTATTAGAGGATACTTTTTACACCAGGAGAGAATGAGCTGTCAATCATAAATTGAAGATGGTTGACAGGATTTCTTCACCGTCACCCTCAGGACTTTAGTCGTGTTCTCGTCTACCTTGTAGCGATCGTCAATGCGATGGCCTACCACCCAGATGATGGTGTCGCCGGAGACCAGAAGCGGAATAGTCCTTCGCTCTTCCAGGGGGATCTTGCGGGATATGAAAAAATCCTTTATCTTGACGGGCTGACCCATGCCCAGGGGATGAAACCTGTCGCCATTGCGGAACGTCCTTACACTGAGACCGCCGATCTTGCCGAGGTCAAAATAGGCTGTGAAAGCACTTTTTGGATATGAGGAAGGGGGTTTTCTCAGAACTCTGACCGCTATGGTGGCACCAAGGGGGGCAATGCAGTTCTTTCCTTCCTGTAAAGGGTAGCTGTCCGCGGCGGGTGACGACAGCCCCCTGGCGGTGAATATGAGCCTGTCGTAGGTCTTCTTCATCCGAAGCGGTGTTGCCAGATCGAGCCGCAGATTTGGCTTCTGAGATTCAAGGACTTTTTCGATCAGCCTTATATGCTCCCTCAAGGGGACAAAAGAAGGGGACAGGGATGCGATGATATCGCTGATGGCCCTGAACCGCGTCTCTTCGTCCAGCTGTTTTAAGGGGCCGACAGGTACGAGGACATCGCCCCCGCTTTCCCGGACATGCTTAGCGAGAAAGGCACGTTTCCTCTCGTCGAAAAAGCTGTTTATCCCGGTGAGATCCCCGAGGAGCGAGACGACCTTTTCTTTGAACGCCGGATTCAGTTCATCGAGGAGCGGCAGGACCCTGTGACGAATATAATTGCGTTCATAGACGGTCTTCGCATTGGAAGAGTCACTGACGTATGCGATCGATCGGGACTCTGCACATGCGGCGATCTCGGACCGGTAGGTGTTAAGAAAAGGTCTGATTATCCTGTCCCGTGCCGGAGGTATTGAAGACAACCCGCGAATTCCCGTTCCCTTGGCGAGGCGCAGGAGGAAAGTCTCCACTTGATCGTCGAGGTTGTGCGCGATTGCGATCTTTGTGTATCCTTCACGGTCCGCGGTTTCATTAAAGAAACGATACCGGATGTCCCTGCCCGCGTGTTGGAGCGAGAGGCCCCGGGACTTCGCATACCCCCTGACATCCGCCCTTTCAAGGAAATAGGGGATGCCGTAGTTCCCGGCCGTCTGTCTCGTGAATGCCTCGTCCCTCTCGGATTCTTCCTGCCTCAGGAGGTGATTTACATGGGCGGCTGCCAGATCGAAGGGGATCTCCCTGCGGATTTCCGTCAGTATGAAGAGGAGTGTCGCCGAATCCACGCCCCCTGAGAAGCCGATGAGAACACGGTCCGTCTCGTGGATCATTCCTTCCTTTCTGATGAGATCGAGGATTTTTCGGGTGAGGTCCATCTTAGAAGGTGGCGTGGGGGCGTGATCGGTCACGAACAGCTTGAACAGTTGGGCGAGGAGCAGCCGGCGCAGGAGCCACCCGATTTACCGGATGATTTAAACTTGTTTCCTGCCGAAAAGCCGAAGGAGGACATGTTCTTTTGGGGGTCTTTGGCGCCGCATGCGGGACATTCGGGCACGTCATTTCCGAAGATTATAACTTCGAACTCATGGCCGCATACGCGGCAGGTATATTCATAGATGGGCATTATTTCCCCCTCCTATCCCTGTTTCTTCTTCATCTCTTTTGACAGGTCAGTGATGAGCCTTGTCAATGGCTGGCGGTATGTTTCGCTGAGGCTGTCCGCCCCCTTTATGCCTTCCGCCTCTTTGGCCAACGTCAGGGCCCTTGTAAACATGTTCTTGAAATAGAAATGGTTGGCCGATGCGTAGAGATAGAGAAAGAGCGCCGCCTTGTTGGAATTATCCGTTCTGATTATACGTTTGAAGAGTTTCCTGGCCGTGTCGAAATATTCGCTTTCCAGGTAACTAATCGCCGTTTTAAAGACGAGAAGCGTTTTGCCATTCTCGTAGGCGGTTAACAAAATCTCCTCGTAGCCCTTACGCCCGTAAATCTTTATGAGGGTCTTATCGTACTCGTACAGAAAACGGGGCAGCAGGTAGTTCCCTTTGTACAAAAGGATGAGATCCCTGAGCTGTCTCACAAGTTCATCGGCAAGTATGGCGACCTCTTTGAACTCTTCTTTCAGACGCGCCCGGGCCTTTCTCACCAGCGTACCTATCTCATTGACGATCTTTCTCTCCTGGTCGCTCAGGTTGTTCTGAAGCGTCATTTCACACTGGGGCTGGTAATACTCCAGAAGATAAAGGTTTTCGCGAAGCTTCATCGCCCCGTGAAAGGTGTAGCCGACGGTAATATCGAAGAGTTTCTCTTTGTAACTCGCTTCGGTGGAATTACGGAAAAGATCGTGGCACATTTCCTTGAGCCTGAAAAGACAGCTCCTGCCCCTGTCATCGACAAAATCTTCGATGTTGGCAAAGAAAAGCTGTCCCTGACGAAGCAGGGTCTTGCATTCAAGAGCTTTCTTGTAAACGCACAGCGATTCCTTAATGAGATCGATCTGTTTTTTATCCAGGTTCGTTACCATGATCCCCCTCTGCGTGCTCCTTCAACATTTTCCTGAGATCTTCACCGTCTATGGATTCCTTTTCGAGGAGTGTTTTGGCCACCAGTTCCAGAAGATCACGTTTGCTGGTAAGGATGTCCTTGACCTTGGTGTAGGAATGTTCGATGATCGCCTTCACTTCGTTGTCGATTTCACGGGCTGTCTCTTCGCTGTACTCCTTGGCTCCGCCACCGGGCATGATATCAAGAAAAAGGGGTTTGCGTTCCTGTTCAAAGGTCATGTGGCCAAGTTTTTCGCTCATACCGTATTGCTTGACCATGGATCTTGCAATATCGGTGGCGCGCCCCAGGTCGTTCTGGGCACCGGTGGAGATTTCATCGAAGGTGATCTCTTCCGCTATTCTGCCCCCCATAAGGACGCACATGCGGTCGATAAGCTCGGTTCTTGTCATGAGATACCTGTCTTCGGTGGGAAGCTGCATTGTGTAGCCCAGGGCCGAGATGCCCCGCGGAATTATGGATATTTTGTGCACGGGGTCTGTGGTTTCCAGCGATTCAGCCATAAGTGCATGGCCTGTTTCGTGGTAGGCGACGATCTCTTTTTCCTTCTTGCTCATGACTCTTTTCTTCTTCTCAAGACCGGCTACTGTGCGATCGATGGCCTCTTCGAACTCCTCCATTGTCACGGAGGTCTTTCCTTTTCTTGCGGCGAGAAGGGCCGCCTCATTGATAAGGTTCGCAAGATCGGCGCCAACGAAGCCGGGGGTCCTGGCCGCGAGGACGGAAAGGTCAATGTTTTTAGCAAGCTTGACGTCCCTGATATGGACCTTGAGGATCTCTTCACGTCCTTTGATATCGGGCCTGTCAACGAGGACATGCCTGTCGAATCTGCCAGGCCTCAAGAGGGCCGGGTCAAGGATTTCCGGCCTGTTTGTAGCGCCGACGATGATGACGCCCGTCTTGGTATCAAAACCGTCCATTTCCGCAAGAAGCTGGTTGAGCGTCTGCTCGCGTTCGTCATGCGAGGAAAGAGGGTTCATGCCCCTTGCTTTGCCCAGCGCATCAAGTTCGTCGATGAATATGATGCACGGTGCCTTCTGCTGGGCCTGGGAAAAGAGGTCCCGTACGCGGGATGCCCCGACGCCGACAAACATCTCAACAAAATCGGACCCGCTGAGGCTGAAAAACGGCACCTTGGCTTCGCCCGCGACGGCTTTGGCGAGAAGCGTTTTGCCGGTGCCCGGCGGTCCCACGAGGAGTATCCCTTTGGGGATCTTACCCCCGAGGTCGAGAAACTTCTGAGGATACCGGAGGTATTCGATGATTTCCTGCAGTTCTTCTTTTGCTTCGTCGACTCCAGCCACATCGCCGAAGGTGATCTTTATCTCGTCTTCCCCGTAGATCTTCCCCCGGCTTTTCCCGAAGTTCAGAACACCCGAGGGGGCGCCGCCCATTCTGCGCATGAGAAGGTTCCATATGAGGATTATGATAGCGAAGGGAAGGATCCATTCAATGATGATTCGGAGGAGCTTGTTCTCAAAGGACCCGGAGAACTGAACATTGCTTTTCTGAAGGTCTTTTACAAGGTCGGGGTCGTCGACCCTGCTCGTCACGAATTTTACCTTCTTGCCGTCCTGTTGCGTCATGGTGCCCTGGATCTTCTCATTATCGATCAAAAGATCACTGACCTTCGCCTGGGTGACGAGACCTTTGAATTCGCTGTAAGGAACGGTTTTGATCTCGGACCGGAAGGAAAGGTAGCTATGGATGACGAGGATACCGATGATCGCGATGATGAAATAGAGGAATGTAAAACTCCTCGTCTTTTTTTCCTTGTTCTTGTTTCCGCTCTTGATCTCGAGGATGATATCTTTACGTTTTTTAACGCCTTTTTTGGATCCCGGGTTTTCTTTTGGCATAGGTAAAGCATATCAGAAAACCATGAGGTTTGAAATATGTTTCTCAGCGCTGAACGTTACTGCACGGCCATGCGGCGGGGGCATCCATCGTCGTCGGTTTCTATTGTCCCGTGAGATTTACAAAGTGGAGCCAGATGCTATAATTGCTTATATATAGCGGACCCGTTGCCACTGATGAGTCGTCCGCTTACGAGGGGGACTGGTGGCTGAACAGGACTTTTCCATCAGCGAGTTTGACCGGTTGTTCGGTTCTAGGGAGCATTGCCGCGACCTTTTTGCCACCCTCATTGATTTGTTCCGTGAAGGCTTCTTTATAACCGACGCCGGCGGTTCGTTTTTGCACGTAAGCCCTTCCTTGTGCTCACTGTTTGAGTATTCTCCTGCCGAATTTCTTCGGATGTCGATGCGCGATATCGATATACAGGGGAGGTTCGATGATTTCACAGCGGGCATTCCCCGCTCCGAGGGCGACCATGCGGGTGCATACGAGACTACGTACAGGCAAAAGAACGGGGGATCGGTGGACGTGGAAGTAACGCTTGTCCGATACTCCCTGCCCGAGGCGGGCGTAAGATTCGTCGGCCTGGTGCGGCATATCGGTGATCGCAAGAAGGCTCAAACGGCGCTGAGAGAAAGCGAGGAGCGGTTCAAACTCTTCAGCCATGCAAGCCACGAAGCGCTGCTTCTTCTTGACGACAGCGGGAAGATCCTCTATGCGAACCCTGCTGCATTGAGGATTACCGGTCGTAACGACAAAGAGGCGCGGGGCATGGAGATCCAGGAGTTTCTCAAACCATCCCACTACTCCGACGAACAGAAACTGCAGCTGGCCATCGCCGAGGTAATGCCTTTCTCATCGATACCTGAAGAGGCGGTGGAGGCGGACAGGGTCCTCGATTTTTCCATCACCGGAAAGCACGGTATAGAAACCTATATAGAACTCTCCCTGCTTTCCGAGAAGGTAGGCGAGAAGTGGCATATGATCGCCTTATTCAGAGATGTAACCGAGAGGAAGAAGACCCTGGAGTCTTTGCGCAAATCCGAGCTTAAGTTTCGGAGACTCTTCGAAGATACGAAGGATGCAGTCTTCATCTCGACGCCGGAGGGAAAGGTTGTCGATATGAATAGAGCCGGTCTGGAATTGTTCGGTTACAGGACGAAGGAGGAAATGTTTGAACTGGACATCGGCCGAGATCTATACTTCAATGCTGAGGACCGCAAGAGTTTCCGGGACGCCATCGAACGGTACGGCAGCGCAAGCATGCACGACCTCGCCTTAAAACGCAGGGACGGCACGATGATCGTGGTATCGATAACCGCGAACGCCGTCTACGATGAAGTGGGAAAACTGACCGTATATCACGGTATCATACGGGACCTGACCCGCATCAGGCAGCTCGAACAGCAGGTACACGCATTTCAGAAAATGGATGTGGTGAGGGAATTGGTCGGAGATATGGCGCACCACATCAACAATGTCCTCAATATTATCGTGGGGAATGCCCAGCTGGCGAAGATGTCGCCCGATTGCACGGAGGAGATAGGGTCTTACCTCTCCTCTATTGAGGATGAGGTGTTCAGGGCGGCGGACATGGTAGACGAGCTTATGACCTCGGGGAGCAAGCACCCGATGGACATGCGGACGGTGGATGTAGGTGCCGTTGTGGCTGATTTCGAGAAGATGGTACGAAAGATCATCGGGGAGAAGATTACCACGATCGTATCTTTACCTGCGACCCCTGTTATGGCGAAGATGGATGTTGCCAGGATAGGCCAGGCCCTTCTGAATCTCATATTGAATGCCAGGGATGCGATGGAGGGGCCGGGTACACTGACCATTCGGGTGAATACAGAAAAACTGACGGACGTTACGACCACGCTCGACGGGAAGATAGCCCCCGGGCCGTATGCCGTCATATCCGTGGCCGATACCGGGCGGGGGATCGCCAGCAATGCGAGAGACAGGATATTCGAGCCGTTTTATACCACGGATATATCCGGCGGGAAGAAGGGACTCGGTCTCAGTGTTGTTCTGGGGATCGTCAGGCAGCATGGGGGTTTTGTGATATGCGAAAGCGAGGAGGGTCAGGGGGCCGTTTTCAAGATATATCTGCCCCTGTCCACAGAGAAGGCAAGGGTGGACAGGCCTGTTGTACGGGGTGTCCTGGGTGGCACTGAAACCATTCTTGTGGGCGAAGACGAAGATGCGTTGAGGAAAATAGCCGCCGAATTTTTAAAGACCCTGGGATACCGGGTTATCACGGCAAAGAACGGAGAGGAGGCGCTTGCGTTGTTCAGGGAGAGTTCCGCAGAAATAGACCTGGTACTTATGGATATAGCGATGCCCGGCATGGGTGGTCTCGATGTCTACCATGAAATCAAGAAAATAAAACCCGGTATCGCCGCTCTTTTCATGACAGGCTACAGCCTTGAAGCCTCGGGCCTTGGTTCTGTGCAGAAACATGGCATCAGTGTCATCCGCAAACCCTTTACCATGGGAGGCCTGGGTAGAAAGATACGGGAGATATTAGAGGCGGGTAATGGGTAATAGGTAATGGGTAATAGGAAAAATACTAGAGGCCGGTAATGGGTAATAGGTGATGGGTAATAGGAAAGACAGATAGAATGAAACTCAAAGCGTTTCCCATGACCTATTACCCATTACCCGTCTCTAAAGCGCGATCTCTTTTGCTTCTATCATGCCGTCAATGGCACGAATCTCTTTCAGGACCGGCTGACCGATGGGGCTGTCCACGGAAACGAAGGCTACTTCTTCACCACTTATCTCACGCGATACGCTGAAACCGGCGATGTTGATGCCGTGGTCGCCAAGGATGGTTCCAACCTTGCCGATGACACCCGGACGATCCAGGATTTTGAAAGCCAGGAATGTCCCTTCGGGGATCACGTCCAGGTGGAACCTGTCGAGCAGGACAATGCGCCCCAACTTGTCGGGAAAGACCGTTCCGGCTATGCTGATCTCCTCGACGTCGGTTTTGAGATTAAAGATGACGAGATCGTTGAACTTGTCGAACTGCTCTGTTTTTGATTCCTCGACAACGATATTCCGGTCTTTGGCCAGATAGGGTGCGTTGATATATGTCACGGACCCCTGGAGAGATATCTCCAGAAAACCGTTTATTCCCGCGATAGTAAAAGGCTGGTAGCTGAATGGGACATCGAACTTGCGTTCGCACAGATCTTCCTCGAAGTTTTTCCCCACCATTATAACGCTGATCTTCTCAGGCCTGCCCTTCGAGATCTGAGCCGCAAGTTTGCCCATCTTTTCCGACAGGTTGAAATAGAGTTGAAGGTGTTCCGGGAGCAGGGATTTCATGAAGGGTATGTTGACGCCATGCTGATAGGGTCGGCCATGCAGGGCGTTGAGGACCTGTTCGGCAATGATTGCCGACACTGCTTTCTGGCCTTCCGCCGTGTTGGCTCCGATGTGGGGGGTGGCAAAAACGTTCTCAAGCTGCAGGAGTTTGCTGTTTTTGGGCGGTTCCTCCACGAAGACGTCGACGCCGGCGGCGAAGATCTTGCCTGAAATCAGGCAGTCATACAGATCGTCCTCGTTGACGATGCCGCCCCGGGCGCAGTTGACGAGAATGACGTCCTGTTTCATAATGGCCAACTTTTCGGCGGTGATCATGTTCCGCGTTGTGCCGGTCAGCGGGGTGTGAAAGGTGACCACATCGGATATTCTAAGAAGGTCGTCGAGGTTATCGTAAAGGATGACCCCCAGGCTCTCGGCTTTACTTTTCTTAATATAGGGGTCGTAAGCGATCACTTTCATACCGAAACTTTTTGCGCGGATTGCCACGTTGCTGCCGATGCGGCCGAGGCCTATAATTCCCAGGGTCTTGTTGTAAAGCTCGATACCCATGAACTTCTTCCTGTCCCACTTGCCCTGTTTCAATGAGTCGTTTGCGAGAGGTATCTTTCGCGCCGCGGCGAGCATAATTCCCATAGTGAGCTCCGTCGCAGCCAGAGTGTTCCCGGTAGGGGCATTGAGGACAATAAGGCCTTTCTTGCTTGCCGCTTCAATATCGATGTTGTCGACGCCGACACCGGCGCGCCCTATTATCTTGAGCCGGCCCGGTTCCTCAATGAGACCCTCTTTGACAGTCGTGCCGCTCCTTGTGATGATAGCATCGTAATTGCCGATGATCTTCTTTAAATCATCGACCTTTATTCCGGCCTGTACATCAATTTCGACTTCCGTATCCGCCGCGAGGATCTTAAGACCTTCTTCGGCAAGATGGTCTGTGACGAGGATCTTGAATTTTTTCATTGGAATCCGCCTAAGTTCTTATTTCTTGTAATATTTCTGTGCTCGTGATATACGTAACGACAGTAAAAGATACCACCCGGAAAAGGAAAAAGCAATACGGACCATATAGTTGTGGGAAAGAATAAACCTGCCGAAAAAAGATTGATACTCGATCACAGCGTGGCAAAAAACGGTCAGGTCGAGGGAAGACGCCCGCTTATCAACCGCAGTAATCTTCGCGATATCATCATTGTCGTTTGTGTTATTTCCGCCGTGCTCTACGATCTTGACTGGGTGAGACTCGTTCTGTTCGGCGTTCTCATGGTCTTTGGCTGCTTTTTTCATTACATGACCAAAGGCGTGCTGATTCGCAACGTGGTTTTGTGTCAGGCAGGGATATACAGCGTGGTGAGACATCCCTATTATATGGCGAATTATCTGATAGATTCGAGCTTCTGTCTCTTGAGCGGCAACGTCTACCTTCTTCTGATCTACCCCTTCCTGTTCTACTGGTCGTATGGACCGACGATCAGAAAGGAAGAGGCGACCCTGGCACGACTCCACGACAGCAGTTTCCTGCGCTACAGTCTCGATGTGCCCCAGATATTCCCGGACGCGTACTCTATCCGAAGCATGAAGGAGATCGCAACAGGTTTTTCGACGAAGAGGATCACGCGTAACGAGATATCCCGGTTTATGCGCTTCTGGGCGACAGGATGTCTCATCATGTTGATCCATACGTTTAAAAGTTCGGGCCTGTGGAAAACGTGGTCTTTCGATCTTGCTTTCGTTTACGACAATCCTCGTGGGGTTGCCCTCTTGCTCCTTACCATAGTCCTGTTTGTCGCGAGCCTTCTTGTTCAGTGCAAGAAGGAGCCTTCCATCCTTAAAGCCGAATAGCCCCATGAATACCGATGTAAACCGGACATCCGTTCAGAAATGGTCTCTCGCTGATTATACGGCGCTTGCCGTTCTCGTTGCGGCGGCTGCCATCCTTCTTTGTTCCGGCCTTTCCGTAAGGTCTCTATGGGGTTCGGAAGGGCGCTGGGCTGTTATCGCCCGGGAAATGATGCACAGCGGCAATTATTTTCTTCCGACCATCAACGGAGCAGTCTATTTCGATAAACCGCTCCTGAGTTACTGGGCCATCATCCCCTTCTCATTTCCTGGGGGCGTTACGGAAGCCTCCGCCCGCATTCCGGCCGTACTCGCCGGTATAGGAACGGTGGCGCTGGTGTTTGCCATCGGCAGAACACTCTTCGGATACGCATCGGGATTCATTGCCGGCCTCGTCCTCCTGACGACCTTTATGTTCAGTTTCTGGGCGAGGACTGCCTCCGCGGAAGTGCTCAATGTCATCGCCATATGGTCGATGTTGTGGGTCGTCCTGCCGGCAGGGGACGGCAAACGTTCCTTTACCCGGTACCTGTTCTTCTATCTTGTCGCGGCTGTTTCATCCTTCTGTAAAGGGCCGCTTGCCCCTGCGGTTGCACTGACAGCCGTTTTCGCGCTGAGCTGTGTGGATATCGTTTCCGATATCAGAAAGGATGGGCTAAGGGAGGCGCAAAAGAGGGTAGCCGGCCATTTTCACTGGATACTCTCCTACGCGGGTTTTCTCGCGGCCTTGTGCGGACTTGCCCTCTTCGCCTTGCTCCTTTTTTTGCCTGTGATCGTCACCGGATCCTGGGACGCCGTCAACCTGATGTGGCGGGAAAATGTCGTGAGGTTCCTGCAGCCCTTCGACCATGTTGAACCTTTTTACATCTATTTCAAACACGTTCCGGTGTTCCTGCTTCCCTGGACGTTCGTGGCTGCCGGATCCCTGGCTGCAATGAAAAACTGGGAGGGCGATCGACGAAGGCGCTGGCTGGCGACGGTGACGATTGCCATTTTTCTTTTCTTCACCATCTCCGGCTCCAGAAGAAGCTATTACATATTGCCTCTTGTTCCCGCTTTTGCACTGATCATGGGGAGGTCCATCGGGGGGTTCCTTTTCCGCGACGAAGAAAGAGACTACCCGGTCATGAAGGCGTGCCTTGTCGTCACGGCCTTCCTGCCCCTCATCGCCGGACTGGCCATGATCTTCGGATACCTCACGTTCGGCGGGTACCGCCATGTGTCACAGATCATCGTCGGGCCACTGGTAACCGCAGCCTCAGTCGCGGGGTTGATGTTCGTCTTTAAAGGTCGCGTCGCTCAGGGAACGGTTCTTGTGTCTCTCGTTTTCTTCTGTCTGCTCTTGTGGAGTTTCACCGCCGGAGCCGCAATAGGCGAAAGGAACCGCACTCTGAAGCCCTTCGTCCGGCAACTGGCGGGTTACATCGATGGCGTAGGTGACGACAAGCTCGCCATGTATGGTGTGGGCAATTCGTCGCTTATTTTCTACCTTGACAGGGCCACTCCGATCAGGGCCTTGAGAGATGCCCGGGAAGTCTGTTCCTTCGGTGAGAGAAACCGGGGCGGATATCTTCTTACCGAGGAGGCGTTGACGGATCGTATCGAAAAGGAATGCGGACAGGGCAAGCTGACCAGGATTCTCACCCAATCGCCCGAAGGGAAGAAAGAGGGCAGGGAGGGTCTCGTACTTTTTCGCGCCGGTGAAGGCCCCTGAAACCCGTGGCAACACGCGTAAATCTTAAAGTTTTGCTTGACTTAGCACACCAAATATATTAATTTAGACAAATTTTTTTAAGGGTGAAAATGGTTATGAAAACATATTTTCCAAAAGAAGGCGAAGTTTCGAACGATTGGTATGTGATGAATGCCGACGGTGTTGTATTAGGAAGACTGGCGGCGAGGGTGGCAATGATCCTCAGGGGTAAGACCAAACCGGTCTTTACGCCGCATGCCGACACCGGCGATTTTGTCATAATCGTCAATGCCGACAAGGTAAGGCTTACCGGGGCAAAACTCCTGCAGAAGACGTATCAGAAGCACAGCAACCATCCCGGCGGATTACGGGTGACGAATGCAAAGACCATGCTTGAAAAGAAGCCGGAAGAGGTCATATACCAGGCTGTTAAAGGCATGCTTCCCAAGAATACCCTCGGCAGGAAGATCCTTAAGAAATTGAAGGTCTATCGGGGCGGCGAACATCCGCACAAAGCCCAGATGCCAAAGGAGATATCGTTGAAGGAGGTACAAGGTGCCTGAAAAAAGGTACTACGCAACTGGTAAAAGAAAGACCGCCGTAGCGCGGGTCTGGATAAAACAGGGTTCCGGGGAATTTGTTATCAACGGCAGGCCGTTTGAAAACTATTTTCCCGTGGAAGAACTGCGGCTCATGGTCAACAAGCCCTTCTTGCTGACGGGGAACGTCGGCAAGTTCGACGTCGTGGCAAGCATATACGGCGGCGGGATACCTGCCCAGGCATGGGCTCTCGGCCACGGGATCGCCAAGGCACTTCTCGAAGTGAACGCAGGCCTCAGGGTCGCCTTGAAAAAACAGGGTCTCATAACCAGGGATCCCAGATCGAAGGAACGGAAGAAATACGGAAAGAAAGGCGCACGCGCCAGCTTCCAGTTCTCCAAGAGATAAACCCATGTTGAATATCGGAATCGTAGGAGCAACGGGCTATACGGGCGTTGTCCTGATGTCCTTGCTCCTTACCCATCCCGATGCGAAAATAAACCTTATCACGTCCAATACGTATCGGGGCCGCAAGATATCGGATATTTTTCCACTCCTCAGGGGTCGCTTCGAGGAAGTGCTGCAGCCTACGGACTCTGATTACCGTGGTGCATGCGATGTCTATTTCCTGTGCCTGCCTCACGGTACATCCATGGCGAAGGCCCGGGAGCTTTTTGATGGAAAGGCCCTCATTATCGACCTCAGCGCCGACTTTCGCTTCGAAGACCTCGCAGCCTATGAGGCCGCATATGTGCCCCATACGGCAAAAGACCTGATCCCCAAAGCGGTCTTCGGCCTGCCCGAGTTGTACAGGGACAAGATCAAGGGGACAAAGCTTGTGGGGAACCCCGGGTGCTATCCAACGTCGGCAATCCTGGCCCTCTATCCCCTTGTCAAGCAGGGTATGCTCGAAGGGGATATCTTCATCGATTCAAAGTCAGGTGTGAGCGGCGCAGGCCGCGAAGGAAAGATCGGCAGCCTTTTCTGCGAGGTTTCCGAGGGCTTCCGTGCCTACAACGTCGGCGTCCACAGACACGAGCCGGAGATACAGAAAGAAGTAAACAAGTATTCACCTCAGAAGATCTCTTTCGTTCCCCATCTCGTCCCCATGTCCCGGGGCATACTGACGACAGTATACAGCAGGCTGTCAAAGCAGGCGAAGACGGCCGATATACTGGCCCTGTTTCGTGACACCTACAAGAGCGATCACTTTGTCCGGGTCATGGATGAAAACGTCTATCCCGACACCCGTTATGTGCGCTTTTCCAACTATTGCGATATCGGCCTAAAGGTCCTCGATGACGGCCGGATCATAGTTATCTCTGCCATAGACAATCTCGTAAAAGGCGCTTCAGGCCAGGCCCTCCAAAACATGAACGTAGCCCTGGCCCTCCCCGAAACAGCCGGGCTGGCAGCCATTCCACAGTATCCCTAGATCTTCGCGCTTCGGCGCAAAACAACTCTTCCAATATTCCAAATGTCTCGCGAACTGTCAATAAACTCAGTGGCAAAGACTACAGACTGAAAGGATTTGTCTCACGCCCGTTCGTCGCCTTGAGGCTCCTCTCTGGAGGCATAGAAGAGAGGGTAGGAGGAAGCCTTAAAAGAATTGCGTCCAGATCCCTAGAAAGACGGGATCAGGCCGCACTTTGCACGCCTTCGGCGGGCTTTCACTATTAACGTTCGAGGGTGGTGCTCATCGTTGTGGGATGAGGTTTTAGCGAAATATCAGGGTCTTTATTTTCCCGCGTAGCGGGATCGAAGATTCCCGGGAATTTCAGTATTCTCAAATTCCCGGGAAGGTCTTTTGTCTTCCTCGTCATGCTCTTTTTTATGCCTCCAGCGAACCCCCGAAAAGGGGGTGAAGCGGGCGTGAGACAGGTTTTTCGGGGTTTGTTCAGTAACGGACTGGCGGTTAGGCTTCTAGGTTGGAATCGCTTCTATTCCTCCATCTTCCGTATGTCTTTAATATGGAGCTGTTCCTTCAGTATGAAGATGAACCCCAGGATGTTGTAGGGGATGTACCATGAGGCATGGAAGAAGAGAGAGACGGCGAAGGATTGGTGTTTGGGTATTCCGAAGATGGCTAGGAGATAGACGAGAAGAAATTGATAGACCCCGATGTATCCCGGCGATGATGGGACCGCGAGGCCCATGTTCAGGAGGGCGCAGACAAAAGGGGCGTAGGCAAAGGGCAGGGAGACGCCCAGAGTTTTGAGGGAAAAATACAGCGCGCTGCTCATCGAGAGCCAGTTGGCTATGGAGAGAGCGACGAAAAGGGCGATTTGCCCGGGCGTACTGATCCGTCGAAGGTTTTCCTGGATCTCGATCACCCTGACTGCAAGCTTGTTGAGGAATGGGCGCTTGAACCGTTCCAGAAAGCCGACGATCTTTCGGGCTGTTTTCTCACGGCTTACGGCAACTAGTACCATCACGGAGACGGCAAAAATGCCGACGAGCACATACAGACCCTTGGATACCGAGTGTGGAAGGGCCTGACTCGGGAAGAAGAGAAAGGTAATGGAAAGCAGGCCCAAGAGGTCGAAGACCCTGTCGATAAAGACGGTGGAGACAGCACAGGTAAAAGGAATGTTTCTTCGCTTCGAGATGGCGTAGCCGCGCGCTACTTCACCGATGCGGGCGGGAAGGACATTATTGATGAACAGGCCGATGAGAAGGGCGATAAAGGCATCGCGAAGCCTTACGTTATTGCCCGTTATCTTTGACCACCTGTAAGAGCACAGCGTCAGGCACAGGAAGATAAAACAAACTGGCAGGAAGGCAAACGTCATATCAGCCCGCGCTATGGTTTCGGCAAGCTGCCGAAACTCTATCCCGCGAAGGGAAAAATAGAGAAGGACAATGCTGATGATGAAACCAAGTATGGTAATGGTCCTGTGTTTTTTCATCTCTTGTAGTTTGTCACAAATATACCGGCGCTTACCATGAGAAGTCCCATTATGAGACCCTTTGTCAGCTCGTCGTGCTGGAAAAGAGCCCCGAAGGCCACGCCGAAAACGGGAGTGAGGAAAGTGAAGACCGAAAGCTTCGCCACGGGATAATCATGGATGAGTTTAAACCAGATAAGGTACGTGGCAAAAGCAATGATAACAGACTGGAAAATCAGCGACCAGATTGCCAGGGCTCCGGGGTCTTTGATCCACTGGGGTTCAAGAAAGTAGGAACAGAGAAAAAGCACGGGAATTGAAAAGACGAGCTGATAGAGGAAGGTGTTGATCGGGTGCATCTTCTCGGCGAGGTGTTTCTTTATGTACAGCGTGGTGGCTGCCCAGAAAAAGGCTGCAAGGATCTCCAGCATATCACCTACAAACATGAGGCGGGTGTATTTCGACGGCTTTCCGTAGAAGACGCTGACAAGTCCTGCGAAGGCGAGTATAAGGCCGGTCCACTTGAGGGGGCTTAACCTTTCGCCGAGGAAGACGTGGGCTCCGGCCGCAACCACAAAAGGCGACAGGTAGATCAGAATGACGGCCCGCGCCGAGCCAGTAAAGAGCATGCCCAGGTAGAGGCAGGCGAATTCCAGGCCGAAGAGGACTCCAACCACAATCCCGTGCACGAGAAGAGTTCCCCGGTGGTAAAGGTCTTGTTTAATGACCAGGCAGTAGGCGATTCCCAGTGCCGAGGCTATCACCGAGCGCAGAAAGGAAGTGAAGATAGGGGAAAACCCGGTATTCGTAACCTTGATCGCCGAGTAGTTAAAACCCCAGAGAAGGGCAAGAATCAGGATGACGACAAATCCCCGCGTGTCGATATGGTCAGTTTTCATTGAGATAATGACCCATGTTTTATAAACATACATACTCTATGTCAAGGAAATTAAGCCCCGGAGGGACTCAAGGCCATAAGACCCCACCGTTTCAGGGTTTTCCCTTGACAATGTGTGGATATTTTTGTTTCTATTAACAGCAAAACCAAGAATAACACGGAGCTTTCCTATGAAGAATACTGCTATTGTCGGGACGGGTTCATATGTCCCGGATCACATCATGACGAATTTCGATATTGAAAAGTTCCTCGACACTACCGATGAATGGATCTATACCCGCACGGGGATCAAGTCCCGAAGGATAGCAGATAAGGATCAGGCCACCTCGGACCTTTGCAAGGTGGCGTGCGAGAGGGCGATGGAGGTGGCCGGCATGACGGCGGCCGATATCGATCTCATTATTCTCGCCACAATCACACCCGACACACACTGCCCTGCCGGTTCGAACTGGCTTGAGGCAAAACTGGGCTGCACGAACGCGGTTTCCTTCGACGTAACCGCCGCCTGCTCGGGATTTCTCTTCGCTCTGCATGTAGCCGACAAATTCATCAAGGCGGGAGCGAACAAGAATGTCCTCGTCGTTGCGGGGGAGATCATGAGCAGGGTGGTCAACTGGAAAGAACGGGAAAGCTGCATTCTCTGGGGCGACGGCGCGGGAGCGGCACTGGTGACGGAATCGGACAACGGCGCGCAGATCCTCTCCACCCACATCCATACCGACGGAGCAGCCGGCGACACGCTCCTCATGCCCGGCGGCGGATCGAAGACGACGCCCATATCCTATGAAAGCGTCGACAAGGGCCTGCACTTCCTCAAGATGATCGAGGCGAACAAATCCTTCAAGGTTGCCGTGAACCGCTTTGCCGAGGCAAGCGAGGAAGCGGCGGCAGTCAACGGCTATACAGTCCATGACGCGGATATCATCATCCCCCACCAGGCGAACCTGAGGATACTCCAGGGCGTGGCGAAGAAGCTTGCTGTCCCCATGGAAAAGATCTACATGACGATAGAAAAGTACGGCAACATCTCGTCGGCGACGGTCCCCATCGCACTCGACGAGGCAGTCCGCGACGGCACAATCAAAAAGGATTCCCTCGTCCTCCTCACCGCCTTCGGCGGCGGACTCACATGGGGAAGCAGCCTGATCCGGTGGTAACGGTTTACATTTGAATCAAAAATATTTAGAATAATCAATCCCCGGAGGGATGGCTGAGCGGCCGAAAGCGGCGGTCTTGAAAACCGTTGGGCATGCAAGTGCCCCGTGGGTTCGAATCCTACTCCCTCCGCCATATTTTTCTTCCCAAAAACCTTACATCTCAACAGAGAAACTGGTCGATTACGTGGGGCGCAAGGCCTTATCCCCGGGCAGCCACGCTACGGATCACACCCGTTATGCACTTTCGGTTCGCTCGATGCTCATTGCGGATAGATGCGGGTGCGAAATGTTAGCTGGTGGTCCGCAGACATGAGTGGTCAGTGTTCTGCTAACCCGGTGCTGTCAGACGCATCGGTCCCGGTCACTTCGTGCCAGGTCCACGCGCCCCGAAATGCAACGGGCTCCACGGCCCTTAACCTAATGGCGGCCCGTCCCGTGATCCTTCGCTAATGGCCGCCCGGGGATAAGGCCTTGCGCGAGATAGAGACGGGAGAATGATGGAAGAACTCCGAAAGACAATATTCTTTGGTCTGATCGCTGAAACCCGGAATTACCTAATGAAGTATCGAATGTGAAAATGTGTAGGGTGTCCCCAAAGTTGACCCGTGCAGTTCGGGAGCGGTATTGAATATGGATGGGGTTGACATCGCGCAACCGTGCTTGTATCATGAATTATCCTCACCGATGCGGTGGAAATCAGACAGTTAGCGGAGAACCTGAACCGGCAGCGGAGACTGATTTTTGTACCTTGCTGTGAGGCATGATGAAAAAGGCTTTTAGCACCAGAGCTCATATGGGGATCAGGAAGAGGCTTTTCTTGCTCCTCGTCGTTGTCTTTGTCTTGGTTCTTCTTCTTGAGACATTCATCTTTTACAAGTGGTATCAGGACCGTAAGGAAGCAGAAATGCAGGCAAACCTCGAACTCGCCCGGGCTACGGGAAAGAATTTCGAGACGTTCCTGCAGGGCCTTGTGCACGCCGAATTGGTAGTCGGGCAGGCCCTGACATCTTCCCGGCCCATCACCGACCGCGACAGGGACCGTATGCTCGATACCTTCAAAGCCCGTAACCCCGCGGTCCGCAGTGTCTCCTGGATGGATCCGGAGGGTCTGGTCGTCGCCTCCAGCCTTCGACCCCTGGTCGGTGTAGACCTGAGCGACCGTTCGTTTTACCGGCAGATCAAGGAAGGACGGGATTGGGCCGTGAGCGAGGTGATCGTGGGAAGGGCAACGGGCAGGCGGACCTTTACCGTGAATTGCGCGGTGAGGAATAAGCAGGGAGAGCTTTCGGGCGTGGTCACTGCAGCCGTCGAGCCCCACCTGCTCGACGGCGTCCTCGCTGTTCCGCGGGCACGGAATGCGGGCGTGAGCCTGATCGATGACAGGGGCTTTCACGCTTACCGATACCCTCGAACGGAGTTCACGCCAGAGCAGATGAACTGGCTCACACTCTACCCCGTTCTGGGGGAGGCTTTGAAGGGGAAGGAGGTGGTCACCACCCTGGTATCCAAAATATCCCGAGAGAAACGGCTGGTTGTTTTTGTGCCCCTTTCGTCCATCGGCTGGGTTGCGGCTGCGAGCAAGGCCGAGAAAGATGTAGTGGCGGCGATCACCAGGAGCCTCCTGCCGCAGGGGATACTGACGCTTCTCGTGACGCTGGCGGCATTCGGGATGTCCCTGGGTATCTCCCGCCAGGTAGTATCATCTGTCGTGAAACTGAGACGTCAGGCAAAGGCCCTCGGGCGGGGGGAGATACAACGGGTAGAGGTAGACGAGATACCTGGCGAACTCAGGAGGCTGGCCGATACGTTGAATGAAATGACCGAGAAGATCGGCCTCAGAGAGGATGAACTACGCAAGAGTCGGGCGAAGCTGGAGGCAGCCCTGGCCAGCATGACCGACGCCGTGTTTATCTACGATGCGCAGGGGAGTTTAATCGACTTCAACGATGCATTCGCTACGTTCCACAGGTTCAGGAACAAAGAGGAGTGCTCCAGGGCGTTGGCCCAGTACCCTGACATCCTCGAAGTGTTCCTGCCTGATGGGACGCTGGCAGCGGTCGACATGTGGGCGGTACCGCGGGCCTTGCGGGGCGAAACGGCCACGAAGGCCGAATATACTTTGCGACGTAAAGACACGGGTGAAACGTGGGTCGGGAGTTACAGTTTTGGCCCCATTCGCGACAAAGACGGGCAGATCGTCGGGTCAGTTGTAATTGGTCGCGACATCACCGAGCGTAAGCAGACAGAAGAGGCACTCCAAAAAGCCCATGATGACCTCGAACTCCGCGTGCAGGAGCGCACGGCCGAGCTTGAGCAGGCCTACGACCAGCTCAAGCAGGAAATCCGGGGGCGTGAACAGGTCGAACAGCAGCTCCGCCGAACCCAGAAGCTTGAGGCTCTGGGCACCCTCGCGGGCGGGATAGCCCACGACTTCAATAACGTCCTTGCAGGCATTATCGGTTTTGTCGAGATGGTTCTGGAAGACTCAGATCCTGGCAGTCCAGAGTACAGAAGACTGGGACTGGTGCTGAAAGGGGCCTACAGGGGGCGCGATCTGGTGAAACAGATCCTTGCTTTCAGCCGGCATGGCGAACAGGACAAAAAACTGCTGGTATTGGCCCGGATCGTCGAAGAATCGCTCAACCTGCTGCGACCCGCGTTCCCATCCACGATCCAGATTGTCTGGAAGAACCCCGCGGATGATTACCAAATACTTGCCGACGCCGTGCAGATGCATCAGGTCCTGACGAACCTCTGTACGAATGCGGCCCATGCCATGAGGGGAAAAGGGGGTGTACTTGAGATAGGCATCTCAGAGGTCGTTGTTGCACAGCAGAGTCTCCCACCTGTGCCCGAAATGGAGCCGGGGGAATATATTGTACTGGAAGTTAGCGACACCGGCTGCGGAATGCAGCCCGAAACCCTGGAACGGATATTCGATCCCTTTTTTACCACAAAGAGGGAAGGGGAAGGGACAGGTTTGGGGCTTTCTGTTTCTTATGGCATCGTGAAAGGACACGACGGATACATTGCCGTTGAGAGCGAACCGGGAAAAGGGTCAATATTTCGTGTCTATCTACCCAGACTCAAGGAAGCAGTGAACATTCAGGACGAAGAGGCGCCGTCCCCGGCAGGAGGGAAGGAACGCATACTCATCGTGGACGATGAAGACATCCTGGTTGAGCTAAACCGGCAGAGATTGATCGATCTCGGCTACGACGTTGTTGCAAGCACGAACAGCATCGACGCACTGCGCGTCTTCCGGGAGGAGCCGGATAACTTCGATCTCGTCATTGCCGACCAGACCATGCCGAATCTTACGGGGATGGACCTCGCAGAGGAACTACTAAAAACAAGGCCCGACATCCCGGTCATTCTTTGCTCAGGTCACAGCGATGCCGTCTCACCGGAACTTGTGCGAGAAGCAGGAATCCAGAGCTTCCTGATGAAACCTTTCGATAAACGCGAGTTGGCGGAGGTAGTCCGCCGGGTACTGGACACAAAGGTAAGAGAATAAATCTGACCTGCTCCGCGATCTTTTCTCGCGACATCCCAGCAACCCCAGCGGGAGATTAAGGGGACATCCTGCAGTCCTCCCGTCAACATAAATAGCAATCCGGATCGAACATCTCCTTCATACCCCGAACCCGGAAGATGACATGCACGGTCTACGATACGTCATTGGCCACGCAGTTGTGCTATAATGCTACCCTATGAAATTCTCTATCAGGAAAGATATTGACTGGGCGGACTTTGATGAGGACGGCAACGTGGCCCTCGAATACCTGCCTGAACGCCGGGATTGTCTGATACCGGACCGGCAGTTGCTGGAGGGAGTGTTCGGATGAAGTTCTGTGTTCGCAGAAGCGTGCATTTCGATGACTTTGACAGGTGGTTCTCCGGCCTCAAGGGAATTCCCCTCGAGCTGGCGCTGCCACATGACATGCAGGAGTTTTGGTCTGTTGTCGGACGCTTTGGGGAATTGGCGGCGTATGTGCGCGATAATGGGTTCCTTGTCAACTCAGTCCATGCGCCTCACGGTCGCCTTTCCGGCAACGCGTTCATGGCCTGGGGGCCACAGGTGACGAGGTTTGCGGAAAGGACCGGAGCCGGGCTTGTCGTGTATCATCCCGAAGGCAACATCGCGAAGGTAAGAAAGCCCCGATTTCAGGCGACGGCCCTCGGGAACATGAAGGTGCTCCAGGGAAAAACCTCGGTCACGGTCGCGATCGAAACCTTCGGAAACAAGAGCCGGATATTTACCCCCTCGGAAATAATGGAGCATGGTATCCCCATGGTTCTGGATACAGGTCACGTCGACGGGGAGGATGCTTTCGGGCTCATAGAACAGTATTCCGGCGGCATAGTCGCTGTGCACCTGTCGGAGAATAGCATAGACCCCACGTCCGTCAGGAAGGTCATGAACCATCTGCCTGCGGAATCATACGGCATCGAGGTCCTGAAGGCGCTCCAGGCCCGGGGCTGGAATGGAACTGTTACTTTGGAATATCTCCCGGATTATAACGACGGACTTTTTCGGCGGGCGTTGCAGAAGAAGTTCGGATGAGTTCCGGCCAGGCCTCCACGGGTTCCCGGACCTGTCCGAGTATCTTTTTTGAATTGGCTATCCCAAATCTGTCAGCGACGACGCTAACAAAGGTGAAGCAGCGATTTCGAGAATTCTTACGAAAACTTCAACGGTAAATTCAGCCGAAAGGTCGCGCTGCATTCAAAACAAGGCCTATCAGCGCCTGTTTTATTCTCGTAGCATCGAAGTCGACACCACCCCGGGGAAAAGGATCTTGATCGTTATCAACCCACTCTGGCATGCTTGAGGACCCATTGGGGCATGAAGGAAACGTTATCATAATAATAACTCATGGTGTGAAAGCAGGTGGATGAACAAAGGGGCTGACATCTCTCTTTTATTGCCCTCAAGGCATCCTTCGAGAACTTTGGCTTCCAGATCCTTCCCCAGTCTGCGTCATAGCTGATAAGATCAAAACAGGGTGAGAGAGAACCATCGGGACGGATAAGCGCCCCGTTCATCCCTGCCCGGCAATTCCACAGGGGGATGTAACCTCGCATTCGCTCTTTGAAGGTTTGGAGATGCGCTATGGAATTAACCATAGGCCAACCGCGTTTTTGTCTCTCGATAAGCCAGTCGAGGAGTTCGTCCACTTCTGTATATTCTTCTGGCGTTATCCAAAGATTATTCTGTCTATGGCTGTAGTAACTTGTGTCAATGAAGTCATGGGGCGGTTCGTTCAAGTGATAGTCGGTGCCGATCTGATTCTCATGGGCGATTTCCGTAAGAAGCTTCACATCTTTAACGTTTGCCCGGCAGATGTTGATATTGAAAAAGACCAGGTACCCATATTTCTCTTTTTGTTCCACAAGGTAGCGGAATTGTGGTTCTATCGCCAAAAGGGCCTTGGGGAGTCCTTTCCTGGGAGCCACGCAATCGACGGCCAGATTTACTGCTGCAACCTTGGCATGTCCCATCTCGTCAACAAACTCTTTGTCCAATAAGTAACCGTTCGTTGGCAGATAGACAAAGAAGCCGTTTTTAACTCCATACCGGAGAACTTCCAGGACAAAATCCTTCCTGATGAGTGGTTCGCCGCCCATTAGTGGGAGGACCCTGCAACCTATCGACTTGAGCCAATCGATCGCACTTTTTGCCGTATCGATGTCCATACCCGGGCGCTCGTTATCGTACTGGTGACAATAATGACAATCAATATTACACTTCCAATCTGTATAGAGGTAGCAGAGAACGGGCCTGAATTGTTCAGAATGAGCCAATGAATAGAGGTAAGGGATGACCCATCGTCGTATTGCCTTGGCCCCGTTATAACATTTGTATGTAATCCGGCCCCTCATTGTCTCCTCTCGTTTTTAAAGTATGTTTAGACGCTCGAAGGTTTCTTGTCAACTCCCGGTAAAGTGAATATCAACTTTGGCGACACTCTTCGCGTCTTCAGATTCCAGACCGGAAGAGCCCGCAACACTATCATCGTCGATTCGCGGTTCTGCAATCCGGGAGACTTTATTGCGCTTTTATACCTTGCCGCTATCAAAAGATATGGCTAGAGATGTTCCGACCGGCCCAGACAAGACTTGACATAGCTGAGCCCATTCAGTTAAAGTATTTCACAAATAGGCGTTAAGACTATGCGTAGAATAACAAATATATTTACTCCATTAGGCTGAGAAACATGTCGGAAGCCCGGGCGGCTTTCCAGAATGACGGTGTTCGCAGTTTCTCCGCCTTAAGCTGCACCTTGTTCCCTCATGACCCGGCGCGGAGTCCTGCGGCCGGGTTTTTTGCTTCAAGAGGTCTCTATGTGGTCGAGGAATATTATGGAAACCGGTTCCAGTCAAGGTGAAAGCCGTGGATTAGGGATGACACGGAACGGGTGAGAGGACGGACAATGTTGCGGATCAAGGACATCCTTCTTGGAATTTTTCTGTCGCGATGGTCTTACCTCGTTGTCCGGGTTGCGCTGGCGCTCATCTTTATTTACGCCGGATCGATGAAGCTGATGGACCCGAAGGCTTTTGCCAGGATCATTTCCCACTATGACCTGGTGCCTGAATTTTTCCTGCCCGTTGTTGCCATTGGGCTTCCGCTTGCCGAGGTGCTTGCCGGGACCGCCCTTATGTTTGATCTGCGGCTGGGGCTCCATGGCGTCTCGGGCATGATTGTGCTCTTCGTGGTTGTACTCGGGTACGGGGTTCTGACTGATATGAATATCGACTGCGGGTGTTTCGGCCCGGAGGAGCTTGAGGGCCAGAGGAGTCTTGCCCATGCCTTTTATCGTGATCTGGTGTTCCTGGGCGCTGTTGCGTTCCTTTACTGGTCGCGGCTGACCCGCATTCGTCGCCTTTCACATGTGTCTGCCAAAAATATACCCAAATAATAAAAGGAGGAATTGAGATGGCGTTGAGAAGAAGAATGGTTATGGCATCGGTTTTTGTACTGGCAGCGTGTTTCATATGGTCGGGGGCCGCTCTCGCTGCCTGGGGGGACAAGGAACTGGAGACGGAGAAAGTAGCAGTGACCTTCTTGAAGGAAGTTCAGCGCGGTAATTACAAGATCGTCTCAACGGCGGAGTTGAAAGGCTGGGTAGATCAGAAGAAGGACATGCTGATCGTCGACACGATGCCCTTTGAGGATAGCTTCAAGAAACAGCATATTCCCGGAGCCGTCAATTTCGTCCTGCCTATCCCCGAGATGACCCAGATGGACGACAAGACCAAGGCCGGCCTGGAGAAACTGCTCGGCCCGAACAAGGATCGGCTGATCGTATTCTACTGCGGTTTCACTAAATGCACCCGCAGTCACAACGGTGCAATGTGGGCTGTCAAGATGGGATACAAGAATGTCTATCGGCATCCCGGTGGGATCAAGGCGTGGGCCGAAGCGGACTACCCCGTAGAGAAAGCAAAATAAGAAGAAAACGAAGCCTGTGTTCTGAAGCTCCGTATCGTACCCGCCGGGCGGGTGGGGTGCGGAGCTTCCCTTCCTGACTCATACCGGGTCATCCTTTCCCCGCTTTGCGCTATAACGTCTATAAAAGAACGGGAGCATCGAAACAAGGATAATCAGGACAAGACCGATGATGAAGGTCAGGGAGATCTTCCCGCGGATCAGGTCGAGCAGGGAACTTGAGAACACGATAAAGGCAATGCACGCGGGAAGCATGAAGAAAAAAGTGGCGACCACGTATTGCCTGAAACCTATTTTGGTAAGGCCGAAGGCGTAGTTGAGAAGATTGAAGGGAAAAAGCGGGACGAGGCGGGTGAAGGCCACCACCTTCCAGCCGTGCCTTTCAACCGCCTGATCGAGCCTCCTCCACCTGGGACTCTTAAGCCGCTCTTCGACCCACTGCCTGGCAAGATACCGCGAAACAAGAAATGCGACCGAGGCCCCCATGGTGGCACCGATTATCGCATAGACAACCCCCCACAGGGGTCCGAAGAGGATGCCGCCGGCAACAGTAATGGGGAGACCGGGCAGAAAGAGGGCAGGGGTGACGGTATAGACCAGGATGTACACGATCGGAGCGAGGGCGCCATAGCTCCCGATCCAGGTCCTCAGCGTCTGCTGTTCAAGATATCGCGAAACACCGGTAATCCGGACCGCTGCAACCACAGCGGCAAGGAAAAGAAGGAAGATGAGAAATTTGATCATGGCACCTTTCCTGGGTGCTTCCTTTCCGGTGAAGGTCCTCTCGCGGGTGGCGGCCGCCGGGATATGCTCCCTGAACCAGTTTTTCAATCGAAGCCGCTTCCAATATGTGAACGGAGGTCTCGTAACCTTTGCGTTTCCCTTTGCGTCCACCCCTGTATTCCAGAGGATATCGAGTATGTGGACCGTTGGAACGAATCGCCCGAGCACGCCGGCGCACCCCGCGCAGTAGGTGATCACCTTTCTTCCGGCGGCCTCCTGACGACGAAGCCTGCTCCAGTTTCCCGCAAGATCGGGAGCAAGAGAGCCCACGGCGCCGCCCTCCCCGCAGCAAAGGGTCTGCCCGCCACTATGGGGCATCTCTTCCATCGTGCAGCCTCTATTCCTGAGAAGCTCCCTGACCGAGTCCTGGAGTGTTCCTTCCGATCGTATGGCGCAGGGATCGTGAACCGTCACCGCACCCGTTGTTTGTACCGTTTTGCTGATACTGCTCCCAACCAGAATTTCGTAGACGCTCTTCGTCGAAAGGTCTTTTCCGTAACGCGAAAATACCTTGTGACAGTTGGGGCAGGCCACAATAACGTTCCTGATCCCGTGTTCCACGAGGTAATCCCTCATTTCGCCAAACATGGCGCTGAAGTGGTCTTGCCGGCCCAGGTCATGGGAGGGTTTTGTGCAGCAATCGAGGACTATGCCGACAGAAGGGATCTTTTCTTTCAGGAACTGGTATGACTCGATGACCCTTCCCGATCGTGTGCCCGACAGGGTACAACCGGGGAAAAAGACGGTATCGCAACCCTCGGGGAGGCCGTAGTAAGAATACCTCCGGGATGTCCCCCGGCGCTCATAGGCCCGTAAGGCGGCATGCTCGGGATAATCCCCACCCGTCCGCCTCACCGTTTCCCTTCGCATTTCGAGGAACAGGCCGGCAGGATCGGCACCCGAGGGACAGACGGCGGTGCAAAGTCCGCAAAGGCTGCATTCGAAGGGCATTCCCTGGTCTTCTTTCTTTTCGGGATTGTAGCGCCTGGCAATCTCCTTCGGTTTGCCGTATTTTCTGAGGAATGCGCATTCCCTTTGACACACATCGCAGCCGGTGCAGGCCTCGGATACCTCCCGCAGCTTTTCCGTTATCTCCGTGCCGCCTGTGGGTTCCGTGTACTCTCCATTACCCGGTTTCTTAGTGTCCACTATGTCACCATCACTGCCCTGTTATGTCATCTTTCCCTGAGATGATGGACCCTGCACAGGATGAGCCGGCTCCCGCCGTGCACCCGAAACAGTGTTGCCCGGTCACGATTCTTCGGGCGCGCAATGCATCGGGCGTAAAGGCCCGGATGTTGTCCGGGGCGCCATGGTTTACGGGAAGATTAAGGGCGAGATTGAAATCACAGTCATAGAGGGTCCCGTCCCAGCCGATACTGACCTGTCGCCTGCACATTAACCCCGAGACCGTTGCCGGATTGAAGGATTGCCTCAGAAGATTCGCGTAGGACTCCAGCTGTTTCTTCGCGGCAAGCTCCTTTCCGAAGCGTCCCAGTGGCATGTTGGTGAGGGTAAGCAGATGGGTAAATGAAATTCCAAAACGTTCGGCCAGTTCCCGCCGGTAGTCTGTTTCGAGGGAAAGCTGGGGCGACGGGAGGAATGCCCCCCCGGGATTGTATACGAGGCTCAGCGGCAGCGAGGGTTGGAGACCGTAGCCAAGGGCATTCAACCGCCTGATAGCTTCAACACTCTTCTCGTAAACTTCCGGGCCCCTCTGGGCGCACACATTTTCTTTTGTATAGCATGGGAGGGAGGCAATGAGTTCCACGCCGTGTTCCTTGAAGAATCCCGGCAGGTCCTCCATACCCGGCTCGAGAAGGACCGTCAGATTGGTCCGCACCTTGACATGGCAGCTCTTCTCATGAAGCGACATAACAAATCTGCGGAAATGAGGGTTCAGTTCCGGGGCTCCTCCCGTCAAGTCAGCGAACCGGCACCGTGACGTCTCGACGGCCCCGAGTATAAGCTCCATGACCGGCCACTCCATCGTCTCTTTCCGTTCCGGGGAACACTCGAGATGGCAGTGGAGACATTGCTGGTTGCACGCGAGACCGAGGTTGACCTGCAGGGTTTCAATTGTCTCGCCGAACAGGCCTTTGTCCCCCGGTTGAGAGGAAATAGCGTTTTCAAACTCGTTTACCATATCTGAATCTCCTCTAATGTTGGTAACATCATGCGACCCCGGCCGTATCCGGGCAGGCTCGGGAGTATCGCCTGACAGCGATCCGCACATGTTGCGCCGCATATACCTGATGGTCGCCGATCCTGTAAAAGGCGTAGACTGACTCTCACGAAAAAGCGTCTCGAGATCCTCAAGGGTATCGATATCCCTCCACCTCGGCAGGACATGGACCCGGCAGGCCGCTGCCTCGAGGGCGCAGAGGGTTTGTGCGAACACCTCCGGGCTGCTCCAGGAGATCCCGTCGAAGGCCTGGGGGAGGAATGTGTCTGCCCTGAACCCTATCAGGTAGTAGCCCCCGTCATATGTCGGTCCCACGACCGCATCATGATCCGTGAGCGATGTCAGCGCCTCGTCGATGACACGGGCCGGCAGGTCAGGAATATCGGTTCCGATGAGGATTGCCGAGGTGGCGCCCTGAGAAAAAACAGTCCTGAATGCGTTCTTCATCCTTTCCCCAAGATCGTCCCCGCTTTGGGGAAGGAAGGGATATTTCTGTCCCAGCCACCCGGCGATCTTTTGCTCTGACTGTGGGGGATAAAAGAATATAGTGAGGGGATATCCGCCCTCTGCGATCATACCCATCATGTCGCTCACAAAACACCTGTAAAGCTCCAGCGCGACGTCAGCCTGAACGGTCGCGGCAAGCCTGGACTTGACGGCTCCCACGTCAGGTGATTTGACGAACATGATGACGCAGTGTTCATTGCCCATCTTTGAAGACCTCTATGAAATCCAGGTAAGAAACCGCGTTTTGCCCGGTGTTGTCTGAATCGCTCATGATCGCGAGGCTTGCGATTGGCGGAGGGTCCGCCCCGAATGCCGCCCGGTAGTCCTTAAGGATGTTGATCTCTTCATTCTGCCACGTCCCGGCTTTTTCCCCTCCCTTCTGCAGGGCGATCAATCTGACCTTATCCGTGTAAGGACTCGTAATGACCGTTTTCTGTCCGTCGTCATTTGCCCAGACGTAATTCAAGGTGCTGTGGGGAGGGTATTCGCCATAAAGCTTCCTGGCAACACCGTATTTGACCCTGTCTATAACGCCGGCCGTTTCCGGATCATACTTAAAGACGACATAAACACGGATCGGGTAATCGTCTCCCGATTTCTTCTGGGGCGGGGCATTATTATAGACGTTGCTTATCTTCCACCTCCACCTTGCCCGCGGGTATTCATAGACGTTGAAGTGCTCTTTATAAACGAGGGCCGATGCAGAACCAGCGCTGTGAGCCACAAGGAAGCTGTTACCTTCGTTTGTCTCGATCGTGTACGTAGTGTGCTTCGGAATCTTCGGAAAATAAAGAGGACGCCAGTTTCCGAGGCTTGCGAAGTCTTCTCGAAACAGGACCGTCGTATTTTGTGAATGCAACGAGGGTGCAAGGAGAAGCACGACGGCGACCGCAATGAAGGCGGCGAGGAAAGTGCGGAGAGATACCGGATATAGTCGGAATATACTCATTGCATCAATATAGGCTCGGTTTGTGGACGTTTCAATCATTGTTTGTGCCCGTACAATTTATAAAACCTGTGAGGTGAAACACCAAGAAGGTAAAGGACCTGAAGGAGCCAGTTCCTCAGGGTGCAGCGGAGAATACCTTCTTTTTCCCATCTTCGGGAGGATGTGTGAACCCTTTGACGAACTATAACGATCTTATCACCCCTTTTTCTGATCCTTTTCATGATTTCAACATCCTCCATGATGGGGATGTCTTCATACCCGCCGATCTTATCGAAGTAATCCTTCCGCACAAAGATCGCCTGGTCGCCGAAAGGAATTCTTGTCAGGCGGGAACGCAGTGACGACACGGATTCTATGACCCGGAACACAGGTCTTTCTGATCTGATACCGAGGTCGAATGCACCTGCCACGTATCGTTTGTCCTTCATCGCGGCCGCAATGAGGCGCAATGCGTTTGACGGCAATTCAGTGTCGGCGTGGAGAAAGAGCAGTATCTTGCCCTTTGCCTCTCTTGCCCCTAAGTTCATCTGTTTCCCCCGCCCCCTGGGAGACCTTAGTTTTGTGACATTATCACGGGCGATTGCGGTCAATGTGGTGCCTTTCGGGTCGCCGTCGACCACGATGATCTCAGTATCCTTATTGTTTTCAAGACCGTGGAGATGATCGATAATACCGTTGATGAGAGAGTTCTCCTGCAAAACGGGTAAGATAATGGAACAGGACGGAGCCTTTGCATTCATAACCTACTCTGCACCCGGCAAAACAAAGCCGTCGATCCGAGTATGGAGATGCGGGTTCCTCAAGTCCGGTCGAATAAATGTTTCTGTAATTCTGCGCATAGTCTAACCGCTTATTTGTGAAATAAGTTAACTGAATGGGCTCAATAATGTCAAGGCCGCAGGCCCGGAATTTGTTTTTAGGCGGTGTTTTGTTGGGGAATTGACAGCAACGGGGAAAATAGGGTTTTTATTGTGATACGGGCGGTATAACATCACGGGAGGATTGCGATGGAACAGGAAGGCGCTGGAATTGGAAAGGGCGGGGCCCTGCCATACGACGATGTTCGGACAGGTCTCGGCACGGAAACCATACGGCGAGCTATCCTCGAGAACCTGAATTTTATCCAAGCCCGCATCCCACGGATTGCAACAAAGAACGACTGGTACATGGCGCTGGCATACACGGTTCGGGATCGCATGCTTGGCCACTGGGTGCGTTCAACGGAGGCGCTTCGCCAGAGTGCCCGGGCGGTCTGCTATCTCTCCGCGGAGTTCCTTATGGGGCCTCATCTCGCCAATGCCATGATCAACTTCGGTATCTATGAACAGACGAGAGAAGCCGTGGTTCAACTGGGCCTCGATTTTGACGATCTGATAGCACAGGAAGCCGAACCCGGCCTCGGAAACGGAGGCCTGGGGAGACTCGCCGCCTGTTTTCTGGACTCTCTCGCTTCGCAGAAAATCCGCGCTCTCGGATACGGAATACGGTACGAATTCGGCATTTTCGATCAGGAGATTGTCGATGGATGGCAGCGCGAGGTGACGGACAAATGGCTGGCGCTGGGCAATCCCTGGGAGATAGCCCGTCCGGAGATCACCTACTACGTGCAATTCGGAGGGCACACCGAGCATTGTTACGATGAGAAGGGACGCTACTGCGTACGCTGGATACCCGCGAGAGTCGTAAAAGGCATGGGTTACGATACCCCCGTTCCCGGATACAATGTAGAAATCGTAAATGTCCTGCGTCTGTGGAAATCGGAAGCCTGTGAGTCCTTTAATCTTAAGGTTTTCAATGTCGGTGACTACGAGGGCGCCGTTGAGGAGAAAGTTGTCTCGGAAACGATATCCAAAATCCTCTACCCCAATGATGAGCCGGACACGGGGAAGGAACTGCGACTTTCGCAGCAATATTTTTTCGTCTGCTGTTCCTTGCAGGACATGATCCGTATTCATTCTCTCGTGGGCGGCAGACCGGAAACGATACACGAGAGGTACGCGGTCCAATTGAACGACACGCACCCTTCGATAGCCGTGGCGGAACTCATGAGGCTTCTCGTGGACGAGTACCGGGTCGACTGGGATGAGGCCTGGGATATAACGAAAAAGACTTTCGCCTATACGAATCATACTCTCCTCCCCGAGGCTCTTGAAAAATGGTCCCTTCCTTTATTTCAGCGACTCCTTCCCAGACACCTGGAAATTATCTATGAGATAAACCGGCGCTTTCTCGACGATGTCCGGGCTTCCTATCCGGGGGATGAAGAGCGGGTACGCCGCCTTTCCATCATCGATGAAACGGGTGATAAGTACGTGCGCATGGCGCATCTGGCAACCGTGGGGAGCCACAGTGTGAATGGGGTGGCAGCACTGCACACGGAATTACTGCAGAAGACCGTGATGAAGGATTTCCATGAACTGACTCCGGAAAAGTTCCACAGTGTTACAAACGGTGTCACGCCGCGGCGATGGGTAGTACAGAGCAACCCGGCAATGTCGAAGCTCATCACGGATGCCATCGGCGACGGCTGGATCTGCGACTGCCAGAATCAGATTCGCAATATCGAGGGTTTCGTGGATGACGGGGAATTCAGAAAAGCCTGGCGGAGGATGAAGCATGAGAACAAGCAGGGCCTGGCCCGCCTCATTAAAGAACGAACCGGCACGATCGTGGACCCGGAGAGCATGTTCGACATCCAGGTCAAACGGATCCATGAATATAAGCGGCAGCATCTCAATGCCCTCCATGTTGTTTATCACTATCTCAAGCTCAAGAAAGATCCGAAAGCGGATATACCCTCCCGCACGGTGATCTTCGGCGGAAAAGCCGCCCCGGGATACTTCATGGCAAAATTGATCATCAAGCTCATCACGTCGATTGCCTCCGTGATAAACAATGACCCCGACGTGGCAGGGCGCCTTAGAGTCGTCTTTTTCCCGGATTTCAACGTCAAGAACGGCCAACGGATATACCCGGCGGCAGACGTCTCGGAGCAGATCTCCACGGCAGGCAAGGAGGCATCGGGTACGGGGAACATGAAGTTCTCCATGAACGGCGCGCTTACCATCGGTACCCTTGATGGGGCAAATGTTGAGATCCTTGAGGAGGTAGGTCCCGAGAACTTTTTTCTTTTCGGGCTGAATGCGGCAGAGGTCTGGGAGTTGAAATCAAGAGGCTACGATCCCAGGAGCTTTTATGAAAGCAACGGCGACCTAAGAGAGGTTCTCGATCTAATCGCTTCTGGCCATTTCTCCGATGGAGACTGCGCTCTTTTCAGGCCTCTCATCGATTCTCTCCTTAATCGGGACGAGTACCTGGTGTTGGCAGACTATCAATCCTACATCAACTGCCAGGAAGAGATAAACAATGTGTACCGGGACATCGACCGGTGGGTTCGGATGTCTATTCTCAATGTGGCCAGGACGGGGAAATTCTCTTCCGATCGTTCGATCCTGGAATATACGGAAAAAATCTGGAAAGTGAGCCCCGTCAGCCCTGTAAGTGATAGTTTCTGATCGATTTATGTTTTGCAAACGGGTTTGTAATATCGTATAAAGTCTCTGGATGTTCAACACAAGTTCTTTTTTATATGTGGAAGGGCCATGAAACGATCAAAAACAATCACGCTTGTCCTTCTCACCGGCACTCTTCTTCTCGGTTGCAACGAAGAGAACATGCGGAGCAAGTACGCAAGCTGGGATGATTGCGTTGCCGATTACAAGGACCCGGCGAAGTGCACGATGGCGCAGGAAAATACGAGCAGTGGTGTCAGGCACTACTATTACGGCCCATGGTATGCCGCGTCGCGATTCAGGAGCGCCGCATATAATCCGGGCTATTCGAGTGGCAGGAGCGTCGGGGTCGGTGTCTCGCGGGGCGGGTTCGGGTCTTCCGGGCGTTCGTCAGTCTCCTGAAAATATATGCAACGGATAAAGCTCAACAGGATACGTCAGGACTGGCAATCCAAAGTGGAGAGCCTCGGTTTTTACTTTCACGAGATTGACGGGTTGCCCTACTGGGATGAATCTGTCGTTTATGCCTTTACCGGGGACCAGATAGACCGTCTCGAGGAGGTCACTCAGGAACTGTACGGGATGTGCAGGAGGCTTGTGGACTATGTCTTCAGCAACAACCTCGGCAGCCGGATGGCCATACCGGAGCCTTTTTTCGAGTATGCACGAGAGTCCTGGCACAGCAGCGAACCTTCAATTTATGGGCGCTTCGATCTCTGGTGGGACGGAGTGTCGGACCCGAAACTCCTCGAATTCAACGCCGACACGCCCACATCGCTCTTTGAGGCCAGCGTTGTGCAATACTACTGGCTTCAGGACATGTTCCCGGCCAAAGATCAGTTCAATTCGATCCATGAGAAGCTCATGGATGTCCTCAGCGGAAAGATAAGGCGGTTCTGCTCCTATGAGACCCTCTACACATCTTCCGTGAGGGACAGCCTCGAAGACCTGACGACAACGGAATACTTGAGGGATGTAGCCACGCAGGCCGGTCTCAAGACTGAGCACATATACATCGATGACGTTGGATACGATAACGACAACAAGTATTTTGTGGACCTGGCCAACAACCGGGTCCGATACATGTTCAAACTCTATCCTTGGGAATGGCTCGTGAGGGAAGAATTTGCCCCCCATTTGCTGGAAAGGAACATCACGCTCCTAGAGCCTGCCTGGAAGATGGTACTCAGCAATAAGGCGATCCTGCCGATCCTCTGGGAAATGTATCCCGGTCACAGGAACCTGCTCCCCGCGTATTTTGAGCCCCGGGGGAATTCCGTTACCTATGTGGAGAAGCCATATTTTTCCCGTGAGGGCGAGAATATTACGGTACGCGCGCATTTCAGCAGTTCGAAGCCGGAGATGATCTACCAGGAATACCTTCAATTGCCGGAGTTTTCCCGGAACTACCCCGTTATCGGTTCCTGGGTGGTAGGCGAAGAGGCGGCGGGCATCGGGATACGGGAAGATACAAGCCCGATAACGAACAACCTGAGCAGATTTGTGCCCCATTTTTTTGACGACTAAGACGATTGAGAAGAGGAGAACAGATGACACAACCCGATACAGGCAAAGGTTTCGAGTTTGGAAGTCAACAGAACGAGCTGCTTCTCGGTCTGTCCAGGGATCTGACCCGGCTCGGCATCGCCATTCTGATTGCAGGCGTTCTGCTCGTGCTCTATCTTGTAGTCTCTTTTGTCGATCCCGTTGCCGTTCTCCAGGTGAGCGACGCCAGACACATGGTACTCTCGGTTATGGATTACGCCGTCTGGGGACTCATCGCGGTCCTTGTCATATACATGAGCGTGACAATAATCAAGCTGGCGATACCGGTAAAGATGATAGCAACGACGTCAGGGATGGATATCCAGCATCTCATGGATTTCGTAAAGAACCTCGGCACCCTTTCCAGGGTCTCTTTCACAAGCCTGATTGTCATATGCGTGCTCATGATCATCAGCCTCGCCATGCTTATACTGATCTTCTAGAGGCGGTTTCGGGTTTTCCGTCACTGTGTAGTTTCGACTTGTCTGCCCGAGGAAGGCCGGAGGGTTTTTACCGGTAGAGCAGGGCTTCGGTACGATACCAACTGAGAACGGCGTCGAATTTTTGCAGGTAGGTCTGCGTCTCCGAGGGGACGGCCGAAGGCCAATTTTCGCCGTGTCGTTCCATACTGCCCCGTGTTCTGCCCGGTCCGCAGTTGTAGGCCGAGGCCAAAAACCTGCCCATTGCCGCGGGGTCGTCCAGAAGGCGTTGTTTCCTGGGGTCGCTGAGCACGTTCATGTCTGCGTCAAAAAGGAGGAATGAGGCCTTGGCGGCGTTCTCGTGGTCTTCCATTCCGCGGACGAAGTCTTTTATCAGCCCGGCCTGCGGGTAAAGGTTCGACACCCTCTTGTACGTGCCGGGGATGAACTGGAACAGGCCCATTGCCCCCGCCTTCGATCTGGAGTATCGATAAGCATTGTGCTTGTTGGTTCCCAGGATGACAAGAGTTTCGTTGATCAGCTTTTCCGTGGTGTACTTTCCACTCGAAAATTTCCCGGGATCGATATGTTCGATGATGGCCAATACAACGGAAATATCGTCATCGATGAAGCTGTCGCAGGAACGCGGTCGGACGCGTCTGCGAAGAAGGTCGTCCTTCGCTCCGGCGATGATGTTTTTCAGGTAGTCCATGCCGGCCTTTCGTACGGCGGGGGTATCAATGCCCTCCGAATAAGGGGTGTATATGACTTCCTTGAATGTCGACCCGCTGCGTACCGGTCTCTTGAGGGCGAGTACGACATGGCGTTCGGGATAAAGGATGGTGAACTTCGTATTGACGCCGTTCGCTTTGCCCGGTTCGATAACGCCGCGGTCCGAGCGGGCGCCAAGTCGGGGATGGACCCTCACGACCTGTATCTCCCTGTTTTGCACGTTCAGAAGGGCTAGAAGGATAGTGAACCCACCGAGTTCGTTCTTTCCCCACGTTACCTGGGTCTTCCATCTCTTGCCCTTCTTTACCTTCTTTACCGTTTTCGATCTCACCACGTTGAATCCGCAGCTCATTTTTTCAAGGCGGGCCCTCGCCCGGGAAATATCTTCGAATATATCGAAATTTATCAGGTCCCGCTCACCGGCTGGAGACTGAAATTCGATCGAATCCTCGACTTCCATGTCGGTGTCTTCGTAGCTTTCGTCGTCCTCGGCCGTTTGGGCGCAGGAAGGGACGGGTGTGTGGAAAGTTGCGAGGACGAACAGGCACAGGAACAGAAACAGAAACAGGGAGGGCTTATCCTTCATGATTTTCAGAGGCGGTTCCTTTAAATATTTTTTTGTTTCATTCTTGAAAGTGGTAATACTATAAATCGCTATTCCGTCGGTTCAAGGATATACTTTCCCGTTCGGTCGATGTAGCCCCATTTGGTGCCGGCCTGCACGCGTGCCAGACCCTCGAAGAAAGGGTCGCAAAAATCGTACCGTGCATCGATGACATACCCTCCCGAACGGTCGATATAGCCCCACTTCTTGCCCGTCTGCACACCTGCCAGCCCTTCGGTGAAACGGTTCACCTTGTCGAACCGGGGGGCTATGACTGCGGCGCCGGTTTTATCGATAAAGCCCCATTTCCTGCCTATCTGCACCCTCGCGAGACCTTCGGAAAAGCGGTTGGCATTCCTGAACTGCGGCTTTATGACAGCGCTCCCTGTCTTGTCGATAAAACCGAACTTCTTGTCTATTACCACCGGAGCGAGCCCTTCTGTAAAGGGAAGGGCGAAATCGTACTTCGGTTCGATGACCATCCTGCCGGTCCTGTCGATATACCCGAATTTCTTACCAACGAGCACACCTGCCAGACCCTCGCTGAAGCGCTGGACGTCATTGTACTGAGCATCGATGACAGTCTTTCCCGTTTTATCGATAAAGCCCCATTTGCCGCGTATTTTCACGCCGGCGAGGCCTTCGGAGAATACGGCCGAGTCGTCAAAACGTGTGTCGATGATTACCTTCCCCGTCCTGTCGATATAGGTAAACTTTCCGCCGATCGATACCTCGGCAAGCCCATCGGAAAAGCGGTCCGCAGCGGCGAACTGAGGTTTGATGACCATCGTACCCTTTTTGTCTATATATCCCCATTTTCCTTCCAGCTGCACACGGGCGAGGCCTTCGGTAAATGGATGGGCTGCATCGTAGGCGGGAGCGATGACCGTTTTCCCTGTCCTGTCGATGAAACCCCATTTTCCGTTGTGGACCATGGCAAAGAGCCCGGTTTTTTCCCGATCTTCTATATCGAGTTGCGAACGGGCGACAGCCGAAAGACAGAAGACGGCAAGAACCGACAACAGGATCGATGCGGCACACAGATGAATCGTTCTTTTCATGATCGGTCACCTCTTGATCGATGTCTTACGGCATCAGCCGGTTACGGCTGTAATCATATCACATCCGGCGGAGCTGAAAAAGACTAAAGACCGCATAAATTCAAAGTCTCCGGACCTGTCGGGGAACTTTTTTGACTGTCGGATGATCTCACTCTGAAGGTTGCCGCACGAGAGCCGGCGATGTTCGATAAAGCTGTGGACATGGCGCAAGCGAATGGTGTTGAATTAGACAGTGGGAACGAATGGCCGAACAGCCGGCCAAACAGGAGCGATGATGAAGAATATCATGCTGGTACTTGCCATAGTGCTGGGTTTTGCCAATTCGGCGGTGGCCGACAGGGGCCCCGTAATGTGGCAGCAGGATGTCAGCCTTACACAGGAATCGCAAAAGGCGATCATTCTCCACAACGGGACCCGGGAGGTTCTGATCCTGGGAACGGAATTGAAGGCAAGCACCGAGATCGATCTTCTGGAATTCATACCGTTGCCGTCCCAGCCAAAAGTGACCCTGGCAAACTCAGATCCTTTCAAGGCGGCTGCAAGGCTTATTACCGAAAAAGGTTTGGTTTTTCTGGTCGGCGATGTCGCGACGAAGGGCGGCGCGCCAGGAACGGCGACTGCCCCCGTGGAGATACATTTTTCGGAAAAGATCGGGCTCCATGATGTGACCGCCATAAAGATCAACGACATAGATGAATTTGCCCGCTGGCTTGATGGTTTTTTCAGGAGTAAAGGCATTGAAGCAGACAGGCGGAGACTGTCGGGCGTTCTCACGAATGCCCGGGACTACATGAAGAGGGGATACAACCACTTTGTTTTCGATTACGTGAAGGTGGCCGACAAAACACGGTTTGTCGAGCCCCTGATATACAGCTTCACGACGGAAAAGATATACTACCCGCTAAAGACATCCAACCTGATAGGCGGCAAAGGTATGGTCGAGATGATCCTCGTGCTTCCGGGCTCCATCACGGATGACATCTGGCAGGACGTGAAAAGGACCTTCACGCTCGGTGCCGGCGTTGGAATCGAACTGAGTTCTTCGTCTAAATTGTACCGCACGGAGGCGGAAACCCTGTATCCCGATTCCGGGTTTTTCGGGCAAAGGTCAAAGATCTACATGCAGGTGCTCAGATACAGGGGCCCCTACAACTTCAAGGACGATTTTACCTATGACATTGCCAAGCTTGTTCCCTATGCCCATCGATTCCAGAGCGAGAGGTGGCAAAGCATGGTAAAGGACTTTTCGCCGCCGTTCAGGGCTGAGGAGATTCGAGACCTCAAAGAGGTCTTCTGCCCGAAGAGCGGTGATCCACAGTACGTTTTCCAGATAACGGATTACGGGCTTGACTGCGGGGACTTCATTCCCGGCGAAGAGTATGAGGTTTATGCCGCGCTTTTCCGGGGAAGGGTGCCGTCAGGTATTCCGCGCGGGTCGGTCGAGCTTCAGAAGACTACCAGTATCAAGGAACTGCGAAGCAAAGAGATTAATATAGACAAGGCTCTCCTGAAAGATTTCAACGACAAGAACAGGATCAGCTATTCCCTCGAGAATGCTTTTCCCGATGATGGCGCGCGGAGGATCACGATAGCGGATGGCAAGGCCGGAGTGCTGCCGCTGAAGTCAGGCAAGACATACGTATCGCGTGTGGGTTTCGACAGGAACAGATCGACAGCCCTGGTGCACGTCGACCACATAGCCGGACCAAGGGCCGGGGTAGCCTATTATGTGACCCTTCAAAAGAAGGGCGGCGAATGGGTAATAGCGAATTCAGTGATGGAGGCCATATATTGACGTGAACTGTGCACGTATAGCCTGCCGATCCGCCCTTGTCTTCATGTTTGAAGATTTCTTGAACCCTGGTTTTAAGTTCTGAGGCAAATCACCCGATTATATTGATGTTCAGTCAGTCCCTGCAGATTCTTTCACGGGTGCAGGAGACCTCGTATTATCGCTTCATGAGACCATGCGTCGTTCGCTGAAAAGGGCATGGCACGGGACTTCAATGGAATGAGATCTCATACTACAAGCGCAAGAGCACAGGAGGAAGAGAGATGCACTTCAAGAACATGAGAATCGGCATGCGGCTCGGGATTGGCTTCGGGATCATGATGGTTTTGCTCGCTGTACTTACTTTTATGGGTATCAGGAGCATGCGTTCCATAAACACCGGTATGGAAACCATCGTCAAGGAAAGCAACGTAAAGATCAAATGCGCCCGCGATGCGATGAAGGCGATTGACAAGACCGCCGAAGGAATACTCCTCACGGCATCCATGAATAATGCAACCATCCGTTCAGAGGCGCAAAAAGACATCGAGGAGGGACGAAAGAGCTACAAAGAGAGTGTGGCCCTTCTCGAAAAGATGGATACCTCCCAGACGGGGAAACAACTCATAGAAAAGGCCAAGACAGAAATAAAGATAGCCGCCGAGGCTAACAACAAGACGCTTCAGCTGGCTGCGGCGAACAAGCTGCAGGAAGCTATGCAAGTGTATGTGAGCCAGGCGCGCCCGGTTTCGGATAAAGTGAAGGATACTTTTGTCGATCTCGCGAAATATCAGGAAGAACAGGCGATGGCACGTTACGACGAGTCGATGAAAACCTATGCGTCCACGAGAACGATGCTCCTCATCATAGGGCTCGTGGCCGTCTGCATGGGCATAGTGGTTGCTTTCCTCATGACCCGCAGTATTACCAAACCTCTCAGCGAGGCCGTGCACATTTCAGATATGCTTGCAAAAGGAGATCTGACCATGAATGTGGAGGCGACCTCGACTGACGAGACGGGACAGCTTCTGATGGCGATGAAGAACATGGTCGAAAACCTGAAGAAGGTTGTCTTCGATGTCGGTGTCGCGGCACAGAATGTAACCACCGGAAGTCAGCAGATGAGCTCGAGCTCACAGCAGATGTCCGAGGGCGCCACCGTCCAGGCGGCATCGGCCGAAGAGGTCTCCTCGTCCATGGAGGAGATGTCCTCCAACATCAAGCAGAATGCGGACAACGCCCACCAGACGGAGAAGATAGCCCTGAAG